>Ga0255336_100394_pt1 | contig 75991 bp, 93 predicted proteins | sample MeOH1_35cm_T3_17_FD_189102 | JGI IMG/M metagenome (GOLD analysis project Ga0255336, IMG submission 189102) | Sandy soil microbial communities from University of British Columbia, Vancouver, Canada - MeOH1_35cm_T3_179 | ecosystem: Engineered > Artificial ecosystem > Sand microcosm > Unclassified ... | reverse complement strand
GGGCCAAGCCTACGTCACCAGGATTTCTTGCTGTGTTTACCTCAGCCAATTGGTCGGGTTTGACGTTGTGTTGACATTGTGTTGAGTGATGGCAGGTGTGATCATGATGGCCTTGCCTCTGTCACTTTACATCCACCGTCGTCTATCTTTAGATAGTTGATCAATCAACCCATTCAGTTTTCACACATCATCTGAGTTTCTCTTCTCTCGCCCATTGGTCCTCCGAGTGTCCGTGGAGTCTATGCAGGTACCAGTTGAAATCACTGACGGACTTGAGGGCCTGATTCAAATGGTCCCATTCAAGTGTCTCCTTCTTGTACAGCGCCAGTTGCCTCGCGGTCGTGAAGACATTGCGAATTTGACGTCCATTCATCTCCTGGCTTGCCAGCTCATCAAGGTGTTTAGCCAAGTCATCCAGATCCACGTCCTCCTCTTCTGTCCGCACTATATCAAAGAAGTTTTGCCAGACCAGTCGCCTCGAGGCGGTGCTGAGACTTTCATAATGCAAGGAAACCTGGATGCGCGAGGTGAATGCGGCGTCAAAAGTCCCCACGCGGTTACTAGTGAGGATGAGGATACCATCGTAGTACTCTAAAGTGCGAAGAAATACTGGTTGGGTTAGTTATCGAGCCAGAGCCGGGAATATCTAAGAGGGCACGTACCGGACACGAGGCTGTTTCTCTCTAGATCTGCGAGTGATCGCTCCTCTAGAAAGACGTCGGCTTCGTCGAGAAGGAGGACTATTCGAACGATTCAGCCTTTCAAATTGCCCATGTCATTAAGCTCCCACCCACCACAATTCCATCTTTTCCCCAGCATGAGAACAGTCTCCAGATAGCTCTCGACCACATCTGGCTTGGTACCAATATCGCCACATGTGACACTGTACAGAGGCATCTCTGCTAGTTCAGCCACGCTTGGTGAAGTTAGTCCATAAGTTTGCGGACCACTGGAAATATACTTCGGCATTCTTACCTCTCTATTGGATCCAGTTAGTCGTCACTCTTTCCGGTACATTGCGATCAGGACTTACCAGCTGTAAGTGTCTTGCCAGTCCCCGGCCCTCCATGAAGAAGCATAATGAGTCCATTCCCTTTCCCGGCGATGAGATCATCCCGCTTGGCGTCTAGAATGCGCCGATCTTTCGGGTCTCTAGAGGAGGCCCGGACCATCACAAGAGATTTGACCATATCTTTAATTTTGGATGGAAGCACCAATCGGTCAAATACCTCTTTATTCCACCTCACCGGACGTATGTTATCGATCAAAAGCTCAGCTGTTGGTATTCTTAGTACAAGTTCGTCATACTGCTCAGCTTCCACGTACACCAATTCTTCTTCTTGAATGCGAAACCATGAATCTGGGGAGGTAAAATGATGTAGTCGTTGTCATGTAAGTTCGCATTGTGCGGAATTACTTCGGCCCACTTGTCGAAGGGAACCCTCTGTCTCGCTTCGAAGGAAAACGCTGAGGCACGAGGGTGCATCTGTCGGAAGGTCTTGTAGTCGACCATCCACCTCGACTCATTAGTCTGACGCGATGGTTAATATTGTCAGACCATCATGGATTTGCTTGAGAAATTCTTACATAGAATTGTTCGGCTTGGAAATCCCATCCCTCATAGGCCACAAAGCTTTGGTATCTTAGACTCCAGAACTTTTGTCCTCGATTTCGGAGGAGCGTGATTTCCTCCGGCTTCGCATATTTGGCTGGGTAGACGTCAAGGTCTCGGATGCTCACAATGGTCTCGACTGGCCGGTTTATGACTAGAGTGCGATGTTTGCGGTGGAGCCAGTGACCGTCGTATCCCCAAGCCCAGCAATCAAGACTTATTGTCGATCCACCGCTTGGCCAGGCTCTCAGAACGCATGCAGTCGGAACGCCACCAACCTTGGTGATAAGGATATCGTTTGGACAAAATAACATCTGGATATTGCTGGTCTGAATGTTGCCTTCGGAGATCAGATTGTCTATCTCAGTGAAAAATCGGCCTTGTGTAGAGTCAATGAAACCAACCAGCGCAGATATCTGATCTTGTACTTGACCCTCTGCTTCCGGAATGGTAGAAGCAAGGGCATGCCTGTGATGGTAGAAAAAAGCAGTTGAGTATTCGTCACTGTGAGCATTGTCCGTGATCCGATTCCGGGGGTAGTAGGCCGTAGGGTCTGACAAGCAGCGGCTGACACTGTTGACGATATCTTGAAGAGGCTCTGAAATTATCGCCACCCCTTCCTCGTAAAAGATGTTGTTGTCAGAGCTAGTTCCCCTCCTTCGAACATGATCCCATCGGGAAGCATCACTGCAATGGTAATAACGGAAAACGAGAAACGCAATGCTGCCAGATCTGTCAATAAAGTCGGGAATATTCTCTACTGGGAGAGTTGAATTGAGATGCGCATGCCTGTCATAGGTATCCTTTCTCTTCTGATAGGACCAGTGCGGCGGGCTTGAGAATATAGTGCTGCCACTATGGAACGAGCTCGAACAGATAATTTGATGTAGGATCCGAAAGTGAGTCTCATCGTTCAGCCCATCTAGGCTGTTGGTTTGATTGGGGTGGACATTCCTGGCTCGTCGTTTTGCGATTGGCTTGTCCGTGTTGTTCATTGGGGGTTCAACCAAGCCAGATGACGGCGTGCTCAAGGCCTGTTGAAAGCTTAGTCGATATCTGAAAAATCGTTAATCTAACTGACAGGATATAGGACCTTCATTTGCTCCATAACTGCAGCAGATGATGCCATGCACGCTTTGGATGGACCCGAGGGTCTTTCACTCTCTATCATCTTTTCATGATCACAGCCATTTTTATCTTCTGTCGATCTCCTTTTACGTTTCATAGCAGTACCAGACATACTCGAATTCTCTGGCCAAGCTGTACCTATTTTCGGGATGGGAATCTCAAGTGGTTGTTGTTGTGGTAATGGTGGTGGTGCTGACTGTGGTTGCTGTCTTTTCATCAACAATCCCTTCTTATTTTGCTGTTCTAATAGAAGAAGCTGCATCTGGTAGTCTTTTAGACCATCTTGATATGTACCAGAGTTCTGTATACTGCGGAGCCCCGCTTCTCTCAGTTCTCGCGGCGATGGCCCTGAATGTACGAAAGGATCAGGCTGAACATCTTCTTGTTGCGAAAACTGTTTCGGTGCCTCAGCCTTGGGTTCCTGTGCATTTGACGGTTTCTTGGCCAAAGTTTGCAGAGCTGCAGTCTCTCTTGCAAGCCTTCCTTGAGAAAAGTCTTGAGATATTGTCGAGTGCACTCGTTGTTCCCTTGCAAGGCTGATGTCTGACTGCGGCGGCGAATCCATGTCCTTACTAACAGGCTAGGGTCGTAGTATGACTGGAAATGAAAGGAGAAATAAGGCTAAGATTGCGACGATCGTGGGGCACTTACTGCACTTTTGCTGGTTCGGGGAACTGGACAAACCTGATGTGTTTATATTTCTCTCACACCGCATCATCTACCAACTCACCAATAGAAGATCTTCGCTAACTAAGCCTCAAGCCACGCTTGCACAGCCACCGCCTACGTGTACACAACCTCAGCCTTGAATCGTCCTGCACAACTTCATTGATTGCGCCTCGACTTCAGAGTAAGGGGGCAATCTTCTTAGCATTGATGGTTCCCGCTTCTGCCGCCAATCTACAAAGGTGTGCGATCACTGGAGACGGGGGAACCGACACGTCTGCAGCTGCCGCCGCTACTGCTGCTCTGGGATATCAGCAATCGAGTAGGAATCTGTAATATATCTCTGTTGATTTCGGGGTTTTGGCAGGATGGATATTATTCAATCGGACACCAGGTCGCCCTCCTTGCAACCAGCTTTCATTTTGGACCATGAGCAAGTCGAAGAATGGTTCTCGAGCGGAGATACAAGGTATGATCCATTTTTCAAACGGAGATTGATCCTGGCCGCCCCACAATAGCAAACAGGATCATTTCTTGACGCCTTCAATACCCTACTTTTGTTCTGGGTGAATACAATGGCATGCAAGGATAAGACCTAATCCACACATAGAAACACGTCAGAAATCCTGAAATCGGCTTACCAGAATGCCAAATCGTACTTTACAGCAGAGCTGGGGCATCATCAGAGTGAGAATCAATGGGTGGACGAATCTCACTCTCTTCAGGATCTTCAAGCCGTCCTCAACGAAGCGAAGAAACGATACGAGGCAAAGCCAACGTCGAAAGCCTTCACTTGGCTCGCTCGATTTTCCAAAAGAGTGAGATATTATGGCACGGTTCTTGACGTGCTAGCCCAACAGCATCCAGAATACGTTGCACTGGTATGGGGCGCATTTAAAATAATATTCGGGGTCGGTACTCCCTCCCTCCACCCCATCTAAGCTATATCGTCTTCAAGTGAGCTGAAGGGCTAAAGTCAAGAAATAATAGGCAGTGGTGAATCATGAAGAGCAAGTTAACCAGCTGGCAAAAGCTTGTGTCCAAATCGCAGATGTGCTCCCAAGAGTCGAGTTGACTCTTACGCTTTATAAGACTGACCTCATGCAGAGAGCTGTCAGTGAGCTCTATGTAGTCATCATCAAATTTCTGCAGCATGCTGTCAGGTGGTACAGAAGAGGAAAGTTGAGTCATACTTGGGGTGCGATTACAAGACCTTGGGAGCTTGGCTTTAGAGACCATGTCGACAATATCGATGAAATTTCTCGACGGATAGATCAGCTGGCGAGCGGTGCATCCAAAGCAGAACTTCGCGCCACACATCTCGAAGCTCGCCGAATTCGGGAGGAGCTAAAGGAGGTGAGGTTCCAAGTTAACACGCTCGTCCAAATGGCATATCGTGGGTCGATTACGACACACTGAGCCCACATTCAACTAATGAAGATAACAGAGAACAAGTCTCTGCAAACGCAGGTGCAGCTCGATCTAGAATCGTCCAAGTCGATTATCGCAAGGATAGAGCTTAACCAGATGCTCTCGCTCCCGTTCCTATCACAACTCCCAACACCGGGCGAAACTATGCACTTTTGTCGGACCATCCGTAATCGAAGGCGGCAAAGACTTGGACTTCCCGCCCCGAGCGTCAGCCAGCTCGAGATGTGGTCTCAGGAGCAAAACTGTTCCTTTCTCTTCACCGAGAGCTTCAGCAGCCAGACATCCAAGGACTTTCCAGTGAGCTTGGTCGAAGCCATTCAAGAGGTTGACTTGCCGACCATTTGGGCCCTGAGATTCGAGGACTACTGGACAAAGCCTCTCACGTGCGTGGACCTACTGAAGATGCTCGTCCTCCACGCTTTGCAGGTGAACCTGGGGGCCCTGACAACGGCTCCGTATCCAATTACGGTGGCAGCGCTGCGTGATGCCGCTGAAGAAAAAGACTGGCTCGTCATTCTGAATCGTGCTCTCTATGGGGTGTCAATCTTATATATCATTCTGGACGCGGAAGTTCTTGATCAGATGACACGGCATAGACCCTACATTGCAACCAGGCTTCTGGAACTGTTTCCTCGGATCTTGTCTTCCACCATTATAAAGATTGTGGTGTCGGCAGCAGTCATTGACGAGAGCTATGTGAGACGGAACTGGGACCAGGACCGCTGGACGAAAATCATGATATCGAACCTCATGGGGAAGAGGAAGCTGGAGATGAGGAGATCCGCTCCTATACAACAGAGAATCAAGAGACGACGACGGCAGTAACGCGACGGACTTTCACTGATTCGGCTTGATCAAGATGCTGTGCTGGTGCAAATCCCGACCCTGCAGCTGACTTTTTGTCGGAAAATTTTCATCTCGAGACTGCAATGAAGCAAGGCCATTTGATGACAATTGAACGACCGCCATGATCATCCTAGGACTTGTTCAGATTCATTTGAAGATATTTTCATTGTAGGGAATACATGGATATCCGAAGCTGTGTACAGAATACGAGTCTGATCTGTCTCCGCGCTGCCTGCCACCACTCAGTTGCATCTGATAGCCCCCGAGACAGAAAGGTGGATGTCACGTTGGGGCATTCAAAGCCATCACCGTGGCACTCGACCGAATACTTGGACAGGCAGCTTCAAGCGTATCTGATAGGAGCAGGCTTGAGTCGCAAGTCAGTTACCCGCTGCGCGAACCCAGATCAAAGATGATCATACCTGACCGTTAACGATGCCTAGCCCCTTCCCGGCCTCGGCAGTGGGAGCCTTGGATTTGGGCAGCTTCTGCACCGACGCCGGACCATTGATTTCTCGGTCGAGATTCATGTACTCCTTCGCGGCGTCTTTCGCGCCCCTCTCCAGGAGATAGTTCATATAACTGGTGACCAGCTCCTGCACGGTGGCCTCTGGTAGCTTGCTCTTGGTCAAAATCTCGTCCACCACCCGGCGAATCTGGTCATAGTGGGCCTTTTCGGTTTCGCTGCTGGTGGGTTGATCGATCTCAAAGCGCAAATAGCTTGTCCAAAACGGTCCACTGTCGAGATACCAATGCTGATTTTTCTGAAAGACCTGCCGGGCCTCTTCAGGAGATCCCTTGATCTTCCAGAGCAATTTGGCCCATTCGGCAACCAAGGCCGCCTTGGCGGAAATGTCACAACTGGGCGAGTCAATCTGAGTTTTGTAGACGGCGATGGCGGCATCCAATCCGCCATCTCGCCGGCAGGTGTTGGCGAGCGAGATGATGGTTTCCACATGGCCGGGCAACGAGACGAGGATGGCGTCGTGAATATCTTTGGCCACGTCGACGCGACCTGACATCTCCTCAAAGTAGGCATACTGCAGTCGGGTGGTCGGGAGGGCGATGGGCACAAAGAGACACGACGCCCGCTGATAAATGATCCGGACCTCCTCTTCTTTACCCGGCTGAGCCAGCATCCATCGGGCATATCGCAGCCAGAATTCGTCGTGTAACGCACAGGTGACCAGGCAGCGCTCGTACAGAAACTGAATGCGAGTGTAGTCGCCCTCGGCCTCCTCAAAGTCGAGATATTTACGCCAATTGACGATCTGGCCCTCATCCAGGTCGGTCACATGGAAATATGGCCGCTTGATCTCGGACTCGTAAGTCCATCGCTTGGTGGTTTCGGTCTGCGTCCGTCGAAAGGTGTCCAGGTGGTGGCTGTCAATCCGGACTCGCAATTCACGTTCGACCTCGACCTGGCTCCGTCCGGCCTTGTACCCAGCGCCTTCATTCTCCAGGTCCATCTGGAGCTGGGTGAGGACGCCCGGAGGGGCAATGGCCGTCAGGGGTCGTGATTGAGCCATTTGTCGATATTTCTCGAAATAACGCGCGTACTGATGCATCGGGATGGTGATGATGCGCGTGAGAATGGTGAAGATTCGGTCATACGACTCCATGCGTTCTTCGAACTCGATGTATTTGTCCCAGAAAGGGTGGGCCAGGAAGTCTAAGCCGACACAGTTGGCCCCTCGCTCGAAGAGTCTGGACACACACTGTCAGCACGATGGAACTCGCTAGGGAGGGCGAGGAGAGGAGGGTGGAGGAAGCAAACATGATATCGTGTGTATGCGGCAAGTGATCCTCCAACTAATTGCAACAAGGTCCTGCAGGGCATGCACCGACGTGTTGTGGAGCCTGTTCGAGAAAGCAAAGCAAGCGCGCCTGATGGTCCTCGTAAGAAGCAAGTCTGAGGGTATTGGCAAAAGACCATCTCACCAATCTTGCAGGTCTCACCATCGAATCAATCTTGTCCGTGTTGGGCCGTGCTGCGCTTAAGTCTGGAGAGGGAATTTCCGTGTGATACTTACTCTCGAATGACATCGGAATCGTGGCTGGTCTCAGTTTTGAAGGAGCAATAGTTGGTCCACAGATCCACCGAATTCGTGACGCTGGCGACTCCACGTTCGTAGACCTGGTGCGATTGTTCAGTGTCATTCCTCGACGGCGACTCTGCGCAAGCCTTACCATCTCAGCCGCCTCTGTCCCCGCGATGGAGAACTCCAGGTCCGCATACTTCTTCCAGTATCCGAAGAGGAGGGGAAACTTGGCGAGGAACCGATCGTAGATGTCTCGAACCGCGGTGATGGCTTGAGAGCTCGAGTTTCGGTTTATGCCGCCTTCCAGCGACTCGCCCGTGCGCACAAGTTTCTCCCAAATTTCAAAGCTGTCAGGATCATCGTTCTGCACGGCCCGTCAGACAAGCTCTTCCCATCATAAAGACATCCCGTTCTTACCACCTCCGCCAGGAGCTTTCTCAGCTCAACGCTCTCTTCATCGTTGCCACCGAACGCGTCCATCTGGACGCAGCCTGGTGCGGCGCAAGTCGCTGCCCTCGACGTGTGCGGACGGAGGGGGCCAAAAGAAATGACAAAGACACTCTGCTGCAGGAGGGGGTGAGAAGATGCTCGAATTCCTAGATTGAAGAAGCTGAGAAATGCCACGAGGTTGTCGGGTTCATCATGGTCGCAAGTCGAGAGAACAGGCAAAAGAGTCGGGGGTGCCAAGGCCGCGTTGCGGAGAACGAAGTTTATGTCCTAATGCGACCTTTTGTTCATCAACCCGCGCCTCTCACGCTCGGGTAAGGGCACCAATATTTGAACAGTATCCTGACGGTATTTCCTCCTGCGAGTATACGAGAGTTATATTTGAAGGATGGCTGCTCCTTCAACAGCCACCTTGGGATCGCTCCCCACCCGATTGATGGACTTTTTTGCTAAATATCCGCCCAAGCTCTACTCCGCACAGCACACCAGGGTCCTTTTACCCTTGACCCGAAAAGAAGCAAAAGAAGCTCGGATAGCTGCCAGCCGGCAAGAGCCTCCGATTCCTGCTGCGGAGTCCTCGTCGTCCGACGATGGGACCGCTTCACCGACCGAAACAAGACCAGCAGCTCCAGTTCCTCGCAATGGTCCACACCATAACCCGTTCCTGCCATTCCAGAACCCCCACACTGGTAAATGGAGGTCTCCAAGATATAGCCTGCGCCGCCAGGCAGAGCTATGCAAGCTGGCGAAGAAATACGGAGTAGAGGAGCTTCTCCCCCCCAGTCGAAAGAGTGCAGCGTTTAAAGAGGCGAGGGCTTTGCAAAAAGGCTTGCGTGTCAAGGGCACAGGAGAAGGACAGGAAGTTAAGGGTCACAAGTGGGAGAGGACACAGAGTGCCACGCTACAGAAGAGGAGAAAGGCGATGGAAGGGATGCCAGAAATGATCAGATTATGGAAACAGGTCAGTACAATGGTCGAAGATTGTGTTTTGCCCACTGACGTCCTCTCTAGCAAGGTCATGGCCGGGGATGGAAGAAGTATCCCAAATAATACCCGAAATACCTCACCACTCTTTCTCAACCGGTCGTCGCCAGTCTTCATCACGCCTTTTTGCGGCCGGCTCGCAGCCTGGACGCGCCTCTACAGGAACATCACGAGTATCTTTAGGAGCTTCTGCTTCCGTCGTCATACCTCGAAGCAAATTTTCGCTCCCACATAACCGCTCCTGGTCCTCCGATCCACCAAATTCGCTAGGCAGAATGGCGATCACTCTCGGCTCATCCACAGTCTCTGCGTGCCTCTTGCCGATCTATTCCGTCTCACCCCAGAATCGGTACTTGCTCGGCAGCAGCACTCCATTTCTAGAGTCTGTAATATGGGTCGTAGCGCACACTGTTCTGCTGGAGCAATCGCTGCATGCTGAGCTTTCATTGGATCGGCCCGTGCTTAAGAGAATGGGGATTTGGGAACCTGATGCTCCAGTCTAGAACTTGAGATGCTGATACTCGACATGGTCATCCTGTGGCAGCATTATTCGAGATATTCTTTGTTCGTATCTGGCGACGAACCAGGTGACAATTCGTGGGAGGGAGTCTCTTGTACCATTAAAATCTTTTGGAGCATCACCTCCAGCACATGCCTTCTTCAACATCTTATCCGCCATGCCCTCAAACGGGACATTTCTTCAATATGCATAGCGAGCAGCTTTTACAGTCCATCTTCCCATCTTCCACCAAACTTGTTCGGGCAACGAAGACGGCGAGTTCAATGCCAGTGGTACCATCTTCGCCGTGCTGAGATCGACTCATCAAGATCGGCTCGGGTGTCCAACCACCAAGCTCACAGTGACCGTCGCCATACGACTGACGGAGCAGCCTGCATTATGCGACGCTGTGCATGTTTCGAGTGTTTCTGCAGTGCTGTGCCGATCCGTATGGTCGATGCCGTCCGGAGTTTCGCGTCCTCAATATATACGGCTCCGGATTTGACCTTTTGTCTCTCAAATGAGTTTCTTGCTTTTTCTCAGTTTGACGAGCGCCGCCCACAAGGTGACCAACTGGGAGGTGCCGAAAAGCATGGAGATGCCGCTAAAGAGTTGCAGACCGAGATATTTTGGGCCTCTTCCGTCAGTGCCGGCGCCGGCGATCGCACCCGCAATAGGACTGCCGATTAATGAAGCGAACCCGCCAAAGGCTTGGGTCATACCAAGACGCGTCCCCAGGACCCTTGGGTCAGGACAGACAACGGGGAAAATGCTGGGAGGCAACGGAATCAGGGCACCGCTAAACCCACCTATGTTTGTCAGTGTGATCCTTCAGACTTTGACGCACGCACCATATAGTGAGGCGAATGTGATGAGAGCACCGCTGCTGTGCACACCAATCCAAGACAAGCAGAAAACCGCCGAGCATAGGCCACATGCGATCCACGGAATCATGACGCCAAAATGATGTGCGGCCAGAGCGGCGACCATCCGACCGACGATGGATATGCCTTGAGCAATAGTCAACGTGTAGAGCGCCATAGAGCGGGACATTCGAAGCTCAATCTGGGCAAAGGAAGCCATGTAAAAGAAAGGCACGAGATAGCCCATGTAGATGAAAAAATTGGCAAAGGTGTAAACCCAGAAGGGCAAATCTTTGAGCGCCGTCTTGTCGAACAACTTTCGCGCTGTCCCAGAGCCAATGTCGCCCAGGTTGGCCGCACCCCAGAGCAGTAGTGGAAAGGACACCAGATATGATCCGAGCATGAGGAAGGCCATGGATCTGACGGTCCAACCAAAGCCGAGCGGTTGAATGAGTTGCTCGAACAGGATTGTGTAAACTATGCCTCCCTGGTAAGTCATGAGTTCGTTAGCTTGATGATCCACGGATGGTCCTGGCCAGTTGTGCATGACTTCTCCAAACAGGATCGGAAAATCATCGACTTACCACGGGAGCACCACACGAGATGCAGCCCATTGCAATGGCCCTCTTCTTCCTAAAGGAGCGGCCGACTAATGCAAGCCCCGGAAGATAGAGCAGGCCACTTCCGAGTCCCATACAGACACCTTGACTCAAGAAGATCTGATAGTATTCTGTGGACAGACTCAGCATCATGACCCCGACTGTTTCCACCAATGCTCCGACAAAGAGCATCGTTTTGAAATATCCGAGATCAAAGAGAGGGCCAGACACGACCCCGATGACAATCAAGAGAAAGGATTGAACTGTTCCGACCCACGAGATGGCCGACGGTGAGACCGTCGTCAGGTAAGTCAACTCATAGTAGTTTTGGAAAGTGCCGTAGGCAAAGGTGATCCCCCTGAAGACAGACATTTTAGCAAACATATTCATTTCGGTGCATGACCGGCCGCTGGTACCATATGTTGAAGAAGACCAGGAAGCTGCCCAAGACTTGCAGCCAAGCTCTCGTACCACCATCTGGAGAGGCGCCAACGGGGGCTATAGGAACTTCGGTGTCTTCCTCAACAGGCACGTCAATCGGGGTTTTCGCCTCGGCCATGCTGGTCTCTACTTCTGGATCTGCATCAAACTGGGAATGGGAAGCCATATTGTTTCGGATGCGCTCCACAGGCTCCCTCCACAAAGGCAGAGACCAACCAAGGATGAGGCGTGGCCGGGGGTAAACCAGCCCACAGACTAGAACCAAGTCAGCGGCGGCAAAGAGGCGCAGACCACAGTCACCATAGCTTCAAACAAGGTTCGATCAATGGGCAACCCCGGGGGAAGAGCAAGAAATAAAGACAAATGGATGAATAATACAACTTGGAGAAATGGGGATAAAGGAGATATGGCACGCTAATGCCCACGACACTCAGGGAGCCGAGGGCAGCCATAGCAAAGCTTTACCAGGCCGTCCGTCCGTTCAGAGTATACCACTCATAGCCACGCTAGGCTAATAGAGCATCGCGCCGGATGAGGAGGTTCATGCTTGTCCCAGGCCGAGGCATTGTGTGCTGTATGGTCTTGTGTGGGGAAGTCGGGGTCTGGCATGGGCCGGAAATAAAAATCGTCATCATCACAACCCTACCTCCTCTTCCCGCCGCGGGTTCACCAACATGAATATAGAATGACTGTGCATCGATTGAGAGAATGATTTGAGAATTCACATTGGCCCTGAAAACCTTGACGGCTTGGCACAGACCTGGTCAAGGTAAGGCCCACACTCTCCGCTTCCCCAAACCCAGCAAGAATGTATCATGCCTTGATCAGAACACATCACATCACCTCCCGAAAGAAAGTGGCCAAGCTGAAGGCTGCGGGGAAGAAGTATCAATGCTTTGTTTTGTTGAGGTCTGGCGGAGTTCCTGGGGTCATGTACGTTCAAGGGCCTACCAGGACCAGCGTCCAGTCTTGGGTCGACACGGCACACGATTTGCGATATAAAGACTACCAGCTCGTGGCCCCGGTGGCATCTGTTTCTGACGAATCCGACTCACCAACCAGCTCACCTGCAGAACTGGGAAGTCTGGAGGAAGTGGAGACGGTCAAAGAAATGGCGGCAGAGATGCAAGTAAGAGGTCTTGCCAAATGGTGGCGTCGTGCCATGGGATTTTCTGGTGAATGATGGATGGTGCACCTACACCACGGTGACTTGGACAAATCTGCGCACCACCCAGTCAGGCTGGGGGGAGAGACGGCAACTTCGGGCACCGACACCTTTGAACTTTCAGGTCTCGGTTCAGCGCTCTTCGTTGATGGCAGTTGGCATAAAGCGAGCCGCGCAAGAAGATGCACCTCATTTCCTCCGCTAGAAGATCCTGCCGCGTCAACCAAAGGGCGGGCGAATTCAGGATGAAAGGCACCCTCGGAATACGTTTGCAACTTTCCCGACCGCACTTATCAAGTCATGACCGACCGACTGATTCACCCCCCAGTGTCCCATCCATTCATCTCCCGTCCCTGACGAGGACGATGAACATGCTGTCCTTTCCTTTGCATGTCTCGCCTCCAGCATCTGAAGACGTGGGCAATCATAGCATGATATCAAGCACACCAAAATGTGAGGTGTCCGGCATATCAGCCTTTAGCAACATGGTGCCATCGACAACTTCCACTACCTCAAACCATGAGACGCCGTGGAACTTTTGGGAGCTCAATCGAAACGAGATCTTGAGTGTGAAAACAGCGTGGGAGCTTTGGTGTTCTCTTGCATCGAGATTAACTATATGGCCTTAGCAACTTCTGGATATCATGCCAGCCAATTCTCTGTCTAGGTTGTCTGCAATCCAGTCGCGTCAAAATGCCACTGTCCTTTCCACGCTATGCAGTGCCATCATCCTTGACCATCCAGTCCCTATCTTACAACTTTTGGTATTCCAGCTTGCCCTCAAGTTTCTTCGCCTCGGCCACTTTTCTCACGGCCTTGTTAAAATCATCCTGGGTCACCGCATCGCGGTAGTCTTTGATCGCAAAGAGCCCGGCCTCGGTGACGACGTTGCGCAGGTCAGCGCCGTTGAGCCCGTCACTCATTTTGACCACACTTTCAAAATCAATGTCGCCCTCGGTCACCACACTCGCGGCATGAATCTTGAGGATCTCCAGCCGTCCGACCTCGTTGGGCAGCGGAATCTCGATCTTTCGGTCCAGTCGACCGGCTCGGAGCAAGGCCGGGTCCAGCGTGTCCGGTCTGTTCGTGGCCATGATGATTTTGGTTTTGCCCAAGTAGTCGAAGCCGTCGAGCTGATTTAACAGCTCCATCAGGGTCCTCTGGATCTCTCGATCGGCCGACGTGCCTTCGCTGAATCTTCGCCCGCCAATGGCGTCGATCTCGTCCATGAAGATGATACACGGCTCGTGCTCCTTTGCGTACCCGAACATTTCTCGAATCAAACGAGCCGATTCACCGATATATTTGTCGACGATAGCTGACGAGACAACTGCAACCAACCCGTTAGCGCTCCCCGCTCCCCTTCTCCACCACAACGAGGGAGATGTGCGCACCTTTCAAGAAATTGGTGTCCAAACTGCTGGCCACCGCTCGGGCCAGTAATGTCTTTCCGGTGCCGGGAGGACCGTACAGCAATACGCCTTTGGGGGGCTTAATGCCCACCCGCAGGAAGAGCTCGGGATTCTTCAGTGGCAGCTCGATGACTTCTCGCAGTTCTCGGATCTGTTCGTTCAGACCACCGATGCCGGCAAAAGACACTTGGCCAGGATCTTCGAGGGACATGTTGTACACTAGCGGATCGACTTCTCGAGGGAGCATGCGCATGATTGTGAGGGTCGTCATGTCAAGGGCCACGCGCGTGCCTTGCTTGAGCTTCGCCTTGTCGACCTTTGATCGGCAGCCCACCACGTATCGGGGCCCCGACGAGGCTTTGACGATGACTGCGCGACGTCAGCATGCATCGGCGACGGCCACAAGAATGTCACACTCACATCGCTCCTCGTCCAGTTGTTTGAGCACTTCGCCGATGATCTGGCCCACGCTCTGTAATGCCTTGATGTTGTCCTCTGTCGTTTCGAACTCTTTCTGCAGGCCTTTGATGTCCATGCGCAGGGCTTTGAGTTTCGCCTCCCATTCTCGCGATTCCAGAAGTTTGTTCTTGTATTGCTCGAGGGCCTGTTGCCGCTCTGGATCGCCGCTGCCGTCCATCGAGCGAAGAGTATCAAAGCCGCGTCGGGCCTCAGACAGGAGATCTCTTTCGCCCCCGCGTTGGTCTTCGATGGTCAAGACTCTGGGCCGCCCGGGAACTGCAAGTTGGTGAGAATAGCAAAGGACGTCCTGGCGATACACTGCTGTTGATAATAATGATGAAAGCTCGCGCAGGTACCAAGGACACGCGGAAGGGAGGAGCCTACCAATTGCACACCACGTCAGGCAGGGCCCAGCCAGGCTGGGCTTTGGCCTTGGCCAGAGATCTGAAGGTCACGTGGTAAGAATGGTTGGGAGGTTCCAAGAGGCGAGCAGCTATGACGATGGTAGGCTCAGGAGAGGGGGTTTGGAAGCTGCCGGTGGCCCCGGGATCGCGAGGAGGGAGGCAGCAAGTAAGGCCGAAGGCAGGCAAGGAGGGGTCCTGCGGATTGGGCCCAATGTCTTCCGTCCCGCATGTGCTGGTTGCTGAAGTTCGTAGCGACCAATGCCCCACCATGACAACAAAAAGTTGATTGCTTTACCTTGACCTGTAACGTTTTCTTCTGTCCCGTCAAGTCCCGAACAATCTCTTCTTCCAGCATCGTTTTCTCCCAAATCCTTCGATTTATAAGCCTCGAGGTCGTCTGAATCTCGAGATCTGATCACACCACCAACAACACCACCACCACCTCCTTGACCAGTAAGTCCGCCACTCTTCCCGCTCCAGCGTCGCATTGTGTTTAGAGCTTGTGCCATCTTTGTTCAGCCATCATCTTGATTTCCCGAAGCTCTACCGTCTCAGGGGGTTTCTCGTCCTTTTCAAAGTCTGCACATCGATCGTCACCGGCGTACTTCACTCCCTGTACTGACCTCGCCTCAGTCATGCCGATTGTCAAAGTTCACGCGCGCTCAGTCTACGACTCTCGAGGCAATCCCACGGTCGAGGTTGACGTTGTCACCGAGACGGGACTGCACCGCGCCATCGTTCCATCCGGCGCCTCCACGGGTCAGCATGAAGCTTGCGAGCTGCGTGATGGAGACAAGACCAAATGGGGTGGAAAAGGCGTCTTGAAAGCGGTGGACAACGTGAACAAGGTCATTGGACCCAAGCTGATCGAGAAGAACATCGATCCCACCGACCAGTCGGCCGTGGACAAATTTCTCATCGACCTCGACGGGACTGAGAACAAGACCAACCTCGGTGCCAACGCCATCCTGGGTGTCAGCCTGGCCGTGGCGAAGGCCGGTGCGGCGCAAAAGGGCGTCCCTCTGTATGCACACGTGTCCGATCTTGCCGGCACCAAGAAGCCATATGTCCTGCCGGTGCCGTTCATGAACGTGCTCAATGGAGGATCCCACGCCGGGGGCCGGTTGGCGTTCCAGGAATTCATGATCGTTCCAGAGTGAGTCCCACCTTCTCCCTGGACACCTGTGGGAGATTGACGTGTGGCACAGCCAAGCACCGACCTTCTCGGAGGCTCTTCGGTGGGGTTCGGAGGTGTATCAAAAGCTCAAGTCTCGTGCAAAGAAGCAATATGGCCAGTCGGCTGGCAATGTCGGTGACGAGGGTGGTGTCGCCCCAGACATTCAGACTCCTGAAGAAGCGCTCGATCTGATCACGGGCGCCATCAAAGATGCCGGCTATGAAGGGAAGATGAACATCGCCATGGATGTGGCCTCGAGCGAGTTCTATAAGGAGAAGGAGAAGAAGTACGACTTGGACTTCAAGAACCCGGAGAGCGACCCGTCGAAATGGATCACCTATGAGCAGCTTGCAGATCTGTACAAGACTCTGGCAAGCAAATATCCCATCGTCAGCATCGAGGACCCCTTTGCCGAGGATGATTGGGAGGCATGGAGCTATTTCTTCAAGACCTCGGATTTCCAAATTGTTGGGTATGTTGTGCGCCACTCTTTTCTGCCACCACCGTGCTGACGGCTCCACAGTGATGACTTGACCGTCACCAATCCGAAGCGCATCAAGCGCGCCATCGAATCCAAGGCTTGCAACGCCCTGCTGCTCAAGGTCAACCAGATTGGTACGCTCACCGAGTCGATCCAGGCAGCCAAGGATTCCTACGCGGCCGGCTGGGGTGTGATGGTGTCTCATCGTTCGGGCGAGACTGAGGATGTCACTATCGCCGATATTGTCGTCGGTATCCGAGCTGGAGAGATTAAGACCGGAGCCCCTGCTCGATCCGAGCGTCTGGCCAAGCTGAACCAGATTCTCCGTATTGAAGAAGAGTTGGGATCGAATGCCATTTACGCCGGCACCAACTTCCGCAAGTCGGTCACTTTGTAAGCCGAAGACATAACGTGTCAACGCAACTTCTAGCTCCTCCTGAGCAAGATCTTTGGAGCTAGTCACTATCGTATTAGCGCAACCGGGTTCGGTTCCGTGGAATCGTAGTGAACATGACAGTTATGAATAAAATGGTATGCGACCATGACGTGAACCTGGCACTGTCCGGCAGTAAAGATGGATAGACGATCTCTAACGGAAAGGGTCAGATGTCCGAATCTTGGCGGGAAAAGACAAGTAAAATGTCGCCGCTTTTAAACCACCACTTCTCTCGATCGCGCTCACGCTCACCCTCGAATCCTCCTCGCTCATCCTCCCACTCACCTTTTGACGACGGTGCGCCTTTAGCCTGTGGGACCGCGTCTCAACTTGAAAAAAAACGAAGGATCCAAAAATGGCCTGCAGCGCGATGATCTCGATTCGGTGGTCATCCCTTCCCACGAGCCCGCCTACCTCGCTCACCCGGGTCCATCGCCCTCCATGCATAAAAAGGCGTCTTCCTCGATCGGCGGTCGAGGACTCCTCAAGAATACCGGTTTGCAAAACACCATCGGGGGGTTTCTGCCAGCTAGTTCTGCCCTCTCCCTAGCAACTTGAGCAACGTGATACCCGCCAAGCCATGTTTATGTTAATCCGAGCGGAACACAGGTTGATGATTCCACCAAAAGGACGTCGACATTCATCATTCCTCAACCATTCCACCTAAACCACAATACATTGCTTGGAACTTCGTCTTTCTCAATCGTGATGGTCACCAGCACCGCCAGTGGTGACCCAGACCACCCTTACTTCCATGTCCGCGATCTCGTGGTGAAACTCCGACGGCACCCACCAGGACCTCTAAGCAGCGACGATCTGGCGGCTTATGGCATTGAAGCGGTCAATATGGACATTGAAACTGGTACACCAGCAGACTCTGGTCAAAAATTCTGCGATCTCTACCCACTGAGCGAGTTCAATGCCATATTTAAAAAGGTCGATGAATGGCCGCGACTGGAAGAAATTCGTGGCTACAAGGCGGCGCTCCTGATGAGGCAGCTTATCGAAAAGTCCCTTGTAGATGGAGGTTTATTGGGCAAGAGCAAATATCATTGGAGAAGGTAACATTGTCGTCTTCGTTAATTCGTGTGCTGATTAGCAGGCTGCGAAATGACACACCGTTCGAACGACTGAACCAACTTACCGGCAATGCGGCGCCCATGTCTTTTGCCAAAGGCGTATTTGATACGTTTGACACATCGACACCACATCTTGGAACCATAGTCATAGATGGATCTCCTTCAGACGACCGACTCCGATGGAATGAGCTCGTCTGGGCGGCCTCTTTGATGGCTTGCAGGCTACGAGAGAAAGATTATCAAGCACACCGAATTGTTCCAGTTGGTATTATTGTTCGGCAAATTTCTATTGCTTACGTGTTGGAAGGTATTTGTGTACTCAATTGCCGCGAAGAATGCCCGTGTCATTCAAGCACATTATGAAAATGGCAAATTCATCGTTCGAAAGACTGAGCACATCTCATTCGCGGAGGAGAACTTTGAGAATCTCAAACTATTCCTCCGGTGGATCATGAACATTCCCAAGGAGACGACGAACTCGAGGTCCCTCTGTCAGACATTCTTCCAGCTCTGTCGGACAGTTTTCCAGCACTGTCAGACATTCTTCCGGCTGATGACATCAATCGTTCCTTTCGGCGTGAGGGGGACAACTGTCTGAGGCAGAGTTTCAGAGGCTGGGAAGAGTTGGGAGCTTGCCTTCTAAAGTACAGAATGAAATGCAAAGTATTGGACAAGGCATTCAAGTTTTCACGACCCTCCACGACTGTCACCAGCTGCCTCTCCGAATCAACCAGCCATCTCATCTCGCTTGATCGCCTCAGTTTCCTATCAGTATTGGACATGAGAATGTGCGTTCAAATTGTAGCGTATTTTTAGCATCATTAACCAGAGCAATGTGACACCCGCCAAACGGTGTTTATGCTAATCCGAGCGGAACACACGTTGATTCCATCAGAAAGACGTTGTCCTTCATCATTCCACCAGATGACGCAGCCCACCCTTTCTACCACGTCGGCGATCTAACTCTAAAGCTCGTGCGGCACCGGCCCTTATCTCTAACCAGCGGTGATCTGGCGACTTATGGAATTGAGGTGGTCGATATGGACATTGAACGAGTCCAACGCCATATTTCAAAGATGGACGAATGGCCACGACTGGATGGACTTGGTGGTTACAAGGCGGCGTTCCTGACAAGGCAGCTTATCCAAAGATTCCTTGTAAATGGAGGTTTGTGATCAGCACAACAGGCTACGTGATGATACACCGTTTGAACGACTGAACCGAATTACTGGCGCTGCGAAGCCCATGTCTTTTGCCAGAGGCGCATTTGAACACATTGACACCACATATTGGAACCTTGGTCATTGAAGTATCTGCCCCAGACGACCGACTCCGATGGAGTGAGCTCCTCTGGGCGGTCTCTTTGATGGCTTGCAGGCTGCGAGACTGACATTACCGAGCGCACCGAGTTGTTCCGGTTGGTTTTGATACGTCAATTGCAATTGCTAACATGGTCTTGCAAGGTATTTGTGTACTCAATCGCTGGAAGGAATGCCTGTGTCATTCAAGCACATTATGAAAAGGCAAATTCATCGTTCGAAGGACCGACTAGATCTCATTTCCAAACCACATGCCGAGCCACTCACAGAAGGCGGCGTCGAAAGACAGAGCCGAAAGAACTGAGATGAGAACTGATCGAGAGAACTCTGAAGGGTCAAATGGAGGTGGTAAAAAGCGGCAAGGCAGGAGGTGCATTATATTCCTCCAGACGCAGTCCAGACCCAATTGTTCCAGGCGAAATGGGTGTCCCGGAGTCATTCTGGTTCCAGGGCTATGCCTCTCTGTGACCAAATATTCTAGCCATAACTGTCGAGCTCGTCGACGCTGCTTTTGATGAAAGGCTCGGATCTACGTTTGTCCGGCTCACCCCGGCATCTCGGCCGCGATCAGCTCCGATTTCTCCGTCCTTCTCCGTGGGCGCGTCGGCGTCTTGGCATTACACCATTGGGCGCAGGGGGTTGGGGGCGGCCCCACCAGGGTGTGCACAAAGCGGCGGCACCTGAGATCCCAAAGCAGGGTGAGCCCGTCGCAGATGTGTTCGATCTTGGCACTGGGCAATGACTCGTAAATTTATATTCCCGCTTCCGCCTGCGGTAAATTTCGCGAAAGCCGCCCACACACTCCTTGCCCAGCGCGCCAGTCAGAGCGAGACCAGCTCATTTGCTTGATTTCTTGAATCGCGTTTGTCTCCGCCATCCATCTGCTAGGAAATAACGGTGTTATATCGTTGCTCTTGAATTTCGCCGCTGATATTAAAGATGCCTCCCAAGTTAAAGTGGGGTGAGTGCGCCGTGTTTCAGCCTGTCTTCCCGAGTCGAGTTATCGGCGGCACATGCTTTGTCTTGATTTGGATTCGCTAACAACTCTCTTCTAGACGACGAGTCCGAAGATTCCTCTTCAGAGGGATCTGTCGACATCCCGCCTGTGGCACGGCGCAGGTTTGAGGATGAAGAGGATTCGGATGACGTAAGGTCGTCTCGAGGGTCTGGATGCCTTGACTGACAGGTAGCAGGTCGCCGAAAACTGGGACGAGGAAGAGGACTCTGACGCCGAGCGAGAGAAAGCGGCGAAAGCAGCGGCGGCCAAAGCCAAGGCAGACGCCGAAGCAGCGGCGAGCAAGAAGACCAAGGCACAGAGAATAGAAGCACATCGGGAAGAGAACAGAAGGAAAAAGGCCGCCGAGGAAGAAGAGGCCAGCTCAGACGAAGAAGATGAAGCAGAAAGACGGGCAAGATTAAGGCAGTCGGAGCAGGAAGCGGATCTCAAGCATGCCCAAGATCTCCTTGCCGACGTCGGCATGGGGCCAAAAACCCGGGCTGTACCCAACAAGGCTTTGGTGATAGAGGACTCGGCGAACCCAGGACAAGCGATCGACTTGTCCTCCCTCCCTCTCTTCAAACCGAGCACGAAGTCACAATTCGAAACTCTATCGGCAACGCTCGTCCCCCTCCTGAAAGCATCCTCGACCAAGCCTCACTACTCCATATGGGTTGCGGATTTCGTCAAGCAGATTTGTGCCGATCTACCGAGTGCTGAGATCAAGAAAGCCGCGAGCGGGCTAACGACGCTGAGCAACGAAAAGCTGAAGGGGGAGAAGGCACAGGACAAGAGTGGCAAGAAAACTAAAGCGGCCAAGACCAAGGCCAGTCTCTCTGCCGGCCGAGACGTTGGAAGAGGAATGGCGGATGTGACGAGTTATGATGACGGCCTCGGAGACGACGATTTTATGTGATACACGCCATCCATCATTTATGGATTCCACCACCACCACCACCACTTCAAGCAGAACTGCACATACAACATGTGACCCAGTTCGTCAGGAGAAGGTATAAGATAGACATTGTTGTGCGAATGTGCTTCTAGTGACCAGGGATTCAAGCAGTTTAAACTAGTGTGACGAAGAGCATTCCTGAGCTAAACTCTTCACTGCCATGCTGCCCTGTTTGTCTCTGTTCCATCAAGACCGTGGACTGAACTGAACGATGCTGAATATCTGTTGGATGTTCATGGATGGCATGATGGCGGGAAGAGGACGGAAGCCAATGTTATATTTACCACGAATTTCGTCACGGAAGGAATCCTGATGGTTCCAAGTAGATATTTCAGCAGCGCAGCGGTCAGGCCGGACATGGAATCACCGTACATACCGTTAGTATTTGGCGGCTTATCTTGATACGCGTCCAGTCATGCAATGGCTAAGCGAATCACACCTGGCTAGCCTTCTGAAACTACCCTGAAACTTAGGGTTAGGAATTTTAGCCCAATTCAGACCTTCAGCGCAAGGTTCTTAAGACTTGGCTGTAAGTGGGTACGATATTGCACGAGCAGCATCGGCCGCTGAAACTTCAAGATCATGGTGTTGTGGGAGAAGGCTCCAGATCAAATGGCTTCAACGACCGCAATGAGCTCGGGTTCTTTACCCGGTCTTGTCGGAGGGTGACGTTGCACATACGTCCGTCCACCTTAGGCGCCCTATATGAATTACCAGATCGAGGCCTGGTTCAGCGTTAGCCTACATTATGCGGATTCGTTGGCCAGCCCCATTGAATGGTACATCCTTCAGCGTTGTATAAAGTCCAGGAAGAAGCCAGTCTATGGATGATACTTTTCTTCATCCTTCCCGTCCTCACTATTCCTGCCTTCCCACTTCTCGGCAAGAGTCCCCAAATGGCAGCTCCTCCTTCGACAGCCGCGGCCCTGATTGATGACATCGTCAGTCAGGGAAAGGCTCTGCAGGAAGCACATGATGAACTGGCTAGACAGAAGATCATCGCATCTGCCACCTCGTTGATCTTGGCTCTAGAGAATCCCGGTGAAACGTTGGCCAGAATTGGTTGGGGAGAGGTGAGTCTGTCAGTTCACTTCTACCAGCACTCACTGGACCGACCCGCTTTGGAATTGATTGATTTCATTATTTCCGTGCTGTGGCATCATTCTAAGGAGAATATGGCCCGCAGCCGACTCGAGATGCTGCTCTACGGGTTGCATTTGAACTCGGTCTATTCTCCAAACTGGGAGGTCAGAGGAAGTTGAGTAGTGCTCAGCTCGCAGAGGGCACCAAGGCAGATGTGGACTTGGTCTGTGGGTGGCTTCTCACCTCGGTAGAGACATTTTGTTCACAGGAGATCTTTCAGCGCGAACAATGAAACACCTCGCCGCCAACGGACTCGTCACGGAAGTGGGTAAAGACCTGTATCGCGGAACTCCCTTCTCCGCCAGCACTGATGACCCGACGATCGCGGGCAGTCTGATTTACAGCTTCGAAGGAATGATACCCACTTTCCGAGCCTTGCCGGAATTTCTCGCCAAAACGAATTATCAGGTGCCCACGGACGCAAACAACGGACCTGTTCAATATGGGCTTCACACTGACCTGCCATTCTTCGGCTATCTGCAAGCAAATGAACGTGTCGGAAAGGCGTTCAATAACTTCATGACCGGCTACGCCAAGGTCCGGCCCCGCTGGCATGACTATTATCCTGTTATCGAACGACTGGGAACGGGGCTTCGAACCGATGCGCCCGCCGTTCTCCTCGTCGATGTCGGTGGTGGGCTCGGCCACGAGATTGCGGGCTTCCACGCCCAATTCGCACAGCTGCCCGGCCGTCTGATACTGCAAGATCAGGAATCTGTGATATCCCAAGTCAAAAATTCGACCGAGCCGCTCTCACCGGCCATCACTCCTCTTCACCATGATTTCTTCACACCCCAACCTCCCGAATGCCACTCAGCGCGGGCCTATTTCTGCGGCTCGTCCTCCATGATTGGTCCGACGAGAAGTGTAAGACCATCATATCCCACCTCCGCGCCGCCATGGAACCCGGATATTCGAAGATCCTGATTAACGAGAGCGTGGTGCCGGATGTTGGCGCCCCGTGGCAAATCACGAACTTGGATTGGACGATGATGGCCATGCTGATCAACCGAGAGAGGACCGAGAGTCAGTGGCGAGAGCTGTTGCGAAGCGTGGGGCTGCAGATCAGCGGTATTTGGAAACCGGACGGGGGGAATGAAAGTATCATTGAGGCCGTTCTTGCCGAACAATAGAGACCGGAAAGACATGTCCTGGTTGAGCAGTTGAAAGCAGAGACACCTACTCCTATACCCGTGGGTTTGATGGACAGTTGACAACTATTGACAACACATATGGATGGTAGACTCGTATGCCCGCTGGATGCGTCCATTTGGCAGCATCTGCGGCTTCGCTGAAAACAACGTGAAACTCAGGCTCACCTCAAGTTCAGGCTATCAGAGCGAGACCAGATTGGCTGAGCAGGAAAATTATTGTGGGACTCATGTTATAGGTACTGCTGCACAAGTCATTAGCACATTCATCAGCCTTACCAGAGCCACCACCCCCACCAGATATCAATCTGTGGTGAATCCGTCCTGGTCGCTCATCGCTCATCATATTGGCGCTTTCTCACCGAGAACTCTTTGTAGAGTTTCCACAAACAGCTGCGACCTACTCTCGAGTGACGATGCACACCACAGTGCAATCGCTGCCAGAGATTGATTGACGGGGACAACGTGGTTCACCACTTCCCCACGGCCACTATTGTCAGTGTTGAATCACCGTCGATTGCGTGGTCTTTTGGTGCCACGGCGTTCCTCCATGGCCTTTGATCAGCCGCTTCATCTGGACAAAGACCGACATGTCAAGTACTGGAAACGATGTTCGAATCTGTTACCCGAGCCGTACACCGCAGGCGATGCCAGCCGTATGAGCTTGGGCTTTTTCATCGTCGCGGCCCTTGATCTGCTGGACGTCCTCGAGTCAGTAATTAGCGCTCGACAGCGCCAGAGCTGGATCGATTGGGTCTACTCCTGCCAGGTCCCCGACGGCGGCTTCCGGGGCTTCACGGGCACTTCTCTAGGCGGACTACGAAACCCGTACAACTGGCACTGGGACCCGGCAAATGTGCCGAACACGTATTTTGCTCTGAGTATCTTGCTCATTCTGGGCGATGATCTGGGACGGGTGAAAAGAAAAGAGTGTTTGGCATGGTTGTCGAGACTGCAGCTGCAGAATGGCAGCTTCGGCGAAATTCTCGGTGAGGATGACCACATCGAAGGAGGCAACGACATGCGTCTGTGTTGCTGTGCCGCGGGAATCGCGAGGATCCTGCAGAGTGAGGACGACGGTCTCGAAGCGTTGGCCTTCGATCAGACCAAAATGTTACAGTACATCGTGAACTGCCAGAGCCATGACGGCGGATTTGGCCAGGCTCCTCTGTTGGAGGCTCATTCGGGTCTGAATTACTGCGCCGTCGCGGCCTTGTCCTTTCTAGGTGCAATGAAGAGCCCAGGAATAGACGCCACGGCCATGGCTCGCCAAGCTGGAGTGTCCATCCTCTCTTGCACCACCTGGATGCTGGATCGACAGACGACTTGGATCGACGAAGACGACCTGGAGGACGATGGCGGCGAGGGAGGAGAGGAGAGAGGAGGGGAACACGATGGTGGAAAGCCCGAGACTCAGCAGAAACGAGGTCTCTCCATGTCGTCTTTGCAACAGCATCTCCCGACCGAGAACCCAATTGCCGGGTTCAATGGGAGATGTGGCAAGGTCGCCGATACATGCTATTGTTTCTGGAACGTGGGCGCTCTGGCGGTGAGTCTACATTCGAGTCGACATTCCGACCGAATACGACCGTCTCTAATCCTTCCAGATCTTGCGACAACACCAGTTGGTCCATGTGTCTGCGATGAGAAGATATCTTCTCCAGAAGGTGGAGCATTTCATCGGCGGATTCGGCAAAGGACCAGGAGAGCTTCCGGGTTGGTGCACGGACTTGACACAAAGCGAGTTCCACATGCTGACTGACAGACTGGCAGACTTGCTACATTCTTACCTCGGGCTGGCGACTCTCGCCCTATATGAAGAGCCAGGCCTCAAGTCGGTTGATCCGACATTCTGCTTCAGCACAGACGCCGCAGCCAAGTTGACGCATGTAGCGTGGCAGACGCGCGACCCCATGAGCTGATGACCCTTGAGACAGCGGCACAACCGTTCTGCTCCTTGCTAGCGCCAGCCCGCTCTCTGCGACCAAAAACACGGCCGTCAAGGAGCCACTGAAACAGTCGAGGTCCATTCCAGAAGCCTGAGGTACAGCCCTTTTGGCGCCACCATTGGCCCGCGGCTGAGATCTGGGGTTGCTTCGCTAGCATAAGCACTAGCTATTCTTAGCCAGTAATAGTCTCGACCAAGGAAAAGGTAACCCAGGCACAGCCCCGCCTTGATGAACTAATATCTTCTCTTCGACCGCTGCGGTGTCTTGTGAGGTGTCGCTGTTGGTGTCCTCCCAAACAGGTTTGATTCATCCCCTTTCGGATCATCAGCAGGCCGACCATCCTCCTCCACTCGCGGACCGCCAGACCGTGTGTGGTGAGCCATGCCGAAACGAACGCTCTTCACGAATATTACGCCCCTCCCCCCTCAAGTGTCTCGCGAGGTGGCAGTGGCGATGCTCCACAACCATGATGAAATGATCGAGTTGAATCCGCTCGTGATAGAGCATCACCCCATCAAGACTCCCAGAGACGCCCCGGCCGATGAATTCCTGGACTGCGTTTGGCAAGAGCTGACGGACAAGATTCACTATCTGCCTGGCGGGATTGTCAAAGGGAAAGTCAGCTACAAGGCGTGCTTCCACGACACCCCGTATGGCCTGCAGACGCACATCTATGCGCCCATGGGCCTGGACATCAGAGAGAAGTGGTCCATCGGCGGATCCTTGCCAGGAGAGCCCCCGGAAACACGCGAGTTGGGCGTCGACACCCCGAGGCAGGGGCTGTACTTGCGCGAAGACGGCGACATGAGGTGCAATATCCTGTTGACCTCGTTCGTCCGGAAAAATCTCGATAACGCGCACAAAGTGCTGGTGGAGAGGATCCTCAAAAAGGCCGAGCGTGTCGAGGAGCACCACCAAACCGTCGGCTACTCGATGACTCCGACGAGTCCACGCTTCCAGGCAGGATCACACATGTCCAATTCCCAGTTCATACACTCTCCGCCCCTTGCGCCGCCGCTCTCGCCACAGATGCTCTCTCCACAGCAGGACCTCGGTTTCCAGGTGATGGCCAATCATCCGGCCTTTCGCGTCGATGACAAGAGACCGATGAGTACGTACTCGCTACCGCCGTACCAAGCCCAAAACCAGCGCCTAAACTATTACTCTCCAGACCTGATCAAGCAGCAACTGTCGCCGGCTCAAGAACCGGCGAGGCAGTTCATGGCGGAACTGCCTGGTTCGACCTATCATACCGGCCATCTGGTCCCGCCGCAAAGTCCACCTTTGGACCATCGGATGAGCATGGCGACCGAGTTGTCCGGGTCGGAAGTGGCCAAAGGATCACCGAACCGACAGTCACAACAATCACAGTCAGATCGAGGGAGTGTCATCTCGGATACTCCTCCTGGCCAATACAAATACAACCCGCAGGACTTTACCTCGGCGAACCAGTCCGTGTCAGGAGTGTCCGAGAGGAGCAACAGACTGTCCGAGCTGCCTTCATCTATCCCAAATCCGCCGTACGGGCAACAGCTGCAGCAACCTCGGTGACAAAAGTTCCCAATGCACCTGGGAGAAGGCGACGATGGTGTATGACACGATATGCGATGATCTGCATGATGTTTTGTAACATGATTGATTCGTGCTTGGAGTTCCGGCTGTGGTACTTTGGATACCGGGTGCGCCGCCAATGATGACGAATAGTTAGGTTACCACATATAAACATCTCTACCACCGGTTTCCTGTGTCTGCATGTTACTTTCAGGGGCCTGCCGTCGGAGCTTTTTGGCAGCCTTACAACGGTTGGTCTGCGGACCATAACGGCGGTGTGGAGATGGCCCCTATCAAATCTGGTTTGGCTGCGGATCAGCACGCCGCCGGAGACGTATCCTGGTCGCATGCAACTCCTCGACCGCGCAGCCAGTCTCGGGCGCCCTCGTGCCAGGGCTTCCTCTGTCTCACTCGATGATGAGGACGACGATTTCAATCTCCATCTCGCAGTAAATCCATCTTGCTCCCAATCGCCGCCTTGACGCCGCCATTGCCGTCCACATGTCATCCTCATTCACGACGCATCGCATGATCCCCTGTCTTGAATTCTTCCGTCGGACTACCACAAGGCATGCAAGCCAACAAGACCAAAGCAGAGCTTCAGCAACATAAGGCAAAGGTATGTGGTCTTGGGCGAGCGAGCGCCAAGCGCCATTGCAAACTCATACACTGATGACCCTTTTGTCCAGCTTGCCAGCTCATATTTAGAATTACTCGAGTGAGCACTCTGGTCATCGTTCCCTCCACGACTCCTTTTAACCGGTTGGCCAGACAATTCTCCTCCCAAGAACTCCGACACGTCGGCAATTACACCGTCGGCAAACTCATCGGGAAGGGTTCGTTCGGCAAAGTCTACCTGGCACGGCATGATCTCACAAACGGTTCCAAGGTGAGGAGGCCTCCGGTGAGCCACAAGGGCAGCGGGGTGCTCATGGCATGACAGGTGGTCCTGAAGGCGTCGAAGAAAGAGGATGGCAACCTTGCCAGAGAGATTCACCATCACCGCCAATTTATCCACCCACATATCGCGCGCCTGTATGAAGTTATCGTGACCGAGAATCTCGTCTGGCTCGTTCTCGAATGGTGTCCAGGTAGGAAACGGGCGCATGATTCAAAATGTTGAGCTCGACCGGCTGAATCCGACTTAGGCGACGAACTCTACAATTACCTGCTGAAGAATGGGCCATTGCCGGCGGAGAGGGTGCAAAGAATATTCACTCAGCTTGTCGGCGCCGTCGCATATATCCACAGCAAGTCTTGCGTCCACCGCGATTTGAAACTCGAGAACGTCCTCCTGGATAAGAACGAAAATGTCAAACTGTGTGACTTCGGCTTCACCAGAGAATACGAAGGGAAAGCGAACTATTTGCAGACGTTTTGCGGCACCGTGTGCTACAGTGCTCCGGAGATGCTACGAGGCGAAAAGTACGCGGGAGAAAAGGTGGACGTATGGAGCCTCGGTATCATCCTGTATGCTTTGCTCAAGGGCGAACTCCCTTTTGATGAAGACGATGATGCCGCGACGAAAGCGAAGATTCTCAACGACGAACCCACCTATCCGGACACGTTTCCAGAGGCTGCCAAAACCCTGATCGCCAAGCTCCTTTCCAAGCGGCCTTTGCATAGACCCTCTCTAGCCGACATCCTGGCAGATCCCTTTTTGACCGAGCACGCGCCGCAACAGCAGGCCATCTTGAAGTTGTCCCAACCGGCCCCGTTCACCACAGAACTGGAGAAACGAACCTTGGAACGCATGAAGAGCGCGGGCGTGGATATCGACAAAGTCATTGAGAACGTACTGTCGCAACGGTGTGACTCTTTGGCCGGATGGTGGGCTTTACTCATTGAAAAGGAGACACGGAAAGAGGCGAGGCGAGAGCGGAAGCGCAAAGAAAAAGAGGCCGAACTGAAACTATTGCGGCGGTTGAGCGGCGCGAGCAGTCGCCTGGACAGACCGGCGCCCACGTTGGCCGAGGTAGAGGAGGAAGGGGATGGTGGTGCCGCTGGAGCACCAGGTCACCCTGAAAGACGTCGCAGCAGTAGCAGGGGGAGGACGCAACGAAGGAGCACGCGTAAGTGGCACGGCGTTTGTCTCCGGATCAGAAGCCTGGCTAATCTCCTCTCCAACAGCTCAAATTCTGGTGAGTGACTTGCCACGTCTCCCCGAGGGCTCTCCGATTCAATCACCTGGGACGGAAACGCCCCCGCCACCTCCGATCGACAAAACTTCGATACGCTCACAGAGTGGATCTCGGCCGCCCTTGCCGCCCAAGGAACAGAAAAGGCGAAGTAGCACATTACAGCTCGTTACCGCGAATCCAGATCTGCTCGGTCCAGTCAATGGAGTCAACAAGAGACGAATCGGCAAGCGACGGAACAATCAGTTCTTCAACCAGCTCACGTCCTTGAAACGCTGGCTGTTCGAAACCACCAAGCGAGCCAAGTCACCAAACAAGCTGGTGGAAAGCTTAACGTCAGATCAGGGAACCAATGGGTCATCCACACATAATCATTCAGACATGGCCCCCCCGCATCGACCCGACGGACATAATCGACACGTCTCTGGCGCCAGTGTGGTAACTCGCTCGTCCTACGGTGCGACGCTTACTCCCATCGCATCCAATATGACCAATCGGCCAGGGCTAGACACAACAAGGATCACTCGACCTCAACGAAATTCTCTTTCTCCCTCACCCGTCACCCCACGATCGTCTTACCGAAGAAGGTCGGTAGGCCTTCGAGGGCGAAAATCGACCTCCTCATCAGTCTCTTCCATTCGAAGTATGCCTCGACATGCCAGTCACAGCAAAGCTTCATCACGGTCGTCAAATAGTATGGACACCATGAGCCCCGGCAGCCGGAGTGCGGCAAGGTCGCCTCATCCTTCCATCAAGGTGCTGCCTGTCACGCCCACGACGACCCATTTTCGCGCTAATATTCGCGTGATCCGGGATCCGCTGGGAGGGGCCACGACAGGAGCCGGACCCATGTCCCCATTTGACGAGGCCGCGATCCCCAATCATCCTGGTGGCGTCATGTTTGCGCGGCGGAAGAAATCGCCCTTCAAAGGTCCGATGCTGAACTCGGCCTTCTTCGGCATGAGCATTGGGCCTGGCGTGGCGAGCCCGGTCCCACGTCCGAGAGAGGCGAGTGATGGGAAACTGAACTTGGGGTTGAGGAATCTGGCCCGACGCGCCGGTAGCACGGCGGGCTCGGGCGAGAGGAAAAGCCAAATCATCGAGGAGGAGGACGAGGAGGGACACGATGACGGCGACGAAGAGGTCGAAGAGGTCGACGTATTTTCTCCCGTCGATCTAGCCAAGGGGGAGAGAGTACAGAGCATCACCATTTGGGATGATCCCGTGGAGGCTGAGCATGACGGAGTGGGACTGGAGACTACTATACGGTAAGCACGCGCGGCCCGCGTGCCGAGAAGAAAGAGGATCAGATGTTTGGGCGCGAGGAAGGCAGAAATGAAAAAGAAAAGACCAGAAGAACCGACCATGTGAACGGCGGAGAGATGTCGGAAACATGGGAGGGAGAGATGACATGACGAACGTGTACATGCATGTGTACAACATTGTTTGCTTCGCTTGGCCTTGTTTCGACGGCAGCAGAGGTCCTGGGAGACAAGACGGTTTATTTTGTTTGGCTCCTTAATTTGGCATGGAATGGACTGAGGTGTTTGAAGTCTCTGGATTATGCATTATATCATACTGGATTGTACGTAGGTAGATGACGACGGGGGCATGAACATGGAATTCAATGAATCCGTGGGTCGATACAGACGGTCAATGAATGGATAAGTGAAAGGTTGAAACAAAACCCAGGAAGAAACGAAACCAAATACTTTCCTCATTGGTCCTGCCTGCCTGTCTACCTGTCTACCTGCCTGTCTGCCTGTCTCCCTGGCTGCCTGTCTACCTGACTGCCTGCTGCTTACTTACCCACCTGTCTGCTTGTCTATCACACACAACCTTCCTGCCGGTCGACGTCACAACTAAATCTACATCTCTGAACAAAAATATCGTGATCACACGGAGACAAGAACTGGAAGTCAGGTGATCAGGTAAAGGACGGCACAGACTCCAGATTGGACTCTACAACACCAGTTTTTGAATATAGCCGGTCATTTTGAGACGGTGCAATCACTCGGTGTGAGTAGTGAGAATTTATACTTCCGTCATGCGTGTCTTTAAGTGGGTTAGTCGAGGCTTCAAGAGAGCTATGCCAAGCCGGCAAGAACAGCAATCCATTCATGAATACCAACAGACTAGGATGTGTCAGATCTTCAGCGTTGAAAGAGAGCTAAGCTCCTCGACATGAACAGAGATATGGACACCGCTGAAGCGACCCAATTTCTGGAGTCGCTTCTGGGGAAGACCCTCCACATCTCAATCCCTGATGGTAAGCGGTTACGCTCCTGGTGGTGCATCTGGCCACGCTCTTGGTGGAGACAAGCTTACTGGAATTAGGAAGACTCTTTGTTGGCACGTTTCGCTGCACCGACAATGTACGGATTCAATACTGTGCCATTGCAATTCGGGGTCACCATTTGCGTCATGACTAACTTTGACCGCCTTCTAGCAAAGCAATGTCATCCTATCGAATACTTTTGAATATCGGATGCCATCTGAAACAGCCAAGAAGGAAGCGATTGAGAGATCAAAATCCACTGGACAACCAGGCAAGGCCGACATGACGTCCAGATTTGTCGGCCTCATCGTGATTCCTGGCCATCAGATCGTCAAGATGGAAGTTGAAGAGAAGAGAGAATGGTCGGGCAATCAATCTTTGTCTGTTCGCGCCAAACCTTGAATTTCCGGATCACGGCTGGCCCATACCTAGCAACTCAACATTCTTGGACCAGTATGTCTCCAAAGTCACGATCAGCAAGTATTATACCCCCCGCCTGCAACGTTCTTGCTTCACCCCGTCTCAATGGCTGGTCTAGTCGAGGAGATTACAGATGCGAAGGTGCCGGCACACAACTTCAAGCGCCTGGCCAAATATTGGAGGCCGGTCCTGGTGTCACTCTCTCAGGAAGACAAGTAACTTTCGGTAACAGGGCTGGCCACCGTTGGCACACAGGCACATCCAGAGGTACGAATTAAGGCGACAGGGAACGAAGATGGAGCGGACGACATTCAACGGCCGGTGGGCGAGAATTACAGAGCAATGATGAATATATGAGGATGAGACTGGACAGAATGTGAATTTCGTCCTTCTGGATTTGAATACTGTCTTATTCAAGGAGTTGGCGATGATGACAACCAGCATCTGCAGGTGAGTCCACGGACGTCTGAACAATTGGCGGTCTGTTTGGAACGGCTGGTTTGCGTAGAGCATGGGGCCTAACTCAAGTGGACAGACTGTATAATATCTCTCCGTTTTGCGGGGAATGTATGTTCATTGTTACAAACAGAATCTTTCCGTCTCGAGATTTCGACCCGTGCACCTCGAATAGCTTTCATGGTCTGATACCGCCTTTGACAGGCGGGCTGTAGACGAGTTTTCTGGTCTTGATTGGCGACCACTTATATCTCTTGACCCAGCCGCTCAATGCCAGCAACACGGTAGTAATGACCAACACCTTCATACCCATCTTCTTGCGCGCGTCCATCTCCGGCTCGGCAGTCCAGTTCAAAAATTCGACCACGTCTTTGGCCATTTGGGAAGTGGTCGCGGGCGTGCCGTCTTCGTATTCAACGATGCCGTCGAACAAGACACGAGCCATGGCGATCCCGGTTCCCGGGAAGTAAGGGTTGAAATTGAGGCCAGATTGGACATTCGCGCCCGCGGGAGGTTCCTCAGGATAGCCGGTCAATAAATTGAAGATGTAGTTGCAGCCACCGTGACGAGCCTTGACGATGAGCGACAAATCCGGGGGCAGGGCACCATTGTTCGCAGCTCGAGCAGCTTCGTCGTTCTTGTACGGCGCTGGAAGGTAGTCCGAAAGCTTCCCGGGTCTTTTTTCAATCTCGCCTTCGTCGTTGGGTTCGGTATCGTACTCATTCTCTTCGGCCAGCGCCTTAGCTTCGTCGACCACCATCATTGTACCGACAAGAGATCGGTAAGGGATCCGGTTCAGAGAATGGCAGGCGGCGCAGACCTCGCGATAGACTTGAAAACCTCGTCGCAAACTGCGAATGTCAGTTGTAGTTATGAGATGCCATCATTCGACGCTTACGCGGCATGATCAAAGGTCTTTGTCCACTTTGTGTGCTCCCAGGGATATTGAGCTGGGTGAAGACTGGTCGGCCTGGTCAGCTTCCTACACTCTACCACGTCTTCATTCGAAGCTCACCCTTCTTCCGCCGGCGTCATGGCAAAAACATCTTGGCCGAAAATGTGATAATACCACGCAATGGAGCCAACGGCAGCTATGGTGGCGGCGCTAGCACCTGCTGTGAGGTAGAAGGGGGATGATGTGGCTTCGGAAGTTGAGGACGCAGCGCGCTGTCAGGAGTGTTAGTAATGCTGTTCCATCTGTCCCGTATCGACGGCCAAAATGTTGTTGAAAAGGAAACGGCAGCTTCACTGACCGTGGTTGTTTTTCGGACAATTTGTCGCGCAGCTACCCTCAATGGGGCATTGCGGATGGCGGCGGTGGCCAGCATCTTGCCTTGAAGCCGTACGCACCCTGGCGAGTCGTCCGGAGTCCAGACAAGAGCAGAGAGATATGGGCGAGGCCAAAGGGGCGGGTAGGGAAAGACGTCGACGTCGAGGATCGTGAAGTTCAACAAGTTGCAAGCTCGAAGCTCCGCTTAGTGGAAAAGAGGATTGGCCTGGATTTGATTGGCTCAGCCATCGGCCAAGACCGACAGTCATCCTGGCCCTGCTCATCTGTGACGACGTCTTCGCGGTCGATGAGGCATGTACTAAATACTCGCGGTGCCATTATCCTCTGACCTCCCCGGACGTGGACGCCAGAGTGTTCATGTCGCTCCTTGGTGTCCTCCAGGCCGGGAATAATACCGGCTCGATTCCTCGGTGGCAAGACCAGTTCAAGAGCTCCAACCAGCGCGACTTCAAGGTCCAGGTTATCATCTCGGCCGCTTTTGGCTTGAGCGCTTTCCTCTCCTTTTGTGTATGTGGCGTCGAATTTGGTGAGGGGATGCGCTGACAAGATGTAGGTATTGCGTCCGAAATGGACCGACTTATACAATGCGCGAAAGAAGCGTTCCGTTGCCGCTTCCCGGCTGCCCGAGTTGCCCAAGAGCCTGTTTGGATGGATTCCGGTTGTGTATAACATCTCTCGAGAGGAAGAGCTGGCATCCGCTGGTCTCGACGCGTTCGCGTTCCTGTCATTCTTCCGATACGCCATTAAATACTTGTCCGTCACGCTGTTCTTCTCTTTGACCGTCATCCTGCCGGTCAACTGGAAGTTTACCGGTCAGCCCATATTCTATTATCCGCCGGATAACGAGACGAGCCCAGACCGTTTCTCCTTTGGCGAGGCGAAGGAACCGAAGAAACCGGCGATTGATAAACACAACGGCTATCTGTGGATGTATGTCGTCTTCGTGTACTTTTTCACCATCGTCGCCATCTACCTTCTGGTGGTCGAGACAAAGAACATCATCCGGGTCCGACAGGCATATCTCGGCACGCAGGCCACCGTCACCGATCGGACGATTCGGTTGTCGGGTATCCCGAAGGAAATGAGATCGGAAGAGCAGATCAAAGATTTCATTGAACAACTGGAAATCGGCCAGGTGGATGGTGTCATGCTGTGCCGCGATTGGCGGAAGTTGGACGATTTGATGTCGAAGCGCATGCAATGTTTGCGGAAACTCGAAGAGTCGTGGGCCGTGTACCTGGGCCATCACGCTTCGCCCCGTCGAGGTCGCCGAGGACACAATGCTGATGGGGACGAGCACGAGAACAGCGCGCTTCTGTCGAGATCAGAAATGGAGCAAGCTCAGCACGTCTTGACAGCCGATCGGGAGCGGCCCACTCTCACCATACGCTACGGACCGCTCAAGTTGTACCGCAAGAAGATCGACGCGATCGACTATTTCGAAGAGAAGTTGAGGTTGCTTGACGAGGGGATATACACGCTGAGGAAGACCGAGTTCACACCGACTGCACTCGCGTTTGTGACAATGGAGTCGACCGCTGCCTGTCAAATGGCCGTGCAAGCGATTCTCGATCCGACTCCGGGACAACTCATTGCCAGTCTGGCACCATCTCCGGCCGACGTGGTCTGGAAAAATACCTATCTCTCGCGCAATCATCGGATGCTTCGTGGCTGGAGTATCATGGTCTTTATCGGCTTCTTGACCGTGTTCTGGGCCGCTCTCTTGGTGCCACTGGCTGGTCTTCTCAGCATCGAGGTCATCGACGAGGTGCTCCCAGGTCTCGCGTCAGCACTCGAGGCGCATCCGATTGTGCGGTCCCTGGTGCAGACGGGTCTGCCGACACTCGTGTTCTCCCTGCTGGCTCTTGGAGTGCCGTATCTCTATGACTGGCTGTCCAACCAGCAAGGAATGACTTCACAGAGTGAGGTCGAACTCTCGGTCATTGCGAAAAACTTTTTCTTCACCTTCTTCAACCTCTTCGTCGTCTTCACCGTCTGGGGTTCGGCCTCGACCTTCTTTGACTTCTGGCAAGACCTCAAAGACATCCTCAAAGACACGGCCGGAATCGCGTACGCCGTCGCCAAGTCACTGGAGCAATTGTCCCCGTTTTATATCAACCTGATCGTTCTTCAATCCTTTGGCCTTTTTCCCTTCAAGCTGCTCGAGTTTGGCGCCGTGGCCATGTATCCGTTCAACCTCATCAGCGCCAAGACTCCACGAGATTATGCCGACCTCGCCACACCCCCCATCTTCAACTATGGCTTCTACCTGCCGCAGACGATGCTAATCTTCGTGATCTGCATCGTCTACAGCGTTCTACCTTCATCTTGGATGATTATCCTCTTCGGCCTGATCTATTTCTTGATCGGCAACTTCATATACAAGTATCAACTGTTGTACGCCATGGAGCACCGTCAGCATTCTACTGGCCGTGCATGGCCCATGATCTGCAACCGAATCATCACTGGATTGGTCATCTTTCAGGTTGCCATGGCTGGCATATTAGCCCTTCGAGGAGCGTTGACAGCGTCGATTCTGTTGACACCTTTGTTGGCTGGTATAATCTGGTTCACTGTCTATTTTCATCGGACATACGTCCCCCTAATGCGCTTCATCGCGCTTCGAAGCATTGACCGAAGTGGACCATCGGAGCTGTCAACACCTCCGGAAACATCCTGGGGCAGAGACACAGACCGTGGTCGACTCGTTGATACGGACTCTGGGAGGGGACAGAGATACATCAACCCCAACCTCATCCGTCCCCTCGAGACTCTATGGATTAATAAAACAGGGCACGGAAACCCAGAGACGGTATAGCTTCGCAAGCATTTCATTCTCGCACTCGGACTCGTTCTTATGTACAGCACGCGCGGCGGCTCCGTGTTTTTCCTTTTCCTTTACGATACCCCTGTACACAAATGAGCCGGTCAGGCGAGTTTGACATCGACCCATCAGGCGGGACAGGCTTGGGCAAGGCTGGGAAGATTCAATTTCCAAGCACTATAGCTCTGGTAGAATTCTGACAATGGAATGGTCGAAACTTTCTATCTTGGAATACTTTTGGTGTCGGAGCTCCTTCTAGTCTCCATCCATGTCTAGTGCTTGTAGAAGGGTCTTTTCCAGCCTTTCGACTTGATCAGCCCCACTCGTGAGACTGGTCATCAAGTATAGGACGTCGCCCAGGACTCGAGAGTGGATGCCGCCGCCCTCCGAGTCGAGGGTGGTCAGAAGACGAGACTGCAGCGAGGTGGCCGCGTTGGATGTGTAGCCCGACGAGCCGGGCGGGGATTGAAGTGTGATCGCAAGGACGGTACCGAGCGCGAAGCAGCCTTTTATGCGAGGGTGGTGGGAGAGTGTGGCAAGAGTGGTCGGGGAGAAGAAGGACCACGCGTTCGATGTCGACGTTGGTGATCGACGCTCACTATCCGGCGGGATGACTGGTGACTGAGACGACGACGGCCATGCGGCTTTGTATCTGTCCCAGTCGCCACGGGCGTCCATGTTGTTCAGCTCGTCCAGCGACTTGTTGGCGACGGCACAGCCAACCGGGTGGGCTGTGTAGCTGTGACCGTGGAGCAGAGCGTCAGATTTGCTATCAGAGAGGAAGGCCGCGAAGATGGATTCGCTGGCCATGGTGAGGGCGAGAGGGAGGAGGCCACCCGTGAGAAGCTTGGCATGCACGGAGATGTCAGGGGCGACGGCGGAGTCTAGGGACGGCGCGGATTGGGAGGAGGAAAGGGAAGGGTTGGACAGGAAGGAGGACGAGCTGGCGCGACCGAGACGGTAGAGGCCGGTAAAGACTTCGTCGGCGATGACGGGCAGTCCGGACCAGGTTGGCACTGCTGGTTTACCCGGTGTGGTTAAAGGCTCCGTGGCCTCTCGGTTGGAATTGATGAGGGAGGGGTTTTCGCGGATCGTGGTGATGAGGGTGCGTTGAAACAAGGGATCGACGAAGATCATGCCACCGGCACCCATGACAACGGGTTCGAGGATGAGGGCGCCGAAGCGGCGTCGTTGAGTCTGTGTGAGATGTGTCAAGGTCCGTGAGATGTGTGATTTGTAGAGCGAAGCATCTTCAGGCCGGGATTCAAAGTCGAAGATGGAGTCGAGCGAGGAAAATTTTCTGATGTTGCCGCTGGATTCATCCGGGAACATTTCAGATGGCAAAGCAATCTCCCACTGTCCTTTGCGCATGAGAATCTGTGGCGGGTCGAACCAGTATCCCCACGGCTTATACCAGTCCACTTTCTCGTTATAAGGGCTGGGCTCGGAGCAGTTCATGACCCCAATGGTATCCCCATGGTAACTACCTTTCAAGCCTAGGATGCCGACCGAGCTTTGGCCATCGTCTTTGCGCCAGCCATAGTGTTGAGATGAGGCCCGTAGAGCCATTTTGACCGCGACTTCCATACCAGCGCTGCCATTGTCTGTGAAAAATACTCGACCAAGGCGCGGATTTCGAAGCGTCGATAGGAGCTTGTACGAGAGGTCGAGGGCTGGTTCATGGACAGCATGGGCGAACATGACGTGGCCGTAGCGTCCGGCCGCGTAGGCGGCAGTGAGGGAGAGTACGGGGTTACCGTGACCGAGACCTTGCGTCCACCACGAGGCTGAAGCGTCAAACAAAGGAGTGAGCAACGGCTGTGCAGTGGCTGCAGGAGGAAGAGGGCTGGGTGCTGATAGCGATGCTGGAGAAGAAGATTCCGCAAGCAATGGGTCGGTCTCCGGGTTATATGCTTGGAAATGGTCGCCATAAGCGGAGTCGATGGCAATGAAGTTATTTAGCGGAATGCCGTGTTGTCGGAATGGATGCCAGACCACTGCCTCTGTTTGCGATGGCATGGATGCTAGTTTGGACACCCGTGAGAAATGCTTCTGTTGAAGCCAGTCGATTAGATCCGTGATGGTCGAAGAGGCCGAACAGGCGTCGTAATAATCTGACAGTGCCAGTTCATCGTCTTCAGGATTACTCTGCTTCGGAGGAGGCAGTGGCAGTGCGTGGGTGGGAATGCCATGTTTGGAAAAATGCCCTTGCAGATATTCATGGTTTCCCCATTTGGGGTCGTCGAAGAGCAGCACCGAGTCCAAGTCATAGCCTCGAAGGTGGAGCGACTCAAAGGCCGAGATGGTCGTAGCGATACCACCGAGCTTGCTGTCCCCAATGAGCAGAGTCGGCAGCCGAAGCGGTCTATAGAGATCTGCTTGGACAGAACCCGATGGACCTGGAGACAGGACTCCTCCCGCAGTTTCGAGGAGAGCATATCGGCCTCCCGACTGGCCATGCTTGAAGAGCGAGTCCTTGACTTGAGCCAGGATCGACTGATCAGAGACTGCTCGCTGTTGTGGAGTTAGTGGGAAGAACGGTCCACCAGACTCTGGACGGTTACCGAGACTGAGTTGCCATCCAGCCGAGCGGCGAGATGAGGACTTATTGGCTGGGAAAATTGTGAAATACATTTCGAGACCACGCCAGGAGCATAGTGCAGAATATGTCTGTTTGGTACTTAGGTCAACCGGCCGTGTACACGAGGACGATCATACTGGTCATCAGCCTCGGCTTGCGGTCCGGTGGAGACGGGCTTCAGGTAGAGTAAGCCATGTGAAGGCACTCGACGCTGCAAGGCCCTGCAGAGAATGGTGGACACGATAGTCTTGCCCACGTCAGTATTGGCTCCGTAAATCTGCCATGCCTTCAGGTCACGCCAAAGCATGTCGACGACGTCTCTGCTTGGGCAGAGGAAATGGAGATCTCTGACACACCTGCAGGTTCAGGTACAAATTGGAATTAGCAGACCCAACAGGCCTACTGTGCCTGCCAAGATTCCGGGGACCAGCCCACCGGGACAACCCGACCAGATGACGAGGCTCAATTTTTTGTTGGTGCTCCGATCTTCGCTCACCGAGGTCAATGAGGATCGGGCCTGGCGATGCACATCCTGTTGGGAGAGTTTGGTAGACCACGCTTCAGTTTTTTCTGCTCCTGCTTTCTCACGGCTGTGTAAAACATCCTTCATTGAATGGTCAATGATCGTCAACCGGCAGCATGAAGATTTCTCCCCTTGAGCAGCGCTTGTCCACACTCCTTGACAAACGTCAGCAGCAGTCGAAGCTTCGAAGTCTCAAGTCTAGCCCTCCAGGCTCGGTCGATTTCTCGTCCAACGACTTTCTGTCCCTCTCTACAAACCCACAATATCGCCGGGATTTTCTGGCGGCTCTCGGCCACAAGGATTTGCCTCTTGGATCGACCGGCTCCAGATTACTTGATGGCAACTCGGACCTTGCTGAGGCTCTTGAGCATGACATTGCTGCGTTTCACCATGCCGAGGCCGGGCTGCTGACCAATTCGGGGTTCGATGCCAATGTCAGCATTTTTGCTTTTCTTCCACAGCCCGAGGATGTCATTGTGTACGACGAATTGATTCACGCGAGTGTGCACGATGGAATGAGACAGAGCCGAGCCAAGCAGCGGCTGGCGTTCAAGCACAATGATGTCGGAGACCTGGGACGAATCCTGGAGAGCTGTGCCGTCCCAAATTCGTCTCGGAACGTCTTCGTTGCGGTGGAGACGGTGTACAGCATGGAAGGAGATCTTGCGCCCTTGTCTGAGATCGTCAATCTGATCGAGTCGCTTTTCCCGAGCAAGAATGCCTATCTTGTCGTTGACGAGGCGCACGCGACGGGCATTTACGGGCCCAATGGATCCGGAAGGGTCTGCGAGCTTGGCCTGGAGAGCAAGGTGCCCATTCGGCTCCACACCTTCGGCAAGGCTCTGGCAAGCAACGGCGGTAAGGATCGATCATCAGGCCCCAAGGCCTCAGCTGACATGTATCAGCGATCATTCTCTGCTCGCCCGTAATTCGACTATACCTTGTCAACTATGCCAGGCCCTTGATATACACAACCTTCATGTCCTACCCCACGCTGATCGGTATACAGACTGCGTATGATTGGTTAAAACGTGGAAAATCAGAGGCGGTAAGCTCTTTTTCTGATCATGAGAACTTGGGCTGACCTGCGCGAGCTTGCTGCCAACTTGTACCGTTTAGTCAGGCATTTCCACACGCAGGTCGAAACGCTGTCCGACCTGATCTCGCCTTCTACATCAACAGCGCCCTTTGTGAGGATACCTGCTGAATGTCCAGAATCACCAATCTTGGCCATCTTGACGTCGAAGCCCCGTTCGCTGGCAGCGTACTGTCAGAACGCTGGTTTTGTCGTCCGTCCTGTGGTCGCACCGACAGTGCCCAGCGGCACCGAGCGCGTCCGAGTGTGTTTGCATGCCAGCAACACGGTCAAGCAGATTGATGATTTCGTTGATTGCGTCCGACGCTGGATGATCCAGCAGAAGCTTAATCCTGGTGCCTTTGCCGCACAAAGCTCTTCGAGGCCTGAAAATCGACCAAGGATGGACCGAATGCCCTCCACTCGAAGTCAGTCAGTCGGGGTTTCAAGTGCAAAGATCTGATCAGACTCAGCCTGCACAAGCTTGGCCTTTGTTCCAGGCGAGTACCACAAGACTTTTGTGGCGCACGACATGGTCCTCTCACTTGGTGTTCGAATTGTTCATAGATTGACCGCACAGAAAGGCCTAGTCCGCTAAACATGGAAACCCATCGGCCTTTGAAGAATGGTCCATGCGCGGACGTCCCGGAAGAGGTTTACCTGCAAATATGGACGAGGTGTCCAAGCCGGACAATGCACCTTGCACGCACAACAAAGGGTGAAGGATGATGCTCTTGCGACCAGGTCAGTACTTCAGCCGTCGGGACGGTTATGGGATAGACCTGCGGCATTTATGCCTGCCTGTACTTATTCACCAACGGTCATTTCGAAGGTCAAGGCTGTCCGTTCCTCAGCTGCTTCGAAACGTGCGGGCAGGTGGAATTCTGTCAGTGAAGGAAGCAGTGGCGGATCTGTAATATAGTGCAGCCTTTGGGAAGGGAAACCGAAAAAATAAGCAACGGAGAATGGTCCTGTTTGCCACCAGGCGCGACAAACCAGCCCATTATGATGGCACATCGAGGATCAAGAGAAGAATAGGCAGGCAATCAGAGCGTGGAGTAGAGCTTTCCTCACGGCGACTTAATGTTGTCAGAGGAGAGATTGCACTCAACTTTGGTCTACCACGATATGGAATGGGAAATAGTATCCGAAAAGCTGTCATCCCAGTCATCAGAGATGCATCAATCACAAGAATTCGGCAACCACGCACCTGATTATGCCTCACGCGCTCCCCAATCTCGCCGCAAGGAGAGCATGGTTAGGCCAGCCAGGACGACGGGCAACACACTCACCAACTCCCCCAGACCAGCATACGCCGGCGCGATGCGGACTTTGACAAAGGCGCCGGCGGCAAGCAGGACGGCGCCGACGTTGTAGAGAGCCGACCAGACGAGATTGAAGGCGATACGTCGGTGGGCCGCAATCGACAGATCGAAGAGGTACGTGAGGCCGTTCAGGGGCCCGAGCAGTGTCACATCCGCCGTAGAACTGGTCACGTCAGACGCTGTACCCATTTGCACACCCACATCAGCCTGCGCCATGGCCGCAGCGTCGTTGGTGCCGTCGCCGCAGAAGAGGATCTTCCTCTGCCCTCCAGCAAGACCGTCTGCCAGGTCCCGGACGTATTGTCGCTTGTCGGCAGGCGACTGGCGCGCGCGGACGTTGTCGAGCGGGATGGCGAGTGCTCGGGCAGCCGATTCGACAGCAGACGGGCAGTCTCCGCTGACGAGGTGGAGGTTGAGCTGACGTTGACGGAGCTTCTCCATCACCTCCGGAATTTCCGGGCGGAATGCGCTTCTCAGACCAAAGACAGCCAGCAGCGAAGACTCGTCGCTCACGCAGAAGGCCGTTTGACCATCGTTCAGGAGCTGGCGGACTTCCGGCCTATCCTGGACTCCTAACCAATAAGGATTTCCAGCCCGAATGTGGCGACCGTCGACCAGGCGGGCTTCGACGCCGGCTCCTGCGATGACCCTCACATCGTGGACTTGAAGTGGCAATAGCTTCTCCGTCGTCAGGTGTCGTGCGACGCTTTTCGATACCGGATGTTGGTTAGCTTCGGCCAGTGTGTAGGCCACGGAAATCGCATATTGTCGATCCGTTACCATGGCTTGCTCCATGCAGGTCTCCAGCTCCGCCATAGTCAGTGTTCCGGTCTTATCGAAGACAACGTCGGTCACTTTCCGGATCTGCTCGATGGCATTGGCCGACTTTACGACGACACCAGCACGAGCGGCGATACCCCCGGCAGCAACCAACACCATTGGCACCGCGAGTCCCAAAGCGCAAGGACACGAGATGGCAAGGACAGCGATCGCGTAGCTGATTGCTTTGCTGACCGCGGCTCCCCCACTTTCATGTCGCACGGCCAACATGACAGCAAGCCAGATGAAAAAGACGGCCGCAGTGACGATGAGCATGACGGGGATAAAATAGCCGGCAAGTCGATCAGCGAGATCTTGGACGTGAGATTTCGTGCTGTAGGCGTCTTCGACCAGCTCAGCAATGTCAGCCACAGTGTTTTTACCGGGCAATCGCGTGAGACGCGCTTCCAAGGTTCCATCGCCGTTGATGGTACCGGCGATAAGCTGCGTCCCTTGTGACTTGACCACGGCAGTGCTCTCTCCAGTAAGCATGGATTCGTCGACTTCGCTGACACCCCCGATGACAACGCCATCCGTCGGAATGAGGGAATGGGGCGAGACGATGAAGCTGTCCCCAAACTGTAGCAGCTGCGTGTCAATCTCCTCCCGAGTGCCATCCTGCTTGACGAGGATGGCGGTCGCCGCTTGGAGAGACCGCAGAGAGACGGCTCTGACGGCGGTGGTGCGCGCATACACCGCGACCAGTCGACCGAGCAGGACGAGAGTGATGAGCAGTGTGCTCGTTTCAAAAAATTCTCGGATTTCCAAAGGACGCCCGATCACGAGGAAGACAAATGCCACCACCGAGTAGACAAATGCCGCGGTGGTGCTGAGGACGACGAGCATGTCCAGCTCAATCACACGACTCTTCACGAGGGAATGGATTGCTCCGAGATAAAATTCCTTGAACGCTATTGCTTGGACACAGGTGGCCAGGACAAGGGAGACGATTGCTTTGGTGATCTCATGGGCCGGAATATCTGCCCAGGCGAGAACCGCCACTGGCACGGTAAAGCAAGCTGACATGAGCGTTTCCGCCAGCAGCTCTCGCAAGTGTTTCTTCTCGGCGGACAGGGTGCCGTGATGGCCGGGAGGAGAGAGGCCGTGGACACTGGCGCCCAAGCGGTTCATTAAATCTCTTGCGCCAGTGATTTCGGGATCGTAGGTGAGTCGAGCTGTGTCGCTCTCGAGGATCTCAACGTCAATGACGCCCGGTAGGAGATCTCTGGCTAGCTGGCTTGCTTCGGCCTTGTGCATCAAGACGTCTATTTGTTGCCACTCGCATTGAACTCGAGACAACTCGAAGCCGGTGATCTCTTGAGCACGGAGAATCGCATCTTTGGCCTTGATGACGGTCGTGTCCAAGTCAAAGTCTGCGCGTCCATGGACGAAAACGACCCGAATATTCGACAGACCAGGAAGGGTGTGCAAGGCTCGGGTGAGCTTGTTCTCACACCCGGTGCACGTCATTCCTTGGACACGGAGCAGGACATGCTCACGCGCCGAGGACGTCTCGATATCAGCATGCAGATTGACGTCGAAGTTCGCCTTTACCTTTTGTTGGAAGATTCCCTCTGCAGGATGGCCAGGTCGAAAGACGGGCTGGTCGCAGCAACTCTCCTGCGAACCAGAGTCGTGATCCTCGGACGAGGCGATTTCTCTGCCAACCCAGAACCGTCCTTTTCTCCGCAACAGAAAGGCCGTGAAAGCCTTCGAGGTTGGCTGGGGCGATGCTTCTGGAGGGATTTCTCTTTGCTACGACGTCGAAGGACATCGCTCGTGGCCTCGGCAGCAATTGTGATGGTCTTCTCGTACTCGGCAGAGCTATTGCTGTAGCGGGTGCTGGGTTGGGCCGTGGCATGGCCTTCGTCTTCAGTTTTTCAGCAACACTCCCTCTGACAGGCTTCTTCACCTTTCATCATGCGTGTTTTCCGGTGTTGATCGACAGCAGTACCCATTGTAGACCCAGTCGCACGCAAGACTTGAACATCTGTATTTCCTTTGTCTGACGAGCCCGAACGGGTTGTTCCAGAGCGCACAGCCTTCTTCGCACAGCAACGCACTATCGGACTGCTCAGGACGCTCCGACAAAGGCACTGGGCTTTTTCCAACAAGGTGCCATAACGCTCAAAAGCAGCCTCGAGGTGCCTATTACAGGGTTCTCCCGTCGACTGGCCATGGACATGATCCTTCCCGGAGTATGTAGCACAATCATAGGCGGCGTAAGCCTTGATGCAGTCTTGGTCGCAACGCGGGCTCGTCCCACCTTTGCGGCAGCACGACGAAGTGCAGAGATCCTCCACAGGGGCATCACCGAGTCCTTCCGGCTTGTGTGATTGACTGTCGTCTCTGCAGAGATCTGTACAGGCATCCCGTGAACACGAATCGCGGGAGGGGCTGGAGCTCCACGCTTTGGCAGCGCTCGATGAACCACAGCAGCCATGTCCTGGCTTCTGCGCTGCATGAGTAGTCGTCCATGGATCGCACTCTCCAGATGCTCCACAACATGGGTCTGTCTTCTGCCCGTTATCATGTCCGCTGCGGCAACCGACCTCTGCTTGTTGGTTGACGTCCTCTAATCCAAGAGTGCATCGGGTGGCACAACAGGATTGGCCGCTTGAACAGGTCGATAACTCCGGCATCTTGCGCTCGAAATCCGAGGATTCGATAAGACTCGCAAATGCATTCTGATCTTGAATACATTTGGTTGAACAGAGCGTTACTTAAAGCCAGGCCAAGCATCAGATAAGACCGGGTCGGGCCAATTCCGCTCCATACAGCGGTACTGATTAGGTATACAACGGAGCACCTCTTTTATGACTGCTGACCAACTTCGTCAACCAGTGGTATCTGTCCTTGAAAAGGAAAAAGTCACTCCTACCCATCATCGGTGATCTCCAAATCTGCCACGGATCTCTCGGCAGTGAGAAACCGTGCTTTTTGTCAATGTTGAGCTCAAGCCAACTTTTCCCATAGTCCCGGCCTCTGCATCTTGCGATAGATTACTCCAGCCGTGCCCAGCAAGGCGTCCGAAATCGTCCAAGAATAAAGTTGAATAACTGCACCATTGTCTGAATCATTTTCATCCTGTTCATCCCTTTTTGCTGTCTTTGGATTGATACGCGTTCGAGATCAGTCGGATCAGTGCATAGGAGCACTACCAATCAATCCATGTCGACATCACTTTCTTCCGCTTCTCCGCCAGCTTCGACATCACCTTCGCCGCCGTCGACGGACTCGTCGTCGCCCATTTCCTCGTCACTCCTTTCGGCCAACAGGTCCTGTGTGATTTCCTCATTCAGATCAGCAGCTTTGACGTTGGCCAGAGGACTAGGGCCTGAGAGACGGCTGTCCTGTAATCGGGAATCCTTTGTCGAGGGTCGATAGGTCGCGGCACGAGGCTGCTGCCGCTGCACAGTGGCATGGTAGATGGCCAATTCTTTGTCTCCGCTCCAGGCCTCCAATCTTCTGCGGGTCCGCTTGAACACCTTGAGCCAGGCTTCTGCTTCTTCGCCATAGTCATCCTCTTCAAATCCGGCAGGCACCCCGTCACTCTCGCCCTCGAGCTTTTCACCGGTCCATCGGCGCCCAAGGAGCCCTCCAAACCCGGGAGCACCATTGACTTCTTCCCCTTCTTCACTGTCATATGTTGCTTGGAGCTCGCTGACGCGTCGAGCGGTCTTGAGCAGCCATCGACCTCTCTCCCTCAACTGTCGTGCTTGCCGCAGCGCTTCTCTTCGTCGCTTCTTCAGAGCCCATTCGATCCTGCGAATGCGGTGCTCTTCCAGCTCGCGCTGGTACCCGGTCCGAGCCCGGGCTTTCGTGCCTGTTCCGGAAGCTCCAGAAGTCTCATGTCCCGCTCGGCCTCCCAGTGCGTCGGTGTCATGCCTGCCCCGATGTGTGCCGAATTGGCTGATCACAGGATGGTTTCCACCGCCCGGTTGCAAAGGCTGCGGCGTACTCCGGAACCGGTCCACAGTGTCCGGAGTCCCACCTTGACGAGCTTTCAACAGACTCCTGGGACCGTCACTGTGTCTGCCACCTCTACCTCTCGACGGTGTATTCTTTCCTCTCACTCGCTTGTACCGCCCGCGACCGGGATGGGGATCCACCGCCTCCCATTCGTCGTCGAGGCTGTCTGCCTGTCCGCCGGATGCCGTCATGACATGCCCGTGGTGTGCAAGTGTATCTGGCGCCGGTGACCTTCCGATGCCGGGACTGGCTCTGGAATCTGCGTCCGAGACCATCGAATCGTCGTCTCCATATAATCCCGCGCTCTTTTTTTTCAATCTCTTGACGAGTTTATGATCGGGGTTGGCGGGGTCAGCCGGTGGCGGCTCATTGGCAACTTCGGCCATGATCCTCTTCCTCTCTTTGGACATTTTTTCCGCGAACAAGACCTCTTCTTCTGGATCCACGTTTTCCGCATCCCCCTCTTCCGGACTGATTGTTACCAGCTTCGGGACCAGCTGTGGCACCACGGTGGGGTCTTCAGGATCATCTCCCTCTTTGTACTCGCCAGGACCGAATGGATTATTCAGCGCGTCTTCTTTGGTGAAGTGTGATTCCAGGTACCACCACATGAGCCATAAGAACGCTCTCGCTCGGCTTTTCGACGAGATGGTCGGTCGCATCGCAAGATCGAAGAAGTCGACTTTGTCCGTAAAATGTAATTCGCTGGCTTTCGGCGCGAACTGAGAGATGACAAAGATGAGATTGACCGGGTTCGTCCTCGGAACCGGTCGTGCCTTGACGGCCGCGATATTCCTGGGTTCATCCGTATCCTCGCTGGCGCCCTTCAATATGCTCTTCAACCTCGGCGCGTCCTGGAGTGACTTGTAATCTCGCTGACTCTTGTAGGCCTGTAGGGAAGGGATCGAGTGGTACGTTCTCAACTGCGCGCGCATCTCGGGGAAAAAATTCAACGTCGTGTTCATCCGACCGACGTTAACCAGCAAGCAGATCATGGCCATATTCTGTGCCGCTTGTCGGTCGACCTGCAATCGGTCCTTCAGAATCTTACTCGTTTTGGAACTGCGCGCCATGCAGTCGATGTAGATATCTGCAAAATTGCAACCCGTCTTTCCGTCGCTGATCCGTGTGAAAACGCGGGTGTCGTCTTCGATGACGAGGCGCAGAAACTCGTACTGTATTTCCTTCCGCCACAACGGGGTCCCGTCCGGCTTCTTGATATGCCTGATCTTGCTGCCCGAGTAGACCGACCCGACCGTGCCATTTGCTTGTCTTCTTGTCCCAACGGCCGTTCCCACCGTCTTCAACTCGGCATCTGGACTCGCCTCGCCCTTTTTGCCGCCCCTTGAATGCGAGACTGACACGACACTTCCTTCATCTTCCGTCCCATCCTGAGGCCCTTCATTGATCCAAATGTGAGTGCCGCGTTTCGGTTTGGCTTTTCGTCCGATCGAACCAGACCCTTTCGGGCGTCCGCCGCGTCTGCCAGTCCCGGGTGTGCGGATTGCAGGTCGTTCTGGGGTCGGAGCGTCGTCGACGACAGGTTCTATGGGCTCAGCTTTGATATCTTCCGGCTGCTCGACATCAACTTGATCATCGATTGTGTCTCCGCTCGAAAGCGCCGCAGAAGCCTCTCTAGAAGTCACCATCTTGTCTTCTGAAAAGCCTTTTACATTCACATCACTGTGATGGAGGGAACAGAAGTTTGAGTCGCAATTCGGCCGGGTTGATAGTAGTGATCGCCTTCCGCATGTGAGCTTTGATGTTCTAGATGGAAACGCGCCAAGCATTCTCCCCTGCCTCCTACATGCTGGGGCTAGGCTGAGCTGTACCTTCATAATCATGTGCCAATTGCAGGTGCAGTGTTATAACCTAGATTTCACGCTCTTACCATGCATTTATCATAATCTAATTCTTACGTATACAAACAGCCTCGTCGACGGCCATGCTCGTACGCCAGTTTGAAGGCGGTTTGATTGTGGCTTGGATTGATGTCTTGGAGACTAATACATCAGTGGTGTAACATGAACTTTGTGAAAGGCGCCATGAAATGAGCAGTCCATTCACGGTTGTGTTCCACTTGACTGACGACTAGTTCGTTAGGAAGTACAGTCCTCGATGTCGGCAAGTACAAAGATGGTCTCTTTAATAATCCAGTTGACCCACAGAACCAGCGCCTTCTCCATAGTACGGCATTTTGGTCGGTTCACTGACGACCGATGTGCAGGCAGGCAGAGAATCGAGAAAGTCAGCAAGGTGCATTGATCCACGAAACGAAAATAGGCAAGCTCAATAGTGGAAATGCCACACGAAGGAAGAGCGCAGACCGATTCAAGTTGCTGGGCCGCCAATGAGTCGTGTCCAGCACTTTCTTGATCGGCCCGGATAACGTTGGAATTGCAGACGAGGCTGTAGAAGCAAGGCGCAGGATAAAGACTGTCGAGATGAACCGGGTGAACAGTCTATGGATACGTGAAATTTAGGTGATTTGAGAGGTAGAAGTCGGAATCCAGGGTGTCATTTCATGTTCATGTTCGAACTGGGATTTCTATACAGACCTTTGATCGAAGTCGCAATCGGGAGATCATTCCATGGAGCAGAGTTCACAGTCCATACCAAGTGTTGGCATCTCCATTGAAGTCTCTGTGCCGGCGAATCAGCTCTGGTGGCACCACTGGAAAGACGCTAACCAATATTCGTATTTCAGGTTGCCATTCAGACTCTGAGTGGCCGATCAACTTACCCAGCTTAATGGCCTCATCCTTTGACTCGGTATCGGTCCATTTAGACTTCAGAAAGAGATGGTAGCCGGGTTTCTGCCGCAAAATGTTTGGGTCCACCAAGCCGGCGGGATTCTTTCTGCTGGAGACTATAAGAGCATGGCTCTTTGACCAGACTACCGTTTCTTTTCCAGCACGCATTTTTGAACACCCTCTCCTCTTATTCCTGGCGCCTTCCCATTGGACAGACGAGAAATTCTGACTGGATTTATCCCTTGTCGGCACTTGGGATGCCTCCCAACAGAGCGGCATGGCAGACCGCGAACTGGTCAGGCCTCTCGAGGTCAGTCAGCACCGTATACCTCCCCGGGTGGAAATGAGCTTGTGGTCAAGAATGGCGCCGTGGCCACCAATCCTCTCGACTGGGGCATCCAAGACCTGGGCAACGTTATCTTCACCTGGCTCAGATATCCGTTCATCCTGGGATCGGACCTGTATGAATGTTCTCGAAAGCTGTGATGGGAACCGATTCATCTCGATCGCCTCAGGAGTAAAGCTGCCTCTGAATGGCGCCAAAGGCCTCGCTCTTGTCGGCATGGTATTGAACTATTTGATGTGGGTCAGTTCTCTCGCGTTGAAAAGTAGGTCCAAACATATCCAGACCAAGCTCATCATTAGCAGCGACCTGAAGGACAATGAAGTGGGCAAAGCCATCTATGAGGATTTCCCGCCTCGAGCTCTTGCCGAAGGCCCATACATTGCGGCTCCAGAGCCATACGTTGTCGGAAAGGGTCTGGAACACCTTCAAGCAGCCATTGATCTTCATCAGACATGTCCGCTCAGAAAGTGGTCGTTTCTCTGTAACGGTGTGACGACGGAGGAATCTATGGTGATTCAGTGTGAAGTCGAAGACTTGGCAATATCATTGCCATTGTTGTATGAACAGGCAGAGTGTTTACCATATTTCTCTTCGTTTCATGGTGGTCTTCGTATACGGAACATGATTATTTTCTTCCTGTCTAGTGACACACTCTCCTCAACATCGGCTCAGGGCGAACAGATCTGGACAAGGACTTCAGCAGCCGGCCGGGGTAGATATACCCTTGGAAGATAATAAGGGACAAAAATCTATCAACGACCCCAGCAGTCCCGTTTCGATCCGATTCGCCATTCGCAAAAGTATAATGCAACACAGCACGTTGTGGAGAAGACAGCCCAGTTCAAGCAAGACGAGACGGCGGCGTCAGCCACCACGACCCCCAACTTCTCCAACCCTTGTCATCCCTTACGAACTCTCGTCGATGGTTGGCTTGAACGTAATTCGATCTTCGGCCTTGCTCTGAAAAGGCACGCCTAGCTCGAACAGCTTGACCACGACGTCGGAGAAATCCTTGAAGAAGGCCTGGCCGTCCTTGGCGTACTTCTCGACGTACTTCTTGAAGATGGGATCTTTGATCAGGGCCATGTCGGTCGGCAGCATCATCAAGCTCTTGGTGGCCTTGTCCTGGTACTGTTTGGGGCCGTTCCAGCTTCTCCAGCCCCATTTCTCCTCCAGCAGCAATCGGTAGTAATCATTGGTGAGCACGGTGGGCGAAAACGTCCATGGGCCGTCGTATCCGGAGCGGTCCGTGTGGCATCGTCCTGCAACCGGTCAGCGCGATCCGTGTCATCGGAGACCTCCGACGAGACGTACCGAGGGCGTGGGCGCCACTCAGAGCAACCATCTCCTGGTCGTTGAAACCCATGCGGCCAAAGATGGCCCGGATGTGGTTCTGGTCCTTGGACGCGTCTGGCAGGCGGCCGTCGGGGGTACAGGCCGAAACATCCTTATCTTGTCGGCCCGGTCTCCACGGCACAATCGGTCCCTGCATCTCTTGGATCGCGACCACACCGGCCAACGTCCACAGGTCCGAGTAGGAGATCCAGGGGAATTGCTCTGGACGTCAAGTCAGGGCCAAAGTTTCGTGTGGGAAGGGGTCCAGACGGCACTCACGCTTGATAGGCTCCAAGAAATCTCGCGCATTCTTCAAGCCGGCGTTGGCACCGTGCTCGGACTCCGGCGCGAACCGCATCGTGGCACCGTTGCTCCCTCCAGTGCCCGTGGCGGCATCGTACGTGCCCGAAGCGTGCCAGGCCAGTCTGACCAGCACCGGTCCGTACGAACCGTCATCGTAGTTGTCTTCCTCCCACAGCTTCTTGGCCACCGCATTGTAGACCTTCTGGTAGTCGGCGGCCGTGGGCTTGAACGCGGCGGTCGACACGCCAGCGCTCCCCTTGATCAAGTCGGCCACCTTTCCGTCATTGCTGTAGTAGTAGTATCCGCCTCCGAGAAGGAGAGCAACCGCCGTGGCACCGAGAATCGCTCCCGTGTTCGACTTGGCCGGAGCAGGACCCGAAGAGTACTGGCGACGCGACGAAGATTGGAAGAACTGCTTCGTCGTGGTCGGACGCGATGTTCGACCCGCGAGACGGATCGACGAAGGGCCGGAAGCCGTGCTTCGCGGGACCGTCCTGGTCAGGGTGCGAGCGGCCGCTGCCATGTCGGATGATGCCTCAAATCACAGAGCACGAGGACACGGAGGATGCAAATGGGTCACGACGGGGACCAGAGATATGAATTGGTGGGAAGCTGACGATGGAATGAAAGAGCAGAGAGATGTGACAATGAAGTGAACGGAAAGGCGCGACAGCCGCTGAATAATGGGGAATTAGCCGTGAGATGAATGGCTGAGAGTCAAAGAAAAGTATGGCCAGTCCGCCAGTCCACTCAGACCCGATGTGCCCACTTGCACCCACTTCCGGCCGGATCTGTGCTGACGAGCAACGCGTTATCGCGAACGCCCGTGGTGCAATACAGTAATTGTGCTTCTGGCTGGGCGATAACATCGTCAGCTGCTTGGCAGGGGCAACAGGAAAGGCAGGGAATGGAAAAGAAGAGACAGCTCCGCGGGTACGATCCCACTTAGGTAGAAGATTCCGCACTTCTCCGACATCGGGTTTCACAAGCCCGAGTTCCACACCTCCCCACACAGTTCGGCCTGAGTGAGACCGGACGGGTCCATTGCCTTTTTTCGTCTGGATGGTGAACATGCTTCGCAGGAGTGAGCCGTGACCAGCAATGACTATCAACACCACAGGATATGCAGCGGCCTCCTCTCCAGTATGCTCTGGCCATGCTGGTTGAGATCAAAGACGTGCTCTCCTGACACTGTATTGGTCTCCGGGATAGACGGTGTCCATCACGCCACTCCAAGATCACCCCGCGGGGAGGAGGAGGATCAATATTTACCCTTGGATCAAGAATAGCCGGCCAAATATTTCCATTGCGGGTGTCGTCCCCATCACGACATTCCGCTTCAAACTTGGCCGCTTCTTTGAGCTCGTGGACAAGGCTGCGTTTCGCGCTTGGGCGGTGTCCTTCTCTTCCTGCAACTTCTTGTCCGCTTCCAATATCAGATCGAGGACCTCGGTGTCGGACGGGAGGTGCATCAAATCCTTCGTCCAGCAGGCGTTGCCGCCCTGTGCCTGTTCTCTGTGCTTCTCGTCCCAGTGTGTGCGGAGCTGCTCCATGGTGATGGCATACTTGACCTGTCGCGCACTTCGGTACACTTTGCCTTCGCGGACGCAGGCGCCGCAACGAAACTTGAGTTCGATGCCCGGATTCGCGTCTGGGATGGTCTCCAGAGCGCGCAGGAACGACGAGAGCGGGGGTTCGGCCGTCGTGGCCTGTGCATACCGATCCAGCGCGTACTGGAGCGCCACCTTCATCTGGCATGGTCCGCTCAAACGGACGCCATTCAACACCTTGGCGGCGTAAAGCAGGTGGCCCGCAAAGTCGTCGCGATCGAGGCCGCTCTCACAGGGAGACCGGCGGTCAAAGGCCGACTGGGTCCCGGCCGGTTTTAACGGGACGTAGGGCATGTGAGCGTCCGGGTGCCAGCTGGGCGCGTCGGCCACGTCGCGATGGCCGGGCAGCAGAGGCAGACACCGTGGCCACGGCACCGTATACCAAGGGAAGCGGAAATAGTGCGTGTGATATTCACACTCGCGAGAGTACGGAGTGGCAAATCGCCAAAATTCGAGACCGTCTCCGACGACCTGAGCGTGGGCCGCCAGGACGTGCTCGAAGCCCTCGACGAAGGACCATTTCTTGATGAAATCAGTTCGGGCGCAACCGATGCATCGGAGTTCGTCGAACACGACGGCACCGCGTTGCGAAAACCGGGGAATATGCTCCTCGATGACCTCCTCGACAATCATCCTCGCATCATCCAGGGTGAGCCGGTAGGGACCGTGGACGCCATCGTAGTTGAGGCCGTGCGGCCGCTCGTCCAGTCGTTCATAGCTCTCAAACACGTTCGTGAGACACAGAAGGACCAGGTCGGCGTCGGCCACGCCGGCGCGCAGGCACTTCTCCAGTTCCTTCTCGCCGAGTTGCAGGACGAACTCTTGCTCGGGCTGCAGTCGCAGGGACTCGCATCGACGGCCAAAGCGATGCTTGTGGAGCCGCCGAAAGATCTCGACCCGCGGACTGGCGGAGGGCACATTCATCTCGGTATGGTATCGCACGAGGGCTTCCGCTTGGGGCCGGTACGGGAGGATCTTTTCTTTGAGCGTTTCCCACGATCTCGACGTCGGCGGGCTGGGCACTCTCAGCGCCTTGTTGTAGGCCGCCATTTTGTACAAGACGGTCAGGTCCATCGGCGGCGACAGTTCGGCCGCTCGTGCGGTGAAGAACAGCGATCGGGCCATTCGCAGATCGAGACTCGAAGAGGTCCGAGTTCTCATCCACGACTCGATCCGGCCGACATGTTGCATATACTCGATGTTGCTGGCGTGCACCCGATCGGACCACTGTTTGATGGTATCGGCATCGGCGTGGGCGTTCACGAATTCGAGGTATTCGGCTTCCCGCTTGAGGTAAGACGACTTGAGAAAAATGAAATACGGGCCACTCGTGGCCCAGTCTGTTCCCGCCGGGGTGACCGGTCGGGCTTGGACGTATCGACCACCGGTGCTACAAGCCTGGGGGATCAGGCTCCAGAGTGATCGGGTGTCTTCCGACGGCGCCCCATCGTTCTTTTGATGGAGACTGTATCTTCGGGACGGAGGGAGATCTCCCGGCCGCATGGTCTTTTGCTTCAAACAGTGGGCGCAGAGCCGGACCAAAAAGGGCCAATACACTTTGGCCGTGTGCTCTTTGACACACGTCCGGTTCTGGCAGCCCCGGCCGACCAAGAGATCCACATACTGTTGCTCGGTCAATCCCCTGGGACAGTCGGGCATGTCCTGGCCAAAATAGTGCCGGCGCGATTCTCGCCAGATGCCCGGGCGGTCGGAGAGCATCTGATAGAAAGCGGAATTGATCGTTCGCGCTTCGAGAAGGAACTTGGGCTCGGACAGGGCCAGAATGTTCTGCCAGATGTCGAAGCTGACTTGTTCCGAGTTCTTGACCGGCTGCGTCGGTCGGAGGATGAGCTTCCTGGTCGAAGAGACGCCGTGGATGCGTCGACGCTTCGCCGGCGGAACGTCCTGATGGCCGTCCGGTGATCTCTCTGAACCAGAGGCCCGCCATGTCGGGGTGAGCCGAGATTTCATCGTTTGAAGAGTGCTATGGACGAACGCCGGCTCACTTTCAACGTCCAGCGATGCCGCCCGGGACGCCGGCGGCGGTGATGCGTTGACACCAGAGTCCCTGGGCCGTGGCAGTGGCCCGTGCCACGGGGGTGCCGAAGCGGAGGTCGGGAAAGCGACATTTTTATGATTGAAGGAATTGGGAATGACGGCTTGATATGAGCGTGTGTGGGCGGACCCGATGCGGGACTGGCTCTCCACCCTCATAAAGGGCTTGTATCCGGACAAGGTTTTGTCCATGTTGTGATGAGTGGCCGCGCCGGCCGGGGGTCGACCGCGGTGCGGGACAGAAGAATGGTTTGATGGTAGATTCCGATGGTGGCAGAGGATCAGAGGTCTCGAGGGCTGGTGGAGGAGTGTCCCACCGAGACCGTGTGCGATGGCAATGAGGGTCGGGATAGAGAAGCGAGCGACGATGTCCGTCCGATGGCGAGTTCGGTAGGAGATCAAGGACCGACGAGTGAGCGTGAACGCGTGATAGCGCATGTCGCGACGGCCATGGTTGCGGTAGGTTCTGTTCTTGTGGTGACCTGAATACCGGCAAATGGCGTCATGGGCATGTTCGTCGAGCGGGTGCAGGCGGCCGCCGGTTCTTCTGCTTCCAGACCAATCCTTCCACCGACCTCGACCAGAGCAGGCCCTCAGCCCCGGATGACCCTCATCCTGTGCCTGGGACGTCTGTGAGAGTGCGGCAGAGGTGGTTGTTGGTCGATCATCAGAGAGGACGTCCGGTTGGCAGCCCCTCCATGGCGGGCTGGTCTCGTGATCGGCGATAGAACTTGGCTATTAGCCGTGCGGATTGCGCTTGAACTTGGCTGGCTGGCCGGCCAGGCCACCCTGCACTAAAGGCCGGAGGATAGCATGGAAGGGTGGAAGCGCAGAGGCAAAGAAGCGCTGGCGCTGCCAGAGCGAATCTAGTCTTCTCATTCTCCACCATCCTCCGCTATTTCCATTCCGACTCCGGTTCCGAGTTTCCAACCCTCGCGCTCTGAGTGGTTCAATCTTGAGTTGCGGGGTCTCAGCCTGGGCCGATTTCCGGGCGGGCTTTGGCCTGAACAGAATAAACTGCAGGAGAGTCAGGACATGACTCGTATGCAAGAGCAGTGGCGCTTATAGCACAACGAAACCTCCGAAATGACATTGGAATTGATGTCTCTGCCGCCCTCAGTTTTCTCGATCCCGGAGGCATTATATCCAGCATGGGAAGGGACCTATTCTTCTCCATCTTTGAGCAGACGGGGAAGAGAAAACTAGCCTCCTTCTACCTCGGCGTTTGGTGCTTCTCCGACCCAGCCTATCGCGTGTCATTTGAAGGACCTCTTGATTTTGTCATTTAAATCCCTGTTAGCAAAAAGACTTTTTGTGCACGAGACCGAATGGGTATATTCCAACCCATGCCGAGGCTTCTCACTACTGGCAGCCATTCACCTCCGACATGCACCTCTAACACCCCTGCGGGGGAGGTGAACAAGGCTTGACTAGCTCGCAGCTTAGTCAAGCCACTCAAGTCTGTTGCTGTGGGTTACATCGAGCTCCGGTCTCGATACTTGTACAACCCACCGCCACTCGCTATGTCCAAATGCCGGCCGAAAAGGACATTGTGGTTCCCTGTCATGCGGGCCACATGCCCCCGCGACCGGATCGTCAGGGTACACACAAAAGGCCTTTGAATCTCGGTACTTGAACTTTCTATTTCCCGGTTCTCCTCCTGCTCCCTCCCTCCTTTCTGTGCGCTCCACTGGGTGCGGGGAATCACTGTTGCTACGTTCCTCCATTGAGTCTCTCGTACATGCGCTCCTGACGGACCCATCCGCTCAACGACCATGCGCTTCTCCATCGATGGTAGGACATCTCCGGCCCTGTCTGCGCCAGGCGCATTGACCTGGAGCAGGCGAGAAGACCCAAACGGGGTTCAACGAGGCTGGTGGCGTCGGAGAAGGCCAATTGGCCTACGACCCCGACCTCGCCCATCCAGCGGCCGGATACAGAGACGCGGAAGCGGCTGCGATCCTCCCTGCTGGAATATCCGAGAGGAAGCTGATCACCCGGATCGACATGCGCGTCATTCCCGTTCTTTCAGTCCTGTATCTTCTCGCCTTCCTTGACCGCACCAACATTGCCAACGCCGCCGTGTTCGGACTGACGGCCGACTTGGGGCTGAAGGGCAATGAATACAACACGGCGCTGACCATCTTCTTTGTACGTCTCGTCGGGTTCATGAGCGACGCGCCTCGGCCGAACCTGCTGACCACATCCAGGTCCCTTATATCGTGTGTGAGATTCCATCCAACATCATTCTCAAGCGCTTGAGACCACACGTCTGGTTGTCGGTGTGCATGTTCTTCTTCGGCCTGGTGACCATCTGTCAAGGTCTGGTGTCCGGCTATGGCGGCCTGCTCACCACCCGCTTCTTCCTCGGCCTTTTCGAGGCGGGCATGTTTCCTGGTGGGTGTCGTGGCGGGCGCGGAGGCCCGAGGGTGCAGACCGTGGTGGCTAATTTCGACCAGGTTCCTTCTACTTGATTGGAATGTGGTACAAGCGAAAAGAAGCACAGAAGCGCTATACGTTCTTCTTTGCGAGCACCACCCTCGCCGGCGCCTTCGGCGGTCTCTTGGCGTCTGCCATTGGCAAAATGAGTGGAATGCGAGGCTACCTGGGATGGCGCTGGGTCTTTATCCTGGAAGGCGTCCTCACCTGCGTCGTGTCCATCATCTGGTTCTGGCTCATCCCCGATTTCCCGGAAGAAGCCAAGTGGTTGACCGAGGAAGAGCGCGCCTTTATCCAGGCCCGACTCCGGGAAGACCAGGGGAAATCAGCCATTGAGCGACGGATCACGCCGCGGGACGTGCTCCACTGCTTCAAAGATTTCAAGCTCTTCCTCGGTGGTCGCATGTACTTGGGTCTCATCGTTCCTGGTGTGTCGTGCCTGATCTCGCCCTTTGGATGCTTCGCGACTGACTCGTGGTCTAGCGTACGGGTACGCCTACTTCGCCCCCAGCATCATCAAGACGTACGGCTACGGTGCCATTGAGACCCAGCTGCATTCCGTGCCGCCTTGGGCTACCGCGTTCGGTTTCAGCATGCTGGTGGCCATCTTTTCGGATTTCTTTCGACATCGCTTCCTCTTCACCCTGATCCCGATTGCGGTCGCCATCGCCGGATTTGCCATCCTCATCACCACCCACTATAACCACCATCTGGAGTACGGTGCGCTGTTCCTGATCACCTCCGGCACCTACGCGGCCATGCCCATCATCGTCTGCTGGTTCACGATGAATCTGGGTGGCCACCATCGACGCTCCGTCGGCTCGGCATGGCAGATCGCATTCGGAAACATCGGTGGAATCATCGCAACCTACAGCTTTTTGTCCAAGGACGCCAAGAGCTTCTATCACCGGGGATACAGTATCTGCTTGGGCTTCATCTGCCTGAGCGCGTTCAGCTGTGTGCTCTACCTCATCGCTTGCGTGTGGCAGAATAGGAACAAGGAGAAGACGCACGACGTCGGCCTCACCGAGTATGAGAAGACCGAGATGGGTGATTTGAGTCCAGACTACAAGTACATGCTGTAAAGTTGGTATGCCAGGGCCTAACAGGCATGACGTGCCATGACGCTGTCAAAATATATGTCGTTGCTCGACATTGATGTTGCCCTGGACATGAACGAGCTTGCGCTCCTGAGATTTCTAAAATAGCCCATTATAGTTCTCAACATCGAAAAAGTCATTTGCGCCACCTCATTTTGATATGTGGTCGTTGATCTGCCAAGGATCCTGACTAAGCTACAAAAGTCCCTTGCGCCAAGAATGTTTGCCTAAATGTAATTACCAGGGGACTTTGGTCGAACAGAAGTTCCCTAGAGCAACCGCCGCAACAAGGACCAAAAATATCTCAGAAAATTTTCAGACAGTATCCAGTTAGATTTGGATCACTTCAATCACGCAAAACTACAATCTCTCCATGCGGTTGAGCCGCCACCAAATTTCGGCCTCCACCAAGTTTAACATAGCGCCAAGACATTGCTCAGACGTAGGCGTTTTAGCATATAAGTCGAGGGGTCGGTCCGGAAACTCGACCAAAAGCTTATGGCTCGGAAGGCATTTGCGTTTGCACTGCTCACAACGTTGGTGCAAACGATCCGTTCTAAACGCGGTCTTCGACACGGATTGCTGAGTCAAAGAGGAGAAAAACTCAAAACTCGCTTCATGTTGTTTTGGGGGGGTGCGGGCGCGCTAATGGAGGTGTCTGCTAGCGGCCCCAGATCCAGGGGCCGCTAGCAGACACCTCCATTAGCGTCTCCGTCCATCTAAAAGTCTGTGGCGACCGCCGATGTATGCGATGGGGACGACTAGATCCTCTCTTCAAGATGTGAGCATGTCCTAGGCTCGGCGCGGAGAGAATCCTCTCCGCCCAGACCGCGCCAACCGATTGCAGATCTGCCCACCTCCAGTCCATTCATCCTTCACCGCGAAATAAATGTTGTCTCCGACATGCGAGCCCGAGCTGATGCGCTTATGGTGTGTACAAGGAGTTATTTGCTGACAAGGTCGGGATAAGGGTCTGAAATTTGCCTCCGTGTGGGTGGAGGCCAAGGTTGGGCTGGGGTGAACCCCCTTTGCCGCTATCGTGGACGAAAACGACCTTCCTGACAACAATCAGCCATCTGCTCAATGCATGACCATCGCGCACTTCAGAAAATCATTAATGTCGATAACAGTGCATATCGGTAGATGCAAAGCGTAAGTCGGTGGAAATTGGTGCACGACTTACCCGAAGCTGTTGCATGCACGTTGGATCACGATTAGTCGCCTCAGTGCCGGCCACCATCCTGCAGCGTCGACATGATGCTGTCAAGACGAGCTATGAGATGTCGGTGATGCTCTGGACCACGAGAGATGGGAGTCCATGGATCTGAGCACGACGGTGAGAGCAGGTAAGTGGTGAGCCGTGCAGAGGGATGCGTTGGCCTTGCTGTGCGATACAGTCAGTGGGCGAACATATGACCCAGTCTCCAAGGTCACGCACCACCACCGGTATTGGCAGACACGATGAATGATTTCGAAGACACCGAGATGCTGTCAGCACTGCCACGATTGTCCTCGATTGATCCGGAGGTCGTTGGAGACATGGTCAGATGATAAATCGCGGCACTGTGTAACTAACGCTCCTCGAGGCAGAAGTCGACTCCGAGTGAGAGTGCATGAAAGAGGAGAAGAAGGAGAAGGCACGACAGGACTGGACATCGACTTTATACCAAGGGAGAGGATGGAGGGAGGTGGAGATGGGTTGGTGGGACGGGTAGCAGGGCGGGCGGTCAGTTCATTCCACCCACCAAGAGGGGCATACCCTCAAAGAGCCTCTCCAAGCCAGCCCGTCAAGCTGGACTTCGTACAGGCCATGAGCAAGCTCCGAGTACGAGACGGAAGTCCGGGGAGTGGTTGAACGGGTGTGCTGAAGCACTCCTCTAGGGGATTCACGTGCATCTCGGCGCCTGGACTGACTTCCACCAGGCCTCAACCTTCCTTTTACAGATTGTGAATGTTATATCTAATCACATTAACCAGCCAGATATGTGAGTTGCATGCTGATGCGTAACAATCACGACGTTGCGGAAGGCATGGCATATGGAACTATTTCTCCTCGAGGCCATGAAACTCGACATCCAATCGCCAGATTTAAACCATTCATCTTCTCTCATCCAGTTAGAGAACTGAGAGAGTCAGTCTTGGAGTCGAGGGTTGACACCTTTGTTTTGTACGAGGATTTCAGCCGCAGCCGGGCTGTGGTGTGATTCTTCCATTTGATCAACCGTGATGTTTAGAGCAGTGGTGCGATCTTTCCATTTGATCAACTGTGATGTTTAGAGCAGTGGCATGATAATAATGACGGGCGTTACTCATTATGGATTTAAGGCTGACACCGTAGCAGGTCAGGTGCTAGACCATCGTCTCTCTGCTTGGCGTGAATCACCTCTTGACGGGCCAGCTTTCTCTGGACCCCCTAGATGAAGTCCACACGCACTCAGTGTTGCCTTGACAGCTAGGCAGCCCAATCCCGTAAGGTATTGTAAAGGATTAAAGTAATACTACTGCACAATCCTTGCTGCAGTGGTGACCACTACAAGATCCCCCACATGAGGAGCCACGGAAGCCCTCCATGATTAACACCATTCCTCTGCAAGGGGGATCGACTCTGTAATGGGTCCATCCAGCTTAAACTTCGTTTAAGCCATTCCCAGAATCATTAAAATAGAAAATGATCAAAAGTGTCCCGCGAAGGGGTGGGGATGTTAGAAACTAGACACTGGACTGGACACTTCAGACAAGCGTATCAGGGCAATAATTCGATACCCCAATTCAATCTCGATTTATTCCTGTCACCTGTCGCCGGAGAGCATGCAGTCTACAGCCTGCTTCTCTTACCTCCCTTGAATTCTTCCTTATCCTCCTGTGGTCACGTGACCGAGTTTCGGCCCCATGGTTGCCTGCCAGCAGTCAGCGTCATCCACAAAGCTTTGCCACTGCCAGCCGTGTATCGGATTTCGAATTCAGGGGTCTCGTTTCGTCAGCGGGAGATTCTGACTTCTTTCACACGTCTCTTTTGCCACCGGCCCCCAAGTAGTCGCCTGTAGAAATTAAAAAACCTGTTTTACTCCTTACCTGGTGCATACTTATTTTACCACAGTATCGAAGTTTTTGAGCCTTATCGCCGCATCGGAAGTGCTGCACTCATCCCCGGCCATTTTCCAGAGGATGGTCTTGGGTCGCGGCAATGCAATCTGCAAGCCGGATGGAACTGCCCCAGGGCAGATGACTGAAAGTAAACGGCCGTGTGACTTGTGATTATGGGGTACTTGGCATGCAGGATAGCTTTACATTTCCATCAGGACGGAGCTGCGGCATTTGTAACGAGAGTTGCCACCGCATAGGTTGACAGCCAACCACATCTCCGCGTCATTGAAGTTTCGTGCGTGGGGAGGATGGGCGTGTGTCGCGGCACGCCCTTCTGATATATGGGATCGCCCGAATCGGAATCTGTACGGCCGACAGGCGTACGAATCTTTGTTGCAGGAGAATTGCTGCAGGATATGGTTGCCACGCGGGTGGTCAGTAATTCCAGTTGCAGGTACCAATTACCGCAATGCTCGGAAGGTAGGAAGTATTTGACCCGAGCACTTCCGTGTGAAGAGTCTACACTTCACGACCTTTCACAGTATTGAGCCCAAGCTGTAAACTCCACCACGGCAACATTGGGTCCATTTCGTCCACATTGACCGTCGCGGTCCGGAAAGCGCATAGCATCCCATGTCGATGTAGTCATGTCGTCGGCGGATGTCCAGTTGAGTAAGGCTGCCTTGGAAAATATACACATTCTTAGTGAGTTGCTGCGCCGCCATGATTGTGCGACCAAATGCTCATTCGATCAGGCAGGACGAACAAAAGAGTGGCCTCACAGCCCTGGCATGTCGAGGTGTTGTCAAGTCTGGACGAGCCGTGGAATTCTCAGCTGATCGGGAAGAAACAAAAGAAGCTCTCGGCGTTGATTCGGCAGATGGACGCGGTCTTGACCGGCTTGCAGGCGGAGAGGGGTGTCTGATGGTCCCTTCTTGTCGTCTTGCTTACCTGATTGCCACGTCGCAGGAAACAAATGCTGCGCAAAACAAGAGAGAGCAGACCAATTGCGTGGTGCGACGACTTATCGGCCTTGATTCACCCCACACCGAAAGATTTGGCCCTCTGTGGCAAATGACGACGTTCCTGTCCAAGATCTCGATGGAACCGAAGGCGGGGAGGGGAAAGAAGGGGGTGGCAAAATCACCTCTTGGCCATCTCGCAATTCCTTGCTAAAAGGATGGCCGTTGCCTTGGGCGAATTCAGCATCCGTGTGTCGTTGATAGAATGCCACTCTTGTGTTTGTGCCCTCATGAACGCCGTCTGAGTGCGTGAGCTCGGCCCTGTCAGTAAATTCTGGCAACTCTGAAAGCGCTCTCCTGCAGCTTGCGGCTTTGAGGCCAGGTCACAGGGGTAAAGGATCTGAGCGCTGACCTCACTCACCACATCACTTTCAAGGTAGAGTAGGAGGCGCTTTGCTGGTTCTTCCAGAAAGACCCGCTTACTCTTGGTCCAAAAATCTGGTAGCAAACAAAAGGGGGGTGTCAAGACCAATCTTGGCTCCCTAGTGGTTGTAAGTCACGTGATATTACGTGATTAACATCCTTGTCCACTCCAGTGTGTCCAGCCTCCAGCCTCCAGTCTCCAGTTTCTGGGTTCAGTTTCTGAGTCTTAGTTTCTTGACTCTGCGCTCTAAAGTCTGGTGTTAGTTTCATGAATTCTGCATGTAATGGCCTGATCTTAGTTTCTCGATGCAACGCTCTTGCTCTAGCCTCTAGCTTTCCCAGGATTTGGTATAATGCTGCCTCTAGAGGGTGGATTGGCATACGCCCAAGGTGGGTACATTAAGCTGAGGGTGTGGCACCATTGCACCTTACATACTGGCCTTTCGCTTGCGCGCAAAGTTTTGTTGATTCATTTAGTGATTTACTCATTAATGTTGCATTAACCAAAGGCTCGACACTTACTCCTTTCTCTCGGTAGAATATAGGGAGCAGAATGTGAGCAGATGGCAGGACAACACTCAGCCAGGCTAGTACAGAAACCGTTGTTCTTGTTGTTCATTATTTGCGTGGTTGTATAATACAAGGCTTATTTTACCCATCCTTTTTTCTACTTTTCCTTCTCTCTTCATCCGCTGATATGCCGCTTGGGTGGTTGTGCAATCGACTTTTGACACTCAAAACCCATGGCACTGCATGCGTTGAATTGCAGCGCCCGTCCGGACTTCAGCTTCCGCCATATCTCGGGCCGACGCTGCGTGTGCAAAGATCCCCTTCTGCTGAATCTCTCAGCTTCTTAAGAACCAAACACGTCCTTTACGAGCGCTTTCTTGTTAACTGCCATCCTTGTCAGTTCCGCACATCAAGGTTCGAAAGGTAAGACCAATGACTTACTTTTCCCCATCGCATTCCGTGGAATATGCTCCACGATCCTCAACTCCTGCGGAATCTTGTAATTCGCCAACCGATCTTTCAACGCCCGTCTCATATCCATGGCTCCCCACGGCTTCCCACGACGGCCACCGGCCAGGCGGCCGTGAGAGCTCAAGACGACGACGGCCGCGACTTTCTGGCCCCACTGCTCCGACGGCACACCCACCACGGCAGCCTCGGAGACCTGGGGTAGTGATAGTAATTCACGCTCAACCTCCAGCGCCGACACCTTCTCGGCGCCGGTCTTGATGATGTCGACGCTCTTCCGGCCCCGGATGAAGTACATTGGTCCTTTCGCCCAGAATTGATCGCTCTGCCCCGTGCCGGGGACCATCTGTCGTACGGCAACGTCGCCCGTCTTGAACCACTTCCCCCCGCTGTCGTCGTCGCCCTGGACAAATTCTTCTTCTGTTGCCTTGCGATTGCGAAAATACTCGGAAAAGATGGTGGGCCCGCGCAGCTGGATCTCGCCTTCCCTCAACTTGCCGTCCGGTCCCATTTCGTCTCCAGGCTTTATGACTTGGCCAGTCTCGGTGTCGACCAGGCGCACGTCCACGGTGGGCAGCGGCCACCCAACACTACCATCGACGCGATCTTCAAAAGCCAAGCCACAGGAAAGAGCCATGCCGACTTCGGTCATGCCGTATCTCTCGAGCAAGACATTTCCATCCGAAAGCTTCGTCCAGGCGGCCCTGGTCGGGGTCGGCAAGGCCGCCGATCCGGAGATATTCAAGCGCAGGTTCGCGGGTGATATCGCAGTCCGGGCGGCCTTCTTCATATCTTCGTCCAGCGTGGCATATGATGCCAACAGACGGCTGTAGATGGTCGGAACCAGCGTGAGGAACGTGATTGGTCTCTTGACAGGAGGAGCGTGCGGCAGGAACGGAGCAGCCAACCGTTTCCACACGACATCGGCATTGTAAGGATAGGCAAACTCAACGGCCGCTCCGGCCATCAACGGGGTGAATAGAGCGTTGATGGTGCCGTGAATGTGATGTAAAGGAAGAACGTGGAGTAAGAGATCGGAGGGAAGATACCGCCACGCCTCGATCAATGACCTTGCTTGCGCCGTCATGGTTGGGACCGAGAGCACGACACCTTTCTAGCACCATCGTCAGCGGGGCTGCACAGGTCAGGATCATACTTCTGGACTAACCGGGCGATTCGTGGTGCCAGAAGTGTACAACATGAGGCCGCCCTTGTCCACGCTCTTGGGACTGAACGTCACATTTCCCGCGGATGTCGCGCCGGTTTCAATTTTGGTGAGAATGTGCAACTGGGGCTGATGCGGTAACCCTTCTTTGAGAATGCCTCGGGCTTTGTCTTGAAACTTTTCCGTGGACAAGAACAGGGCCGCTTTGCTGTTTTCCATAATGTACCGTAACTCCGTATTCGGGTGGGTGGGAGCAAGCGGAAGGGCGATGGCATCTTGCGACAAAATTGACAGCAAGGTCACTGCAATTCTTGGTCAGCCGTTCACACCGGAGGTGTTCTCTTTGCGCACCTACATAGTCGTAGCCATTCTCGGCCAGGAAGGCGATCCTCTCGCCAGCCAGAGGTTTACCATCGGCCAGCACGGTTAAATGGTCTTTGGCGGCTGCAAGGTCATGCCACAAGTTGCCGTAGGAAAATGTTCTCTCCGAGGCGCTGTGAATGATGGCTGGGCTGTGAGGGTCATGGGTGGCAAGAGCCTCGAAGATGGCCGTCGAGGGTAAAGAGGACGCCAGGCGGACGGACTGGCGCTGGAGACGGGCAGGGCTGCAGCACCTCCAGCGTGGGGTCGGCCCTGTTGGTACGATCCTGAAGGAAAGCAGGGTCGGGCGCATGTCGAAGACATTGTCGAGCCTCCACACGGAAGCTCTAGTGGCACATGAGATGAGAATACCAGAGAGGCAAGAAACCTTCCGTCAGTCATTATATGTAGAAGCTTGGGGTCAAATTGGGGTAATTGACGGCTTGGCACGAGATCTGCTCTGAGCTGAGTCGACCAACGAAGCGACTACATCTGAGATTCAGGATTCCAGACTCATGCAGCGTACACCACTCCTCCGACTGGTCGCGGGTCACTCATTTAGAATGGCAACCCCTTCCACGACGCCCGTCGAAGATGCCATCAGGAGAAAAGTGAACCCCCCGTGATCCCACCAGTCCATGTTCACGGCTGACTGGTCAGATTACAGACGAGCTGAAGCCGACGGTCCTGGAAATCCGCAATGACTCGCACCTTCACTCCCACCACATGGCCATGGTGGGTAGTACGTCGAAAGAGACTCACTTTGCGTATGGGAAAAGGAACAGCCGAGGAGTGGGCATGATTCTTGCTAACTGTTCCAGCCTGAACATTGTCTCGGATGAGTTCAAGTCCAAGATGCAGCCCGCTCGACACCGCATGGTCTATGCTCTGTTGAAAGACGAACTCGCCCAAGCTGGTGGTATCCACGCGCTGCAATTACGGACGAAGACGCCGGACGAGGAAGAGAGGCAGAAAGCGAGGGCGAAGGCCGAAGCGGGACCATGAAGGCGACGATCCGCAGGTGTTTTCACCTTCGAGTGGAGGTCTGGAAGGCCCCATGCGAATTACCGCCCAAAGGTCTTTCTCGCTGGGACCTTGGGTCGCCAAAGATGTGCCCACGGTTTCAAGCAACGGTATCGAAATCCCAGGTTGGAGCTTAGAATCGCCCCAATACAGATTGTGGGCTCTGCCGAAGAGGCAAATTCACGCCGTGAATGGCAAGATTATTAGTATTTCTATGCTGTACAAAACGAAAAGCGGGCGCCTGCTTTTCTGAACAAAATAAACGATCCCATTCTCGACGCCAAGCCGAGTCAACTGAATTGATGAAGATCGGGCTGAGCCACTCACTCGCCGCCGAGGCTGCGGAGGGTCGGAGTCATGGTAGGAAGAATTGGAGGAGGAAGGCGGGTACAGAAGGTGTACTCCATGTTTGCGCTGAGCTGCCATATGGCCACCGGGTGACCGTGTTTTCCAATATCAAAAATCGCGGATTAACTTTTGGTAACTTCCACGACGACCACGACGACCACAACGATAATGATGATGATGAGGACTAGACGCCACCAGTTAGACAACGATGCAGGCCACGAAGATCCGAGGAGAATCCCACTCACCGACTATGCCCAAGCACATCCACTTCTTCCTCCGAGCCGCTCTCGCCTTCTTCACGGCAACGTCCAGCTCGGTGTTGGCCTTGGCAACGTGGTCCGTCACCTCCTCTCCTCGCTGCTCAATCTGGGTGACGGCCGGTTCCTGCTGGACGACCAGGGCTTCCAGGTCTTGGAAGAGCTGGGCCAGTTCAATCATCTGGCGTTCAATCTTCTGGATATCCTCATGGCGCTGCGTGACGTTACGGGCGACAATCTGCGCCTCGCCTCGGCGATCACTCTGGATGAGCGCGGTGCTGAAGACTTGTTGGTTGTTGGGATCCTCGACGGCTTCACGGACCTCGGCGTCCGAGGCGTCCGGGCGCACGATGCGGTATTGTCTCGCCATCTGCTCCTGCGACGCCTTGCGGAACTCCCTCTCCACCTGTTGGTACTGGTTGATGGCCGTCTTCAGTCTCCGGTCGACCTTGCCGACCTGCGGCGCATTTCGCGGGTTGCCCGACTCTGGATTCTGCTTGATGTTCTTGACGCGATTGACCAGACCGCGGTATTTGGTCATGATGGCCTCACCGGTGCGGTCGACCTCGAGGCGCAGCGGCGATTGCGCCGACGTGTTGGTGTCGGCCAGATAGCGTGATTGGAGACCCTTCAGACGCTGCAAGTCGGCCTCGATCTCATCAATCGCCTGGTCGACGGCTCGGCATTCGTTGAGGATGCGATTGGGGTCGCTTCCGTTCACGCTGGTCATTTCTACGCCACCGGATCAGCCGGTCTTCCCATCACCGCGAGATCGGCCCCGTCTTACCATATCTTCCAGCGCCCTGTTCCGCGTCCTGACCGTAATAGCTGCTGCCTTGCGGTTGCGCCTGTGGCCGGGCGCCATAGGACGGCTGCTGCTGTTCCTCGGTGTACCTCCCTCCATTGTTGTAGCTTCCTTGCGTGTATGGATTGCCTTGATCTTGACTGTAGGGGTTGCCTGACTGTCCGTAGGGATTATATTGTCCGTAACCCTGCTGGCCACCTTGGCCGCCGTAACCTTGGTACTGGGGCAACTGTCAGTCAGCCGCTCATCTCGGGGTCGTTTCACACGGAACGCGGTCGTCGCCAGGAGCACACAAGCCGATGGTAGGCGTTCAGGTGCCCACGGCACCGTGGGCGGACAAAGGCACTGAAGGACGTACACTCATGACAACGGATTCTCAGCCAGAAGGACGGCCTTCAACGGGAGCAGGACGCCAATGATCGGTTGCGAACGAGGGCGGACCTTATGCCTGGCGGGGAGGAAAAGGGAGATCCCTTTCGTCGGCTCTGGTGTCGTGGAAATGCGATCAACGCAATGCTAGGAAAATTATTATGAAAATGGCAACGATGGTATGGAGAGAAGAGTGCTCAGCCGTTGATGACGGCGTCGGTGCGGATTGGGAGCCTGAGTGATCTTGGATCAGCTCGGAGGGAGAGGGCGAAAAATGGCCCCAGAACCTAGGACCAAGGGCCCAAGGAGCACAGCCCACGCCTGCTGCTTGGCCACTGTGCATGCTGGGTCAGCGCTTGACCCTTTTCCGACCGCACCGGGGGGTACTAGGCGGCCAGGAAAGTGATTTTGTCCAACCCTGCTCATCCTATGACCACCCTGAGTGGCCACCCACTCCAATCAGACACCTCCAATCTTACTCGGCGCAACTCTCCTGGTGCCACTTGCTGGCGTGCGTTTTGTCACTGGCAAGAAGACTGAAGCGATCAAATGTCACACTAGTACAGCAGCACTTTGTCGCTCTCAGTTCGCCGACTTTGGCAAATGCTGCCATTCCTTGACGATCACTGTCCTGCCGCAAGAATCCGGCGTCGATGAACGGCCGCCCGCCTCTCTACCAACCTCCCATATGACTGTCCCCAGCCGTATGGAGCAGCTGAGAATTGACCGACCGAATCTCGTGCATTTCTGACCAGAAGAAAGGTGATGCCTGACCTCGGCCCACAGGGGCGATCCCCACACCGTCTGGACATTCCGGCCCACTGGAGGGGTCCTCTGCCCGCGAGGCTGTGACAATCGTGCAGCCTGATGCTGTACCCACTGCGATATGGCGGTGCCTGATGGCGCTGGCTGTTCATCGTCCCTCATCATGCGTGTATGCGTGTTCCGGCTGCGCCATCATCATCACCATCGATGAGCCTCGTCACCTCCGGTCCAGGAGTGCTCCGTGTATCCGAGCTCCTTCTTGACTCTTTGCACCGTCGCCGTGTCGCCCGTATTCTTGCCAATGTTATCGGAGATCTTGACGGCCGGACGGCCTCCGGCTTTGGAAAGCTTGATGACAATGTTCAATGGCGGCGACTTGGTGTGAGGATCTGATTTGTGCGTGAAATCGTTGGTGAGGAATGTTCCGACGCCAAAGGAAGGCGTAAAGCCGTACTTCTCCGCCACGGCCTTGTACTCGATGCATTTGTCGACGTTGAGCGAGTCAGAAAAGACAATCGTCTTCTCCGGGACCCCGATTGACTTGTAGAAATGACTCGCCATCCGAACGTAGTCTTTGGGGTCGCCACTGTCTTGTCTGATGCCCGCAAAGACCTCTGCGTACGAGGGCCGGCCAGAACGATCCTCGGCCTCATCTGCTGGTTCCGTGCGGCTCGGTCGGGCGTCGGCCGAGGTCACGGCACGGATGGGCTTCTTGAATGCCTTGAAGAAATCGGGTGTGCCAAATGTGTCCGTCAATGCAATCGCCAGCACTCCTGGGCCGAAGCAACCCATCCAGAAGCGCAGTCCCAGCTCGTTGGCATGTTCGTAGTCGTCCATCAAGGCTGCAATGCCCATGTACCATTCGTGGGCAACGGTCCCGATCGGCGGAATGCCGTGCTTCATCGCAAAGTAGACATTGCTGGTGCCGGTCAACTTGCCCGGGAGGTGTGGGTGCTCTTTCGATGCTCTGACCAAGCCAGCGATGACCAAGTCCTGCGTGTGAAAATCCCGTCTTCTTCGGGAGCCAAAATCCGAGAATACACAGCCGGCGGTCAGTAACCTCAGCCCTTTCTCATATGCTTCCTCCTCTTGCCCTTCATAGTCCCAGTCGCGATCCACGAATCGGAAGTATGCCTCACTGGTCAACGCCAGCAAGGGGATCTCGTACAGAATCGTCTCGACCCATAGACCCTGGACGACCATGCTCAGATCCCCGAAGGTATCGTCGACGGGAGTGAAGGTCAGGATCACTTGCTCGGCCGGCCGCAGTCGGAACGATTGCAGGTACGACAGGTGCTGGGGCGTGAGGAACGTGCAGTGATCACGGAGGTATTGCAACTCTTGGGCGTCCAGCCTGATGTTTCCCAATTTCAGAACCTGTTCCTGCAACCATGCATACGCTTCCGTGTTCAGGCGCATCTGCGGTGTGCGATTGGTAAAGGTATATTCGACTTCGACCGATGGGAAGTACTTCAAGATCGCGCATTGCATCGTCAGCTTGTACAAGTCAGTGTCCAGGAACGAGAAGACGCTCGCAGGCGCGACTGGTGAAGCCATAGCGTTCCGCGTGCAGGATCTGGGGAGTATGTGTCTCGCAGAGCCTGCACGTCCTTGACTATTGACGTGCCCCAGGCAATGCAGCGAGCATATCTGCACCCGTCCTGACTGATATGACTTTCGGCCACAAGCGCGGAACTTCCGCATTTCAGCCGCTGACATCAATGATGCAGGCACGCGCTATCCGCTTCCGGGGGACCAGATCGAGATTGTCCTCCAGCTTCCAGCATCATAACTCTTTGACAGCAACAGGCGATGAAGAATATATTTATCCGGTTCTTAGGAATGATCCATGATCCAAAGCTAAGAATGGTGTTCTGGCGAGACGGAGACCTGGGCCTTGTTATTCCTTGCAACATGCAGGGCACGTGGCCTGAATTTCGTCAGACAGCCAGTCAGTTAGTCCTGAGGACTTGTAGACACGGTCTGACTGACATCTATTCTACCGAGTGAGGGAGGATGAATTGTGATGCTTGCGGCATCATCCTGCATTTCGACTTTGATCATCTTGTGGCAGTGGTATGGCAATCAAGGAAGATCAAATTCTCTTCGTACAGGAAAGTCAATTCCAGACCCAGTCTCCCACTCTCCACTGAGCTGGATGGCCTTCTGAACCGTTTCATCCGAATATCGTTGGTCCACCTTCACGCCGTGGTCTCTCCTCTCTTTCAATCATCCGACGTAACTGCGCCTGAATCCATGCAACTGACACGCACCTTTTAATAAGAAAATGGTCAGCAAAGTGGAGTCATGCATGATTGATGTGCCAATGGTAAGGGTATCCTGAAGCCGCCACAGGTCATCTGGAGCTTGCCGTCCGAGATCTCCCTACCTGGGGATGGAAATCCATCAGTTGTCGGATAAAGAAACACCGTCAACCGGTTGAGAACGTCCATATGGACAGCTGATATGGATCTCTGAAGACGCTCGACCTTTAAAGTGTCCAAATTGAGTCCTAACTGACCACTTTCCCAAAAGGCGCACCGAGTAACATCTCACCCCTGATCCCAGTGGACTTTGGAGCAGGTCACGTGATATATTTGGCTGAACATTCAGTAAAATCAGCTACCTGGAAATCCCCGCCCCTTCCACTGGAGAGCATCTATCTATCTTATATAGACCAATCTGCATACAAGCAATCTTGGGCTCTCAGTGGCGAGGCAAGAAAGGAAATCAAAGGACCAAGCTCATGCAGTCACGTGATCATTATCTCGACATCATCTCATCTTTTTCCATGAGAGGGCCAGTCCAGCACAAGTCATCCCGCCGTGATTGCGAACTGGATTGGAAAGGACAACGTAACATATCGAAGATGCCGCTAGTACGGAGAGATACGCCACAGTGCGCTGTTGCTTGCTCCACCTGCCGTGCAAAGAAAACGATGTGTACGCGCAAATCGTCTCGCTGAAAGACACAATGTGGCTGACGATCACAAGGCAGCGGAACGAAGCCGTGCAGCAGTTGCCTGGTACACCGTTCCTTCTCCTGAGGATTCTCTATATGACTGACGTTTGCTGAAAAACGACGTACCGAAGAGAATGTACTCCCGGAGCGGAGGCCAAGAAAGCGCAAGACAAGTTCCACGGATATGAGGAGCGCGTCGCGAGAGTCGAGGCTTTCTTAAGGGCAGATCCAGAATACGCAGCTTCTGTGCCGCATCAGCAAGCACCTCGTGATGGAGAAGTGAGTCCAGACACGGCTTTGCCATCCTTCCTTGACGGCCCTCATTGGTGATCTGTCGGCACCTCCGATCTCGAGAAGCAACCGCGATTTAAGCCAAGTTATGGTACTGAACGGCCCATTGCCACACCAAGCCGGATCTCCCGACGCTGCCTCTGTAGCGCCCACTCAGGGACGGGGTGTACTTGTCGACCAGGGCCGGTCACACAACAAAGTCCGCAATTCCTCAACAGTACCAGTGTGACTACTTCTACGCACCGAGGCTGCGGATCCGACCCAAGATTGCCAACCCCAGAACAATCCGAACATGTGAGTCAGCTTACTCCCATCCCCGGAATCCTGACGACCAGCACGCTCACAGAAGTCGCAGAACAATACGGAACATGATGTTTGTCATCCTCCCGCATTCTACATCTCTCATGTTCTGACATCCGATCGGTGTTTGGTCGTACCTCTCACTTTGCTCGAAATCCGCAATTCACTGGATTAGCAGCCAAACTGGCAGCAACGACTTTGTCACAAGCGCCAGGAAGTTTATTTCTGTGGTGGGCGAAATCTGAAGCTGGGTCAAGCTCTTAGCCTCGAAAGAACCCCTGAACCTGGCCAGGCCACTGCCCGGAAATGGATCAACGGTAGAGCGTCTGCGGTTTTTGGCCAACATTTCTGCTCATCTTATCCGCTTACTTCGAAGAATCTTTCGGACACAGCTTTGGCTTGGTCCGACGCGATATTGTCCAGGCTCGATTGAGAAATGCACCTCCTGGAAAGGGAACGACCCCGTCCGAGTTGACAATGTATGCCCTCAAGGACATTGTCTACGCCATTGGCTGCCGCTTAGACTCCTCAGCAGATGGCTTGCCAACGTCATACACACTTGCCCACGAGAGGTCGTGGCTGTATTTCGAGAATGCGATGTCGGTTCATACAGAGCTGCGATATAGACAGCAGCGCAGTGGAGACCTTACTTCTCATGGTGCGGCTCTCGTCCCATTCCACCCGCTCCAAAGCACCTGACTGACGAAAGCTCAGGCCTTTTTCGCAGAGTCGATGGCAAGCCCTGCGATTGAATATCTGCTTTTATCTAACGCTACCCACTTCGCCCAATCAAAAGCTTTCCACCTACAGAATGGGGATGACAGGGGCATCTCTGACGACGAGAGGAAAACTCGAACTCGGTTGTGGTGCTGTATTTACATCTTGGACAAGCACATAGCAAGTCGATCGGGCCGCCCTTTGGTGCCCCTCCTCCTCTCTGCATAATTGAGCTCCTGGCTAACATACGATGCATGGCATTGATGACTTCGAGACCAATATCGCACTTCCGTCTCGTGTCCGGCGAGGAACGCCAGCAACTTTGTACTTTTTCATTAGTGCTGTCAAGCACGCACAACTATTGTCCCTCGTGTGCAGGAGATTTTCCTCGGCCAGGTCACATGCAAACCCGTGCCTGAGGTGTTGAGCAGCATCCGCGAGTTTGACAAGTTGTCAAGGGACTGGTGGCGGAAATTGAAACCAGTATTCCAGACCCGGCCTTGACCCTATCACGGTTCTTCAACTTGGGAGCCGACGTACCGCGACGCTATGAAGGCACGACCGGCAAATGGACCAAAATAGGACATCCAGCAACTCTCATCAACAAGCCCAGACCGGTCTGGCAAGGCGATGTCATCCGAAGTTTTGGCTGTTGTGTACAACATAAAGAAATCGTCTGGCCCAGCAGACTTATTCCTCTCCTCAGTGTACGTTTCCTTGTTCACCTTCTCTTTGACAAATTTACACTGTCCTACTTCGCGCACAATTTGGCTCTGAAAACGCCTAAACGACGGAGACCGCTGTGGGGCCGTCTGGATACTGAGGAAGAAATCGCCGGCCGACGGGCTCGGAGCGTTGAGGATGACATGGAATAACTGGTTCTCCGCGTTCAAAGTTCCGATACGTTTGGTGACGACATCTTTGGCTGAGGTCGCCTCGGTGCTGTATTGGTGGGCCGCTTCTGCGTAATCAAGGTGTCGATTCACCACCACCGTATTTTTGTCATCTCGTAATTTTTTGCACCCTGAGTGGAAGCGCTTGAACCCGACCTCCTGTCCATCTCCAAATCCTAGCGACCGCAAAATGCGAAAGTAGCAACAGAATGTCTCGAAGTTTGGCCAAGTGGCTTTTCCGGCGTGTCCTTTGCCTGTTTGAAGGTGAAGAAGCTGTTGGTAATCGTTGAATTCCCATTCTCTTAGGAACTGGCAAAGGCGCTCGGTGTTCTCCGGGGGTAGCGACCTAGCAAGCAGCCAGAGCCAGATGTAAGGGGCTACAAGGTACCCCCACGTACCGTAATCGTATTCGGAATCGGAATCTCCCTCAAACCAGAGAAGCCCAAGCGCGGTGATATGCTCCCACCGCAAGTCCGACCCAGGGATAAATTGTTCGAGACGAATTGGTTGTCTAGAGAGGATAGTCTGTACGACAGGGAGGAGGTCCTCTCCCATCATGGAGATGGCTTCGTCATAGCGGTCCTTCAATTTGAAGAGGATGGCATTGGCCAATTCGGTGATATTTGGCTGGGACCCATTTCGATACTGAGCCAGCTCTTCGGCGATTGTTTCTATTGCCCGCGCGTGCCCACCAACGTCATTCACGAGAAGACGGGTGCCGGGATCGTCGTTGAGGACTTCCGAGTTGTCATCCTTCCAAGTCGGCGCATCTAACCTGTTGAGTGGTAGAAATACGCGCTTGCGGTGGGAGTCGGCCGAAAATTGATGTAGCCCAAGGTAGGTCGCAGTGACGCAAGTCATGATGAATGGTGTTCGCCTCAATTTTCCCCCTTGAGTTTCGGAAGGCATGCGGGACATTAAAGTTAAACCACCAATTTGGTCCAAGAATCGATAAAAGCGACTGTCTTTATTCGTCCTGTCACCGTCCCCCATAAAGGCTTTTTGAATTCCGTCAACAACCAAAATTCCAGTGAAGTCGTTGTACAGGTCAACATTTTCGGCTGCCGCGACGAGTTCGAAAACTTCATCAGGTTCTGCGACGTATTCGTGTCTGATATGTCTCAAATTCCCGCCAAGTAGCTGGTGCAGCATTCTGATACCAACCGCATACCATGGGTTTCCCTCTTCTTCAGACGTCAAGGATGTCCCGTTCTCAAACGAAACATGAAACACATAGGCCGTTTTCAATCTTTGCGCAAGCTCATGGTAGAGGTGGTGTTCAGGGCGGAGCTCGATTGCTTTTTGGACCGAAGAGGCGAATTCTGAGCCGTGTCTCGACTTTCCAGTTCCGGCGCCCCCCAGATAGAAATAGATGGGTGCGTATGTCTTGTCAACTTGATTTTCCTTGTAT
>Ga0255336_100392_pt1 | contig 76411 bp, 97 predicted proteins | sample MeOH1_35cm_T3_17_FD_189102 | JGI IMG/M metagenome (GOLD analysis project Ga0255336, IMG submission 189102) | Sandy soil microbial communities from University of British Columbia, Vancouver, Canada - MeOH1_35cm_T3_179 | ecosystem: Engineered > Artificial ecosystem > Sand microcosm > Unclassified ... | reverse complement strand
TATCTCGAGTCTCCAGGGCCATTATGTGATGGTAGATCCGACCCGTCCCAAGTATTCCGGTCCCTTCAGTCAGAACCCGCGCGCGACCGGCGTCTTTGAACGCACGGGAGAGCAATTGGCTTTCGACACGGTTCAGCGCGAGCAAGTGGCGGTCTCGTCCATCGCCGCGTCAAACTGGGAGATCGAAGCCCTTCGCACCATCTATCACGGCCGGTTACTCGCTTCACCCCGGGCCTGCCGGCGACTCTCCCTGCGTGCCACGGTCCCGTTGAATGATCCGGCCTGTACCGGGAGCAAGCGGGTGCGTATCCTCGACATCGGCGGGCTCTCTTCGGCGTCGTGGGCGTGGCATGCCGCCCATGAATGGCCCAACGTGAAAGTATATACCGTGGTCTCAAAGGAGCAGTCACGGGCACAACGACCGGCCGGGGAGGTGAAGCCTGCCGGGCCGCCGAACCATCGCACCATATCCGTTCCTCATCTCTGGCAGCTTCCGTTCCGCGGTGCCCATTTCGACGTCATCTCTGCTCGGAATCTCCATGTTCTTCTCAAGAACAACCCGGTGCCGGGCGTGCCGGAAATCGATGAGTGGGATTTGGTGCTTCGGGAGTGCATGAGAGTGTTGCGGCCCGGCGGCTATCTGGACTACATGATCATGGACTCCACCATCGCCCACGCCGGGCCACGGGGCGAAGCGCTGAGTGTCGAGTTTGGCTTCGAACTTCATCGCCGGGGCTACGAGCGGGAAGCGGCCAGGAGTTGGCTCCGCAGACTGAAGAAAGAGGGATTTGTCGGCGTGAAACGAGCTTGGATGTTCTTACCGATGGGTCGGAAACCCGACCCCAAGGAAGCAGAGGAGTACGTGAGTGGCTACACTGGAGGATGGCAATCGTGGCGTCAAGGGGTGAAAACATTCCTGCCCGCTCCACGGCCTCCCAGTGAGGTGTCCACGATCAGCAGGATTATCAGGCAATATATGGATGTCGAAGCCGTCCAGGGGCCGGTGGGGAGCACCCAAGATGTCGCCGATATCACCGGACTGCTGGGCGCCAGAATGTGGGAGGAATGGCTGGTCAAGCTGAGAGCCGAGTCCGGTCGGGAGCAGTCACGCTGGCTGGAGGGCATCGATGAAGTGATCGAGGAAGGGAAGGAGAAGGGGAGCGGATGGAAGATCCTGGTTGGCTGGGCGAGAAAGCCGAAGGTGGACAAGACCAAAAAATCCCAAAAGGCCGAGATCACCGTTGTCATGGACGGAGAGGAATTCTTGACGCCCATTGACGATGGCGTAGAGACGGGAATGATCCCGATGGTGATCCAAGGATGACCACAGGGTGGAATGCTTACCGTGGTGAAGGAGGGCCGACAATCCTGTGTCCAACCGAGCCTGATGCATAGCGACGGCGTTGAAATCATGCTGGGTCCCAGTTTGTATGTGATATTGCTGGCTGATGGAGGAGATTGAGTAAGCAGTGGGCCATGGAGATAATTACATTCGCTTCTTTCCTTCTCCAGCTTGATGCTTCCACTTCTCAGCACGTGCCGACGGACCCTGGAGCTTAGGAGTGGTGACTCAGCTCGCTTGGACCCTGCCCATCTTCCCCATAATCGACACCCAAGTCAGGAAAATGCTCCCCGAGTAAACAGCTGATTGATGACTACTGTCCAACTCCAGGCCGACTGGTCGCTAAGTATACAGTCCTGTTTCCATCCCTGAAATAGCTTCCTTTTTCCTTTGCTCACTTTCTTTCCTTGACACCCGGATCCCCGCCCAATCTCTGCCTAGATTGACCAAATGACCACACCTCGTTGTTTTATCGTCCGCCACGGCGAAACAGAGTGGTCGCTCGACGGCCGACACACCGGCACCTCAGATATCCCACTGACCAAGAACGGCGAGAAGCGAGTTCGGGCAACAGGTCGTGCGCTGGTCGGCGACGACAGGCTCATCGTTCCCAAGCAACTTGTCCACATGTACGCACCAATTGCCGCACGGATGCACCTCCTTCAGTGCACACGCGAGCGACCCAAACCCTCTCCTGCTGCGCCGGAGATTGCTAACGCTCACTCGTGACGCGCAACAGCTATGTCTCTCCCCGTCACCGCGCCCAGCGGACCCTAGAGCTGCTCAACGTGGGCTGCCACGACCCCTACCCATGGCAGCCGCCAGACACAAAACAGCCCGGTCCTTACCGCACCGACGCCACCGTCACCGTGACCGAGGACATTGCTGAGTGGGACTATGGCGACTACGAAGGCATCACCTCCGCCCAGATCAGGAAGATGCGTGCAGAACAGGGGCTCGGGCACTGGGATATCTGGCGTGACGGTTGTCCCGGTGGCGAGTCGCCCGAACAGATCATTGAGCGCCTCGACCGGCTGATCGCTGAGATCCGAGCAAAGTACCACGAGCCCGTGATCGGGAAGCCCAAGAAGGACGGGTTGACGGGCGACGTGATGGTCGTGGGACATGGACACATTCTCAGAGCGTTTGCCATCCGGTGGATCGGCAAGCCGTTGACAGAGATCTCGTTGATTATGGAGGCTGGAGGAGTGGGTACGCTGAGTTATGAACATCACCATATCAAAGAGCCCGCCATCTTGCTAGGAGGCGGCTTCGTGGTCGGCGATGACGAGGAAGATGCTGAGAAAGGAGCTCCAATAGGAGGGCCCCAACACGAGCAGGGAAAGTCATGAATTGTCTGGTCATATTTCAGGAAGTGACGTCTAGAGCAAGAATTAGAACCATTCGACCATTCGACCAGCTCGCACCATTTTTGACCGTTTAGTAAACACTCATCTACTATCGAAACCTTTCACGGACAGTCGGCCAGTTGGCACAGGCGAGAGAGTTGAAGCGATGGCACTGCCCTGCCATCCTGCCAGTACCGGTTCCCATTATTGCTTACCTTGTTCTGTGGTTACTGATAGCAAAACTCCGGTCACTGGTTACTGTATTGATGACTGCTGAGGGTCACCCGTCTGTCTATCATCGTCGTCTTTCGTTCTGTGAATTGACCGCATTGCTGGAGGAAGATTCGTGCCTGGGACACAAGACCGGCTGTTCGATAGGTTTCGCGTTGAGGGTAAGGTATATCTCAGAAACCCTTGCTTGTCGCCGCGGTTGGATGGGAGCTGGCTGGCAAGACGTTGACGATGCGGAAGCGGCGATCTTCGGCGAAGGACTGGGGATTTTGCCTCCCAGGGCACCCTTGACCCTCAAGAGCATATCGATGAGTTGAACCTTGTCCATGTTCTGGAGATCTTTGATCTCTTCATCACCCGTCGGTTCGACTTCGAGTTCAATTCTCAGTTCCTTCTTGAGCTGTTCTGCATCGAATGTCAGCTCCTAGGCTACACAGCCTTAGATTGGTCCTCGCGTCTGGTTGAAGGTTACCTTTTGTCCGATATTTGAACACGAATCTGGCATAAGGTTCGGCCAGAGTATCCAGATATTCGGGAGAGTATGGCTTCTTGCTGTAAAGATAGCCTTTCCCCAGTCGAACCTCCTTTGATGTCTCTTTGGTATTGACGACAGAGTGAGCGTCGTCGCACCGTGGCGGTTCTGCTTCAGCCTCCGCAGGCACGTCTTCCGAAGCAGACGACTTCATTGTCACGTAAACACCATGTGGATCATGGAGAGGGCATGCTCCTGACGCGAACCTTGCCTCCTGACCATCCCTGATGGAGTTTGTGGCAGGTCCGTTTTCCCAGCTTTGGCCACCTTTTGTCTGGTCTGCGTTCCAATCGTTGTTGTGGCCTGTAGTCTGATTGTTCTTATCCAATCCTCCTGCATTATCGGCGTTGCCAAAAATGTCCTGATCATTCTTGGGAGTGCGATTGTCACCGTTACAGACGGTGGTGTTGTCAGAGCTGTCGTTATTCGTATCGACCCTTGCGCTGTCCTGAATATCCCAGTCATCACTAGCATAGCTAGGATCTGTTGCATTGCCATCTGCTGCGCTTGTCGAATTGCCTGCTTTCGTGGTGTCAAGACCGCCAGCTTTTTGGTCGCTTCCTCTTTGTTGTTGGGGCCCCGTTGGCGCTGGCATGGTGGACGTTGCAGCAACCTGACCTGATGGTCCGATGGTCATCAGATACGCTGGCCCTTGGGTGAAGATTGACGCGGGGTATCCCTGGAGCGTTGGATAGCCCACCGTCAAGCCCGTGTTTGGAGGAGCGGCATGGAATTGCGAATGGGGTGACCACCTGGGCCCAAGAGGATCCAATGTTTGGGGAGCAGGGGCGATCCAGTATGTTGGTAGAGCATGAGGTTGAGGAGGGGCTGTATATGTTCCCGGCGGCATCATTCCGGGCGACAGCAGGGCCGGAGCATGGTATGAGACTGACTGCAGAGGTGGACAGTCATGGTACGAGGTCGAGAATGTCCGCCGGGGTCGATCATGAAAAGTTAAACCGGCCTGGTATTCGGGAAAATCGGCCGTTCCTTCATGGTCGACAGACGGCCCCGAAACGGGCTCTTGAGAATATCCCTGCCACCCATAGTATCCTGGTGAAAGTGCGTCTCCATCCGGTCCGTCCTGACATGGCTGGTCACAGGTGCCGTCAAGACCACCCATACGCCGTAGGGGGTCACGTCCACCGCCTTCGGAGCCTGCATTTACTGACGTCTCTTGTTGTCCCTGTGACATTCTCCCACTGCTCCCCGGGTCGTGCTGCCTGTCTTCTCTATCCTTTCCCTTCCCTTCAACGTCAATGTCTAAAACGGTACTATCAGCTCCAGAAGATGTCGTCGGTGAGCTGGCTTCATCCGGCTGCGTGCTGCGGCAGCGTAGGACGAGTACCTCGATTGTACCGAGGAAATCAGAATGACTCTTCTTCCCGCCTTGTGGCAGGTCGAGAACTGTGACCGTGAGTGAGGATAGGAGGTCAGGACGCCCGTTGAAGCAAACCGATGTTGTCGTCATCAAACCGCCACTCACGACCAATATACATCCCTTCGCCTATGGGTTCTTCTTGCTGTCGCAGCACGAAATCGATTTCGGTTCTGGTCTTCGGCACGCCTTTCCTATAGGGATGCAAGTTGACCCTGTTGCGGTTGCACTGATAGTTTCCATCAATGAATATGATCGCGGAGAGTCCCTCAGCGACGTATCTTCTCGAGGTGAGACGTATGGTAAAGGCGTGAGGGTGATTGGGAACAGTGATAAAGGTCTCAACGACTCCGTCACCATAGACGGTCCCATATTCCTGAAAATGTACATTCACATCTGCCCACTGGACATGGCAAGCGAGGTCCTTCAAGTTAGGCATCGCGAATCATTCCATCGGGCAAGAGGTAAGCTCCATATCCGCTGTAGGATAACTGGGAAGTCAAGATTGCAGGGTTCGGGTTTGGCAAAATAAAACGGCCCGTTAGAACACGCATAGAAGTGAATAACAGGAACATGTCCACAAAATTTACATCCCTCCTCATTTAGCATAGAAGGCCTTACCGGCATGCGTACTGCAGAATAATCCTTTCTTCAAGGCCAACATGGAGAGAATGTTGGACGTCTGCCTGCCAGTGAAATCAAATTATTCTCAAACATGAAACCATTCGACAGCAGAAGCTCATTTATATCCCAAAGACCAACAATTCAGGCTTGCCCCTGTCCTGATATTCGCCAAGGATTCCGTCCGAATCTCGTTAGCGTGATCTTGACCTCTCCACTCGGCTTTATTTGGGAGAGGATAGGTGGTATGCGCCTGTGCATCACAAAGGCTCTCTCATTTCCTTGTTGGATACTCGTCCGCCTCCCACGTCTTGCCCGCCGCTCTTCCAAGATGAGTGCCACGAAAGCGCAGTCACAAAAGATCTTCGAGAAGCTCAAATCCAAGCCGGCTAATAAGGTATATGGCGCTACGAGAACTTTAGGCGCAACCGAACTGACGAGCGTAGATTTGCTTCGACTGCGGGCAAAAGAATCCAACATGGTCATCCGTACCGTTTGGCGTGTATCTCTGTCTCGACTGCTCGTCCAACCACCGAAACCTCGGAGTGCACATCTCCTTTGTCAGATCGACCAATCTGGACGGTATGGGCGTTCATCGAGGGGAAAGATGGCGGTGCACTGACGGACGATCTTAGTCTGGCAATGGTCTCAGCTTCGGATCATGAAAGTCGGTGGGAACGAGTCCGCCACGAAATACTTCCAGTCCAATGGCGGTAGTGCGGCGTTGGCGAGCAAGGATGCCAAGGTGAAATACACATCGAATGCCGCCACGAAATATAAAGAAGAGCTGAAGCGCAGGGCCGCACGAGACGCCGAAGAGTACGGCCAGGTTCTGGACACGTCTGGGGCTTTTTTTCGCTGACGGAGCCGCAGATACCCAGACGAAGTCGTGATCACGGACGAAATACTCAGTGTGACGCCGGAGGGCGCCTCTACACCAGCCGGGGAGCCGTCCGACGACTTCTTTTCGTCTTGGGACAAGCCGACTATCAAGCGGCCCAGCAATCCGCCGTCGCGCTCTGGGACTCCTCCAGTGGTGTCGAGGACTGGTTCCCCTTTTCTGTCTGCCGGGAATGCCAACGGGTCCACGTCTCGACCGAAGTCGCCTTCTCCCTTGGCTCCTGCTGCCAACGACGCGGAGCATGTGCTGCCCGCTCCGACAGCCATCCGCACCACAACATCATCCGCCATCCGCAAGGGCCCTGCGGCGGGGGGGGCCAAACGGGCCAACATCCTCGGGGCGAAGAAGACACAGAAGCTGGGTGCAAAGAAGGTGACTGGCGAGGAGATCGATTTTGAGGCGGCAGAGAAAGCGGCGAAAGCAGAGGCGGAAAGGATAGAAAAACTCGGCTACGATCCCGAAGCAGAAGTCGCAGAGGAGGCCACGAAGAGCAGGTCCACCATCACGGCTCCTAAAGACGCAGCACTACCGGCGCCGACGCCAACCAGTCCGCCTTCCAAGACCGGTTTCGGCACGAATCCCAGTCACCAACGCAGTCCCAGCGAAATGGAAAGACTTGGAATGGGCATCGGAAGACTGGGCTTTGGCCAGATCGGTGCCAACAAATCAACCGCGGCTGGTGTAGCAGCACCCAAGAAACTGGGCTTCGGCAGTGTGGGCACGAGTAAACCCGTCGAAGGTACGTCGGACTGCATCACCCATGTTTTCTGTCTCAAGAACTGACTCTGTGTAGACGACTCCGAATCATATGCACGCGAGAAGTTTGGCAATCAGAAAGGCATATCGTCAGACGAGTTCTTTGGACGCAACAACTTTGACCCGACGGCGCAAGCAGAGGCCAAGCAGCGCCTGCAGGGCTTCGAGGGTGCGACGGCCATCTCAAGCAACGCCTACTTTGGTCGGCCCGAAGACGATGCCACCGGTCTGGACGGCGCCGGTGACTACGGCGACCTGGAAACCGTGGCTAAGGACTTTATCCGCAGAATGGGTTTGTCGGCGGGCGACGACCTCGAGAATCTGATTAACGTCGCCGGCGAAGGTGGAAGGAGATTGAGGGGCGCTGTGGCGAGGTATCTGAATAGCTAAGACTTGGCTGTTCCGCTTCCGTTCAGCCAGATGAGAATATGCAAGATGGAGAGCGACGGCACTCGGTCGGAGTCGAGCACTGCCAGTCCAGGGTATGCCGCCCACGCCGCGGCGCGGTTGAAGATCAACTGTGACGACAACATGAACCTAGCCTTGTACCAGATCGTGTCGTATTGATGGCCTGCTGGCCGTTCTTAGATGGAGAGATTGCATTGGGCACTTGAGCATGTCATGACATACTATTCCACAGCCTACCCATTAAAGTACGTCAAGCCTGTATGAAGAAAATAGCAACCAGGGAAGAACGGTCATTGATCTTGTGGGATTTCCTACCCGACCATCCTCATCCAATCCACATCCATTCAGGCATCACTTGCTCACTCAGTACCTAGGACTCATGTATCCCTACTAATTCCTCCCGAACAAAGACGTAGCCGCCGCATGTATACACCGTATATTACAAAAGACTCGCTTCTTTGTTCCAAGAGACCACATCAGGGTCTGATATAATCATGCATCTTCCCGCCCTAGACACTCCGCACGGTCTTTGGTCAGGAAACGGGAACGACAACAAGAACGACGAGTCAGAAAGTCAGTCTCCCTCCCAAAGACGGAAAAGCCAGGTACAGAATCAGGGCATGCTTGTTCTGGTTCGTTCTGATATCATTGCAGGAATGCTATGGTTGTGAGACTCGTGGCTAACGACTATTACATACGTACAAGCATTCTCAATTCTAGCCCCGTCCCCTGCAACCCCCGTTGAGGCAAACAGATTCGCCATCGAAAAGTCAGGGAATGAATGAGCAAAACCTGCCGCTTGGGCATCTCTGCCGATAGTCATGTGTCTGCCACAAAGTCCTCACAACGAGTAGAATTGAATGAACCAAAGTTCAATCGGGATGGATGGAATCATTAGGAATTTCTTATGGTGCCATTCTGGTGAGGATTTTGTTCCGTGAAGCTTTGCTTGTGAGATGGAAAGCTGCGCGATCGGGTCATCAAGTCGTCAATCAAAAAGAATGGCTGAGTCTAGATGGAGACTCAAGAGGTTGCACAGGGCACTGCCCGTAGAGCTCGGGTCATCTTTCACATCACGACACTCTTGCGCTTCTCAGCACTACTGAGAACGAGAAGAGGAGTTCGGCGTCTCGTCGGTTCGACCTCGACAATAGGTCCTCCCACCGCATTACCTTCATCACTGCTCAAGCTTTTCGCACTCAACCCGCCCGTGCTGTCCAGGGACGCCCTCTCCCGGGACTTTTCCTTGCGCTCCGAGCCGATGACGCCGTTGGCCGCGGCACGGAGACTCCACATGCTGGGTTTGCTCGAGAGACTCGTGCTGGCAGCAAGAATGGAGTCGCTGTCAGAGGACACGGAGAAATTAAATTCATTCTCGCTGCCGGGGGTGCCAGCGCCAGAGCCGGGCTGGCGACTGTCGTTGCGGCGTTCCCGGCCGGCGCGCATCAGGTCATGTACGGCCCGGCGCCGCTGTCGAGTCGCAAAGTTCTTGCTGCCCTCGTGCTTGGACGTCGGCTTCTCTTCAAGCTCCTGCAACAAGGGCGGTCCCCTCGGCTGACGAATCGGATGCTCCCCCGCGCGGCCTTGTCCTGGACCGAAAGTGCCAGTCATGGGTGTCTGAGGGTAACCAGCCGACCGCGGCCCGCCGCCCTTGGTCCATTCTCCCGTCGTCTTGACCGTTGCGGAGGACATGTTCTTTCGATGACCTCGTCGAAAAGCATTCGCCGAGGGCGGCGGAAGAGGCTCCACTTCTTGCTGGGGAGAAGGAGTCGACTTGGGCGGACTTCGGGCACGACTGTCCACCGGCGGCAACGTCGGATCAGAGAGTGGCCGCGGAAAGCCAGAGGGCGCCGGTGGAGGCGACGCCGAGTGAGAAATGTGAACCGGCGTCACATCTTGCTGCTGGAGCGTGTTGTCGATCACGAGGCTCGACTGCCCGGTCATCGGATTGTAGACGGCGAAGACGCCGGGGCTTCCGGGTACGGGCTGCACCACGGGTTGCAGGCCTTGCTGAAACTGCTGGTTGTACACACTCACCGGTGAGTGGATGGGGGACGGGAGGGGCAGACCAGAGTTCATCACGCCCGTGTTGAGGTTCAGTCCGCTCAGCTGTTGGGCGGCCGCGGTGACGTTCAGGAGTTGCTGCTGCAAGGCGCGTTGCTGTTGGGCCAAGTAGTTGTTGGTGGCCACCAACTCGTCGTACAGGCTCTGATCGATGCGGTCGGTGCCGTCGGCCTGGAAGTCGATGGCCGGAGGCGCTAGGACATGTTCCGGCCGCGAATACGTTTGAGGTTTGACGAAAAGGTTTCTTCCATCCGAAAAGAATGCTCCTGTCGCCGATTGTGGCTGGTTGTGCATGTACTGCGGATGGTGCGGAGGCTGCGGCGGCTGCGGCGCCGGCTGCGGGTAGGCATACTTACTGCTTTCAAGGCCCAAGCCCGTCGTGCCCGGTGTCGTCGCTGACTTGGGCGCGGTGCGAAGGCCTGCCAGGAGATGACCACGGCTGGTGCGTGGCGTATTACTCGTATGGATTTGCGGAGTCTCGTCGATGGTGGAAATTTTCGAAGGGGGGGCAACGCTCAGACGTTTGATATGTGAGCCTTTTCCGCGAGAAGCAAACCCGGGCCCGGAAACACCAATCATGTTGTTGAAAGGAGACTGGTACGTCATTTGAGCAAGACCGCCAGCGTCAATGCTCATGTCTCTCTCCAATTGTGTATATGCAAGCGGATGAGTGTGCAGTGTCGCAAAAAGCTCGGTGGGCCACGGCAAGGAGGCAGAATGAGCGGACGATCGATCGATCGAACCGAATAATCTTTTCTCAGGGCTCGATGGTACCGGTCACGGGTGACGCCGTCGAGCGCAGAGGAAGCCGAAAGTGCTGATTATGAGATTACGGAGCCGTGATGAAGGGAGTCGTGACCGTCGTCGTCGGGACGGGCGTTAAGAGGCGAAAAAAATCTAGACACGTGTGACGAGGCGTTCTCTTGCCTGGAAAATGAACGGATCAGCGAAACAGTCGCCTGCCTTTGGGAGGAGACCACGGACCAGAAATGCAGCCAGCTGTGGCAGATGCAGGGTTGAGAGGTATACGACGACACGAAAAGGTGCAGATGGCTGAATATACAAGTCGGAGGTCGTAAGATGGATCGAACAATGAAAGTAGTGCGTGTTAGAGCAGCGTGGTATTGCACGGCAATGATCGAAGTGCTGGTGAGAAAAAGCAAGCTGATGACAAGAGGAGCAGCGCGCAGCCGGTCGACGAGCTGTGTCACCAGTCCGATCAGAGCGACGACCCTCGAGGCCAAAGTCGGCTTGCCGTGGCGAAAGAGGGACGATGGCGCCGGTGGAGGAATGGTAAAGAGAGGCGGAGCTCAAGGTCGAGAAGAACGGTCAAACAGGACGGCAGCAGGCCAGAAAAGACGAGGATGGATGGAGGATCGATGGATCCGTCCCAGGAGAACTGGAGGACGGGATGGAATGAGATGGGGTGAGTGAGCGTGGAGGAGGGTCCTGACTGACAATACAGCACACAGCCAACGAGTCGAACGTGGCCAGATTGGTGGTAGTAGCGACCGAAACTACCCTAATTAGCCTAGGAGTGCCCACTGCAGCCAGCGGCCAGTTTCCCAGGCCTATGGGCAGCCAGCCATTGGGTGGTGCCGCTCACAAAGGGAGCGCAGCCAGCTTAGTCCCTCCTTGGCACGTCCTCAGGGCCTGTCAAGCCTTCTCAAGTCTTTGATGCTCTTCTCTCCTGCATTGGCCACGCTGCGAGCTTGCGTGCTGCTGATGAGAATGCTTCGCTTCCCGACTTCGGTCTTGTGGCCGTCACAGATCACAGTACGCGCTTGTCTGTCATGCAGGGGTCTGTTGCGCTTATAAGTTTGCCCCCTTCCCCCTCCACGCCGATCCGCTGGCGCTGACTGGCACCACGCCTCCCAAAATGCCCGCGCTCCCGCTGTCAAACGGACACTGGCTAGCACGACTGTTATTATTATCTCCAGTGTGCTTTGCCCCATTTTCGGCCCCAATCTTTGGCCTCTATCAAATTTGCTATTGTTATGACGAGCCGTGCGGATGGCTTTTGCTGCAATTTCCATTGCCTCCCGTCCTTGGCTCGCGACAACTGCGGTTTGGCTTATGCACCCGCCACCCCTGCTGATGTCAGAGGTATCACTATGGGAGTAGAGGATGATCGATCAAGACCGGTTCAGGGGAAAGAGTTGCCTCACCTTGGTCAAAGATTTTTGCAACCATCTCTAATGGTGGCAGCCTTCGAAGCTCCTGAAAATCCTGAGATATGCCTCGTGTCATGGTGGGTCACGAGGAGATTGCACATGGCCCTAACCCGGCAGCCTTATGCAATAATGAAACAGCAGACATCATATGAGCGGAGACAGCACAATTTCCATTTCGATGCCCTCGGAGGCAGGGCTTTGTGCATTGAGATCAATCTTGATGGTCGTGTAGAGTACAGATTTTGAACCCTCCCTGGGGAGAGAAGAGTGCGGTCCGTCCGCTCCTCGAAATTCCTCTTGTTATACATGCATTAGTTTTCCGCCTTTCTTTCAGCAGGTCCGACTGGGCCTCGTGCGTCGTGCGCGGCCTTTGGGACCAGCTCGTCGGCCTCGGGCACCGCATCCTCTGCCACAGCAACTGGACGGGGCCGCCGCACCACCGCAGAGGTCGGCCCTTCATAAATGTTCTCGCGCTCAGGAGAGAGGGGTTCCACGTCGGAGTCGGCGACGACCACGGTGGCGGAAGAGGCACTCTTCTCATGGGATACCGGTGCGGGCTCCTCCAATAGTCGGTGCGGTGGTCCTTCACCCTTCTGCTGTTGCTGCGCGGCTTGTCTCTCGGCGATCTCCTTTACCAGCTCTTGCCTCTCGGGCTCCAAGCTCTCATCGAGTTCGTCGTCGTCTTCCAGCTCTCCCTTGTAGACGTCGGGATAGCGCTGGAAACATTCCTGCATGCCCTTGAACTTCTCTATGCAATCCATGCCCTTGGGCTCCTCGGTCGAAAACACAAAGCAGGAGAAGGCTTCTCGAAACTCGGGGCCGCAAGGGCCGTGAGCCATACCCCCGAGGCAGGGGCAGTCCCAGTTGATCTCGCCCGTCTCGGGATTGAAGGCACCTTCGCTGGCGGCCTCGTGCTCCAACTCCGCGGCTGAACCGTGTCCGGGGCCATCGACCGCGACGTCAAGTGGTGCCTCGGAAGGTGTCGAGACATTTTCAGGACTCGCCACATCGACCGCCGAAGACGGGAGAACTTCTGCCTCCTTCTCAGATTCGCGCGATCGACGGGATGTTAACGCGTCGAGGATGGAGGAGTCGGCGTGGTCTTCGGCGGCATCGAGACTATTCGGATGATGGAAGAAATCTAACCACGTCGTCAGCTCGAGTCTCGGAGAGGTCACGCTTGTCACCGAGGCTGGCGGCATGGGGCGCAACATACGGCTCTGTGGCTGCTCAGCAAAGACCGGGCTGGTGCTATAATAGTAGATGCCGGCAATAGCAATGGCCCATCTAGCGGCGCTGCTCTTCCAACTCCGCCTGGCATTGGCCGGAGCGGTGCTGATAAATCTCTTTGCGCCCACGGTCCGCGCAGGGGCGAGGGAGGAAAGCGTGCGAACGGAGCGACAACCGGTACGAAACATGATCAAAGAAGTCAGAAAGCTCCCCCCTCGGAAATGCACACAGGAGACTACGAATTCATTTGACCGGGTGGCGTGGGAGAAGAGTTGGCGACGATGCAAATAATGACGGATGGAGCTTGAGTTTTGCTCGCTTTGTCAGTTCCCTGCTGGGGCCTGCCTCCGTCTTGGCGGGATGATACCGACTTGGAGCTCACATTCGGTGGCTTTGGTCTGTAGGATTTGGTCTGTCGCTGGTGCTCTCTCGCATCATGCCGGTAGCATGGCACCCGTGCGGGTTGCTGAATGGTCAGCCGGCCACTCCCTACGCGGTGCTGATTCTGAATCAACCGATCAACCAGAATGCTCTCAACGCCGTGATCCAGAAGGCATCGCTCCTGGTATGCGCGGATGCCGGGGCCGACCGTCTCTTCCATTATGATCAATTGGACACGAGAAAGGATCTGGAGCGAAGGCTCCCGGACGCCATCGTGGGGGACCTTGATTCTTTGACTCCCGAGGTTGAAGAGCATTATCGCGCCCGCGGCGTCCCTATCGAGAGAGATCCCGATCAGTACTCGACAGACTTCACAAAATGCCTCCAGTGGATTAGACGTTATTCGGTTCAACATCTCCATGATGCCGGCTTGGACGTCGTCGTCCTGGGTGGTCTCGGAGGTCGGGTCGACCAGGGATTTTCTCAGATCCATCATTTGTACATGGCTATGAATAATGTGTCGCTGTTGAAGGGACGCATTTACCTGCTGTCCGAACAAAGCTTATCTTTCGTCCTCGTCAACGACCACAATATTATCCATGTAGAGCCGGGGTATTTTGAGGAGAATGTTGGCATTATTCCCGTGCTCGGTCGAGCGTACATTAGCACCAAAGGATTGGAATGGGATGTGGATCAATGGCCGACCGAATTCGGGGGGCAAATGAGTACGAGCAACCACATCAGGTCGGAGACGATTGAGATTCAGTTTCATGGCCCACAGCCATTGTTCACCATGGAATTGGCAAGACGACTGACAGCAATCAGCGATTGATGCGTGGCTGACGAGAGACATACCGCCCGGTCGTGGTTCGGCAATTTTCTGGTCCACGACTTGCCTCCTTGACCAACGGTGGTCGACACGGCCGCTACCTCGACCAGCAATCTCATCATCAAAAGATGGTCATCTCCGCAACAATACTTCAGTCATCTCCACAAACAAGACTTCATCATCCATGCTCCTCAAGAGTGTCGCCGTGCGACGCGTGTCCCTGGAACGGCCATCTGCTGGGCGTGTGACGCCAATCTCGGGATCGAGTCGAGTCGGCAGTATGGCGGGTCTGCCATGGGTCGGTGACCACGGCGGATGGGAGCGGAGAAGCTCTGGACATGGGCACCTGCCTGGTGGTGGTTCTGCTTCGAGAGGCGCACCAACTGATACGCACTCAGACCAGTGTGCATTTATGTCCTAAAAAGATCGAGACGGGAATCAGCCTGGCTTCTTTGATGTGGAGGTCGCAGGACGCGGAACGTGTCGAGGACAAATTCTCAACCCGCACTCCCGCTGAACAGTGGATTTCTCTTCAGTATCATACCAGTCGACATCGCTCAAATTGAGTCTACGCGCCCGTGGCGCCTGACGCCCTGCCTTCTCGGCTCTCGTCAGAGAAGGGTTGTAGTGATCAGGTCCTGATTGATGCCTTTAGTATCAGCGATCTTGAAAAGGAGGATGTTGCACAAGAGCAGCTAAATGGGAATCGCGGCCATACCGTCGTGGTGCTCATGATCTTCGCGCAGTTCATAATTTAAGACGAGATTTTTGATCCGCTGCTGCTCCTCACGCTCGGCAGCCTGCTGAGACTTCATCGAAAGCGCGAAGCTGGAATCTGAGGGAAGTTCGATCGTTCTCGTCTTGCCTAGAGTCAGCCGTATTTCCGCCAATTCGGGGTCTCTTCGTATCACGGTGGCCACAGACAGTCCGGCTTACCTGTTGGCGGTTTCCTTTCTTCGTCATCAAAGAAAATGCCATCGTGTTGGCGGGACTTTCGACGCCAGAGCCGGCTTCGTCGTCGGCCAGGTCGACAGGCATGCGCTGGACCTTGCGAATCGGGAGCGGAACGTCGAACTGGGCCTTTCGCTCGAACTTGCGGGAGTCCAGGCTCTCGGCCATCATTCTCTCAAAAGCCTGGTCGAACTCGGCCTCGACTTCGGGGTCGAGTTGTTCCTGTTCGCGCATCACGACGATTTGCTCCTCTTGGTCGGAGTCGACGTCTTCTCGTTCTTCCGCCGTATCGTCATCGCCGCCAGCCTAGCGCTCATCAGACATGATAATATCGTGGAAAAGCGGAGCAAGACCTACCTCAGCTTCGTCACTGGACGAATGGGGGATATCGGGTTCCACTTCCACATCCCCGTCACCCAGGCCATCCTCCGACGCCGACTCGTCGAGATCTTCCGCCTGCTCGGCCGCCGACTTTTCGGCTCCTTGCTGCTTGTAATTGGCGCTGACAGCCTCGGCAAACAGTTTGCTGGCTTCCCCCAGGTCGGTCACGATCTTCCAGTTGGGTCGGACCAAGGAGTACGTGTCCTGGACCAGGAAGTCGATCTCCATCGGGAGGGGATCTTTGGTGAGCATGTAGTATTGAAAGAACGTCAGGAAGAAGTCGAGTTTCTTGCGAGAGCTGCCTCGGTCGAAACAGATGCCGCAGGTGTCGAGGAGGGTGCAGACCAGTCGAATGCGGAAGAAGTCGTCGGGAAGGTCGAAAGACGTGACTTTCCCGGGCGTCGGAGTCCCCCCTTCATGTCCAAAGGTGACGATGCGATAGAGGGTGTCAAAGATGACGGTCGAATCCACCATTTTATAGTTGTACAGCTCACCCAGATATTTGGCCTCGGCGATGCGACGCTGGTTGAATTTGAAGTCGTTTTGCTCCAGGCCCAATGTGATTTGCTCCAGCACGTTGTCGATCACGCCGATGGCAAATTCTTGGTGATATCGAAACAGTGCTTGAAGGAGGACGGCCAAGAGATGGATGTTGCTAAATTTGACTTTGCCCGGCTTGCTGAAGATCTTTTCCAAGATGGCGACCACCTAGACGGGTCTAAGCTTTTGGCGAGGGAAGAACCGACGACCACCTACCTCTCTTTCTTCCCAATGCAACTTCCGGATCGTCTTCAGAACCTTCATGTAGTTTCTCTTGGTCATATCCAAATAGATCAATTGTCGCACAAACAGCTCCATCGGCGTGCGCTCCTTTTGTTGGATGGCGGATCGCTGTGGCGGATCGACGTAATAGAGGGCATTTTCGATGAGCATGCGCTCCTGAGCACCCAAATGCTGAGCCGATTTCTTTCGATTGAGCGTTTCCAGAAAGGAGGCCATCCGAGGCGCCGTATCCGGGTTTCGCAGCAGATAGCGGCCGCAATTCTCCAACAGGTTGGCGATGATCTCAATGTTCATCCGCGAGAAGTCGTCCAGGCTCACCTTGAAACAATGGAAAATCACATGCTCCGGAACAATGCCAAACTTGGTCAGTTCAGCGAGATAGCGGATATTGGTCATGCGAATCTGTCCCAGGAAGTCCTTGCTCTTCCGTCTCTGCAAACTACGGAACTCCTCGTCGAGGTGGCCGATCAATCCTTGGATCACGTCCGGCATGTGCTGACCGAGCGTCGCGGCGAGTCTCGCATAGAGGGGAAGAAGGTCCGTTCGACCCTTGGGGACCTCCTGGATACTCTTGATCAGACGATTTCTCGACGCTTTCGAGTTCAGAAAGCAGAAATCCAGCGCCGCCTGGTCGACCATATCCTTGGTCTGCAGGTCAGGCAACCTCGTCAGCAAAGCGTCCACCTGGGCGCCGACGGTCTTGTTCGCAATCGTCAACGACTGGTCATCGGATTCGGTCGAGGGTTTGCTGCCACCAGAGGTGTCGGCACCGCCCCCGGCGGCCGTGTCCTCTGCTCGGCCGACCCCTCCCTGCTCGTCTCCCTCGCCTTTGGCTTTTTTGGCGTCGTCTAGAAGGATACTGGGAACCCTCCCTTTCAGATCGATGAGGTTCTCGTAAAAGCGGCGCTCCTCTTCATCTTCCCATATGCCGGCGCCCTCACCCTGACCCCGTAAATACTCGGTTGTCTTGATCATCCCGACCGTTCCCGTCGAAGTCATCTCGGCGCTCTCTTTTTCACTCAGATCAGGCATCTCCTGACCCAGGATGTCACAGAGGATTTGAGCATTGGCCACTAATTTCTCCTGGGCCTTGGTCTGTCTCTCAAAGTTGGCTTGTCGGTCTTCAAAAATCTCACCACTTTTGACATACGCCTCGGCGTTGCGGCGACTCTGGTTGCTCAGCGCCCGTTGATCGCGAACGACATGGGCCTTGACGCTCTGTAAATACCGCTCGAGCACGTTGACAAACCTCTGCCGAAGGGCGGGCGGAACGATCGGGCTGTCTTCCTCGCTCAGGGCCTGCTTGTCGGCCGCTCCACCCTTTCCGTCCTCTGTGACGACGCCGTCGGCGTCGACCGTTTTCCTCGACTCGTCCGACGGCGGTTTCAGGCCCAACACGTCCCAGGCAAAATTCTTGACAAACAGCACGGCCAGACTCAAGTTGGCGTGCTCAGGATCATGGCCGAGCAATTCCTTGAGGACCTCCAGAGGGAACGGCTCACTCTCCAACGTGGCCTCGGGCCGGAGCCCGTTGGCGAGAGCTCCTCTCGCTCGGGTCGTCCCATCCCCCCGTCCGGTCTCGGGTCCACTGGATTCCTTGGTCCTCCCAGACCCTTCATCCGGTCGATCGACGTCGTCGAGACTTCGGAGGATTCCGCACAGCCAGAATTCGGTGACGACGCGAAGGAGAACTCGATGCCGTGTCAGACGCTCCTTCTCTTCTCGCTCCCGGACCTCTGCGCTCCACAGCTTCATTTGAGCCTTGTCCGGAGGGGTCAACCCTTTCCCCAGGAGCCATGCCAGCTGCTTGGTAAAGTCGGTCGGGCCAAAACGCTGGTGCAAGGCGCTGACCACCTCGACTCCGGTCGCGATGTCGCTGGCCGTCCTCAACTTGGTCAGCCCTTCGGCCGTGGCTGAGATGATTTCTGAGAGGTATTTCTGGAGCGAGAGCGTCCGGATCTCCGTCAAGAAGGTCTCCTGCGACGTGGACGATAGTCCAGTCCTGAGGCGTTTGATGAATGCGGTATTCTTCTTCAGCGACGAGTCCAGGGATGCCGCCACATTGTAGACGTCTTCTTTGCCACCGTCAGTTTCGTCTCCACACGGTCCGAGGACACACAGGGGATTTTCTACCTCTTGCACCGGCCCAGACAGATAGATTTAGGTGACGTAGTTCTCCTGTCGCAAATTGTCAACCAGAGGCCAGGGAATCTGGAAGGTGTTCCCGTTACGCTTGCGCTTGCGGTCCATGACGGTCCGCGATGTTGAAGACTCTGTGGTGATGCTCGCATGTCGACGAGCGAGCGGAGGGCAGAGAGGAATCACTCTACCACAGCTTTTGGAGAACGGTTCAATCGCTCGAGGTGTGGCGCTACCGCACTTCTCGCTCCTTCAATCGTGCAGCAATGATGGTGCCAAGCCCGCCGCGGTCGCTGTGGGTTGCTGTGGGCTTTGCCAGAGAGGGTGGCGTTATCGATTAGCGCCACAGGTTCTATCTAGCAGCTCTCTCTACGACATTATGTCCTGATGATCTTGACGTTTCCGCCAAAGCCGTCCCGTCGAATGCAGGTGATTCCTTTAGAGTAATTTTCTCATTAAGCATCATGTTGGGCTGTTCGGTGACCCGAGGATTTAGCTGGCCACGACTTCCTTGAATGCTTGCGCTTTGAGATCCGCAAGCTTGCTTTTCCGCGCCAGATCCCCTTGCTTAATCGCTTCCGTCTCCGTGGTCTTGGTCCGCTTGAGAGGACCGGCCTGGGGTCCTTTGGTCGTGGTCGTGTTTCTCTTGCGCTTCTTCTGCTCTTCCCTGTGATCGTGTTCTTGATCCTGATCATCTTCTGGCAAAGGCGAGGCATCATCAGCGACGTTATCACTATCCGTCCAAAGCTCATCGGCCAGCCAAATCGGGACAGCCAACGACGTTGACGACTTGACATGGATCGCCCTCACATTCTTCCATCCCTTGACCACATGCCTGTCAATCACCCCTTGAGCAACGGCGATAATGTTGTCCGCTAGTTGTTGGGGTTCAAAGGACGCCAGACCAACACGGAGGGCCATATTGACCCCCGGCCGGAGGGTGACTGGAACGGCATTCAGCGCCTTCTCGATCTCCTTGGCCACGACTTCTGGCGAAGCCGGGTCCACCGCTCCGGCATTCTTTGTCGCAGCCTTTTTCGGTGCATCTCCTGGGGGCCTCTTTCCGTCCACACGGCGTTGGTCGGCAATGCTGATGGGAATCGGTCGCTTCGACGTGCTCTTGTAGAATACCTTGCCCAATGTCGCCGGCAGCCGGTTGATGATACGGTCATCAGCAAGAAACACGTCATGGTCCGACAAGAGTTGTCGCCTCTGTTCGAATGTCTTGTATCTCTCTTTCAGTTTGGTGAAGCCAATGATCTTGGTAATCCGGGACTTGAGTGTGGCCGGAAATGTTGGATGAGCCACGACGTTCTTGACCGCTCGCTGAGGGTCTGTCGTTATCAGGCATATCCTGAGGTCAGGAGACAGATTGAGAGAATGAGGCACAGAGATCCTGCTCGGCTTGAGCCGGTTCTGGTCGGCAATGTGCTGTTTCGTCGTCAGAGTTAACCATATCGGCGTGTCGTCGTCGGCAGCGGAGTCCCCGGCCGAATCTGACGTGTCGATCGCTAGCAGACTCTTCTTCGTAGCAGACTCCCGCAGTCGCTTGGCCTCTGCTTGCACATGTTGCAACAGTGCGCGAGACGCTTTCAGAGTCTGTCCAAAATGAGTGGAAGTCGCCTGGAGCCGGAGAACATACACACCTGTTCAGGGTCGAGCTGATAAGGAGTTTCCATCGGCGGCTGCGTGACCATGGTTGTGACCGCCATTGTGAGGCCGTTGCTTCTGTCCTGAATATTTTTGCTGTTCAAGTCGCTGCAAAAAAGATTATCGCCGACATGCCGATGACTGTGGGTCAGATTGACGCGCTAAATGAGATCTGCTCGCTATACTTTCCTTTTCTGTATTCTACGTGGCATTGGGGGTATACTTCCTGGGCAGTATACTTCCTGGCTCTGGGAAACCATTTGCACCTCTTTAGAATCTCGCCAATTTCAGTTCATCTAGCAGTTGTTCGCTCGTCCGACTGTCTTCTACAACATGGAGCCGGGTCCCATGCCATTCACGACTGGCCATTTCGTCCTCGTCCCGGTCAGCCCGAGCAGCAATCTGATGCTTGTCCACTCAGCACAATCACTTTGATCATTGTTGGCGTTATCTTCTCATCATTGTTACGCATCATCAGCCTTTGGCACATTTCTCTCACGCCCAAGAGCAGTTGGGTCATGTCGTTGCCGAACTCGGTCAGCACACTTCTTTATCTGCAAGAGAAAGATCGGCCGTGGATTTGTCGGGCTGTTCGATCTCGCCGTTGAACAGTTCATAGGGGACTGCGATTGTCCAGCAGTAGACTCCGGCTAGGGCTCGGTCTTGAGACCAAGGGGCTTGGACTCAGGATATCGTCTTGGTATTGATGGAATAACGCCACCAGAAGCGGCGGCAGATTTCTGTAACCTGTGTTGAGTTGTAGAATCTCAATTCGTGTGTCCATCATCGAGTCGACGCGTTGACCGCAAATTCCGGCTCCGAAAAATTATTTCATTTGCAAAACGCGACATTGATGTCGTCTTTTGGTGGGGTCATCCTGGAAAGTGCCAGTGCTACAACGCGCCAGCATTGGCGCGAAAGACTTCGCGTGAGCCCTTGGTCCATTCTGCATACTAACCCATCCGACCGTCTTCGTGACCACCAGCGCCGGTTCTCATGCTCGTTTCGTTATGAGCTCATAAATTGAAGTGTCTTTGGTCTCCTTTGACGTCAGTCGCGTGGTACAGTCTCGGGCGGTCGAGGAGGACGCGACGTTGGCGTACCAGCCAGAAGCCGTCAACACGGTCTTTGCAGCTCCAGGAAACAAAGAGCATGGCACCCTCGCCCGCTGCCCACTCAACTGGAGCGTCTCCGAGGCCGAGCTCGAAGAGACCAGCTAACGCCCTCCTGCCCGCCTTCGAACCGCTATCATCGTCGCCGGCCTTGCCCCGACCGCTCAAGCGGAGCCGAGATGTCTTTGACGAACGCCTGACTTACCCTACTCCTGTTCCCACATCGTCGACGGCAATCTTGTCGTCTTCACCACCACGAGCATCGACCGCGAAGCTCTCTGCACAACGAAGTCTGTCGGCACTTTCAGAAAGAACACCTCTTGGGGCGGTCCCGTCGATTGAGCTCAAAGCCGACGGCAAGCCCACGCGTCTGGGACGGTCGAGTGCTTCTTGTGACTACCAACTCTCTGCGAACCGGCTGATATCGAGAGTGCACGTGTCGGCTTACTACAAACCTGCCGCCACGCGTCTGGAACGTGATCGGGTGGAGATTCTCTGCACGGGCTGGAATGGCATCAAGATCCATTGTGAAGGGAACGTGTATGAACTGAAGAAAGGCGAGACATTTTCTTCCGATATCAGAGATGCAGAAATCATGCTCGATGTCCATGACAGCCGAGTGGTCATCCACTGGCCGCCCAAGCCTCATCTCGGCCCCATATCGTCCGACGAAGAGGAGAAGGGAGAGGAGGGGGACGTGGACGATGAAGAGGACGAGTCGTCGCCGTCGAAGAACAAGCGTGTCATGTTGCGGCATTCCACTCCACCGAGCCCGAGCCCACTGCAGCCCCGACGCAGGCCTGCGTCGCCTGTGTCGCCTTCTCCAGCAGTAAAGGCCTTGCTGCCATCGTCCCCCCCTCTTCCACCTCTGCGTGAGCCGACCGAGGCGGTGGAAATCTATGAAGATCCCGAACCTCTCAGCCAGGAGAGTGACAAGCCAGACCGACCAGGTGCGGAGATGTCACAGATATCACCCGGTCTTTCGAGCCTTTCGCAGACCTTCGACTCCACCAAGACTCAGGACTTCTCCGACAACGACGAAGAGAACGACCCGATCATCCATTCGTTTGGACCCTTTGGCGCAAATCTCTTGCCGCGAATGGCTTCCTTCACCGCCGCAGAGTCTCCCAAGGGAAGCCCGTCCGGCAAAAGCTCACGGTCATCCCGTACGACCCATACGGAACCCTTACAACCCAACCAATCTCCAGCACAACCCAAGAGCCAGGCACCCGAGTTCGACATCAGCAGCCACATTATCAACCAATTGGCATTCTCGAGATTGTCCTCGACTCCCCTGTCCACCATTCTCAGCCATCTTCCGCGCGATGCCGGAGCGCTTTCAAAAGATGACCTCAGAATATTACTCCGTGAGACCGCATGCATTGGCGAAGTTACTCGAGAAGGAAAAGACGCGGCGGGCAAGCCTCTCGAGAGCGAATATTATTACATTCCGGATCTGGACGAGGATGAGAAGAGGAAGGAAGCCGTGGTCAACGATTTGATGAAACCCGGCCTGCGAGCTTGCCGCAAACAGCACAAGGTCTGCCGGTCCCATTCCACCCTCTCAAATCTGGTGCTGACCCTCATAGCAATATTATTGGCGAAAGCCAAAATGAAGAGCCAAACTGGCCACCAATCCAGCATCTTCCAGGCACTCCTGCACGACGAAGCGATTCGGGAGCTTGCCAGTACAATCGTTTGTTTTATTGTTTCATTTTCAGCTTTGTGGAAAAGTTCTGCAGCGTTCTGCATCAAGCATAGCGTGTCTTCTGCACTTCATGTTCGCGTCCTGGGGGAGAACTAGGATTCCGTGTAGGACTCTTCGGCGGAATCTGACTTGAATGGAAAGACAGAGAGAACCCTAGACTGTACATTGCTTGCCAAATCGCATTCCTCCTGTCACTCCCATACCACCGTGAACGTTTGATAGAACCCAATGCCAACAGTCAGTCGTTGGTCGCCCTAGTCGGCCCGAATCACCGGAAAAAGTCGCGACGCGGGGCCCGAGGTTGCGCTAACTCAGTGTGTGGTAAGGCAATGCTGTACCCAAGGCTACTCACGCTCTATTTGACAAACACCATCATATGTTTCTTTCTCTTGCTCGTGGCCCGCCCAGGTGCTGGTTCGATTGGCAACATGTTGTCCATCGCAAGGCAGGCCGGTCTGCGCACCGCTCGCAGTCAGATATGCCCTGATGCTCCCACGCTCTTCGCCAGATCGAGATCGTCGAGACTCTCGCGCCTGCTGTCTACTCTCGCCATCCTCGAGCAACGCGATGGCAAGCTCAATTCGGCCTCTTTAGGGGCGGTGACGGCGGGGCTGAAGCTGGGGGGACCCGTACATGGCTTGGTCGCGGGAAAGAATGGCAAAGCTGTTGCTGATGCGGCGACCACGGTTCAAGGGCTCGAGAAAGTGCTCTTTGTCGAAGATGAGGCCTACGAAAAAGGTCTGCCGGAGAACTGGGCGCCTTTGCTGGTCGAAAACATCAAAAAAGGAGGCTATACCCACATCATCGCGTCGCAATCCGCTTTCAGCAAGAGTCTGCTGCCCCGGGTGGCCGGGCTTTTGGATGTCCAGCAAATATCGGATGTCATGTCCATTGAAAATGAAGACAGTGAGTGTGAATAGGACGTGCAGAAAGGGACGGACATTAATCACTTCTTGCAGCATTCGTGAGACCGATCTACGCCGGCAACGCCATCCTCACGGTCCAGTCGACCGACAACATCAAGGTTCTCACGGTGCGGCAAACGTCATTTCCGCCTGCTGAGACCGAAGGCGGTTCTGCGACGGTCGAAGAGGCCGTCGATCCCAAGGCGCCCTCACCGACCGAATGGATTTCAGAGAGTTTGGCCAAGTCGGATCGTCCAGAACTGGCCAGTGCGAGCAAAGTCGTGTCTGGAGGACGCGGGTTGAAATCCAAAGAGGAATTCGACCGGCTGCTGCCACCGCTTGCCGACGCCCTCGGCGCGGCCATTGGCGCATCGAGAGCGGCGGTGGATAGCGGGTTTGCCGACAACAGCTTGCAAGTCGGTCAGACGGGCAAGAACGTCGCTCCTCAATTGTATCTCGCCATCGGCATCTCCGGAGCCATCCAGCACTTGGCGGGTATGAAGGACAGCAAGGTGATTGCTGCCATCAACAAAGATGCCGATGCCCCGATTTTCCAGGTCGCCGATGTTGGCCTCGTCGGTGATTTGTTCGACAAAGTCCCTGAGCTCACGGAAAAACTGAAGGCATAATGAGGTCTTGGTTGGGCGTGGTTGAGAGACGCTTTGCATTCCTGGATGAGCTGCAAGGGCAGAAAAAGCAGAGTATCCCGCATATAGACACATAATGTGGCCATGGTGCGATCTGCAATGAACACTTCCTCTGTGAATCGACTTCCTGTGGCCAGTGTGGCCCTAGGACTGCGATTCCAGAGATGGTATCATTTTGGCGAGCGCGAGGAATAAGGACTGATCACGCACCCAATCCGTCGCCATTCTGGAACAGCTGATCTGCCCTCGAGTCATTATTTCGTAGCATGAAGAAATAACGCACCCTCGCTTTGTGACTCTGATGTTAATCCGTGCTGACACTCAGTCCCACACTGAAGACTCGGCAAGGCCTCGGCCGAATACCCAAGTCCGGCGGTATCCCAGGATGGGGACAAGATGTTGGATCCAAGTCTGGCGCGCTGGCCAAGATCAACTGAGCGGAGCACATACGTTGGTACTGCTTTTAGGAGGGGTGTGACTAAGTTGTTCGCGTCATAGTTCGCCGCCTTTGGCAGCTCGGCCATGTGGTCAGATTCTTGACGAGACGCCCTTGGAGTGAGCAGGTGAGTCAGAAAGCCCGAACTGACGTCGTCAATGCTGTTCAATCCGAAGTACATATTAGTCAACGACTAGAGCTACCTCCGGTTTACGCAGTCACAATCCGGATTTTGAAGACTGTTCCATATCATTATTTCCAGCCCTGCCGGCGCCGACTTCCACCAACATATGCTTACAGGATTTATTGGAAACGCCAAAGCTGAGTCGACGCTTCTGCCAAAAGGGAGTGTTGAATAAGTTGGCATCTCATCGCGTCCTCCCTTCACTGTCCTTTCGTTTAGCGACAACCATCCATCCACGACAAGGATCCTCGACGGCAGGAATGGCATCCACGGTCAACGAAAAGACTCCTGCGCCACATGCCGCGCTCGATGCTTTGTCGATTCGAAGCACCTCAACCATGTCGAGTCTGAAGCAGCTGTTGCCCAAGAAGAAGGCAGCAAAGGAAAAGATACAGACACATCCGAATGCTGCCGAAGCCAGGGAAAAGGCCATTAGGAAGGAAGCAGCTGCCGCTTACATGATGATGAGGTGATTTGGGCCGCGCGACCAAGGGGAGGCAGTCCTTACCACCACGAGCCGTCATCCAAAGACCTCCTTCGTTCCACTCTCCGTCTATGAAAATTGGGACAGAGTATTGGCATGTGTGCCTGCGAGAAACATGTCAAAGGGGACCTAGACGGGTAGAGTTCAGGAGGCCAGTGGCCGATAGCTGATATTGCAGGTCTCAATGGAGGGTTGTACCGAGTTGAAGCATTTTTTGAATAGAAGAACAATTCAGGTCTTGGAATCTTCTTGCCACATTAGCTCACTTTTCTTGCGGAGTGATGCCAGCAATGTTGAGGTCGCCTCGCCCTATCGCCAAGAGCTTGAGTGACGGTTTACTGCTGCTTATTGTGACGACCTCATTACCTTTGATTGTTCATGGCCTTGGTTGTTCATGGCCTTGGTTGTTCATGGCCTTGGTTGTTCATGGCCTTGGTTGTTCATGGCCTTGGTTGTTCATGGCCTTGGTTGTTGCCTTGGTTGTTGCCTTGGTTGTTCATGGCCTTGGCTATCATGGCCTTGGTTGCCATGGCCTTGGTTGTTGCCTTGGTTGTTCATGGCCTTGGTTGTCATGGCCTTGGTTATCATAGCCTTGGTTGTCATGGCCTCGGTTGTCATAGCCTTGGTGGTGCATCACCTCGTCAGTTGCCTCGTCGAAATGAATTATCGACACGGTTCATGGCAACTCCTGAAAGGGACAGCCTGCGGCTGATAGAGCCTTCGGCTAGGTCGGGCGGATAAACAATGCTGAGGTCATCGGCATTGTCACTGCTTGGTATTATTCTTCACCTCAACTGAAATTGTATCGAGTTGTTTTGCGACTTAACCCATACCCTCAATCTGTTATAGGTTAGGTAAGAGTCGTTAAGACCGAGCATCTCGCCCGAGGATCGACATTGACCTTGTCATCGGGTTAGTCATCTCCACTGCCCTCGCCTTTACGATCGGCCGAATTTCCCTGAATGGACAGAGTTTCATGAGTGGACACAGGCTGCATCAGGATCCAGGAGTCAGCGCATTCTTGGCGTTGATATGGGCCTTTCTCCCAGTGGCTATGCGCAATCGATTCTGCAACTGCTTTGCAGCAGTCCGAGAAGAAGACAGGCGCGTATATCGGGGTTAAGCATTAATAATCGTCGCCTCGACGAGATCATGGGCTAATTAACAGCTTTTCCCTCTCAAGGCAAAAAGTGACCTTTTGTCTGAAACGAAGGCGCGGGATTGCAACAAGCCAATGAGGCTAACTGACAGATACTGCCAGGTTAGATCGGAGAAGTCTTAGAGGCGAGGCCGAGGGTGGATCTGCGAAGTCGTACTAACGTACCGCTAGCCAACGGGTACCATCCACGGGCTTCGGGCATGGTGGCTACAAGCGTTGTTCCCACGCGCGGACGGGGTCAGTGATGTACTGATGGCCAATAAGACCATCTGCCGATCTCTTGATAGCCCCTCCCGCCATGGTTGCAACGACTAATCGAGACCTAGAATGCTCGCCCTGCTCGGGGATAACATCTCGCTCGATCAATTCCGACCTGATCGGGACTGTCTTGGGCCACGTTTCCGTGCCTTATATTTGTCGACATGTTGTGGCTAGGGAAACCATATCGTTTTCTCTCTGTCATCATATCTAGCGAATTGTTCGCTTTTCCTTTCTCTCGTTCCCTTCGTCGACGGCGGTGTTTATCCCCTGAATCCAAACTCACGGCATTTTTGCGCCTTTCTCGATCCAAGCGTGGACACCCTTTGCGGCCTGATTCGCGCATACACCGCTGGACGACTCCTGGACGTGCAATATGTCTCTCGAAGAAGAATTCAAGGAAATACCCATTGAGGCCGGCGACCGAAACGAGGTTTCTGTCGGGACGGATCCGGAAAAAGAACCGTCTTTGAAGGCTGGTAGCGCGTCCTCTGATGAGACTGCCGTCCCGACCACAGATGCTCCCAAAGCACAGTACAACCCTTGGACCGATCCGGCGGCGTTTCCTGACGGTGGTCTCCGCGCCTGGTTGACGGTGGCTGGCGCGGCTGCTTGCATGTTCGTCTCATGGGGGTATGGACATGGATCTTGGCTCGACCGCGAGGGGAACGTCGTGCTGACTGGAGATATAGATGGATCAACTGCGTCGGAGTATTCCAAGACTATTACATGCGCGTTCCTCTTCGAGAATACAGCCCGAGCGACGTGGCATGGATCCCGGCGCTCGAGACATTCTTTATGCTCGCTTGCGGGCCGTTCGCCGGCAAATTGTTCGATAACTACGGACCGAGATATGTCCTCCTTGTCGGCACCTTTTTACACGTCTTCGGTTTGATGATGGCGTCGATCTCTCACAAATATTACCAATTCCTCCTCAGCCAAGGCATCTGCTCGGCGATTGGAGCGTGCTTTATCTTCAACCCGTGCATCGCCTGTGTCGCCACCTGGTTTCACAAGAAGCGAGGAATGGCCATCGGTCTGGCAGCCTCGGGCAGTTCCCTCGGCGGTGTCCTCTTTCCCATCATCGTGAGTCGAATGATCCCCGAAGTCGGCTTTGGCTGGGCGATGCGAACGTGTGCCTTTCTCATCCTCGGCCTTTTGATCTTCGCCAACCTCACGGTCCGATCTCGGCTCCCGCCGTCACCCCGACCCTTCCATCCCATGGCCTTTATTCGACCATTGGGCGAACTTCCCATGGCTCTGACTACTCTGGCCGCTTTCTTCTTCTACTGGGGCATGTTCCCAGTCTTCTCGTTCGTCACGGCTGTCGCGAACGGGCGAGGCATGTCCCTCAGCCTGGCACAGTACCTAGTCTCTATCTTGAACGCGGGCAGCGTGTTTGGCCGAACTCTGCCTGGCATTCTGGGAGATAAGATTGGACGATTCAACGTCATGACCGTCTTTTGCACCTTTACCGCCATTTTGATCCTTGCCGTCTGGATCCCTGCAAGCTCCAACGTCGGCCAGCTGGTCTTTGCCCCGTTCTTTGGCTTTGCGAGTGGAGCGGCTATCGGGTTGACGCCAGCACTGATTGCCCAAATTTCGCCAATCCAGGAAATCGGCATTCGCACGGGCACCATGTTCGGTGTCGGTTCCATTGGCGCATTAACGGGGAGTCCGATCGGAGGAGCCTTGATCTCCGATGATCACGGCAAGTTCTTGTATCTTCAACTCTTTGGCGGGGTTGCCTGTCTCATTGGCTCGGCCTTGTTCGGATTCACAAGGGTCAAGTTGGCTGGCTTTTCGCTCAAAAAGAAGATATGATTGCATCCTGGCCATCTCGCATGACATCTTCCCTCTTGGGCTATCAGAGTTTTGGAGTTATGTTTATCTAGACGGGAGCTGGAAAGGTTGCCAAAAGTCTTCTCAAAAGATGAGCCCTAGCTCAACACGAACCGACGGACACAACGCATCGAATCAGCACGGATTGTCCATCCATTTGTGGTGGAACAAATGTGCATTCCCACTACCTTGCCGGTCGAGATCGACATGGGTCGAGAATGGAGGGAATATCGGGGAATGGAGATCTACATGCACTCACACTGGATTGGATTCATCTTGAGCACTTATTTTTGCCAGGTTGGAAAATCGCCTGCACGTACATGCTCTTGCATCTGGCACGGCGAGGCCGCTGGCAGCGGCTGTGTATCAGTATCAGCGTTGTATGGGGCTGCGGCAGGTGATGAGATATATCTCTGCTCCTGCTGGTGATGATGATCAAATGGTATGCGAATGGCGAATATCGACGCTCGCTGCAGGCATCCATGTCTGGATATTAATGAGAATAAAGCGGAATAGAAGAGAAGAGATGCATCAACTGTCCATTGTGTGTACCTGCGCGAGGTACCGTGCAGTGCATCATCTCATCTCAGTCTAACCTCCCAATCCATGCCCAACGCTGGAAGAGACCAATCTCCGCTTTTCGCGTCCCAGATGGCTTTCAACATACACTGCCTCCCTTCGTCGTGCCATTCTGTTTGTGTGGCGTCGAGTCAAGCCGAGCCCGACATCATACGGCCCTTGGCCGCAGACATGAGAGACGAGAATAATGAGCAGTCGACCTTTGGAGCAAGATCCAGCGGCTGACTTTATCATTCATTCCCTTGTCTTGACATACAGACGGACGGATAGACGCCTGTTTGTGCTGGTGCTCACCCTCGTTCTCCAAGTCCTGGTTTATTTTGGTATTGGGACCCCCCCGCCCCGACACATGCAGTTACCAGGACTTGGATTAAAGTCACAATAGATGGGCGACAGCCCCTCAGCAGCGGGTATGGCCCCCCGTTGTCCCGGTTGTGCCCATTCCAAGTAAGGCATTCTGTCGTATCGGTCTGGTGTTTCGAGCCGCCCTGCCTCCCTCTGTCATATCTGTTTAATTCGCGGGCCTCTGGCCCCACACGGTATAACTACAGGCAGGTCCACCCATTAGCATGCTCTGGTTCTAAGGTGGTGCTCCCGCTTTTCTCTTACCAATCAAACATGGCATGAAGGCGCTTGTCTCTGAGATCTTTTCGCACGTCCACGAGGAGTAATTCGAGGTCTTCCCGCGTCCAGCCCAGGAGGCCGATGTAGACGCGCAGGCTCAAGCCTTGAAGCCCGTCTATGAGCTGTGCCCAGTTGAAGATACCGATTTGCTTCTGTCGCCTCCGAGAAGAGCCGCCAAGTTAGTGATGAACTGAATGATCGGATAAAAGGTTCATGGCACAGCGCATCGCGGCCAAGGTCCAAGGGCGCTGACGGTCCGACTCACCAGTTTCTTGTCCTTGGGCCAAGGGCCAAGCGGAAGCGGCGTCTTGATGGCCTGGACGTTGACAAACCCGGCCTCTTTAAACCACTGTTCCAAAAACTTGCCGGGATCCATCCTTCGACGGAGTTTTTCAAGTCCGCCAGTGAGGATCGTCAGCCAGCGACGAAGGGCGTGTTCTTCGGTCAAGGTCCCATCTTGAGAGTAGTAGTCGATGTCGAAATCTTGGAACTCGCACCAGCCACCAGGTTTTGTATTTCTGCGAGAAGTCAGTCGATGAGACCAGTGGGCAGGGACATGACGCAACAACACAGGCAGAAAGAGTGAGCGTGCGAGAGTGTCAATGCGTGCTTACTCGTAGCATTGCTGGATTAATCTTGGCCAGTCCTTGATGGCCGCTGCCATGTACCGGCCATGGACGTAGTCGAAAGGCTGGGAGTACGTCCAGTCTTCTTCTGCGTCGTCGACCTCGAACCGGACGTTTGTTGGCACGAGAGTGGGCATGCTCGGACTAATGTCGACCCCAATCACTTCAGCCATCGGGTACAGATCGCCCATGGAGATGCACCAGAGTCCAGTGCCAGCGCCAACGTCGAGAATGCGGCCCGGGGCGGTTCCGATGGGGGCCAGGTGTAATTTTCCGTCGTTGATGACGGTAAACATTTCATGCATAATGTCCAATCGGTCTAGCTCGGCCTGGAGAAAAGAGTCAGGCAATGAAGCCCGTCATCTTCATGGAAAGATATGCACCTCATCATTTGGCCGGATGTAGTTGATATCTGCATCCTGTAGACGGGTCATCAGGAAGAACCCCCCGACGACAACCGTCGAAGCTGACCTTGTAGCTATGGTACTGCCGACCATATTCAGATTTGTGTTCCAGAATGCTTGAACGTAGCGACGCGGTCGAGCTGAGCTCATCACTTGAAACCACAGGTTAGAATGCATAGCCCTGCACAGAAGCAAGGACGTGTGGCAGATAACTGAATCAGACATCCAACCCCGCGACCCCACAGCCACAGGATTTTTTACGGTATGTCTAGATAATTTCGGACCACTTACATGTCTCCGATGGCCTCATCAGCATCTGGCTGGACAAACTGCTCGTCCGCCGCTGCCATGGCGGCTGGTCCCAGCAGTCGCAAATCTACTTTTTCTTTCTTAGCGCGGGAGGAAACAAAGGCGCGAACGAAAGCTCCGGCTGGCGGGAATCGTAACGCTTATTTGCAGCCTTCAAGTCCGTCCGCCGAGTCCAGCTGGAGACCCCCACATGATTCATGTCGAGTGGATTTCCACCGCCCATCACGCTACTAGCTATGGGCGCATTGTTGGCGGAAGCCAGCGCATGGCCTGACTCCTCTCCCAGCCAGTCAGTCTGATATCTGGAGAAAGCTTGGTTATCAGCATCCGCCAACATAGACCAGGTAGGTGATTTTATGCAGATTCCTCGGGCCTCCCGAGGATCATTTCTTCCATTCCCACCCGTCTTCTTCAGGCCCCCGCTGACGTGGACCAACCACACCGATCAACCGCGTCACAGCTAGTGCATGTACAGTCGGTCCATGTTCCTCCCATGCATAAGCGGTACGTACTTTCTGGCCTTCCTTTGTCCCCTCGGCCCACCGCCTTGCCGCGGCACACATGATATTCGAAGCACGATATCCCAGAAAAATGTCGTCATTGGCGATCACACAGAATTATGCCCTTGGCACAGGTGTGCCACACCGCGTCCTTCACAGCACGAGAGGCCGAGTCTCATCACCGCCGAATCCGGAGTTACAACAGCAAGGCGGGTGTTGGGGGTGGGGAGTGGAGCTACCCTCTGTGAACGAAGGACATATCCAAGGCATGAAGGCCGCGAACTTTGCGGCTGGTGTTTTGCATTTACGACTTCAGTCAAACTGCTAATTATCTTTGTGGCCTTCCAAAGCCAGAAGTCCGGCATGGCAGACGCCAACTTGAATCCCGAAATCATGGGATCGTGATAGTGCGGTGTATGTAGGACGATGGGTGGCTATCTCTTTCCACATTGAGATTAGTTCGAACGCGATCACGTCCATATACTCCTCCTGCTCCTCAGCATGGCCGCCGCTTAGCAGACAGGACACTCACACCTGGTCAGAGAGGGTCTTGACGATGTCAACGTCACAGACTTGAGCCAATCCTTCTCTCGGCTCTCATCCCGAGAGACGCTCCGACATATCTGACTCGGTGAACGAGTATGAAAGCCAGGCCGCGGCCGCCAGCCATTCGACCTCGCCTGAGGGCTGGGTTGTTTTGCTGGGTCAGCCACACGATATCACATACATCAACCTCTTCGACCAAAATCTGGAGGTATTGGAAAAACAAAAAGTGATTCTCACCAGACGAGCTTGCCAAAAAAGGAAAACCTATAAGGCAAGAACTCACCAGGCACATTTCCTTCAGCCATTCGAGTTCTGACCGTCCCCGAGGGACAGTCGTGGCCAACAATCCCGCCACTGCGAATTGCTCTCCCAGGCAGTCTCCTCCATTGATTGTGCCACCTTGTGGATTGTACGTCCGGTGTTGGCAATAGGGCCACGACGCAAATATCCTGCCATCGACCCGGTCCAGCCCAACGACAATGGACACTTGCTCCGTCTGGTGGAGGTAGGAGATGAATCAAGACGTCGTGCGCGCAGGTGATGAGAGCCAACGATCTTCACGTCAAACAGCATTAGCTAGCCCTGCTTGCCCTGCTCAACCCACACTGTGAGCAGACCAGCATATTTCGAATGTGAAACTCAACTGGGTGAACTCTGAACTTCAAGCTAGTGATTGACCAAATCTCAAGGTCACAGACAGACAACATCAACATTGATTTGTTTGATGCATTCAGCGCCCGTCTGAAAGTCAGGCCATGTTGCGACGTCATAATGGTTGAAGCCCGATCCGAGACGTGAGAGTAGCGATGTGCTCTCAATCTAAAGGTTGATAGCCGATGGTGTAGACGGAAGGCGGGCGCAAGAGTCACAGACTCAGACGTAGGAATAAGGGTGTGTGATGATCGATTGCCCTACATCATCAATGACGATAAGTTGTGGATGGCTCACCATGAGAGGTGCAAACTCTCCAAGAACACGGATATTTTCTAGCTAATGGGCATGCCAAAGCTGTCCTCTTAAATCTTGACCTCAAACAATGAGGCTGAAATGCTTTGGGAGGAATGCAGTCGTTTCGAAACGCCCAACGCTCCAGCGGCTTCCCGTCCAACATCTAGGCAAATCATGGATCGTATTTACATTCAGCTTATGTCCTTACCTGGCCGTTAGTCGGTTCCAGTGTTCCAGAATATGAATGACCGATTGTTTTGCTTTATCCGTATTGGGTAACTGCGCTGCCAAGACCGGATAAATTATTCGCCGATGATCCAGGCTGTGGACGAATCTTGACTGAGGTAATTATTGCTTCTGCTGGTACTAGTCGTAAGACTAACGAGGGAGATAGTAAGCTTTGTGTTTTGAGTTGCCTTGTCCGCATAGTCTCATGCCCGGGAATGAGGGACACAGTATGTGGTAAAGACGGGTGTTCCCGTTTCTGATGAATGGCTGACGACCAGAGCTTTGGTGGCATTGACATCGCCACTTTCAAGGAGTGAAAAGACGCTCCATGAGTTCTGCAGCCAGCTTCGGCACCCGATCCAGAAACAGCATACTTGGAACAAGTCGCGTCCAAGGCCCCGGCACACTCTCCTCCACAGTTTCGTTTGCTTCCAGACTTCATCGCCCAGGCTGAGAGGTCGTCTGACTGTCCTTCTTTGGCCGTCAAACTTGGCACACAGATCTCCCTTGTGACGCCTCATCTGGGAAGCACCAGGGAAAGATTCAAAGCACCATGTTGGCCGATGCTTCGATTCCGATTTCATACTCGGTCGCATGGCCAAGCAGGTCTTCGATCCGGCATATTGCATTGTATGCGAAGATGTCAGGGATCAGGCAAGACATGCCGACCCAGTCGAGAACTTTCGCTTTAGCAACAAGTTGTGTGTGCCCACGCCAAGAGCAACAAGAAATGAGTGAGACCTGCAACAACTATTCTGGCAAGGAGAACTGACAACAGGACGGGCGTCTGATGCTGACGTGCCAAGAGTTTGCCAGGCAAGCGGACAAAATGACAATATGAAATCGTTGGGGCAGGAAGGCAAGATGCGAAATTCAAACAGTCCGTCTAAGCATTCGATTCGACAAAAGATGAAAGCAAGCCACATTTTGACGCCGGCGGTGGAAGCGCTTCTGCCCCCTCCAGATACAAATGTGACGAACGGGTGTCGTTGCAGGTCTCCTACCATGCTCTCGGAAAACACTTTCCTCCTTCCAGCCAGAGGCCATCACGCCGATATGTCAAACTAGATCTGGGTCGAATGGGGCCCATGTGGCTGCTGAGTGCTCCGGCGACATCCCACTGGTTTCCTGGATCATCGTCGCGGCTTCAGATGGCGAGTCAATTCGACATTCGGGATGGACACACGTGAAGACAGAGCCGGCCCTGGCCTCAATTTCCCCGAAAAGACAGTCTCTGACGGAATCGCTGTTCTGTTCCAAATCGAGCATCATTTGCACCAGTCCCGAGAGACGACCGCATAAGTCGCAGACCATGTCCTGATGGAAATGAAAGAACCTTTCCACGCTGTTGAAAAAGTCATCCTCGTCGGATCTGTCGATCATTTCTCTGCCGCGCGAACCGTCGAGATCGGCATTGAAAAACAGCAAGACGGCGTCCGAGTGTGCGATATTGATCAAATCATCCCATCTCTTCCCAATGGACAGTACACGAACAAAGTTTCTTCTGATGTCCTCGATATCGAGGATTGCCTGGTCGTTACGCACACGGTACTCGCTGACCAAGAACTCACATGCGATGTCCAGCGCGATGTTGTGAACCATTTGCGTATCTGGAATCACGCGCATCGTTGCTCGCGAGCAAAGCCAATATTGACGGTAGAAATGACGGAAGAAGTACCGACGTCGGACCTCTGCCACGACTGATCTTGGATCTCCCCTGGACATGGTTCCCGGTTGACTCGTGATCGAGACCGTTTGCGCTCCATATCTGTCATACCTCCTCCAGTCGGTAGTCATGAGATATGCCACAAATCGCATTGCCGGGGTTAGATGGCAAGCGCAGCCAATGGAATCATGCACGGCCAGCGATCCTATACTCCTTTGTGTTGTTGGTTCACAGTTCTTCCTGGAGCCTCTTCAGACACTTACAGCTGAGTATTATGTCGACCGTCATCTTGTACGGACGAAGGGTCGGGCACGAGGCCAGGGGATGGAGCAAACCGGTCGTCGATCGCCGGTGCTGCCGTTGAGGATGTTTGAAAGCTGCAGCTTCTCCGTTTTCGGATGCAGGTGCTGCAGGCCTGTCCTACCTGGGCCAGCGGGACGCACTGCTCACATCAGCCGTCTACTCACAAATGTAAGTGGGATCATACAACCTTTCCGTGGTCCTTTTCACATTGGTCACATCTCCGCTTGCGAGAATTTGCGCGGACGCCTGCGCCATGCTCTGGCCCGGACTGGCCTGGAACTGGCGGCGTCACCATGTTCAAACGGCGTCGATGGCCGCGGTGTCGGGTCTGTTGGGCCAGGCTGGTTGTTCTCTCCAGTCAGTGTCATGTTGCGACCTCTATTCCGTGGAGGAGACCTACGTTGGGACGAGTCAGTCAGCCGAAGTGGGCCGATACCTCCGTAAATCTGTCCCACCAGCTTCACCGGGAGAGGACTCCTGCAGACAGAAGAGAAATGAAAAGAAAGATGCTGCCACCGTCATGGTGGGCATCCAAGGCCTTTAAATAAGGTGAGGAAGGCCGCACGCGTTCTCGCGGTCGAAGGATGATTGGGATATCCCCCAGTCTGCCACTCCCCCCTCCCGCCGGAAGGCCAGGCACACCGCATCTCGGAGCGAACTTGCGCGATTAGCATCACTCGACCAGCCACTCCCGGGAATGAGCGATTTGGGGCCGCTGCAAGTCCTGCCTTCATCTTAGGTCGCGGCTTTAGCAGCACGGCTCGGTCCGTTGGCGTCAATTTTTCTGGCTTCTATCAAATGCCGTCACTGCGAGAAAAGAATTCTAAAGGGTCGACCAGATCATGGACACAACCATTTTTCCAGTTCTCCTCTCGACTCAGTGCCCCTCATTGACGAAGGCTGCTGAAAAGTCAGTCGGTCGGTCTGTCGGTCGGTCGGTCAGTGGATCCTTGGGTCGAGAATCGACCAGGGCATCCCCCTAAACCGACCAACGCACCACATCGACGATGCTGAGCTTACCTGTGGTCAGGCCAGCCTCCTGCCGGGTCAGAGCTCCGCTTCACGCGTCAGAATTAGTCCTTCTTGATGACTTGTATGGATATAATTCGACTTCAACTCCTCACGAGGCAACCACTAGAGCATCGCAGCGTTGTTTTTCATGGTGCTGGCTCACAGTCACAGCAAGCCACGGCACCACTGCAAGCCACAAAGACAAGAGCATACACCGCCGCGTTGCTCTACTCCTTTTGCAACGCCTTGGGGCATGTTCACGAATAAGGGGCAAGACCGGTCTCATTTTAGCTCGAGAGTGGTTGACCCCTGTTAAACGAAGCCTCGATGGTCAACCCATGTGCAACGCATAAGTGTATGTCAAGTGCATTTCCTCCTCTGCCGTCCCGCCTACGCTATCACCGCTGGCATAGCCCTGTGGATCCCGGCTCATCGTTCCGGACTGCGGAGATGTATTGAATTGCCAAATGAGAAGCGTGGACAGTGTAAGTCTCTTCTCGAACGGGCATGGCAGGCGGCATCACGCTGGCTGAGCTGGCTATTTTTCATTTTTCCTACTTCCCCGAAACCCGCTAGAAACACGGTGTGATAACAACCTGGGAGTGGCTCTTTGACGTGGCCGTTGTGACAGTCAGGATAGTCACCCCAGTTACAGACCTTGTCCATTGAGAAAAGGGGCTTCGCCCAACCCGTGTGTAACAGTCATTCTCGGCTCGTTGGGCGAGACGGTGTAGATGGCCACCAGAAATGGCTGAGTATTGCATGAGGAGCGGAGCCGGCTTACCATGTCCGGAGGAAGGTTTTGGCCATCCCAACACGGACAGTACCAGAGTCCAAAGCCTAGGCAATACCTCATGCAACCTGACGGACTTACAAGTGAGGCGCTGTCCTTGTCGTGCCGCTTAGTTTCTAAGCTGGCAAGAAAGGTCAGGCACCAGCTGGATGAATGGGTCGGCTCGGATTCCGGCCACGCCTCTCCCACAACCCATACTCTTCACGTCCGGCCGAATTCTCTCACGGTAAGCAAGACAGGAAAGGAGGGGAGGCCACAGACGGCCTCGCGTTATCAAGAAAATAATGAATTTTAACGATGACATCTACTGATGGACTGACATAATGAGTATTTCACAATCCTTATTGTGCATTTCTCGTTCCTAAGTAACTTTGTGGGATTCTCCTAATCTTGTCCATCCTAATTTCCTCTCGTGAATAACCATCTACGACACAATAACTTTGTGGGATGACCAAAAGTCACGTCCCAGCCAGCTTGCAACTTGCGCGTGTTGAACCGCAAGAGGAACCATGTCGTACCAAGGGTGAAGGGTGTCAGGCCGCAAGGGCCGTCGGATGGCCAGGCACGGTCTATTGAAATGCAGCCCTGATCTTCTCTTCAAGACGAGAGGAGAGGTCTTCAGGAGCGCCTTTTGCGTCCAAGGTGCGGACAACTTGGACGAGCAGGCCCGTGACTCCTCCCAGACGTTGGCACATGAGATGTATATCCGCCTCCTCGTTGAGCAAAGCTTGCTTGTATTCCCAGTACTCTTTGTCCGAACCGATCTCGATGACAGTCGGTCCGACGTTGATGTGCCCTTGAACGATTGACCCTGGAGCGACAGCCACGTCTCCAATCAACAGAATCTCTTGTGAGTCAAATATATGAACCAGTTCATTCCAGCGACGTCCTGTTCGTAGTGCAGCATGTATATCTTTCAGAATTTCCTGAATGATAGAAGCACAGCGCGGTGGTTGATCTGGCAGCTGGTTGAGGAGTTGTTGGGACAGGCAGGTCTTTGCAACGTGGTCGAGCGCGTCTGGAGGATGTCCGGTTCGACGAGCAGTATTCCTGAAGTGAGCATACGTAGTGTCGGCGTCGGTCAACATGCGGCGGCGGTAAACCATCATCGGCAATCCCATGGCACGTCCTTGTTGGTCGTGGTAGGTTCGCCCGATGGAGGAGGGTGCCTCGGCCTCGGGATTGTAGACCAAATGGCCGAGAAGGTGGTCAAAGTACTTGCGGCCGAGCGGTAAACCGCACGAAGGAGGCAGACCAGTCCCCCAACTCAGAGGCTGGCTGTCGTCCTCCGATGTGGTCTCACCCCTATACGCGTCAGCCTCAGCATCACAAACAAAACACCTGCAAGAACCGACATTTCGTAGGTGTAGCCATTGTCGTCGAGTGGACTCGGCATACTCGTGTCGCCTGTATTTTGAAGAGGGACGCGATTACTTTCAGCAGCCTGTGTCGCGGTTGAGGAAGCATAACTGCACGGGCGATCGAGTCGGGCGCACTGGTAACATTTGTCGCCGTCTTGCTCAGGCTGAAGGCACTAGACCGATCGTTGTCAATGAGAAGTATTTCTGAACGAGCAGCAAAGTCCCACCAGCTTATGTCCATCCTTACACTGGATGCATCTTTCAATTTTGACTCCAGGTCCTTTATATTGGACGACGCGAAGTGGTCTCGTCTGCTGAACGCGGCGTGGGACCGCCTGCTGAGGGGTCGGCGAGCCAGACACACTCGATTCGGCGGCGCTGCGAAGGCTAAACAGTAAGCTAGATATACAAAGCAGCAGCGGCACGAGGCATCGACTCACTGTTGTCGGGGAGAGCGGCGACAGCTATGGGCATCCATTGGTCGTCTCCTTCCAGATCACACCTCGAAGGTATGGTCATGGAGGAGAAAGGGGTCCCAGCCTTTGAATATATGTGTGGTGGTCGGTCGAAGGAAAGGCGAGGATGCTGCAGCCTGCATCATCCAGGATTGCTCTCGCCAGCCTGCAAATCGTGACAGAGAAACGGTGGCCTTGTTAGGGTCCAGACGTAGAGTTGCGGGGGCTTCACGCAAAAATTCCTAACTGGGTGTGGCTCGTCAACAGGCCTGCGCTCCCCCGTACGTGAAGACGCGAGCCTGACCATGGCCGACCAGCGGTGACCCCCCGGAAGAAGGCTCCTCCCAGCAGGAAGTGCCGGCCAAGATGGGACAGGAGATGATGCCATCGACACCAAGCGGCGACATCTCCTTCCGCTGGGCCTATCGTCCCAGTTCTTCCTAAGAGAGGTCATCGTCAGCGCCTCGAATAGCAATCTTGAGTGATGAATTTGCAGTCGCAACGCGGCCACGGTGCGCTCAGGACGTGGCCGTCTCCACTTGAAGAAAGGGCCATAGCAGTTGTCTTTTTTGCCTTCCCCTTCCCTTTTTGGGGTCTAGGTCGAACAACGCATGCGACGAGAGCTTCTGATCGCATTCCCCGAGGAACCAGGCCGTCGTTCGCTAAACAGGTCCGACTCGCTGGCCACCCACGCGAGATTCCAGCATCCATGCGGATCTCGGTCAGGTTTTTTCCAACGGAAGAGTACTCTGCTCATGCCCGACAGTCTGCCCTCACAGGCTCCAAGGAAGGAAGAATGGCCTCCTCAGGAGCCGCCATCATAGTCCCTAGGTCGCGGTCAGGAGGCACACGTCGGTGAGCGAGTAACAAGCTCGCTTACCATGACGAAGAGATCCGCTCAGATTCTGTGCTCTTCGTCCACCTGAAGCACTCAACTGGGTTTATACAGTAATGGGGCGTGGGCAGTGACGACTAAAGTGGGCTAAAGTCTTCACTCCCGGCAGAGGCTATTCCATTTCTGGACAATTTCATGCACCGAACGCCAAGCCCTGCATAGTTGGTCAGGTGATATCCTACATTGGCTGAAGTGAACTGGCGATACCAACCAATATTACTTAGCCACCCCTCTACGGAGGGCTTGCGGGCCTCGCCTCGGAGGGCGAGGGTTGCACATGACCTTGGAGCATATCCCAGCTGAAAAATGTGATGGAGGTGGCCGATTTCAGGCCAAAAGCAGGCGACGGTGGAGTCCAAGCGCAAAGGACCAACAACCATCCGTCGTCCGAGAGGGACTGAGGTGCAAAAGGCCAAACACTGGATGTAGCTGGATGGCGGGGAAGAACACTATGGGCACTAGTGAACTTAGCGAAAAGTTAGGGTGCCCGCATGCTTCGGAATGTTCGGGTGATCCAAGGCCGATCTTGCGAAGCGACAAAAAGACTGCCTCATTCTCTGTCTCTCAGCAGAGACTATGGCACCATCATAGCACATGTCGTTCTGGCCTGAAATACAGCCACTGTGGTCTGGTTAAAATTAGTCAAGGCTGCGGGAAATTGGGGATGACATCATGTTCAAAGGACCAAGTCGCCAAGACGTCGCATATCTGTCCGCTATACTGTTTGAGGTGTTCTCTATCTACCGCACAGACAGAGGATGCCGCCTTGGCCAGAATCAATAGAGTATCATGTGAAAACAAAGGCCTGCATCGCACAAAGACAGATCAGGTTGTCGCAGCCGTCAGTATTATGCGCCGGTGTTGGACGCAGCTCAGTCTGTCGTTCCCCTCCCAGCCTCCTCTCTCTGGCGAGACGTCATGTGGTGCCGCGTTGACAGGAACGGCCGGCACAGAGCCAATCGAGCATTCTTGGGTGCCATCTTTCGAGACGCCGCGGCTCTGGTAGCCGCGCGACACCGATGACGCTCTGGAATTAGAGTTCACTAAGCGGTGGCCTTCAGTCAAGATGATTCGACTGGAAGCCGGAAAGGGGGGTACCGCTAATGTACCATAATTTTTGGTGTACCTTGTGGAGCTTCCAAAAAGTGAGGCGAGGTGCGAGCATTACTGCAGGCAGCGCGGAGAGATTGGCACCCTCTGGCCCCGCCTGACGTCCAGGATAATGATACTCGATTACCAAGAACAAGCCAGTAGAGGAGATCGTGGTGAGATCTATGCCAGACATTCCAGAGCGCGAGATGAGGGAAAAAGGGCTTCGGACCAAATTTCCATGACGAGTTGGCTGCCAGGACCCTCGCCGTTACAAAACGTGGCGTCGAAGATGATGTTGCGTCGCCGATCATACTTGTCTCAGCCAGCGAGGACGAACATTGGGATATTGGATAGGACGACCGTCCGGAAATTTGGCCGAAACGAACGCGGGCCCGAGCGATGGGAGGGTTTATTCTCTGGCCACCCGGGCCACGCTGGGCCGACCAGTCGTCTTCGCGGATCGCCCGCCACATGTGCAACTGTGCACACCGGTCTGGAGTTGGTCTGTGGCTGCTACCGATGCTGTTCGAACGACAATAAAGTGCTGGTCACTAAGCAGGGAGTCCCTGGCTTGAATAGTTCAATTCCCTCCTCATCAGCCTCTGGACAAGAGGAGGCATGAGATATGCAAAGCCGCTAACGCAGTGGAAGAGAAAACATGATCAACCTGTCCACCGAGCCGCCCTGTTTGTCCACACTGAAAACAAGCGGAGACCAAGGGCCAGTGCTTTTGGTTGCCTGTCACACACTTCTGGCCGCGCTTGTCAAATTTTGGGTTTCGGCAGACTCCCATGTAACCTGACTGCCCTAACCTGACTGGCCGGCTGCGAACGTTGCCTTCTTGCTTCCCAGATTCTGTCGCCTGGCACCCGGCACTCGGCTTCTGGCTGACTGCTCATAGGGGCACGGAGCAAAACAAGGATGCTGGCGGCGGTATCACGCGCTAAGGCATCCGCGGGAATCCAGGGCCTGTCGCGGCTCCAGAGATTTCGCACCTGAAGTGTCATCCTCTTCCATATCCGGGTGGATGGTCGAGCAACCGGAACCCTTATCTAGCGCCAAGGGGTGGGTGTGGTAAGCTGCGCAGTCGACCACGTCTCAACGAGTTGGAATTGACTTTATGCAATGGTCCTGCGTCTCTCCCGCTGCCAGGCTGTGTCGTCAACTCGCTCAACACATTTCGGCCCTCCTCAGCGCGCTGGCCTACGTAAAGGTGTCTGTGCAGTCTAGGCGGTCCAGCTTGCCACCATTCTTGACAAGAGTATCCAGTGCAGGGCAAGCACAGCCCTTGGAACTGGACCGACTGCCACCATCGCGACGGCCGCTATTGTTATTCTCGGTGAAGTATCCAGTGCAGGGCAAGCACAGCCCTTGTTACTGGACCGACTGCCACCATCGCGACGGCCGCTATTGTTATTCTCGGTGAAGTATCCAGTGCAGGGCAAGCACCGCCCTTGGAACTGGACCGACTGCCACCATCGCGACGGCCGCTATTGTTATTCTCGGTGAAAGTTGACTAAACGCAGTGCTAGACTGGTTGTAATTCGGTTGGTAGGTGCTTTGAGCAGTCACAGGAACTAGCAGTCACAGGAACAGCAGTCACAGGAACAGCAGCCACAGGTCGTTTAGCTTGGAATTTCTAGGGTTCATGTCTGAGCAACACAAGAACAGCAATTTATATGGTTAGTCGACTCCTTCATTTGGATCATCATCTTTCATTAACCTTGGCGCTAGAACTACTTCCAACGTGCTCCTGGCAATACTCTAACCAAAAAAGATGGTGCCAGTGATATGTTCTCGACATGGACTATCGCTACATGCCGGATATCGATCGTCTTCGCCTCAAAGTTGATATCTTGCCTTGGAAGGCGGAGGATCAATGTCAAGAGTTGAGCCAATCACGAGCTAGACGGCCTGTTGGAAAAGAGAAGCGATGTTGTGGAGCACAAATCTTATACAGACCGCAAGAATTCAGCTTCTGTCCAAGGTCAGTGAAGGGTGCCATTCCGGTCTGCATGAATGGCATAACCAATCACACCTGGCGCAACCAGTCTTTACCAAGAAGTATGTGATGCTGGGAGAATCTTGCTACCATTCTTTGCACCAGATGCAGAATGGATCATCAAGGATTGTCTCAACCGACGGACACAGCAGTTATCAACTTCAATTGGTCGATCAATGAAGTCGACCTCTGCAAGGCGGCCTAGAACTTTGACCGTGATGGATGAGAGTCGATTTCGGCCCTTTCTCTTGGACACGATGTTTGACCCACGAAACGGAATTTTCCTCGGTTACGACGTCCTGAGTCACTGGGTGGCAGCCAGGAGCTCGCAGGCAAGGGAGGAATCAAGGTCGCCCCGAGGTAAGTTCCCATCTCTTGGGCCAAGGATCAAACGTCACTTGTGAGGTTTGAATGCCCTGACCGATGCTTGTGGAAGCATACCACTTCCGACTGCCCGCTATTTCATCATAAGGAGGCGCCGTCTCCGAATCAGCCACTCCAAGCGGAGGCAGTGTCGGGGACGACAGATCTCGTTCCGCTCCAGCAATCCAGGGCCATTCGTATGACGTCATAACCCAGAGATTGTCAGCCAAGGCGAATTCGACGTCGGCTATGGCATCGCATCCTGACATTCTGTCATCCAGATCGGGTTGCCATGGAGTACAGCATCGACAACGTGGCAGGAGAAATAATTTCTGCACAGACAAAAGATGAAGATTGCGATAGGTCCGTGCAACGACGATGTGGCAAGCCAGGACAGCCGGCTGGCAGAGCACCAATGGGCAACGAAAGCGTTTCCTGCAAGGTCCGGGAGCACGGTCCAGGTCATAGCAGCGCTGATCATGACCTGCACCTCTCATCTAGTAGGCTGTCGTCCAGGAGTAGAAGGACTAGCCTATGTTTTGGTTGGCTTGTGCGCAAAATCATTGTCAATGATGCAATCCGACACGCTAACCGGGAAACTGCCTGGCTGCTCCATTCCAGAAATAGGCCACAACTGCAGGAAATAGCTTCATCCCCCTCCCCCGGACAAAAAACTTTGGTATCGTTCTTATCTGCCAAGTCCAGCGCCCACGCCGCTGTTCCAACTGGGCCAGCCTCCGAGAGGTAAGGTATGACTTGGATCCAGATCAAGGCCCCACCAGGCGGGAGTTCTCGATGAGAGATTGCTAGCGCTGTGTTTTGTGATCGCCGCGTGTGTGAAGAGACAAGAGGAGGAATACCCGAGTGGTGTGAGGCACGAGAAAAAACAGTAAGACAACTCAGAATACGAACGAGGCCGCCTTGCAGGATTGGCAGTGGCCAGCGGCCCGGAAGTATGCCATGCACATGTCTCATCCACTGCAGGTGGGCACTAGTATGGGACAGTTCCGTCGAGCAGCGTGGGCCATACCGACACCAGCGCCCTCTGTTGAGACCTCAGCACTGATAATGGCCTGAGTCGAGGCCGGAGTGAAACAGAGACCGGACGGATCGGTAGCAGGTGACCCAGCAGGAGTAGGCCTAATGCCTCTTACGGCCACGTTTATGACCTGGTCGAGCTGCTTGGCGTCATGGTCGCAGCCGAGATGCCAGTTCCCAGCCTCAGGCCAGCTCTCCCCAGCCATCCAGGATCCGCTTTTCCGCCTGCCGATGATCAAGGATGTAAATCCATTTGCTGTCCATCCATCCAGCGCGACGCCGATACTCTTCCGCCCGCTGCCAGAGCTCCTCGCCACTGTGCGTGTCCACTCGTGTCTACACGACCCGTCAGCGTGGATGACAGCGTCCTGACAGCGGCCACTCGTAATACGCCCTAGTCGGTCAGTGTCTCGCCCTGCAGCTGCGGCTCGTGTCTCCAGCAGGACATCTGTTCCACTTCAGAGCCGTCAGTCCGAAAACTCTTCGTTGCCTCCTCTCACTGACACTCTCTCAGGACTGTCGCAGCGTCGCTCTCTAACAGTACACAGCAGCTTTCGCTCGCCCTGCCAATCCAGCCGTCCATACCTTGGTCCGACCACCTCCGGAACACGAAATGGTTGGCCTACGAAAAGCATTCGTTTTCAGTACCCTGCTCTTGGGCGTCTTTTGCTCGCCTGCGCCACACACACAGGAAGATGACAACGCGATGGTAGACTGGTCCCAATTGCAGGCTCTGCTCGACACCGTTGACAGCTCTATCCTCCACTCCGTCCTGCACTCACTGTCTCCCAAGTTCCAAGATGGCGTCTTCAGCAAGGACCGGTCTGCCGTGGAGCATGTCCACTCGGAGAATCCGGTCATCGCTAGCAAACTCGTTCACATCGCAAAGAAGAGACAAGCCAGCAATTCGACCGTCTCGACAACGTCCACACCTTCGCCCTCGACCCCTTCTCAGAGCAGTGCGGCGGCCGAGTCCAGCTCGAGAGCGGTGAGCGTATCGTCCATCCTCTCCTCGGCCATCTACGCGTCCACGGTCCCGGCAGCCACCACGGTGGTCGTCGCCCCGACGACCCCCGAGTCTGCCACTGCCATCGAGACCACTAGCGGGGCCGTGGTCTTCAGTACCTTGGGCGGAGGCCTCGTCACCTTGACTTCCTCCGCCGTGGGGGTGCACTTCAGTCCGAGCACGTCCACCCACCTTCTCTATACCACTCTTCCCAACGGCGCGGTTCAGACGTCGACTTCTGTTGTTGTCGTCAACGCGCCGATCACCGAAGCTGCCAGTTCGACGGGAGCAGAAGGCGCCGCATCGACCACGGGCAGCAACCCCTCCCTCCAGAACGCTGCTCCTTCAGGGAAGGCCTTTGGACCACTCCTCATGGCATTAGCAGGGGTGGGCGGATTACTCGTCGCCCTTTGAGAGACTGAATCACAGGTCTTGGATCGGTGAAGACGAAGGGAAACGAATGACTCGACTCACAGTACATTTACAGTACATCCACAGTACACTCATGGTACACTCACAGTACATCACGACGACACGGCTCCGGCATTTCTCTCATTTAGGTCAATCCGAAAACGCGGCATAGCACTTGGCGTTACATCCCCGCCCACCCTCACATACACTCTTTTGGCTCTTATTTTCAGATGAAGCAACGTCTTATGCGGTATCAGGATCAGGTCACAGGAAAGTCGATTGTCGATAGGACAATGGAAGGGAAGATGAAACTAGGCAAGGAGATGAATGTTCCCTGGAAGGATATAATGATTGAACATTGACATCAGGATGATCAAAATCAAATCAAGTCAATCAAAAGTTTTATTTTTTCCTTGTTCCAAGATCCGAGGAAACCCTGTGCCGAGTTTGTCGCATACGAAACTTGCTCTCCCTTCCGATCCATCTCCTTTGGGGGATACCATCCTTCTTGAGTGGCCTCTGGCAGGGGTGTCCTTTCAGCAGCCCTCGATCTCTGAAACATAAACAGGAACAGACAGTGAGGCATGGTCTGTTGGCTGAAACCCGAATACAGATGGATCGTATTGACAGTCGCAGCGGTCATGAGGAGACTTTCATGCCCTCGCCTCGCTTTTGTGAAGTGTACGGCTTGCCGCCAGAGCTCGCAGCTCCACAGGTCGGGTCTTAGTCTTGGGAGGCCAGTACAAAAAAGTCGGTCATCATCGCCAATAACCGCTTTCCTCGGGCCCCCGTCCAAAGTGCTGTTGACTCGCTGGCGACCTTCCTGGCATATGGCATCAGCTGAGCAGGGAGGTCGTCCGGAGCTTTTGATGGCGGTGATCTGTGTCGAAGAGATATTGTCCCTGACAAAGGCGTATCGACGCGACACAACCTGGTGGGAATGTCTGGTTGACAGAGGATATTCATCTCCCATTCGGCTCAAACCTCCCAGTGGCTGAAGCTTGATGTTGCGAGAAGGTTGTCGGTCAACGCCTGAAGACATTATTCAATTCCAAGCCAGTTTCATTTCCTCGCCATTTCTCGCTGTACCGCCGACAGCACGTTTCTGCACCGGCGGTGAGCATAACATCTAGTCCTGTCCTGTGACTGTCATGGCTTTGCCTGTTCAAAATACGTCAGAAGGACTCCTAGAACATAACTATCGACCTCGACAACCTTTGTTCATATTTTGGGTGAATTCGTCATGCTTGTAACGGCTCGTGTGCATTGTGAATCCGTCTGACAATCCGTCTGCTGGAGTTGCCGATGAATAAGTGGGTTCGTTGGCCTGGCAGAAGCATGAAGCTAATGACTGGTCGTGGCTCAGAGCGAACAATAAGGGCTAAATAAACAGAGCTATGAGATATCAAGAGACGGCAATGGATGAGGCTGGGAATGAGATAGAGGCGAGTGATCAAGGGGTTCAAGTAGATGACGAGCGGCTAGACCCATTATCGTCGCGGAATATCGTCAGGCCGAGGAGTCCACCAGACAAAGATGGAGAAGCTGAATGGATGGGGTCTGGAGACAAGCATGATGACGGTAATGATTCGGCTGCTGAAGGTGGACGTCTGATTAGACCGGACTTGTGTGTGGTCTGAGGCCAGCCAAATCCAAATCCAATTCTGATCCATTTTCTTGGTTGTAGATTCAGTCAGCCCTCTCTCTCAGCTCAATGGTCCCAAAGGTGCACAGAAAGGTTTGGCGGCACTATATTCTGGTTAACCTTGAAGAATATCTGCTATGCTCTAACTGCTTTTCCAACAGCTCGGCATTAATTAGTTTCCTCATTCAGGACTCCGAAAGCAGATATTCTGAACAGCGTTCTATCCGCGGCATCGCTGTCCTCTGTTACCTTGGGCTTGGAGTGTGAAAGGCTGGCCAACACATACATCCTTGAGCCCGGCAAGAATAGTGCGGTTGGTCCCGCTGGGAGGGTGTCTACCTCTGGCCGGGAATAGTAATGACTTGGCAGATATTGCTTGCAAGCGGTGGAAATAGGACATTGATCCTATTGAACTCTCGCCAGGCTCGCCGCGAGAGTTGGAGGCACCACGGAGCAATGATCGAAACTTCGACGTTGGCGGACCGGAGACGGAGTGTAGATATCTTGGGCGCCCGCAACTGATGCCGTTATCATATCAGGAGCATAAACAGGGATCTGAAGTAGGTCGATGAAACAAGGTTTGATGATCCGTGTGGCAGTGCCAGCCAGGCGAGATTCGTGTTGCAGCGTTGCACATTGGCAGACCCAGAGGCCGGGTATAGGACTACCCCGCCAGGCTGATAGTCTTCTAGGCATGTCTCAGCTAGGTCGAAGATCAGTATGGTGCATCGGAGGAGATCCATCGAATGACAGCAAGACCCAGTGTGTGTGGTTGGTGTTTTTGCCTCATCCACACCGCAATTCAAAACCTATGCCAATCGCGACCCACACCCATGCAAGTGGACACGCCCACACCACTTTATCCCCTGGCGCTACAGGGGACGGCCCCAGAGCGCCTCCCAACCGCGCCAGCATAGGCATTGGCACGAGCCTGTATTTTGTTCCCCACTCTCCTGTTGCAAGTTCTCTTGCCATTTCTTCTTCCATCCTTCCTGCCAAACCGCGGCTGCCCTTTGCTCTGGCGTCGCTCTTCAGTCGCTTGCCTCATCTTACATCCTTCTAATCCCTCTTCGAGTTGAGAATCCTCACTCTTTCGGATCTCAACCCCGTTCTTTAGTAGGTTTCTTCGCCTTGTGAGCGGACGTGATATCACGCCCAAGATTGGACCTGTCTTCAATTCACCGCGACATCATGCGTACCGCAGCCGTCGTCCTGGCGGCCTTGGGTACCCAGGCTGCCATGGCTGCAAGCCTGAAGCCCAGGGCCAGCAGTCTCCCTGCGGTCACCGTCCAGGGGAATGGTAAGCCGGAGCAGACCCGTCCCCATCCAGCCACGGAAGGAACATCTTGCTGAGGTGCACCCAGCTTTCTTTGCGGGGGGTAATCGCTTCTACATCCGTGGCGTCGATTACCAACCTGGCGGTTCCTCCGAAGTCCAAGACCCGATCGCCGACGAGGCGGGCTGTCAGCGAGACATTGTCGAGTTCCAAAAGCTGGGCATCAATGCCGTCCGCGTGTACACGGTCGACAACACGGCCAACCATGACACATGCATGAATGCTTTGGCCGATGCGGGCATCTACTTGATTTTGGATGTCAACACGCCCAAGTATTCTCTTAACCGCGCCGATCCCGCCCCGTCCTACAACGACGTATACTTGCAGAGCGTGTTCGCCACGGTGGACGCTTTCAAGGGATACACCAACACGCTCGCCTTCTTTTCCGGCAACGAGGTCATCAATGATCCGTCCTCCTCGGCCGCGGCCCCATACGTCAAGGCGGTCACTCGAGACATCCGACAATACATTCGCAGCAGAGGATATCGAGATATTCCTGTGGGGTACTCGGCCGCCGATGTCAGCGAGAACAGACTCGAGATGGCCGAGTACATGAACTGTGGCACGGATGATGAGCGCTCCGACTTCTTCGCCTTCAATGACTATTCCTGGTGTGATCCATCCTCTTTCACCCAGTCCGGATGGGACCAGAAGGTCAAGAACTTCACCGGGTACGGCCTTCCCCTCTTCTTGTCCGAATACGGCTGCAACACCAACACCCGTGATTTCGGAGAGGTCACGGCTCTCTACAGCACACAGATGACTCCCGTGTACTCTGGGGGCTTGGTCTACGAATACTCGCAGGAAGCAAGCAACTACGGTCTGGTGGAGATCAATGGCGACAACGTCACTGAGCTTACCGACTTCAACACCCTGGAGCAAAAGTTCAAGAGCACGGACAATCCGTCCGGTGATGGCGGCTACAATTCAACGGGTGGTGCTTCCGGGTGCCCGGCATACTCTTCGCCCAATTGGCTGGTGCAGAACGACACCCTGCCCGCGATCCCCGACGGTGCGAAGAAATATATGACTCAGGGTGCAGGCACGGGTCCTGGTCTGAGCGGGACAGGCTCCCAGAACGCCGGCGGCGCGTCCAGCGGAACGGCTACTGCTGGCAGTGGAACGGTCACCCAGACTGGGTCCTCTAGCAGCAGCACCAGCACCAGCACCAGCACACACTCCAGTGCGGCTGGCCACCTCGCCGCTCCAGAATGGTCCTTGGCCCCCATGCTCTGTGCCGTGGTCATCGTGCTGTCGACCTTGTTGGGCGCTGCCCTGCTGTAAATGAACGTGTATGCAGACCACGGTGGCAGGAATATACATCGTGACGCTCTTTTGAAATTCATGACCAGCCAAGAGGTCGCTGACATGATCAGATTTCTCAGAATTCCTCGGTGCAGACTCTTTGGATCGGCTTGGGGACAGATAGAAAACAGCATGTTTGCGGGCATGGCACATGAACATTGGTTTCGAGGATATTTGTGGTTTAATCAAAACTGATTTTCCAAATAAAAGACGTCTTTGCTATCGTGTAATCACTGTCGATTTCTTGACCTGGGCAGTGTCCCATGGCCCATCAAACCATACGCCGTCCCTCTCGATGAGCTTTCCATCAGCGGTGAAGTGAACGCCTTCTTGTTTCAGCAGCTCCAGCTTCTTGCACTGGTTGATCCCGCTCGGCGCCCGTTCCCAGTCTCCCATGAATCCGCCGACGAAACCATTGGCGGCGATGACTCTGTGGCAGGGCACCTCAGGCGCAAAAGGGTTCCTGCGGAGCGCACCACCGACAGCGCGAGGAGAGGAGGACAATACTCTTGCCAACGCCGCATAAGATGTGACGGAGCCTGGTGGAATGAGGAGAAGGTGTTCGTAAACACGCTGCGAGGATTAGCGCTGCTGTGTGAATTCCTGCACAGAGCCACCACTGACCTCTTGGAATTCGGTCACCGCCATCTGACCAGAGCGAAATAGTTGGCAAATTCCAGTGACAGATTCACAAATCTCCACTTCAGTCAAGTCTCGCTTTCGAGGGAAGAATAACCAGACGAACCCGGGAAGCCTTTAAATCATGTTGGGCGGCTCCCTTTGGTGCCTGGATTACCAAACCATATCCCTGAACGCTATTGGATACTTCAGCAGCAACACGAGTGACGCGTCGCGGGATCGCGTCATCACGTGCAACCGAGCCGCGCCCGAGCCAACTTCAAAAGCATTCTCATTTGGATCGCGAGTAATTCAGAGAGTAAGTCTGACTGTGGGCAGCGGCTGACAGCATCGATCGAAAGTACAGCAGATGGCCAGGCGGATTATGTGTTTAAGGCTGAATCCAGCGCAGATAAACGTGAAATTTTGGCCCCCAGCCAATCCGGGTTTTGGCTTGAATAGGCGGACAAGCCGACTACGCATTCCTCGCCTATATGCAAAGTCGGAGTTGTTGAATGCAGCTAATCTTGGGCAAAGTGATGGCCAGGCGCAGCACATGCAACTAAACTCGCGTCGGGGCTTTGCAGCGTGATGGCACCTACCTATTTCCCACTTATCCAACGAGCACACATCGACCGGCAAGCCTCATGAGACAAGCTGCTCGCGGTCTCCGCTGAATCGATCGCTTCAAGCCGGGGCCTTCCAGCTGAGTACGGTGTGGTAAGAGAGGACCTGTTACTTGGCTGGCTGGCCGAGCATGCATCCGCTCGATTCGGGCACTGGTTGCCATAATACCCCGGAAGTGCTCCCGAGCTAGATGAGGAAAAGGTAATGCAAAAGGTTGACTGCAGGCTGATTAGGATATGACCACGACCCTCTCCAACCTGGGCATTTTCTCGATCTAAGGCTTTTGTCTTTAGAATGCCCCGTCTCGTCCCCATTCTCTCTTCATTTTGCTCATACTTTGTCCATCATTTCATTTGGCTATTCCGAGCCCATTCACCTCTTCAAAGCGATCTCCACATCCACGGCCACGTTCATTCCCCTGTCTCTGGCGTGTTCGTGATGGATCACGGTGATGGATCCTCATACACTGACGACTCTGGAAGCTTGACGGCACAGGGCACCGAGCTCGCGCTGCCGCCTGCGAGAGTCTCCAACATGGCCTCACCCGAGCTTGGAGGGGTGCCAGGATATGGACTGCAAGATCAGCAAGACGACATCCTCGAGCGGCTGGCGAATCATTACTCTCCAATCGAGGGCTACGATTCCTTGGTCAAAGCGTTTGAAAAGTCTCACCAGGGAACGGTGCGCGCCAGCTTCCGCGACGGCATTCGTCTAGCAGAGGTGGCGGACGACGCCGTGAGGCCCAAAATCGGTATCACCTTCCTGGCTGGGGCGGACACGCCGCAGGTCAACCAGATGGAGCAGATCCAGATGTCACAACGTGAGCCTGATCAGAAAGATGCTTCATGGCGAGTCAACACGGCGGGTACGCTGCTTCGGAACTTGGACGTCGACAAAGACATGTCAATCACTTTCACGGACGTGACGCCTTCCGTGGTAGCATCGGTACGCCGCAGGCAGAGTGCGGAAGGACCATTCATCGAGTCTTCCAGCGCTGGATCCAAGGCAGTGGCCATTCGACACGCTCATGATAGAATCGTCACCATTGACAGCAAGCATGTCAAGATGGTGAACGATTTGGCGTCCGAAAAGTGGGATCTCGAAGGCCTTCTCGTCGAAGTGGATCAATCCAGCCTGATGTCGTTGATCTTCAACTACCGGCAGATCATCCATCGAGGCGGCGCGAATTTGCCTTGTGCTGAAACTGTAAGTTTACCCTGCCGCCGCTCTCTCCTCCACCTCGTGTTGGGCTTCGGGCTGACATCTGCAAAGATCAAGTTGCTTGATATGATGATTGAGGATGCACGAAGGCTGTGTGTTCGCAGTCCGATTTTATTTCGGATGTCGACCCGACGTCACATCATCTCCTCCACCAATACTCGCTATGGTGTCGACCACGGCACCATGTTTCAAACATTCACGACCAGCAGTGGCATCAAGAATATCATCTCGCTGAGTGCGGCCTACTTCAACTCACTGGCATCCTACAGCAGCGAAGACCAACAGCTCATCCGAGCTCGTTTTCTGCAGATGCTCGTTCTTCTCTTGTCCTTACTCAACGATGACGACTTACACGAGCTGGCAGAGTTCTTGGAGGTCACCTACGGCATCCAAGCTGAACGGTATCACATCGAGCTGCTCATTTTGAAAGTGCTGCCGCTCATGTCGATCAACTCGAAGATCTTCCTCAAAGCCTTGGTCACCGCTCTCGACGGACCTCTGGTGAACCCATCGCCACATCTGTCGGACCAGCCCTCGATTTGGAATTTCTTCCTTCGAAGGCTCCTCGAGGAGCAATACATTCTCCCTGGCACCTTGGAACAAGTGGGCAGTGATGACTGTTCATGGCAAGTCCGGTGGCCTCCGAACGGGTTCAAGGACTCTAGCATCTTCAAGAACATCCAATACGCCGGTTCGGCCAGGTCGATTAATGAGATCCCACCAATCAACCTGAGTGCCGAAGTCGGTTCGACCGAGGCCACCGCCACCTTCACCAACGGGTGCAAATACATTGTCTCCAACGCCGATCTGGAGAATATCATCAGGATGATACCGAAGAAGTATTCCGTCACCGAGGCCAGCCCCGAGGGCCGGTCCTTTGACCTCGACATTACCGACGTCTCGGTGAATGATGCCTTGTATCGCGCCATTTGGGAAGTCAACTCTGGCCTGACCTTGGTCAAGAGCATTTTGCCCACTCGTCCAAAGAATCAAGTGATTGCACGACTCAACAGCATCATCGGCGACAGCCCTTTTGTCGGCCGCCGCCTGAGTGGAAAACGCTACCAGGATGATTCACCGCTCCCTGAACTCAAGGGCTCTGGCCGGTTGACGTACCACGTAGCGACTCTGAACGGCCAAATGTTGGCCGTCGCTTACAAAGTCGAAGGTCGGAAGATCACTCGACGAGAATTGGTCCGGCATCTTGCTTCCGACTTGGGGAAGATGAGAGCGACGATTCAAGCAGTCGAAGCCACGGTGCAACAAACATTTGAGGAAAGGAAGGTGAATGAGCACGTCCGCCAGACGGTGTACAGAGTGCGCCAAATCATCGATAAAGTCGAGGCGCTTTACCGCTCCGCCGAGGACAGCAAGGAGAGGATGGAGAAGTTCTCCCCCCAACTTCGCGACGAGCCCATTGTCAAAGTCTTGTACCCGATTGGATCGGACGAATCTCCTGTCAGCGTATGGAATGACTACAAGGCTTGGTATGTCGCGGGGGAGAACGTCCTGTTCGTGGACGCACAGAGGCGATTCGTGCAGCGGGTATCCTGGGTCGACGAAAATGTTCTCGAGGTCTCATTTCACGGGCATGACACGAAATATTTCGTCACGCCGTTGCGGAAGCTGGAGGAACATGAAAAGGAGGACGAACTGAAGGTCGACGACAGGGTCATCCTCTGTGGGCAATACCTTGTCGTGGTCGAGCTGAGCGGGCAAAGTGTCGTGCCACCCGCCAGCAATGTTGGGGACGAGGAAGAACAACAGCACCACCAACAACACCAGCAGAGGTATGGACCAGGACCACAGGCGCGCATTGGACCTGGCGGCGTCCGCCAGCTGCAAAATGCATCACCGTCGTCTTCACAGCCGCAACAACTCGAGATGGTCCTGAACTGGCTCAAAATCACGGGGGTGGAAACGCCGCGGAGGAGGCGGCGGCATCCACAGCTGGATGAAGGTCGGATCTTCAGAAGCGCAATCCGGTGATCACGCGATCAAAGGATCAAAGGCTGAGGTCTGGGAGTCTGATAATGAAGGTGACGATGATGCATTCATTCTCCGAGATCTGCATCCCACCCTTCTCTTCTTGATCTCTCCACTGGACAACAGTACCAACCTTGTCTACGTATCCAAGTCACACTTGCATGGCAAGGAACAGAGGGAACGTCCCACATGCATGAACATTTCATGTTTTTATGTCAACACATGCTTCACACCAATCATTGGCACATGACGACTATCTTACGGCAAACCTGAGCCGTTATTTCCTCACCTAGTGAAAGAGAGCGCCTTTTCCTCTTCTCTTTCTTCGTCTTTATCTTTTCCGTTCTTTTTCTCAATCCGATCCGATGCCTCGGGGGGATCCTTTTCCGTTTTCCTCAAAGGGCCTGACGAAATTGACTCCATCACTCCAACCACTGGCTCGCACCGCCAGGCATCACTACGTTGGGTTCTTCGTTGATCATGCTCTCGGCGTCGCCGACCTGCTTCCGTTCGGTGACCTCTCGACTCCTCAACCGGGATCGCACCGCGGCCATGCGTCCCCTGCGATGTGCGCCGTTCAGCGTCAATCCTTGGGGCCCGCTGTCGCCCCTCTACGGCCACCATGCAATGTCAGTGCTTGCTTCTCTGAAAGGGGGGGAAGTTCACAGGGACCGCCTTCCATGAGCCAACAAACGGCCAGAACTCGGTTTTGACCGTCCAAGCAAGATGGAGGAGAAGAAGAAGACTGACCATGACTGCTGATTGTTATTGCAAAGGCTCGGAAGACGAGGAAAGTCGGTTAAGATGGAGGTAAACGTCGGTGCCGTATCTTTCATTCCGTGTCAGTAATAGCTTCAGATATCCAACAGGACAACACTCACCCCTCCATGGAAATTAACTTGAGATCGCCGCCAAAGTACCTCGCGTACAAGCGTGATATTGGTAAGCCGTATCCAAACCCAGCCATAGGCGCCTTAAAGTCGCTTGCATTGAACCCAGGATCTAGTTCCGGCGTGGTGTCGACGGTAGTGTACATATAAGTCCACACAAGGGGGATGGCAGATCTCGGGATTCCGCCACCTTCGTCGCTGATTTTGATGGTGATGTCCTCCTTGCCTTCGGCCACGATCACTTTGGTCACGGGAAATTCTTCTTTTTCCGCGCCATGAGTTTCCACCACGGCTCGCAGAGAGTTTTTCAACGTCTCAAAGAGCATGTGAGACAAGTGGCCGGGAACGTACATGAAGTGCAAGTTCGGCGAGCAGAACAGCTGTACTTTGGGAGCCTCGAACAGGCCGTAGTGGTCTTCACACACGAACCGCGCGTTTTCTATTGCTTCCTCGGCCAGCTCTTTCACATTGGTTTTGGTGCAGATGATTCCCACATAGTTCGGATGCCGATGTGATGTTTGTTCGGTCAAGGCGATGTGCTGCCCAATCAGCATGCGGATACCAATCCGGGACATGTAAAATCGGTCGAGGAAGGACTGTATGGACGAGTCGATCTGCATTCGCTGTTGCTTGCGCTTCCATTCATTGATGCCTTGGGCCACAGTGGTCACGACCGCGTCATGCCGGCGTTTGATGTGCTCCAGCGTGCGCGCGAATTTCTTATTGTACTCGGCCAGGATGGGCGGCCATTCCTTCCCATCATCCAACGGGGCGAAATACCGACGGGTGTTCAACCCGCTCCGGCCGTTGCCGTTCTGGTCTAATGGGAGGCTGGGATTCTTGGTCGTCGACGAGAGCTTCTGCGACGATTTCTTGGGCGGGTTCAAGAGTCGCTGGCGCGTCTCCTTGTCGAGGTGGGGGCGTGGGAGCGTGGTGATTTCTTCGAACGACTGCGCATACCAATCTTTCACCTTCACAATCGAGCTCATCTCATTCAGTCCGTCCGGGAGTGTGTCCAGTTCCTCCACCCGGTGCGCGAGGCGAACGGGCAGCTCTTCAGACAGGAACTGCGAGGCCCGAAACAACGTTCCTAGACGAACATGTCGGTTAGGAGAACGGTCTGCCACTTTGCTCGACGACCACGTTACCTGTCGAAGGCTTTTCTCCAAACTGGACCATCTGTCGCAGACTCACGCCCGTCGGCGGAAAGTTGGCGTAATGTCTGATGGTCTGCATCAGCTTCTCTGATGGTTTCCATGACATGCTGACCACCACTCAGGCCTTTCGGCCTGGTACAGAAGGACCAGCAACTCGATCACCACTCGACTTTGCGTCCTTGTTCCTGGTCGTGTGAGCGCTGTTTTCGGGAGACGCTCCACGCCGGGGCCGCCCGACCTATCCCGAACGATTTCCTGTTGCGTTTAACCGAGGTTTGCTGAGTGCGATGGCCGAAGGAAGATGTCCTGGAACCTGTCACCCGGTCACTAGGAGGGGGTTAGTCAGGGGGGGCCGTGAGGAGACAGGATTGTTGTTTACAGAGAAGTTTTGTGCCAGGTAGCCAGTGGTTGTGACTCAAGGACACAGAGGGCGGCGTTTCGGCTGTGGGGAAGAAGCACATGATTGCGGAGGCGCGGCAATGCCAACCTGGTCGGCCCTAGGTCACGTTTCCACCTCTGCCAGCCACCTTCGTCCATGATCATCCGTCTGTGCGAAATCCACCAATTCGTTCATCTTACCGCTCGGGCGTAGCAAGGGTGGCGAAATCGGACTGTTCTGCGGATCATGAGCCTTGCTTCTGCTGACATTGTCTCCTGACATTTTGCCCGACTCCTGCTGGAGGGTGCTATTTTTCGGTCGCTGCCATGTGTCGCTGCCATGCTTCGCTATCCGCAAGACAGTGCGGCCGGTCTCGGATATGGAAGCTGGAGAAAGCAGGCCTTCTGAGACAAGCCGGGCCATGTGATCAGGCGATACTGCATCCCCTGACTAGGCTGACGTTGCCCTACACTAACCATGGGAAGCGTAGAAGAGCTGTGTGTGTACATTGGTGAAATCCAGACTGCCACCCGACTAGAGATCCGGGGTGCCGGGTTTGCGAGTAAAGTGAGAAGACGAACATGACGCTGACCGAGAATCATCGTCGCCAGTTCCCTGCGGCGTGCATGGATGGGTTGTGGTGCAGGTAACCAACCGGCTGAAAACCTAGTAAATCCTTCACACATGGCATCCACTGCCAGTGTGAAAAATGGACCTCTAGCTGAACCGTTTCACTTGGACCTGGAACCCCCTTTCTCTGTGTTCTCTTTCGTTGATACAGCCTTAAAACACTAGGGTGGCTGAGACTTGGGATCAATTCAGCCGCAGTCTAGCACTCCATACCCACGGCCATTTCGTCGGCCGCTTGGTGACCTGACCTCGACACTCTTCCTAAATCACAGCTTAAAACCGTTCTCGGCGAGGCCACTCTTATTGGGGCACTCTTGCAATGTCCTCGTCGCCCGCTCTGAGACGGGCCTTCTCGATCCGACTTCTCCACGAGGCTGAAGATGTCGTTGACGACATCAACTGGCTTCACGTCGCCTTCAAGACGGTCGCCTACAGCTACATTGCGTTCATTCTGTGGATCACCTGGCAGGTCTTGCCTCTTCCCGGACATTGGAGTACTTCAGCCTCATCCGACACGATGCCGATGGTCTATCAAGACCTCCAACAGTACGCAAGCGGGTGCGGTGTCACGACGTCGGCCCACTAACCGGGACAGCGATTTCCACCGCTTTCACGGATTCTCTGACTGCAAGATTGGGGCTCGAGATCTGTACAGCGAGCCCGTCCCAGACCGAGATGGCCACGACAGCCATAATGCGTTCGGCCCAACCCAAAAGATTCTGCTGGAAGCCATGTCCACGGGCGATCCGGTCGGATTTGATCCCCCATGCACCGCGAAAGGTACATTCTCCAACCAATAGCAATCTCCCCAAGCTCATGCTCAATAGGCTGCTATTATCGTTGGTTCTCGGTAGCAGAAATCTGCATGATACTTGAGCGTTTCGACCGTGTCGTTTTCGTCGGTGACGACAGTATGCAGACCATCTATAATGGTTTCAACATCCTGCTTCGTCAAGACCTCGCTTGGGGAGCCTTGATGACCTGGCGCATGGACGAGCGAACGCAAGATCAGTGTCGGTGTGGCAATCAATTCGCCCGGCCACGCTGCTCCAAGCATTTTGTGACCTCCAGCAACGAGGTGACAAAGAATACTCCGGCGCGTGGGCGCCCCTATGCGTGCCAGCGGCCTTCTCACGCCCTGCTTTTGATCGACTCCTCTCCGGCGCCGACTCATGTGCGCACACAATTTCAACAAATGACTGTGACCGTGCAGCCATCCAATTCGAAACCCGTTCCGATTATTCATTCGCTATGTCCGGATACTGTGTCACCAGATACGGCTTCGAATTCCGTCCGGGAGTTCTTGGTCCTTGCCCACGACTCGAAGCGAAAGACTCCGTTGCTCTGGGTCGGTCCCTCTGCAGCAGGTCACATGGAGATGAAGAATCGCAAGGCGACCATCGCGCGGGACCACGATGTCGAAGTCTGGAGGGTGTGGAACATGACGTCCAGCGGAGACCGGGTCAAATTCGCCGAGGGAGTCGCCATCACACAAGCCATGATGGTGATCAACTGGCTGAGCCGTCTTGAAACCAGCTGAATCGTGCCTGTTTGACCGTGCAGAGCACGATCGACACCATACAACGACGCTGGCGTCCGAGATCTCAGAGAGCCCGACCCTGTGATGGAGAAACGAGCACAGCCGATTTATAACCCCAGTATCGAAGTCGTCGACGGCACCGAGCACAACCACTGAACGCAGGAGATACCCGTTCGAGGATTGGAATACTTCCCATGGTTTACAAATTTTGATACGGAAATAAGAATTCTCACCGTTGGAGGCCGTTGGACCTCGACACTCGCATTTTCAGGATACGGCGGGACCGAGAAAATCTATTCTCGTCACCAATAAAAGTTCTTTGGTTGTACAAAATGCCACCTGGTTGCCGTTGCAATGCAGATGCAAAAAAGTCCATAGCCAGGATCTAGAGCATTTCACAATATTCTGCTCTGACCGAGGTTCTTGTCCTCATCCCACGGTGTAGCCTTGATGCTTCCGGTCTCCGTATTGACCGGCGCTCTGTTCAGCTCGAGGTCGTTAGAAATGTGCGAAGATAACGGTCGAGCATTGTAAGGGGTGTCCGTCTTCAGAATAAGACTTCGCCACTATTTTCCATCTCACCACCCCACAACCCGCTGGCCTTTCGCCCTCTGACCTTGTCGCGCCTCTTCCTCTCCAATTCACCCTCTCGCTGGATCCGAAACACCTCCTCGACTGGGCCCTCCTCGTACCCCGGCGGCGGATCATCATCTTTATCCAAATCGATTTCGCCCAGCAAGAGTACATTTTCACCCCTCACCAGGTACGTGCCGCGGGGGATGTCGCAGAATAACTTCTTGGGCTGGGCGGGTGCGCCGGCGGTGGAAAGCGAAGTCGGCGGCGGCGGGACCGTGACAAAGTATCGTTCTTTCGTGTCCGTGAGCACGAGATTGGCGAACTGGTCCCAGGAGCGCAGGACACCGAGAATTTTGCGCCCGTCGCGGAGGACGAGGAGGAGTTTTTCTTTGCGTCTGGTCAATAACCTTCATTCCGGCCTCGGCCTCATGTGGTGGAAGGCCAAAAGAGCATACTATCTGTGAGGTCCAACAGTTGCGCAGCGGTCGTGAACATCTGCGGTGGCAGCTGCGGTGCGCCTTGGGGCGGGGCGCCTGCAAAGACGGCCTCCTGCTTCTGGGGTGAAGGAGGGTCGTTCAGGCTGAGATTCTCCATGTTTTGGAGTCTGGAAGGTCAATCCGCGCACGGTTGCTCTCTGCGAAGTACCGGGATGTCCTCTCGAATCATAGCAGTACCAGGAGAACCTGGCGACATCTGCTCCGTGTTGTCGATTGCATCCTCGATTGAGCCCACAAAACATCAAATGTCATGGTGTTGTTATTCAACTTAAGCCCCGCCCGTCGCGCTCTTGGCGCGAAGAGGCCGTCCCAATCAGAGAAACCTGGGACAGAACGGGCTAAGATTACACCATTTGAGGTGGGAGGGTGAAGCAGAACAGACTGGCAAAGGCAGAGGTGCCATGGAAGTATGGTCCCGAAATTATGGCCATGATCTAATTGATATCCATCCATCAACTTGAGCCTCAGATCAGCCCCCGCAAAGGACCTGGAGCTTTCCTCCAGCCTTGCACGGAACCACTGTCCAAACTTCCCGATCGGCAACTCGCGCATCCACTTCCGCTTAACAATCGATGTCCGGATCAGGGCCTTTCCGCTGTGGCGCACTCTAGGGACTCCCATCTCATCGATCAGATTCTCGCCAATCGCCCTTTTAGTTGTTTCCTTGATGGTCTGATTGGTGGTCTAGGTCAGTTGGCCAGGGAAGAAAACACATGGCTTTCTCCAAAACAATGCTCGCGGTGTCTGATGGAGAAATAATGGTCCGTACGCTCTGATCTAAAATCCCCGTTGCTCCCTCTGGTCGCTTGCGTTTACGTGAAGAAAGAAAATCCGTACACAGCCTTGAAATCTCCAGCGTCCAGTAGTCCAAGCTCTTCCATTTTTTCCCTTCAATGTCCAATCCGCTTGCAAAGATGGTGAGCCAGAAGTGGCACCCACCCGCCCCAACCACAGAATCATTCGCCGGGAAAACCATCTTGGCCACAGGGGCCACGGCAGGGTTGGGTCTCGAAGCGGCCAAAAAGCTGGCCGGGCTACGGGTGTCAAAATTGATCATTACTGCTCGCAGCCACAGTAAAGGCCAAAGGGCCCAGCAAGAGATCGAAACGTTCTCTCGAGCCGGATCCACTCCCCCCGCAGAAACCCATGCGCCAACAACGGAGGTGATACCTTTGATCTTAGACATGAGCACGTTCGCCGGAGTCCAAAAGTTCGCGCAGACGCTCAAGGAGACGGTGTCGCGGCTCGACGGGGCCATCCTCAACGCAGGCACCTTGCAATCCCAGTAGGTGCGCAGCGTGGATGGCTGGGAAGAAATGCTCCAAGTCAACGCGCTCAGCACCATCCTCCTCGGTCTGCTCGTGCTCCCCCTCCTGTTGGCGACGGCCGACGGTGCCGGGACCAAGTCGTCCCAACCTCACCTCACCTTCATCTCCTCGGGTAACGTATGGCTCCTCAAGCCGGAGAACTTGCAGGACATCATCAACAGCGAGCAGTCCCTGCAAACACTCAACGAGCCGGCCGTTTTCCACTCGGGCGGGATGCCCGGCCAGGAACAGTACTCACGCTCCAAGATGGTGCTCGAGTACGTGGTCCGGCATATCGCCCAGCTGCCGTCTCTGGTCGATCCCCACGGCGAGCCGAAAGTCATCATTGACAGCGCGTGTCCGGGCTTTTGCCGAAGTGATCTCGCGCGCCGGTTTAAAGAAGCCAGCGTCACCCTTCGCGTGCTGATATGGCTCGTGTACACGCTCTTCGCTCGCACCACGGAGCAGGGCGCCAACACATACGTGTCTGCGTTGACCCAGAACGCTAGGTGTCACGGAGAGATGTGGAAGGATGACCAAGTCTATACACCGGGGCCCATTGTGAGCACAGAGGCAGGCAAGAAGTTTGGGGACAAGATCTGGACCAGGTGAAACAGGTCATGGAGAAGGCTGATCCCAGCACGAAAGAGATTTTGAGCGGCTGAATTGGCTGGAACGGCGGGGACAAGGGCATCCTAGTCAGAATTCCAGATAAGCGATGTCCTCAGTTGCACGTCTCATCATTAGCGATAGGTTCGATTCAACTGAGGCTTTCTCCACTTTGTGTGAGCCGTTTTGCAGTGAAGGTGGTGTCGCGGCGCACACTCGTTTCTTTGCTGCGCAGGAAAACACTGTACACATGACTTACTTGCTCAGATGAATACAGCTTATTTTTCCTGTCAAACGATTTGGGAATCACCCTACCTGTGAGCAAGAAAGATTTCCCGATTCCTGACATGCCGAATCATTCCGACGTCAATCAAAAGGTCGTAAACCACAAGGATGCTGGAGGTCAACCGCGCGACGAAAGTTTTCATTTGATGCACCATCCGGGTCATCCGGTACTGACCTCTGTTTTCCTTTTTTTCAACAAGGATGCACGTTGGCGAATGGATGAACCATACCAAACATATAACATTAATCAGTTCTTCGACAATATCTCCGATCCGGGACGATTGCGCCAATCAAACATTCAGCATTGGAAACGCACGATTGATGCGTTGGCACCATCTGACAGGTGCAGAGTGGCAGTGGGGACGGCTGCTGCAAGTCAGAGATGGCACGGCTCGCCCCCTAGCAGAGACGGCGACGCGGCTCTGGGCTTGGGGCCCTGGGATCTGCGAACGACCTGATCGTGCAATTCTGGGATCAGGCTCGACGCTGTGGCGACAGACGTGCGCATATATGTATGCACGCATGTGTAGGTGTGGCGCCAGCAGATGGAATTGTTGTCTCCCCCCGGTGATTCGATTCTTTGTCTTTGACCTTTGAAACCGACCTCGGTGTATGCTGTCAAATCCAACCGCCCCGCATTGCCGACTTTGCTCAGGCTTATCGATAAAGTCATGGTGGTCGACAAAAACACCCAGTCAGCCACAGCATGAGTGGTAGGATGTCCCCTCTCACGACAGCGGGCCAGCCGATGGGCGACTGGTGCTGATGCTCAAGCAGGTGTGCCTGACAGCGCACCACAGAACCAGCTCCACCGCTGGATTTCAGAAGATTGTGCGACCGATTTCGCAGGCCGACTCGCATGCCGGAGCATTCTCCCCGAACCGATTGGAAAGATTGAGGAAATGAGCCGGACGTACGTGAGAGGAGGTACAGGCATCAGGTCGTCCATGGCCGTGCAAGTGGTGTCGTCGGAAGAGGGCGGTGACGACAACACCACCACTGTGGCCAACATCGACGACGACACCGTCTCCATCCTCTCCACAACGACGACGGCGACGGATGCCGTCCCCCTTTTGACGAGTGATACCTCCTCTGCGTCATCGATAGAATCTGCCCGGACCGATATGGCCAGTAGCATCCTCGGGGAGGGATATGTCCTGGAGTCTGAAGATGGCGTCTTGACGATCCCCAATCGATACCGCGAGCATGCCGACCTGTTGTGTCCTTTCCAGATCTTGGACTGCGATCACACTTTTGCCGACATCCGGGACTTCAAGTTGCATGTCTTTTCTCATTTCAGAGGCCACGTGCTGCCGATGTTCGCGGCCTGCTTTCTGTGTGACAACAAGTACACCCAACGAGCCGAAGACGACCCGGCCCTGGCGTGGAATAACATGCTGTCGCACATGGTGCACGACCATTTTCGACAAGGCCAGCAGCTGGCGACGGTCCGAACAGACTTTGCGTTGATGAGCTGGATGTACCGCAGGAGGATCATCAGTGACCACCAATACAAGAGGACGCAACTGATTCCGATCCCCACGCTTTTACCTGGTGGCGTGTCAAATGCACAAAGAAGCGAAACGGCCCATCTCGTCGGTCAGGCGCCTCGTGCACCGGTGTCGGCACCCACTCCTGCCGCCATCCTGGCGCAGATGTCTCAATCCGTCGGTCTTCAGAACGAAGCGTATACGGTAAATGCGGGACGAAGAACAGAGAGACGCCGACGGGATGCAACACGGACCATGGTCCGAGCACGAAGCATCATGTAATCCCGAAGGCGCTGATTGAGTGTGAGTGTGGTCGAGGCATGGAAGCTCCAAACTCAAAGCTGATTCCATCTGGAACCTTCAACTTATATTATTCGTGTCACACAATACTTTACCATGTTGCTTGCCGAGGGCGGAGGCGTTCAAGGTTGTGGCAAGCTTGAGCTGGGCGCAGGAAAGCGGTGAAAGGATGCTTTGATTCTGGCAGCACTTGCGGGATCCTATGTGATCCACTTTGGCGCATCAGTTCAAACCTGCTTTGTTGTCTTGGATACTCACATCTTGTCTTTGCCATTGAGCCGGTCACGACGAAAGCTATGCCGTTTCTATGTACTTTATGATCAAGTACGATGCCGGCGGGATGCGAGGAGATGCTAAATCGGCCCGATCTTGGATATCTTGCATGCTCCCCAGCGCGCGTGATCATCACATGCGGCGACCTTTGTTGAGCCAGTCCTCCGTGAGATATCCTCAACGCGGATTGCTGACCAAGTTAGTGGCTGCCTTGGAATTCGCCTTACCTTGGGCGCCCTGCCCTCTACCAGCCGCCCGGATTGATCCTCGATCATAAAAGTCTGCAGACCGTCAACCGATGATCGACTCGTATTCTGTCTCTCCTTCTCTCGGATACAGACACAATGCGATGACATTATTGAGTGGACTCGGTCAGTGAAGAGGAGACGAGGTTTAGAAAGACAATTCAGGGGCTGAACAGTACTTGGGCCAGCGGACCCCGGTGATCCTCTAATCGGGGTTCAGGTGCACACCCGCAACCAATGAGAACAAAGCCTCCAACTCTTCTCACCCACACACCCTCACCCGACACAGCCACTAAGCCTCCTATTTTGGCCCCAAGCATGACGACGCCCGAAGATATCTTCAGTCTCTGGCTGTTCCATGTGACCCGCAGAGCGGAGAGCCAGCATCTCACGCTCCATGTTGGGCTTCCAGTGGATTCCCGAGGCCACCCGCAGCGAGATCTCAGGTTTTGGGTGTGGAGAAATGGCCAGTGGGTAGCAAAAGAATGCCTGACGGCCTCCTGCTGCTTCATGCACAGCAACGTCTTGGTCCCGGCAGAACGTCATGATTGCAAATCATTATCGGCCAACTTCCAGGAAACGAAAGCAGAGGTTCTTTCGAGATATCCAAGTCATTACTCTTCCCTTCTCGCTGATTTCATTTGTTTGTGTGACTTGTAACACTCCTCTCACTGAGGGTGATTCTTGACCGTGCCCTCACAAAGAGAGGGCCCTGAGGTCACTGATGCCCACACTGACCAGCTCTGGTAGCACTCCGATACCATCCCTGCTGTACATCCAGGCTTTCCTGCTCGTCTGCCAACTCGAACTCAAATTCCCTCAGAAGCATGCTCATGAGCTTGTAAATGTTTGTCGTCGCCACGGTCTCGCCGATACAATGGCGTCCGCCGAGGCCAAAATGCAAGATGTTGTGATCGGCACCCCAGACTTCATGGTTATGATGAAATGCGTGACTACAACGGCAGCCGAGGTCTGATAGTGGAGTTTGGGGTACGACAGCTCTTAGACGCTTGCCGATGTGTGAAGAACACAAAAGGAAGAGAGACTTACGCCCTTTGGGATGTGCTGACCTGAAATCATAAGTCCTTCGGGACTCATCACCCGCCTGGCCAGAGGCATTGTAAAGACAGGGGTGATGCGGAAGTTCTCGCGTAAATATGGTAAGGATGCCTCCGCGGCCGTGACCGAATATGCTGGTTGGCCATGTCGAGAGGAGAAAGGTTGGCGTCTACCTCGGCCACACACTTGGCCATGAGCGAGGGATTATGGAGCAAATGATAGAAGAGCAAAGTCGTGGTCGCGCTCGTCGTGTGCGTCCCTGCCATACTGAGGTGAATGTCAGTGAGAGGAGTCTTCCATCGAAAGTCTTCAGGCCGGGAATATAAATATGGTCTGAACTCACATGAATCCAAAAGTTCAGATATCCTTCCCCTCCCCCCCTCCAGGCTTCTCATCTTCCCCTGCGAGTCCAATGTTGTCCAATCTCCGCTGAACACATTGAGAGCAAGATTGGCACGAGCTGGACGTCCTTGGAACAACTTCTGTAGCCCTGGATGAGGTACTAAAGGGAGATAGTTCTTGAGTGTCTTTATCATCGTCGGAAAAGCGCCGGTGACGGCCGCGAGCAAGCTATGCTCTATTACCGGGGGAACCAGAGACTCATCGTCGGCGATATGGATCCAAACGACTTACCAAAGGCCAATTCTCCGAGAGCATCAATCTCAGGTCAAACGCTTCTTTCGAGCGGCAATGGCCATGATCTTTTCCTTCAAGATCTCAATGTTCAAATCAAGATATGGTTCCATCTCCTTGACGTAGTTGATGGAGAAGCTATGCGACATGTGACGCCGTCTAATGGAGTGGAGCTGTACTAATATGATTAAAGACCATGCTTCACAAGACGTGGAGGCCCGTATTTGTGGTGGAACTTGGTCAAGTAGTATGGCTGTTGGAGAGTCATAAACTGATGGGCCTGCCAAAGATCGGTCAAGGAGGCCAGAAAAGGTCCAGGGTATTTGGCCAACGGGTGGGAAAACCGTTGGTAGACAATGTAACCGACGACGGATAGGAACAATGGTCTGAGAGCCTATGGCAAGGGTTTCGTGATAATTTCTCAACAGCGCCATTGTGGCTGATAGACTGACGGCATACAGACACGGATTCTTTTTCTGCCGCAATGATACCTTGACCTTGTATTATACATCACTTGCATCAATACTAGCCATTTTGAAGGACTTCCAAACTATCTCACGTCTGGATTAGGGTCACGACGTGCCGGGAGGTTGTGAATGCCGCCGCAGTGGTTATTTGGTGGGTTTATATTCTATCATCCAATAGCATGCTGGCTTCCCGAATACTGCTCAACAGCCTCCGCCATGATTCTCGGGAAGTGACGACCCCGCTATGCCTCTCAATCTGTTCAATTCGACGCTGGATCCTGCTCTGCAGCTGCTCTTGACTGAGGTGCACTGTGAGGAGATGTATCCCCAACATATGGCAGCAACGTTCCCTCATTGAAATCTGACGAGTTTCCAGCCAGACAAGTCTTCCAGTCTTGTCCATATCGTGTACTAAATTGACCATGATCAGCGTGGGCGGAAGCCTTGTCTGTTTGAATTCTCTTTGCGAATGGAGTAGCTTTGGAAGAAAACATAGACTTGATACCGATATCAATCTACACTTCTTCCCTTGCCTCTTATCAGCGTGCCATGTGCTGCTGTCCACTTCCATTGATGCTTCTTCCCATTCTTGTTTCAAGCTGAAGAACAAGGGCCATCGTCATCTCGCATTGGTTCTGAGCGATAGTCTGGACGCGTGACTGATGAGGGGAGGGCGGCGGCTAGCCTAGTTGAGATGTCAGTTGTCGTTGGGAAATAGCAGACTCGGATGGAATTGGTAGACGCAACGATCAGACAGCAGTTGGTACAATTTGGGTTTCCTCAACTAAATTCAGAACAGGTCTGTGTGAATTGTGCTTCATCACGGAATCGAGAAACAGAAGACGGCAAGAGAGGGATGGACCAACCTCGACAAACGTTTGGTGCAGTGAGCTGTCGTCAGCGGCATCCTCGACAGCAACCGCTTCCGAACCCGGCCACAGATCACTCGTAATCACGATTCTCCTGTACGAGGTCGTTTGAAGAATCCATCTAATCGCTGCTGGCGAGCGTCAAAAGTGGCCGAGCCCAGACCGCCTCGGGTTCGCTTCAAGCTGGCCAAATGTTCCTTGCCGTTCACCATCTCCACATTCATGGTGAAAGTAGCCAGATGGTCTGGCACCGATGGGGCTCTTCCACTCAACAGGTCAAAAGCCACCGACTCCCCGACGGAGGCCGTGGTTCGGCTGATGGTCAACTCGAGGTAACCGGTATTGCTCCAGCTGGGAAGATATGCCAATGGTCTCCAGGCGCTTCCTGGGACAACCTGTGGACCTAGGACAACACGTCCGGGACCAAATATGCTCAACAGGGTCCTCCACAACGATGCGAGGAATATTCCGTGTGATACGACGGCAACGCATTCCCCCCGGTCGCTGGCCTCCTCTGCCTCGTCGCTCCCCAGAGCAAGTAATGGCAGGATGAAATCGGCCACAAACTCTTGGGCCCGGCCTCCAATGGACTCTAAACTTTCCTTTGGTTTGAAGCTGACGTCGCCAGGATTCGGGACACGGGAGTCAAGTGCGTCGTCGTTGGCCCGCTTGGACGCCCAAGGCATGAGTTCGAAAGATCCAAAGTCTTGTTCCCTCAGAAGCGCCAGCTTCACGACAGGAGGAACGTCCCCGATTTCCTTCCATCTCTCAAATTGGTGCTTGCGCAGCTCTTCAGCAGTAAGGTAGGCACGTTGCAGGTCCGAGGCGTAGATGCGGGTGAACAGCAGGCTGCGACCCGTTGACAGATGCTTGCCTAGCCGTTGCGTCTGGAGCACTCCATGATTGGTCAAGATGGAGTCAGAGACACCGGCCAGAAGACCTGCTACATTGTGCTCCGTTTCGCCATGTCGAATGAGAAAAAGACGCATCGAGTGGATGGCTGGCCGCCCGCAAGAGGGGGCAGGAATGAAAAATGCAGCTGTATCCGAGTTGGGAAAGGAAAGTTTTCCGACTAAAAGCCTTGGTGCTGAATATTTCCTACTTTGACGTGTCGCAGCTTGAACTCGGAACTGCTAGCTTCATCGAAGCTGCATCGACCTCTTCACGGCGCGAAGCATTTTGTGGCATCATCTCGCTTCATTGTTGATATTTGGTCCGTTTGATTCCTCACTGGGTAATACGCCAATCATCATATCCACGCATTCGCCGTCATGGACGGGTATGTTATGCCCTTGCGCATTCCCGTCTTCCCTCATCTGCTGACGATCTTGGGCAGGCTTACTGCTGCTGAACAGAGAGAGCTGAACGCTCGGATGGAGAGGAAGCAGATGAAGGAGTTTATGACGGCATGTACTCCCTCCCCCTGGAATACGACGCCGCTTCCGTTCATCACTAACACACCCTTATTCAGATGTACTCGAAACTCGTGCAGCGGTGTTTTGACGATTGTGTCAACGACTTCACCACGAAATCCCTGATATCCCGAGAGGAAGGCTGTGTCATGCGATGTGTGGACAAATATTTGAGAGGATCTGAACGCCTGGGGCAACGGTTCCAAGAACAGAATGCGGCCATGATGCAGCAAGCACAATTGCCCGGCCGATGATGTTCCAAGTCCATATTCAGCGAGCGTCGGAGAATACTGTACATTAGAAACATTCACCCGGCTGGGAGGCGGCGTCCGCGCCAACGGGCTGGCTGACCAATGGTTATGGCGTCGACGTGGAAAATGCATTCCGACTTGCGGAGGCTGACATATCAGAGAAATGGCAGATGGCGCAGAGAGCCATTCTGAAGACAACTTCAACGTGCCACCTGTGCTTGGCCGCCGAGCTGGATGGCCAATGGGTTCACCGTGGCCTTTGCATTCTCATTCCGGAAGAGGAAATTTTCTCCGCAGCAAGCCGAATTAGGAGGTCATGAGCCATGATTCCTGCTCCCAAAATCTCGTGCTTCATCGGAATGGGCCCTTTTCCGTCTCGGGCAGTCAGCAGCGGCGGCCGTCGGTAGGGATTGTGTCATTGTAGGAGTCTTCGCCGGGAATCGATCCGTGGAGCCTTGGGGCCTTCCACTTCCAGTCTGCTTGCTCCACACATCGCAATTACGAACCCCACTTCGGCATTTTCATTACTCTCGCTGTGTATATTCCTGCGTTCTCCAATATTTGTCTTTTTTTCCTTTCTCTCCAGTCCAGCTCTGATCATTGACCTCGCCATCGAGAATGCCTGCGGACACGGTAGGAAAGGTACAAGCCCCTCCCCCGCTGCTGCCCAGGGTGCTACTGACGATGAGATCCGCAGACCATCACTTGCAAAGTATGCTCCACCTCCAACTTTGACGTCGTGTCACAACCCCATTAACCGAGACAATCCAGGCGGCCGTGGCGTGGGAAGCCGGCCAAGATCTCGTCATCGAAGACGTCCAAGTCGCTCCCCCCCAGGCTCACGAAGTTCGCATCCAGATCTACTACACTGGTGTCTGTCATACCGGTAGGTGGATCAGGACGGAGCAGGAAGAGTCGGCCGCTGAGCACGTGGACAGATGCATATACACTCTCGGGCAAGGATCCAGAGGGCGCCTTTCCTGTCATCCTTGGACATGAGGGTGCGGGCATCGTCGAGTCGGTGGGTGAGGGAGTGAGTTCGGTCAAACCCGGGGACCATGTTGTCGCGCTCTAGTAAGTGAGAGAGAAAGGGGGTCTGTGGGCGGCGTGCTGATGCGGGCGCAGCACACCTGAATGCCGAGAATGCAAGTTCTGCACGTCAGGCAAAACCAATCTGTGCGGCAAGATTCGAGCGACTCAAGGACGAGGGGTGATGCCCGATGGCACGTCCCGGTTCAAGTGCAAGGGCAAGGACATCCTGCACTTCATGGGCACGTCGACCTTTTCGCAGTACACGGTGGTGGCGGACATCTCAGTGGTCGCCATCACCGACTCGGCACCTATGGACCGGACTTGTCTGCTCGGCTGCGGCATCACCACCGGGTATGGCGCGGCGGTCAAAACGGCCCAGGTGGAAAAGGGATCGAACGTCGCCGTCTTCGGTGCCGGATGTGTCGGCCTTTCCGTCATCCAGGGGGCCGTCAAGAATGGCGCGGGCCGGATCATCGTCGTCGATGTCAACGACAAGAAGGAGGAATGGGCCAAGAAGTTTGGTGGCACCGACTTTGTGAATCCCACCAAATTGAACGGCCAGCGAATTCAAGACAAGCTGATTGAGATGACCGATGGCGGGTTGGATTACACCTTTGATTGTACGGGCAATGTCAATGTGATGCGAGCTGCGCTCGAGGCGTGCCACAGTAAGTGAACTCATCCTCGACGAGGAGTGACGGAGCTGACCACACCATTTAGAGGGTTGGGGGCAAAGGTATCAATCGATCTGGTCCATTCCATCCATGGGGCCGTGATTTGCTCATGCGGTGTAGTATTATCATCGGGGTCGCGCCCGCGGGTGCCGAAATTTCTACGAGACGTGAGTCGTCCCTCTGTTCCAGGTCCATACGAAGAGACACTGACTTTGCCGTAGCCTTCCAACTTGTCACTGGTAAGTCTGATTGCTTGAGTCAAGTGTGCTGCACATCCATCCTGGATTCGCCGCGCGGCGTTCCATCATGGAAGAAAGGAATGGCTAACTTTGGGTCATGTTTAAAGGTCGCGTATGGCGTGGCTGTAAGTGCTTCTTCATGTCAGTTGAAGCGGCCGCTAACCGTCGTCAGGCGCTTTCGGCGGTGTCCGTGGTCGAACAGAATTGCCTGGCCTTGTTCAAGACTATCAAGAAGGTCGTCTCAAAGTTGGTTAGTTTATTCATTCCAATCGTCTCGCCCGAACGGGATGGGCATACCGCTGGCTGCAGCTGTCTCTTTTTCAATCATCTGTATCAACTGATCGGTATTTCTAGACGAGTTCATTACACACCGCCGACAGCTGGCCGAGATTAATGAGGCATTCCACGACATGCACGCCGGCGATTGCATCCGATGCGTGGTGGACATGGGTGCGACCCAATAACTACGCTCGGATCCTCCATTCAGAGAGTCGAGGTTATAAGATGGTGCTTTATCAGGCTCAGAGGACGGTTAAAACAGGCCTGGTGCAGACGGTTCGTCAGCCAAGCCTAGGCATATCATTCCCTTACGCTTAATCGCATGCATGGACGAAGTCTCTTCTGTGGAACGCCCGCAAAGGAATTCCTTTACCCACAGGCGAGGAATTGCTCTTCCTCGACCACCTCTGTGCACGACCGTGAAGCTTTCGTAGCTAGTATCACCGACGCGACAGACCGAAACATGCTCGAGACCATCGCTATGCAGCCATCGTTCCGGGCCAACCGATTGGGGCACCAGTCCGAGGGATACGATCGCGGGCGTGTCCAAAACCCCGCTGGTGGTACGTTTCCTTCCATGGCCAGCTGGCCGTTTACTCTCGCTCGCGCCACCAGGCGGCAGTGGGCCAGTCTGGCAGTGGGGTCGTTGGCTAGGTCTTACCGCGCTCCAACTCTCGACACCGCTTCAATGTACGGTCGCTTTGCGTCTGCCTGCTGCTTCTTCGCTCGTTCTCCGTCGTCCTGATCGACGCCAGTAATGTATCTGTGACCTACTCTTGACCATGTGTCGATGACGCTTCTCACATTTGACCTTGCTCACCCGAGGCCGGCACCCGATGCTGACTAACTACAATCTCACTTCTCAACCATTGGAGCTTGTGGCGAGCTCCAAACCGTGGCTTTTTCCAAGCACAGGTTGTTGCAGAACCTAGGAGGTCGAGGTGTCTGCTCCAGATTTCGGCGCACAATGCATCAGTCATCCGACGATGAGGCGAGCAGGCCACTCCTGGACAAGACGGTCCCGGTGGCGGACCCAGTCGAAAAGACGGCATCCTCCAACATTCACGCGGAGGAACAGTCCGTGGACCAAGAAGAGCAATTTCCACTGCGTAAGTCGTTTTCCGCGGTGAATGGCCAAGTCTAAATCTGGCCGCGACAGCAAGCTGGACGTGGGCCCGCACCGATGTCAAGGGCCGACGACTTCCCCAAACCATCGCACACCGTGGCTACAAGGCCGAGCATCCGGAAAATACCTTGAAGGCGTTTCAAGGCGCCGTCGAGGTCGGGGCTCATGCCGTCGAGACCGACATACATCTGTCCAAGGACGACGTCGTCGTTCTCTCCCATGTAGGTCATCTTCTCCTCGCGGGATCGCACGACCAGAGAATGATTGACGCACGGCAGGATGGAGATCTCAAACGCTGTTTCGGGCAGAAGGAAAAGATCATCGACTGCGATTGGGACTACCTGAGCACGCTTCGCACTCTCAAAGCACCACACGAGCCGATGCCCCGTCTGCGTGACTTGCTCGCGTATGTCGCCCAGCCCGGCTTAGAGCACATATGGTTACTGCTGGACATTAAACTCGACAACAATTCCGACAAAGTCATGAGACTGATTGCCGAGACGCTGGCCGCTGTGAATCCGGGGCAACGAGCCTGGAATCAACGAGTCGTGCTGGGCATCTGGGCGGCCAAGTTTCTTCCGCTGTGCATCCAGTACTTACCCGGTTATCCTGTCTCACACATCGGCTTTTCCACGACCTACGCCCGGCAATTTCTCAAGGTGCCCAACGTCTCCTTTAACATGCTCCAGAAAGTTCTGCTCGGTCCGGTCGGAGCTCGATTCATGAGGGATGTCCGCCGGGCCAACCGGGCGCTCTTCGTCTGGACGGTCAATGATGCGAATCTCATGAAGTGGAGCATCCAGAAACGGGTGGACGGAGTGATCACGGATGACCCGAAGAAATTCAACCAAATCCGTCGTGACTGGGAGGACGACGAGGAGAAGGCGACGGCCCGACTCAGCCTGATGCAGTGGCTCTACACATTGTGGCTCTGGATGATGATCGGAGCCTTTTCTATTCCCTTTAAGCGGAGATTTCCCGAGACCGTCGAGCAGTTCATCAAAAATGACCTGCGAGCAAAGGCGACCCTGACGCTGGGAGAGACAGAAGAGTGAATAGACATCGAGTTGAAGCAGTCCTGTTCGGCTGCCGGCAATGGATGATAGAATTCAAAGATGAATCTGAAAGTATACTGGATTTTGACAATGTGGCGGATTTACCCCGCGCACACAACGCGTCCCGCGGGCACGCGTTGTTCACCGCCCGCACCCTTTCTCATCTTTGTCCATTCCAGACTGTATGATGACGAGGTGACTGGCTTCCAAAATGCCTCGAGAGATCATTACAATCCAAGCTGGTCAAGTAGGTTCCATCACAACGTGTCGATGGCGGTGCTGAACCATGTCTAGTGCGGGAATTCGATCGGCACCCAATTCTGGCAACAGTTGTGTCAAGAGCATGGCATCAGCCGCGATGGCAATCTCGAAGAATTCGCTACCGAGGGCGGTGATCGAAAGGATGTCTTCTTCTACCAGAGCGATGACACGCGCTACATTCCACGTGCGATCCTGATCGACCTCGAGCCGCGAGTCATCAACAACATCCAGACGGGCCCGTACAAGAACATTTACAATCCCGAGAACTTCTTTATTGGCGAGCATGGAATGGGCGCGGGGAACAACTGGGCCGCTGGCTACGCCGCCGGGGAGCGGGTCCAGGAGGAGATCTTCGACATGATCGATCGCGAGGCGGACGGGAGCGACTCGTTGGAAGGCTTCATGCTCCTTCATTCGATTGCCGGCGGCACCGGGTCTGGCCTGGGCTCATATTTGCTCGAACGAATGAACGACCGGTTTCCGAAGAAGATCATCCAGACATACTCGGTGTTTCCCGACACGGCCATTGGAGACGTCGTCGTCAACCCGTACAACAGCTTACTCGCTCTCCGACGACTCACGCAAAACGCCGATTCTGTCGTCGTCCTCGACAATGGCGCCCTCTCGAGAATCGCGTCCGAGAGACTGCATGTGCAGGAACCGTCGTTCCAACAAACCAACCAACTCGTGTCCACGGTCATGTCGGCGTCGACCACGACGTTGCGGTATCCGGGATACATGCACAACGACCTGGTCGGCATCATCGCCTCTCTGATTCCCACCCCGCGGTGCCATTTTCTCATGACGGCCTACACGCCCTTCACCGGGGACAATCTTGACCAGGCCAAGACGGTGCGCAAGACGACCGTGCTCGATGTCATGCGCCGTCTGCTGCAGCCCAAGAACAGGATGGTGTCGATCACGCCGTCCAAGTCATCCTGTTACATCTCGATCCTGAATATCATCCAAGGCGAAGCCGACCCGACCGACGTTCACAAGTCTCTTCTTCGCATCCGAGAAAGAAGGATGGCCAACTTCATCCCCTGGGGCCCAGCTTCCATCCAGGTGGCGCTGACCAAGAAATCACCGTATCTACAAAACACCCACCGAGTCTCGGGACTGATGCTGGCCAACCACACCAGCGTGGCCACGTTGTTCCGCAGGATCGTGGTGCAATACGAAAAGATGCGCAAACGAAACGCATACCTTGAGCAGTACAAGAAGGAAGCCCCATTTGCAGACGGATTGGGCGAATTTGATGAAGCGAAGGAGGTGGTCACGGGCTTAATCGGAGAATACGAGGCGGCCGAGAAAGATGATTACCTGGATCCCGATGCTGGGAAGGACCACCAGCCTGCCTGATTCAGGACATTTGACGTCGATGATGCATTGCAGTCACACCGGGCATGAGGCCACGAGCTTGGATGACGGAGTTCACCCGCGCCATCACGACTGGACGGAAATAGCTCTTGGAACCCGGGGTGGCTCAGGATCATCCATTGGATGTCTTTTGACGGTGACCGATGACATCCGTCCTTTGGCGAGGACAGGAGGGATCCCAGAGATGGTCTGGAAAACAGAAAACATCAATGCTCACATGGATGCTCACTGTCCCTTTCCAGCTCTCTCAGGCTGCGTCTAGATGGGCGCTTAAGGGAGCCGCGCGTTAAAAACAGGGTACCAGCGCGACGGGAGAAGTGTGGGCCAATAATGCAATAACAGCGGCATTGTTATCGGATCAACCCGATGTCATCATCCTCACAGCACATGATCAAAAAATGGCGCTTCCATCTCGTGTCCCTTCACCGACGAGATTCCGCCCGTTGGATATTTTTGCCCCCCCGGACCACGATCGGCGCCATGCAGCAGGCTGACACGGCCATATGTGGCAGCTGGAGACACGATGAGACCTTGGGCATGGACGCCCGAAATGCGACGGTTCCAAAGCCTGCTTTGACGTGGCAGAATAGCATCGCGTGCAGATGGACTGGAGCAGTCCGGTGAAGTCCAGAGACCGAAATATTCTTCCATGGATCAAGCAACGAATCTAGAGCATGCAAATCCCGAACGATGCTGTCTCGGCGAAGAGAAAAAGCCAGAACCAGGCAGCGAGCTTTTTGTGAGGCGACCAGACCAAGCGCGG
>Ga0255336_100391_pt1 | contig 76548 bp, 59 predicted proteins | sample MeOH1_35cm_T3_17_FD_189102 | JGI IMG/M metagenome (GOLD analysis project Ga0255336, IMG submission 189102) | Sandy soil microbial communities from University of British Columbia, Vancouver, Canada - MeOH1_35cm_T3_179 | ecosystem: Engineered > Artificial ecosystem > Sand microcosm > Unclassified ... | reverse complement strand
ACAAGAACAACAGCAAGGACAAGAACAACAGCAAGGACAAGAACAACAGCAAGGACAAGAACAACAGCAAGGACAAGAACAACAGCAAGGACAAGAACAACAGCAAGGACAAGAACAACAGCAAGGACAAAATCTCGGAGAGCGCTTCGCGCTTCTTAGTAGAACCCACATAATCTCGCCAAAAGAGGCGAGCTTATATGGGGCACCCGCTGCGCTTAGGTTCGCTGGAAGTTCATACTTTATCGCGCGCGCGGCGAATCGGTTCGCTGGAGTTCATACTTCATGGCACCCGCGAAGGTTCGTCGCGGGTGCCATGAAGGTTGGCTTAGGCGGTGGTGGAGCGCTCGTGGACGAAGGCGAGGGTGGCTTCGAGGATATCGTCGACGAGGGACTGGGATGAGGCTTCGCAATAGACGCGGAGCAGGGGTTCGGTGCCAGAGCCTCGGATGAGGACCCAGGCTTCGGCGTCGGCTACTTGAGAAGGCGAAGAGGTGGACGCGGGATGTTGGGGGGACGGATGGTACGCCTTGGGGACTTCGAGGAAGAACTTGGAGCCGTCGAGGTCTTCCATGTGGTGGACTTTGTAATTGCCGATGGTGGCGGGTTTGGCGGCGGCGCGGCGCAGAGCAGATTGCTTGATCTCTTCGGTGAGGCGGAGGTCGCGGCGTCCGTAGTAGTGGCGTCCGTATTTCTGTTGGAGGTCTTCCACTAGATGGCCGAGGGACTTACCTTCTTCGGCCATTACGTTGGCCAGAAGGAGGGCGTTCAAGGTGCCGTCGCGCTCGGGGAGGAAGCTGGGAAGGCCGATGCCACCGGACTCCTCGCCTCCGATCAAGACCTGCTTGCCGCTGAGGACGATGTCGGCTACATACTTGAAACCGATGCCGTGCTCGATGAGTTCGCGGTTGTAAGCCTTGGCGATGCGGTCGAGCATCTTCGTGGTGTTGAAGGCGCGGGTGATGACTCCGGGCCACTGCTTGCGCTTCAAGAGCCATTCGAGAAGGACGGCGTAGCACTTGTGCGCATCGACGAGACTGCCGTCTTCGGTAACGGCTCCGATGCGGTCGGCGTCGCCATCGGTGGCGAGTCCGGCGTCGCAATGATGGGCCACTACCGCTTCCTGAAGGCCGCGCAGGTGCGGCAGGATAGGTTCGGGATTCATGCCGGGAAAGAGTGGATCGATCTCGCCGTGAATCTCGATGTGAGGGACGCCGAGTTCGGTGAAGATGCCGGAGATGATGCCGCGTCCGGCACCGTACATGACATCGACGGCAAACTTCTGCTTGGCTTTGGCGATGAGTTTGAGATCGACGAAGGCTTTGACGGCGGCGATGTAGTCGGTTTTGAAATCGGCCTCGACGACGGAGCCGCCTGCACGCTCGATGTGCGGGGCGTCGATGAGTGCTTCGATCTTTTTGATGATGGCCGGAGAGGCGGAGCCGCCGTAGCTGGCCTTGAACTTTACGCCGTTCCAATCCCATGGATTGTGGCTGGAGGTGATCATTACGCCACCGGCGGAGCCGAGCTTTTTGACCATGTAGCTGAGGGCGGGAGTGGGGGTGATTTCCCTGGCAAGCTGCACGCGGATGCCGCTGGCGGCGATGGCTTCGGCGGTGATTTCGGCGAAGCGGCGCGAGCCGAATCGGGTGTCGTAGGCAACGAGGATTCCCTTGGACGGGTCCTCGTACTGATGAACGTAGTTGGCGATGGCGTCGGCGACACGGCGGACGTTTTCAAATGTGTAGTCGTCGGCAATGACGCCGCGCCATCCGTCGGTGCCGAACTTGATCTGCTGAGTCATGGTGGTAAGAGTCCTTGCGGTGCGGCTTGGAGCCGTAACCGAAACAATACGAGAAAGTCAAAGGCGAAAAACAAAATCAACGGCGAAGGACAAAAGTCAAATGCGAAGAGCAAAGTCAAAAGCCCCACTCAACGAAAAGAGCGTTGAGTGGGCCACCCGTTGAGTGGGGCACCTCTGGTAGAAAAGCCCGTGCGCGGCACTGCATATTTCGAATGCGCAGGGGTCCTTCGCTGCGCTCAGGATGACCCTTCAAAACAAAGGCAGAGACAACTGCAAGAGCAAGAGCAACAGCAACAGCAAGAGCAACAGCAACAGCAAGAGCAAGAGCAAGAGCAAGAGCAAGAGCAACAAGCAAGAGCAACAAGCAAGAGCAACAGCAACAGCAATAGCAAGAACAAGAGCAATAGCGAGAAGCAAGAGCAAGGGAGCTATACGAGATGCGAGTGCTTTTGCTGGTCGAGGTATTTTACGATTTTGCCGACATCCTGCGAGCGCTTGACGGTGGTGATTAAGAGCGCATCGCCGGAATCGACAACGACTAAACCCTCGACACCGACGGCGGCGATGAATTTGCCGGGGGCGTGGAGGTAGTTGTCGTGGGCATCGAGCGTGAAGGACGAGTCGGCGGCGATGACGTTATCTTTGTGCTTGCCCTGGGCAATGCGGTGTTCGAAGTGCGCGGCCCAGGAGCCAAGGTCGTTCCATCCCCAGTCGGCGGGGATGCAGAAGATGTTGGACGCGGCTTCTCCAAGGACGGAGCGGGGCTCGATGATTCCGTAATCGACGCTCTTGTCTTCGCACTTGGGGTAGAGTTTGCGCAAGGCTTCATCGAACTGGCGAGTGCCCCAGGTGGCGGCGATCTTCTCTAACACCTTGGCGGTGGCGGGAAGGTATTCGCGCAACGCGTTGACCAGCGTTTTGGCCGACCAGAGGAACATGCCGCTGTTCCAGTGGAAATTTCCGGCGGCGAGGAATTGCTCGGCCACGGCTTTCTCTGGCTTTTCGCGGAAGCGGGCGACGCGCGTGACCTCGCCCTGGCAGGCGACTCCGGCCTCGATGTATCCGTATCCGGTTTCGGGGCGCGTGGGCTTGACGCCCATGACAACGATGTTTTCACCGGCGGCGGCAAGGGCAATTCCGGTTTGAAGATCGCGGCGGAACTGCTTCTCTTTTTGGATGACCTGATCGGAGGGGAAAAGTCCGAGCACGGCATCCGGATTCTTGCGATGGAGGATGAAGGCGGCGAGGCCGATGGCGGGAGCGGTGTTGCGTCCTATGGGCTCGGCGACGATCTGCTTTTTGGGGAGCGTTTTAAGCTGGCGCGCGATGTTGTTGCGCAGGTCGCCGTTAGTAATAATCCAGAAATTTTCCGGGGCGGCCAAGGGGAACAGGCGGGCAACAGTTTCCTGAATCATGGACTGCTCGGAGTTGAGCGTCAGCAGTTGTTTTGCGAATGCCTTGCGGCTCAACGGCCAGAAGCGCGTGCCGCGACCTCCGGCCAGGATGATGGGATAAAACTCAGGCTTGCGAGTCCTCGCCAAGATTGCTCCTTGACGCTAAATATGCGTGATGACGTTTCCAGTATGCAGATTTGTGAGCGGCTCCGCCACCTTTTCCGCTGGCAGACGCATGCGAAGCACTTCGGCGTTCCACTGCGGACGCACGGTGAATTCGCGTGTTGAGGCGGGAATGACAACAGCTTCGCCGCGCATGAACGGCAAAGGCTGCGAGCCATCGCACTCGACGACGGCTCCGCCATCGACGGAAACGAGAACTTGAACGGAACTTCTTCCGGGCTCGGCGTGGAAGGTGAGCGGCTGGTCGATCTTGTGCTTCTCAACGATGAAGCATGGCGATGAGACTAAAAGATCATGGCCCTCGCGGCCAGCAAATTCCGGCAGGGGTTGCGAAGGGACGAGCCCGGCGTGAGTTTTTTCCTCGATGGCTTCCATGCCTTGATCGAGGTGGAGCTGGCGGGGACGTCCGTAGTCGTAGAGACGATAGGTGACGTCGCAGTTCTGCTGGGTCTCAACAAAAATGGCGTTGGGGCCGATGGCGTGGACGGTTCCGGCATCGACGTAAACCATGTCGGAGGTGTGAACGTCTAGCCAGTTGAGCATGTGTTCGGCCTGGTTGGCTTCGATGGAACGGCGGAACATCTCGCGATTGATGCCGGGGCGGAGACCCAGTCCGACGCGCGCGCCATCGATGGCTCGGGCGACGTACCAGCACTCGGTTTTGCCGCAAGGCTGCCCGGCAAGGAGGGCGCGTGTGTCATCGGGATGCACCTGGACACTGAGTTTTTCCCGGGGAAAAAGGAACTTGATGAGCAGGGGAAAACGCTTTGTATGCGGCGAGGCTTCGCCGGTGAGTTCGGCTCCGAACTGGGTGGCGAGATCGCGAAGGATTTGTCCGGCGAGTGGGCCGTTGGCGACACGGCAATCTTCTCCGGTGAGCCAAACTTCGCCGATAGGATCGGCTTCGACGGCGCGGGCGAAGTAGGGTCGCAGATCGCGCGTGCCCCAGACGCGCTCGTGAAACTCCGGAAGTATGAGGAATGGATAGAGTTCAGGCATGGATTCTTAGGCGCCCTGCCACAGAGTAGCGCAACCTATCGTTGGATGGAAATAGCAGAGGAATGAGATGCCGGGTGAACATCTCATTCCTCAAACTTCGCAAAGCCGAAACGGCGGGGCAACCTTGGAGTAACTGGCCCTCGAATTACAACGATGCGAAGAAGGTGCGCACGCGCTCGAGGCCGCGATCAATCTCTCCGGCGGAAGTGGCGTAGGAGAAACGGATGTGGCCGGGTTGTCCGAATGCCTCGCCGGGAACGCCGACGACGTGACCTTCGCGCAAGAGACGCGAGGTCAACTCGGTGGTGGAAAGGCCGGCGCGAGTGGCGATTCCCGAAACGTCAGGGAAGGCATAGAACGCACCGTAGGGGACGTTGCACTTGACGCCGGGGATGGTACGAAGTCCGGCGACGATGCGGTCGCGGAGGTGGATGTATTCGGCGCGCATGTCGGCTACGCATTGCTGCGAGGCGGTCAGGGCAGCGAGTCCGGCCTTCTGCACGATGGAGGTGGGATTGGAGGTGGACTGGCTCTGCAATTTCTGAAGCTGGTTGATGACGGGCTTCGGTGCGAGAGCGTAGCCGAGACGCCATCCGGTCATGGAATAGGTTTTGGAGAGCGAACCCATGAGCAGGAGCGAATCCTTGTATTCCTTAAGCGATCCGAGAGAGAAGGGATGGCCGGTGTAGTCGAGGTACACGTAGCATTCATCGCTCATGACGTAGATGCCGCTGGAGGCGGCCAACTTCACGATGGCCGTGAGGTCTTCGGGGGCGACAACGGCGCCGGAAGGGTTGTTCGGCGAATTGAGCAGGATGATGCGGGTGCGCGGGGTGATGGCCTTCTCAACCATCGCGGCGGTGAGGCGGAAGCCCTCGGCAGCATCGGTCGGGACGAAGGCGCACTTGCCGCCGCAGTACTCCACCATGTCCTTAAAGGAGACCCAGTAGGGGACGGGGATGATGACCTCGTCGCCGTGGTCGATGAGCACCTGAAAGGTGTTGAACAGGGCGTTTTTGCCGCCGGTGGTGACGATGGATTCGTCCCATGAGTAGTTGGAGCCGAAATCGTCGTGGTGACGGGTGGCGATGGCCTGGCGGAGGTCCTTGATTCCGGCTACGGCTGTGTACTTGGTGAAATTGTTCTGGATGGCTTCGATGCCGGCCTGCTTGATGTGCTCAGGGGTGGCGAAGTGGGGCTCGCCTGCTCCGAAATCGACCAGATCGACACCTTGCGACCGCAGGGTGGTCGCGTCGTTGTTGATGGCCATGGTGGCCGAGATTTCGATGCGGCCTATGCGCGCCGTGAATGCGGTAGCTCCTGCGGTAAATGACACTGATAATTCCTTTCGAGGTACTGATTAGGATTGCGCCCCGGGCATGCTCGCCGAAGGGCGGCGGAATCTATTTGGAAGCCTGCGGAGTGGCGACTCGGAGCCGCTCACGAAGACGTTCATCCACGGAGGTCGGGATGAGACCTTCGAGGGAACCACCGAGCGAAGCAATTTCGCGTACCAGCTTCGAACTCAGGTAGGAGTACGCTCCGGCGGGCATCATGAAAACTGTCTCCAGGCTGGAGTCAAGCTTGCGATTCATCCAGGCCATCTGGAGTTCGTACTCGTAGTCGCTGACGGCGCGGATGCCGCGGAGAACCGCCTGGGCACCGCGCTCGCGGGCGTAGTCCACGAGCAAACCTTCGAAGGATTCAGCGCGAACGTTCTTCCACTGGCTGGTGCATTCGCGCAACATTTCGAGGCGCTCGTCCACGCTGAACAGGGGAGTTTTCTCTGAATTCCGCAAGATGGCTACAACAAGTTCATCAAAAATGTTCGCTCCCCGCTGGATCAAATCGAGGTGACCGTTGGTTGGCGGGTCGAAAGTTCCGGGGTAGATGGCAATGACTCGCTTCAATGTCCCTCGGGAGAGCGGCAGAATAGTTTGATTTTATGCCCCGATGGAGGAGCGAATCAACTGGGGCAATGTTTTTTTGGGGTTGACTGCACGGCGTTTACTACAGGGGGAGTGCTGCCTTGTCCCCACATATGCCAAAGGAGGGCATATGTGGGCCACCTGGGATTTGTCTGTGCCGCATCAGAGTGTGTAATAGTCTTCGGATGCGTTCCGATGCAGAGTTTGGCCCATGGTTCTACAATTGGGCGACTTCGGGGCCAACCCATTTATGAGCCTTCTCGATAAGAACACTCTGCGCATTCTATTCACAATCCTGGCGATGGTTGCGCTGCTGGGATTTATGTGGCTGGCGCGCAAACCGCTGCTTGTTTTCCTGTTTGCCATGCTGTTTGCCTACCTGCTGGAGCCGCTGATTGCGCTGTTGCAGCGGTGGACGCGGCGTGGGCGGGGAGTGGCGATTGCAATTACCTATGTGGCAATTTTTGCCGGGCTGCTGGTCGTGGGATTGGTGGTGGGTCCGCGAGTGGTCGATGAAGGGCGCGTTTTGTCCGACTCGGCTCCAGAACTCTACAACAAGGTCGCCAACGGCACGATTGCGTTTCAGGTGGGAAAGGCGAGAGGGTGGAGCGAGGAGACACAGGCCCGGGCGCAGCAGTTCATCGTCGAGCATCGCGAAGACGTATTGGCCACGATCAGCGCACAAAGCAAGAAAGCCACGGGCGTTGCGGGAAACGTGCTGTGGCTGGTGCTGGTGCCGATCCTGGCAATCTTCTTCCTGAAGGACAAAAGCCAATTTGCGCGAAGCCTTGAGAATCTGCTGGATAACGAACACAGCCGCGAGTTGTTGCGGGACGTGCTGGGAAATCTTGACGAAATGCTGTCGCACTTTGTGCGCGCGCAGTTGTACCTGGCGGCGATCTCGGGACTGGCGTACATGACGACACTGACGCTGATGCGCGTTCCCTATTCTTTGGCGTTGGGAACCTTGGGCGGATTGCTGGAGTTCATCCCGTTTGTGGGGCCGCTGGTGGCGGGAGCGCTGATTCTGGCCGTCAGCTTTGGGTTTAACTACGGACATCTATTGATAGTGCTGTTGTTTCTGCTGGTATGGCGCGGGTTACAGGATTATCTGATCTCTCCACACGTGATGGGAGGGCGGGTGGAGGTGCATCCGCTGGCCGCTATCTTTGGGGTGCTGGCGGGAGGCGAGATCGCAGGGGTTGCGGGGATCTATTTCGCGGTGCCGGTGATGGCGGCGGGACGGATTCTGTGGATGAGCTGGCGGAGGCATGATGGAAGCATCCGGCTGGAGCCAGAGACCGGAGAGCGAGCGAAACAGCGGATTCTTCCCTAGGGAAAGGGCAACAGGGACAACGGCAAGACAGCTACTCTTTGAGCAAGCACGGGGCTCTTAGCGGTTCGGTTTCGGGATTGTGAGTGATATAGCGATTTTCTGCTCGGAAAGAGAAAACAGCAAACACAATGCAAGGTCAAAAGCCCCACTCAAGCCCAACAACGGGGGCTTGAATGGGCCACCCGCCGGGAGCAAACAGAGGTGAGGTCGGAAACACTCCTGAGAACTACTGCAGAACGGTCTCAAGGAAGGTATATCCCGCGAGAGAAGAAGAATCGATGGCGGGCTGAAAAGCTTGAAGCTGTGCGGGAGACTTGGGCAGTGCGGGGGTCCTTCGCTTACGCTCAGGATGACACCTCTCAGCACGTGGCTAAGCCGAGGTACCCGTCCGTTATTCTAATTTCCGGAACGGCCCGCTTGGGTATTCTTAACATGGCATTCATTCGTCTGTAACTAGCATTCTCTAGGCTGGGAGCCGTTAATGGAGAAAGCAAATTCAGACGAAGGAATGGTTATGGATTTGATTCTGGAAGCTCGGACTGGGCACGAGCGCGTGACGATGGCCTGCTACGGAAAGCTGGTGGGAGGCAAAGAAGCCGATGTATTCCGCGGCAGCGCATTGTTGCTGATGAGCGGCTTCGATAATCTGGTCATCGACCTGGCGGGAGTGCGCTCGATGGACTGCGGAGGGGTGGGAAGTTTGGCTTCGGTGCTGGGGATGGCGGTGGACAAGGGTAAGCAGGTGCAGATCGCCAATGCCAGCCCGAAGATCGTGCAAATGCTTCGAGTGACAAAGCTGGATCAGTTTTTGGAACGGGAGAACAGGGAGAGGCCGCAAGGGGCGGCGGGGCATTACGAGGCGGTGGCGTAGAGGGACCCTGGTAGCTGACGGCAAGTGCAAAAACAAGAGCAGAGTCAAAAACCACCCGTGCAAGTGGAGTGTTGCCGACTCCCCACATATGCCAAAAGAGGGCATATGTGGGCCACCTGAAAGCGAAAGACAAAAGCAAAAGCTCCACATCTGGTGAAAACGGCAGATGTGGAGCAGTTGGATTCGAACTATCTCACAATGAAAACTACTTCTTGGGGACGGCAGCTTTGGCGGCGGCCACTTCCCGAGGGGAAACCGGCTGCGGGTCAGCCGGAGCTTCGGATGCGGCTTTATCCAGGCCGAGGGCTTTGCGGACCGCCAACTCGATGCGGACAGCAATGTCCTTGTTTTCCTTGAGGAAGTTCTTGGTGTTTTCGCGGCCCTGGCCGATGCGTTCGCCGTCGAAGCTGTACCATGCGCCGGACTTCTCAACGATGTTGCGCTCGACAGCCTGATCGAGCATATCGCCTTCGCGGGAGATACCTTCGCCGTACATGATGTCGAACTCGGCTTCGCGGAAGGGAGCGGCGGTCTTGTTCTTGACGATTTTGATCTTGGTGCGCGATCCGACGACCTGGTCGCCATCCTTGATGGCGGCGGTGCGGCGGATGTCGATGCGCACGGAGGAGTAAAACTTGAGGGCGCGTCCGCCGGTGGTGGTTTCGGGGTTGCCGAACATGACACCGATCTTTTCGCGGATCTGGTTGATGAAGATGAGGCAGGTGCGCGACTTGCTCACCGTTCCGGTGAGTTTGCGGAGAGCCTGAGACATGAGACGGGCTTGCAATCCCATGTGGCTGTCGCCCATTTCGCCATCGAGTTCAGCCTTGGGAACCAGCGCGGCTACCGAGTCCACGACAAGGACGTCGATGGCTCCGGAGCGGACGAGGGCTTCGGTGATTTCAAGGGCCTGCTCGCCGTAGTCGGGCTGCGAAACCAGGAGGTTATCGACATCCACACCGAGGCGCTTGGCGTAGGCGGGGTCGAGAGCGTGTTCGGCGTCCACAAAGGCAGCCATGCCGCCAGCCTTTTGGGCTTCGGCGATGATCTGCAGGGTGATGGTGGTTTTGCCGGAAGATTCGGGGCCGAAGACCTCGACGACGCGGCCACGGGGAACTCCACCGACTCCGAGGGCAGCGTCAAAGGAGATGCTGCCGGTGGAGATCACCGAAATCGGGACGATGGGCCCTTTGCTTCCCAGGCGCATGATGGAGCCCTTGCCAAACTGCTTTTCAATCTGAGAGAGCGCAAGATCGATTGCGCGGGACCGATCGTCGGCCATGAAACACTCCTTGCCAGCCGCCTTCGAGGGGCGCGTGGCTGAAAATAATTATAGGTGCGGAAAGCCACCGCCCGGAAGCGCTTTGGCTGTGTAAAGGAGCGGCCTGCGCGTGATTTCCCATCCAAATTATGGCGGCTGCCGTGAGCATAGCACGGCAGGGGGTGGAGGGGAATGAAAGGTGAAAGTAATTCGGGATGGAAGGAATGCTCCGAGTTATGTCTCGGCAAGAGCAAGGGCAAGGGCAAGGGCAAAGACAAGGGCAGGATCAAAAACCCCACGTCAGCCCGATGAAGCCGGGCGGGACGTGGGGCACCGGAAGCAGTTGCCGTATCCTTAGCGGGTTAGCGCTGCAACAAATCTACCGGCTGATGGATATCGGTCACGCGGAAGTACTTGGCCAGCGCTGGATGGCGTTCGGCGACGCGTTCGTACATTTCGTAGGCGACTTTGCGATAGCTCCAGTGGCCGCCTACTCCGGTGCGGAGTTCGCTGATGTAAACGACTTCGGCGAAGTCCATTTTGAAGAGGGTGCGCTTGCGATAGGCAAGGGGGATGAGGTAGTGCGCGGGCTGCGTGGCTTCTCCACGGGCGGCAAGGGCGGCGGCTAGTTTTTGGCCGGCGGCGGCGGCGCGGAGCATGGCTTCGGCGTAGAGGGCGGAGTGTCCGGCTTCCTGAATCTCGCGCGGGGTTTCGAAGCCGTGGGCGAAACCGTACTCCTGATGGATCTGGTTGCAGCGGCGGTGGCGGTGGAGATCGCGGTAGGCCCCGATGTCCATGAGGATGTCGAAGCGGAATTTCTGTCCGGTGCAGAAGGGACGGAGGAGTTCGTCGTGAGGGCCGCGATGGCGCATGCCAAGGTCGATGATTTCTTCGCGGCGGGCGGGGGTGAGGGCGGCGACGGCTTCACGTAGCTGGCGGTAGGGATGGCGGGATTGTTCGTAGAGCAGGGTGGTCGCAAGCTCGATATCCAAAGGATCTTCGTCGAGGAGATCGACCTCGGGAACGGAGACGATGGACTGGCCGCGCATGAGTTCGGCGGCGGCCTGGGCGAGTTCCTGACGGGAGGTGAGCTCGTAGGCGCAGGGCTCGGCGTACTTGACCAGGGTGGGAGAGACTTTGATTTCGCGGAGGAGTTCAAGGCGGGCCTGCTCACCGAGGGCGGCGTCTTTGGCGGCGATCTGCTCGACCAGCAGGCGGCGCTTTTCGGCGTTGACATCCCAGGCGGGACCGCGGGCGGCTTGCTTCATGCGGTCGCCGAGGAGGCGAACCTCTTCGTAGGGGCTGCCGAGAAGGCGCGAGACCTGGGTTTCGAGGGTGCGGGCGTTGGTGATTTGTCCGAGCGAGGTATTGGTGGCCAGGGGCAATAAGTAGCGTGAAATGTCAAAGGCGCGGGCGCGAAGGGTGCGCTCGTAGGCTTCCTTGGTCATCTCGGCGGGCTTGGGCGTCTTCGATACGAGGTACTCGAAGTTGAGCTCGCTGAATTTGCGGTACTCGGCGAAGAGGAAGCCGATGGTTTCGTCGAAGAGTTGCGCGTCGGAGGGGTCGGCGAAGTGTGGGCGGTAGTGGCCGCTCTTCTTGAAATCCTGGTAGCGGGTGGAGCGCTCCTGGCCGTCCCAGCGGGTTTCATCGACGACAAGGGTGGCGGCGAGGAGGGAGAGCCGTTCGATGGCCATGGCGACGTGGGCGAGGTCGGCAATGGAGCGGTGACCGTATTGGAAATAAAAGGTGCCGAGGAACTTCTCCGCCTTCTCGTCGTTCAGCTCGGTGAGCGACTGCTTGATGGAGAGCGATGAGCGGGAATACTTGGCCATGGCATAGGCCTGGACCTCTGGAGCGGCGCCGTGGATGCAATAGACCTGCGTTTCGGCAGAGCTGGTCGGGTCGGCAGAGCTTGGGGTGGAGGAGGTTCCAGTAGCCTTTTCGGTCATGGGTTCGATTTTGCAGGAAAGCGCGGCGTATTTCCAGCTTAGTTCTCGATGACGAAATGAAATCCGCAGCCAAGTGACGCTATGATGATGTCATGTGCGGAGCGGCAGCGGGTTGAGCTACGCTTGGATTGAGATAGAGCCGTGGAAGCAGAGATTCAGACACAATTCATTACGGCGGGAAGTTTGCTGTACTCGGTCGATCACCGTCCGTGGATGCCTCCCGACTCTCCGTGGCTGCTGTCTCAGAACTGGAACGATCTGCTGTTTGCGCATTTTGCGGTGGACGCGCCAACCCTGCGGCAGATGGTGCCCGATGCATTAACGCTGGATCTCTACGACAGAGTGGGGTGGGTGACGATTGCGGCATTCTGCACGAGCCATCTGCGTCCGAGCGGAATTCCGCCGCTGCCGGGGCTCTCGTTTTTTCCGCAACTGACATTGCGAACCTATGTAACGCTGCAGGGGAAACCGGGGCTGCTTTACTTGAGCGTGGATGCGGCGAACCTGTCAGCCGTGTGGCTGGCACGCGTGTTCTTTCGCATGCAGTACTGGCACGCGTCCATGCAGGTGAGCGGAGCTACAATTCAGGCGCGAAAGGCGGAGGAGAAAGCGATTCACTTGCGGTCATCTCGTCTGCATGGGCCGAGGGGAGAAAATGGGCCGGCGAAGCTCGACGTGCAGTACTGCCCCGAGGGCGAAGCGAGGCTGGCAGGCCGGGGCAGCCTGGAAGAATTTCTCACTGAGCGTTACTGCGTGTATTCGTGGAATCGGCGGAAGATCTATCGCACCGAGGTACATCATCAGCCGTGGTCGCTGCAGGGAGCGACGGTTGAAATTCGTGATAATACAATCGGGGCGCCGCTGGGCCTAACTTTTCCGGCAAGGCCGGAGTTCTGCCACTTCTCGCGATCACTGAAGGCGCTGATCTGGGCTCCGGAAAGCATTCGCCTGTAACCGCGCTGGTTACAGGCGACGATGGTCGGTATGCGACGGAAACAACAGGTAGGAAGCGGAGACGGAAAGCAGGATCATCCATGCCAGGGTGGCACGCTCGGCTTCGTTGTCGACACGCAGGGAATGCAGTGGAGAAAACAATATCTGAGAAAAAATAAGGGCGGCGAGCAAGGAACCCACTACGCTGACCATGGCTCCGAAGCGGCTGGAGAGCATCACGAGCACTGCCGTGAACACGAACGGGGCCATTAATTTCCAATGAGTTCTGGAGAAAACCAGTGCTACGGCCAGCGCACAGAGAGCACTGACAGCGATTCCTACAGTTGATTGCAAGGTATATAGCAATTTTTTCTTCATGATCATTTTGCTAGGCAGGATTCATTTGTAGAACCCCGTAAAGATCGCATGAATTCAGAGCTGAGTGTTAAGAAAATCGAGAGTAGAAGCGCCGAGCATCTGGCAGCTCAGATTGCAGCTTGGATGATTGAGCGCACGCCCATTTTGGCAGCAAAATTGGCCCTGTGACGTGCTGCAGCCTTCGATTTTGCTCGCTGGAATCGCCCCGCTTAAAGCAGAATAATCATAGCTTTCCGCGCCGGAAGCGCTTCCGAAGTACCAGGGACAAAACGCCAGATGCCTCATGGGACCGACTCACTTCTGCTGCAGATGTTCACCATCTTCGTTTGGGCGAAGGTGTTTGGTGAGTTGTTCGAGAGATTGAGATTGCCCGCGGTTCTGGGTGAGATTCTGGCGGGAGTAGCTCTTGGTCCCTACGCGACCCGGTTCATATTGCCGGGAGACACGATCAACTCGATTGCGGAAATCGGGGCCGTATTCCTACTGTTTACGGTTGGTCTGGAAACTTCTCCGAGCGATCTGATCCGCGTGGGACGTCTGAGTTTGAGGGTGGCCGTCGCGGGAATCATTCTGCCATTTGCGATGGGATTCCTCTTCCTGCGAATGCATCACGAACCAACGCATGAAGCCATTTTTGTTGCGGCAGCCATGGTGGCTACCAGCGTCGGCATAACGGCGCGCGTGCTACGCGACATGAACGTGCACAAATCGCGCACGGCTCAGATCATCCTGGGAGCCGCGGTCTTTGATGACATCCTTGGCATGTTGTTGCTCGGCGTCCTGGTGAGCACGGTGAGCACGGGGGGAATTCAGTACGTCCACCTGGGGTTGGTGTCGGCGGAAGCCGTGGGCTTTGCGCTGTTCATGATTTACGTCGCGCCGCGAGTGGTGGATCGTCTGGAGCCGGGAATTCAGCAGATGCAGACGCAGGATGCTCCGCTGGTGCTGGCCTTGGCGCTTTGTCTTGGACTCTCGGTGGCGGCTACGCGTATTGGAATGGCGGCGATTATCGGCGCGTTCTTTGCGGGGCTGGCGTTTGCGGATTATTCACCGCGATGGAATCTGGAGCCGCGCGCACAGGCGATCAATCAGTTCCTGGCGCCGTTCTTCTTCTTCACGATGGGATCGCGGCTGGATTTGTCAGTGTTTTCGCGCTCGGTGGTGATGCTGGCAATGGCGCTGTCGGCGTTGGCCGTGATTTCAAAGATTGTCGGGTGCGGGCTGCCGCTGTATCGCGAGGGATGGCGCAGTATGTTGCAGGTGGGAGTGGGAATGACGCCTCGCGGCGAAGTCGCGCTGATCGTGGCGCTCATCGGCTTGCAGATGAACATGATCTCGCAGCGCGCCTATGCGCTGGTGATCGTGATGACGGCGGTTACGACGGTGCTGCCGGCTCCGTTCCTGCGAATGCTGTTCATCCCCGGCGACAAGGGCCCTGGAATATCAGGAAAAGAAGAGGCTGCGGAAGTGCAGATCTCAGGGCAACTCGGGTAGGCCGGTCAGCTATAATCCGCTAAGTTCCATTTGCATAATTTGAGGTGATTTATGGAGTCCTTGCAGGGACACGTGGCGCTCGTCACCGGAGCGTCGCAGGGAATTGGACGCGCCTGCGCCGTGACGCTGGCCAAAGCCGGAGCAACGATTGCACTGGCGGCGCGCAATGAAGAGAAACTGAAGGATGTAGCCGCGCAGATTGAAGGCGAAGGCGGAAAGGCCGTTGCTTTCCGGCTCGATGTGACTTCGGGAGATGCAATTAAAGCCACGGTAAAAGAGATTACCGCGCAGCTTGGCAAGATCGACATTCTGGTGAACAACGCCGGGATTACAAAGGACAATCTGCTGCTGCGAATGAAACGCGCGGATTGGGACGATGTGCTGACCACGAACCTGAGCGCGCCGTTTCTGCTGACGCAGGCGGTGTTGAGCGGGATGCTGAAACAACACTGGGGACGGATTATCAACATCACCTCGATCGTGGGCGAGGTGGGCGCGGCGGGGCAGGCGAACTACGCTTCGTCAAAGGCTGGACTAATTGGGCTGACGCATTCGGTGGCGCGCGAAGTGGCTTCGCGAAATATCACGGTGAATGCTGTGGCTCCGGGATACATTGCGACGGCGATGACCGATGCGCTGAACGAAGAGCAGAAGGCAGCGATCACGGCGCAGATTCCGCTGGGACGGCAGGGCACGGATGCGGATATCGCAAACGCGGTGCTGTTTCTGGCGAGCAACGAGGCAAGCTACATCACCGGTCACGTGCTGGATGTGAACGGCGGAATGCTGATGCGGTAATGGACGACACGGGCGGGTACGGGACAGCTTGGCACTATGAGTTGGGACTGTGCGCGGTGTTTGTCGCGGCGCTCGTGGCTTCGTCCGTTCACGCTTATGACACGTTCACCTGGTTTCTGGAAGTGGCGCCGGCGCTGATTGGAGTAGCTGTGCTCGCGGCCACTCGCAGCCGCTTCCGGTTTACGCCGCTGGTGTACACGCTGATCCTGATTCACTCGATCATCCTCATGATTGGCGGGCATTACACGTATGCGCGGGTTCCGGCGGGAGATTGGGTGAGTGAGGCGTTCCATCTGGGGCGCAATCACTACGACAGGCTTGGGCACTTCGCGCAAGGTTTTGTACCGGCGATGATTGCGCGCGAGGTCTTCCTGCGCAGGGGCATCGTGAAACGCGGCTGGGTGGCGTTCATCGCAATTGCGGTTTGTATGTGCATCAGCGCGTGCTACGAACTTGTTGAGTATGGGGCGGCGATTGTGAGCGGCACGGGGGCGAGTGCTTTTCTCGGCGGACAGGGCGACCCGTGGGACACGCAGAATGACATGCTGATGTGCCTGGTCGGTAGTTCGATGGCGATGCTCACGATGCGCGGTTGGCAGGATCGGGAGATCGCAAAGTTGGAAGAGTCCAGGTAATTCCATAGCTCCGGGTACAGGACAGGAGCAAGAGCAACGGCCCCACTCAACGAAAAGAGCGTTGAGTGGGCCACCCGGGGCAAGAACAAGAACAGAGGGAGCTTGAGATTTTAGTGTTTGCGTGTACCCCCACATATGCCAACGACAGGCATATGTGGGCCACCCGGGGGCAAGAACAAGAGCAAGGTCAAGGTCAAAAACCCCAGGTTATCGCCCCAAAAGGCGGGGCGCGAACCTGGGGCACCAGAAGCATTTGCCTCAGGCGGCGGGGGTGATGCGCTGGGTGTCGTTTTCGCGTTGGACGCGGTCGATCTGTTTGCACTCTTTCTCTAGCTGCTTGATCTCCAACTCCTCTTCGATCACTTTGGCGGTGACGCGATCTTTCTTGGCTTCGAGCTTGGTTTGAGCAAAGAGACCCATGTAGATGTTGGAGACGTAGGGAAGAGAGAAGAAGGCCATCAGGGTTCCGCGCCAATCCGGGTAGAGAAGATGGAAGTGAGTGATGAACAGGAAGAAGACGGTTACATAGTGGCTGAAGCAATACTCACAGGTGAACAGATAAAAGAATTTTCTGGTGAGTAAAGTGGGATCGTGCTGGCTACGGCGAGTGGAGTATTCGCGCAATTCGCGAAAGACTTCCTCATGCGTCACCGTCCAGGAAACGCAGGCAATAGGCAGAGCAATCAAGAGAAGATAGGCGACTTGAGTTCCAAGGCTCACAGAGGTTTGGATGCGGAGAATGTCCGCAATGACCTACCCTGCCCAGTATCGGTAGGCCATAAGAAACAGACAGGCCAGCAAGGCAAGCAGAAGCAGCGACGGGACAAACGTGGACTCAGGCTGAATCGATGGGGGCTGCTGGAGTTGCTCGCCAAGCCGGAAATCCTGAGTGACTTGGGGTTGATCGATCTGCATTGGAAACTCATCGACCGTGGGCCCAGGCTTACGCCGAAACTGGTCCAATGGCTGTCCGCTCTGTCGCGTCTGGGTCTGCTGCTTGGCCTGTTGCATGGCTTCGCGAATTAACTCCAGCGGCGATTGCTTGCCGGCGGGAGCAGGCTTGGTGGTCTTGGCCGGTGTCCTCATCCGCAGAAATTGCGAGAGGACCAGAAAGGCCACGATGAGCAAAACGCGAATCAACGCCGGATTGAAAGCTGTGTCGTTCATAGCCACCATGTGTCCCGTAGTGTACGAGGAATCGGCTGATTCATCCAGTTGAAGCTTTAGCCCAATTCGGCACCCGTGGCGGTCCTTTTCGAGAGGGATGGCGGCGGATGGCAAAGCCGTCTCTGAAAACCTCTCGATAACATTTACAATGAGCACCTTTGGGGAGGAACTATGTTGCGTGTCATCAAAATTGTGATTGCAATTGCCGCACTGACGGCGTTTGTCACGGCGCAGGAGTCAACGATGAATAAGACGCAAGCGAAGGCCACGGTGGCCGACGCCGAAAAGTTCATGGCAGAGACGGAAGCTAAGTTGAGCGAGTTGAACGTCAAGCTGGCACGCGCGCAATGGGTGCAGGCAACATTCATCACCGACGACACTGAGTCGATTTCGGCGGACTACAACGAGCGGCTGATTTCGGAGCTTACGAAGTTAGCAACGGATGTGAAAAGCTTTGACGGACTGGAGTTGCCGCCGGTGCTGGCACGAAAATTCCTGCTGCTGAAGCTGCAACTTTTCTCGCTGGAGAATCCGAAGGAGCGCGAGGAATATACGCAGCTTGCAAGCGGGCTGGAAGGCGATTACGGCAAGGGAAAGTATTGTCCGAAGACCGGCAAATATGCGGGCAAATGCCTGGCAATTGGCGAGATTGAAAAGATACTGGCGACCTCGCGCGATCCCGAAGAGATGAAGGAAGTGTGGGTGGGGTGGCACGCGATTGGCGCTCCGATGCGCACGAAGTACACACGCTTCGTGGAGTTGCAGAATCAAGGGGCGCGCGAACTGGGCTTCAAGGACATGGGCGCGCAGTGGCGCAGCAACTACGACATGACGCCGGATCAGTTCTCGGCGGAAACCGAGAGATTGTGGAACCAGGTGAAGCCGCTGTATGAGTCGCTGCACACCTATGTTCGCAATCAACTGGTGAAGAAATATGGGGCGCAGGCGGCGGACAAGAATGGGATGATTCGCGCCGATCTGCTGGGGAATCCGTGGGCGCAGGAGTGGGGGAATATTTATCCGCTGGTGGCTCCCGCGGGCAGCAAAGGGTCGGGGTATGACCTGACGGAGTTGCTGAAGGAAAAGAAGGTCGATGAGCTGGGAATGGTGCGGTATGGCGAAGGGTTCTTCAAGTCGCTGGGCTTTGCGCCGCTGCCGGAGACGTTCTGGGAGCGCTCGCAGTTTATCAAACCGCGCGACCGCGAAGTGGTGTGCCATGCGAGCGCGTGGGACATCGATAATCAGGACGATCTGCGATTGAAGATGTGCATCCAGATTCGCGATGAAGATTTTGTTACGGTGCATCACGAGCTGGGACATAACTTCTATCAGAGGGCTTATAAGCATCAGCCGTTTATGTTCATGGGCGGCGCGAACGATGGCTTCCACGAGGCGATTGGAGACACGATCGCGCTGTCGATTACGCCGGAATATCTGAAGCAGGTTGGGTTGATCGAGAAGGTTCCGGAGAGCGATGACACGGCGCTGTTGCTGCGTCAGGCGATGGATAAAGTTGCGTTCCTGCCGTTTGGATTGCTGATCGATCAGTGGCGCTGGAAGGTGTTCGATGGCGAAATCAAGCCGGCGGATTACAACACGGCATGGTGGAATCTGCGCGAGAAGTATCAGGGCGTGGTGCCTCCGGTGGCGAGGACGGAAGCGGATTTCGATGCGGGAGCGAAATATCACGTGCCGGCAAATGTGCCTTATACGCGATACTTCCTGGCGCGGATTTTGCAGTTCCAGTTTTATCGCGCGATGTGCCGCGAAGCAGGACAGACAGGGCCGCTGCATCGTTGCACGTTCTATGGAAACAAGGCGGCGGGAGCGAAGCTCGATGCGATGTTGCAGATGGGGTTGAGCAAGCCGTGGCCGGAAGCACTGAAAACGCTGACGGGCGAAGATCGCATGGATGCCGGAGCGATGGTGGAATACTTCGCTCCGCTGAAGAAGTGGCTGGATGAGCAGAACGCCGCGGCAGGAGTGAAGCCGGGCTGGACGGCGACGGCGAAGTAGATTCGGGTGTGTGAAATGAAGAGGCTACCCTTGCGGGTGGCCTTTTCGTTGGCTTTGGAGCGGATTCCCGATTGAGGATAGTGAGTGGAAAGACCTGTTTTCGACAGTTATCATTCATCAGCTCTTGATGTTGGCAGGCTGTACTACTTGGCGGTTTCTCAGTCCGAAAGGTACTGATGGCAGCATTAGGATTCCAGAGATGACATTGTTTACGGATAATCGCCGGGTATCCAACAATCCCAAAACGGAACCGCAAGATCAAAATCAACTACCCCACGTCAGCCCGATAAAGCCGGGCGGGACGTGGGGCACCCGATTTTGCCGGAGGCTATCTTGTGCAAAGGTAGCTTTTTTCATTGGCCTCGCGCATCTTCCCTCGGGCGCGTGGCTGGGATAGAGTTCGTGTTGTGCTGATCTACTACATTACGGATCGAAGGCAGTTTGCGGGGACGGACGCGGAGCGGAGGGCGGCGCTGCTGCGGACGATTCGCGCGGCGGCGGTGGCGGGGGTGGATTACATTCAACTGCGGGAAAAAGATCTGGGTGGGAGGGAGTTGGAAGGGTTGGCGAAAGAGGCGCTGAAGGTGGTTCGCTCGGAGGGCGGGGCGCGGTTGCTGATGAATCATCGGACAGACGTGGCGCTGGCGGTGGGAGCGGATGGCGTTCATCTGACGGGCAACGATGTGGCGGCTTCGGAGGCGCGGGCGATGGCGGCAACGGCGGGGCGGAGTGCTCCGTTTTTGATCGCTGCTTCGTGCCACTCGGCGCGGGAGGTACGACTGGCGGAATCGCATGGAGCGGATTTCGCGGTGCTGGCTCCGGTGTTTGAGAAAGTGAATGTGAGTGGCGGAATTGGGTTGGAGGAGTTGCGAAGGGCGACGCAGAAGGACAGGACACCGGATATGCGGGTGGAGGCGGGAGATACGCGGAGGAGCTTCGCGGTGTTTGCCTTGGGGGGAGTGGATGTGAAACGCGCAGCGATGTGCGCGGCGATGGGGGCGGCGGGGATTGCGGGGATTCGGCTATTTCAGCAGGGCGGGGATTTGGGGGAGTTGGTGAAAGCGATACGGGGGATTTAGCGCGGGGCGTTTGCGCGGTAAGAACAAGAGCAACAACAAGGGCAGGAGTGGCAAGGGGAAGGGTGCTGATTCCCAGGTTATCGCCGCAAAGGACGCGGCGCGAACCTGGGGCACCCGGGGCACCCGGCGTTTTGGTGGATTTCGGACGAAGGTCAAAACACCCACCTCTGCCAAAAGAGGGGCAGAGGTGGGGCACCGGGCACAAACAAAAACCGGTCTAGTTGCCGGAGGGGGCGATCCAGCGGGTGAGCATGCCGAGGATCGAGAGGAGCAGGGCTCCCCAGAAGGCGGGGGCAAAGCCGTGGACGACAAAGCCTCGCACAAAGCTTGAGGCGAACATGAGCATGAGGGCGTTGATGACCAGTAGGAATATGCCCAGGCTGATGAGCGAGAGCGGGAAGGTCACGATCTTCAGGAAGACTCCGAGAGTGGCGTTGACAAGGCCGATGACGAGGGCCGCGATGAGGGCGGAGCGCAGTCCGTCCACTTCAAAGCCGGGGACGAGGCGGGAGACTACGAGGAGCAGCACGGCACTGATAATCCAGCGGACGAGTAATTGGATCATGGCGTTTTAGAACCTTTCTTTCAGTACACAACTCCAAGTGGACGCAGTGAACAGCTCTAATACTGGCAGCGAACAATGCTAATACACGGGGCCGCGTGCGGCTTTCTCGATGTCGAGGGCCAGCAAATATTCTTTGAAGGCAGGGCCGAGGTCTTCGCGCTGTAACGCGTATTCTACGGTCGCCTTGAGGAAGCCTAGTTTGTCTCCGGCATCGTGGCGCTTGCCTTCGAAGACGTAGCCGTAGATTTTTTCGTGCTGCAGGAGCTTCTTCATCGCATCGGTTAGCTGGAGTTCTCCACCCGCGCCGGGAGTGATGGTCTCGATCATTTCGAAGATGCGCGGGGTGAGGACGTAGCGTCCGATGATGGCTAGATTGGATGGAGCAACGTCGAATTTCGGCTTCTCTACCATGTCGGAGATTTCGTAGAGGCGTCCGTTGAATCCGGGGACGGGTTTGGCGTCGAGAACACCGTAGGCGGAGATGGCTTTGCCTTCGACGATCTGAGTGGCGATGACGGAGGCGTGCTTTTCATCGAATACGTCGATGAGCTGACGGAGGCAGGGATTGTCGGGCGAGTCGACGAGGTCGTCGGGGAGAATCACGCCGAAGGGCTCGTCGCCGACCATTCGCTTGGCCATGAGGACGGCGTGGCCGAGTCCGAGAGGCTCTTTTTGACGGACGGTGCTGACGTGGGCCATGCGGGCCACCTTCTGCGCGGTCTGCAGGAGAGAGGATTTTTGGCGCTCGGCAAGCGAGTGCTCGAGTTCGAAGCTGATGTCGAAATGGTCTTCCATGACGACTTTGCCGCGTCCGGTGACGATGATGATTTCATCGCAGCCGGAGGCAATCGCCTCTTCGACGCCGTACTGGATGATGGGTTTATCGACGACAGGCAACATTTCCTTCGGCATTACCTTGGTCGCCGGAAGAAACCGCGTGCCCATGCCTGCGGCCGGAAATACTGCTTTGCGAACTTTCATACGATCATTCACTCTATGTGGTTAGGTTCGAAATCACTGAATTCGAAATCGATCATTCAAAACTAGGTATTGTAAGCTCTTGCCGTTCAATTTGTTCAGGCTTTCGGAATCCTGGTTCTACAGTGTGGGCGAATCGTCGCCGAGCAGCGCTTTGCGCACGATCTTTACGGGCGGTGCGCCCTGCTGCAGGAAGCGGTCGTGGAAATCCTGAATGGTGAAGTTTGCGCCCATCTTGCGCTTGTAGTCTTCGCGAAGCTTCATGATTTCGAGTTTGCCGACGGTGTAAACGAGATAGGTGGGATCGCTGGTGCCGCGCTTGGTTTCACGGTAGGCGACTTCGTGAGTCTGGCGTCCTTCGTTTTCGAAAAATTTGATGCCTTCGTCGAAGGTCATCTTTCCGGTGTGCATTTCCACTCCAACGACGAAGCGGGCGTCGCGCAGGAGAGCATCTTGTAACTGGCCGAGGCGCAGTTTGAGAAACGCGGTGTCGTGGGCTTCGTCCACCCCGGGCGTGCGTCCGAAACCCTCGTCGAGCATCATCTGTTCGCTGTAGTGCGCCCAGCCTTCGGCGTTGCTGCCGCAGCTGAGAATCTTGCGCGTCTTGGTGACGGGGGCGACCTGCAGGACGAGGAATTGAACGTAGTGTCCGGGATAGGCTTCGTGGATGGAGGTGCTGGAGATGGTTCCGCGATTGAAGCCCTCAAGCCAGCTCTTGGTGCGCTCGGGAGACCAATCTTTCTCAGGCAGTGTGACGTTGAAGTAGGCTTCTTTGGCGACTTTCTCCCAGGGGCCGGGAGTGTCCATGGAGGCAGAGGTGAGGGCGCGCATGAAGGGCGGCGTCTCTTCGATAATGGGCAACACGGGCGAGGGGATGGTCAGCAGCTTGTGCTCGATGATGAAACGGCGCTCACCTTCGAGGGAGTCGCGAAAGGTCTGGAGCAGGAGGTCGCCGGTGGGATGATCCTTTTCAGCATCTTCAAGAATTTGTTCAGGCGTTTTGGCGGGATCGATCAACTTGGCGACGCGAATGAATTCCTGCTGATTGCGAACGAGGTCCTGCTTACCAATTTCGAGCAGACGATCGAGGGGAATGTCAACCATCTCTTCGTACTGCAACTTGCGCGCGTAATTTGAGGCGCCGATGCGGAAATCTCCGTTGGATTTGGGCAGCGTGTCGCGCTGGAGAAATTCACCGTAGCCTTTCAGTTCGGCGAGAACCCTGGCATTGGACTCATGGAACGCGGTGAGCAACTTCTGGTCAGTTACGTTCTTGAATGCAGCGGGAACATCGTGTTCGAAGAAGCTCTCGATTCCGGGCAACTGCTGAATGGCAACTTCGGTGTACACGCGCGGAGGATTCTTGAGATTGGCACGCGCGGCGGCAAAGACCGCGGGCATCTGGCGCTCACGGGCGATGAGCGACTGCAGGCGAGCATCCTGAGAGGCGTAGTTGCGACTCATTATGACGAAAGCAGAGCCCGCGATGCCGCTGGAATAAGAATCGGGGTTGCGCTGCCACATGCGGATTTCTTCGAGCTCAAGCAACTGCGCATGCAACCAGCTCTCAATCATGCTGGCGTCGATTTGCTGATCGGCGGTGAGCTTCGAGCGATCAAATTTTGCAAGCTGCGCGAGCGTGGCATGGCACCACTTGGTCTGCTGCGCGATGGCTTTCTGCGAGTAGTCCTCGAGCTGCGCGTCGTACCGGTGGAATCCGAGTTGAGTGCCGTGGGTCGGATTGTCTTTCAGATGTTGATCGACGGTGGCATCGACAAAGGCATTGAAATTCGCGGGAGCGGCGAAGGAGGTGGCGGAAAGGATCAGCACGAGAAGTACGACGGAGAATCGAATCATTACTAACCTCATCTGTTGTTATGGCGCTGGCGACGCGTCGAAAGGCAAAGAACTGGTGTAGGGAAGGGATGCCGCGTCCCCACATATGCCAAAAGAGGGCATATGTGGGCCACCCGGTGCGGATTAAGCCACTTGGCGCGGAATCAAAAGCGAAACGACAAACGCGTCGATAGTTGTCGGAGGGGATCGTCATTGCACAGGGACGGGCTCGGACTCGAAGCCTTCGAGCAGTTTGCGCAATCCGTTCAATACTTCGTCGGGGCGCACGGCTTTGAGCGAGAATTTCAGGATTCCCTGCGGGGTGAAGACTACGCCCTTGTTTTTGGCTACGAGTTGCATGATCTTTGCCGGATCGGCCTCGGCGGTTTGGGTGAATTTTACGCTTACCTGATCGCGTTTGCGTTCGATGCTGGCGACGCCCAAACGCTGGCACTCCAGTCTGAGATGAGCGTATTGCAAGAGATGTTGGACGGCGGCGGGAGGCTCGCCGTAGCGGTCGCGCAATTCGTTGGCTACATCGGTTAGCTGCTTTTCGTCTTCGACAGCGGCGACGCGTTTGTAGATGCGCAGGCGCTGGTTCTCTTCGCGAATGTAGTCGTTGGGGATGCGAATGTTGAGGCCGAGATTGAGCGCGGTGTCGAGCGGCTCCTGGACGTTCTCGCCCTTTAGTTCGCGAATCATCTGCTCAAGCATGGTGGTGTACATCTCGAAGCCGACGGCTTCGATGTGTCCACTTTGCTGGCCTCCGAGGAGGTTTCCGGCACCGCGTAGTTCCAAGTCGAGTGCGGCGATTTTGAAGCCCGCGCCGAGGTCGCTGAATTCTTTCAGGGCCGCGAGACGGCGTCGTGCGATTTCGTTTAGTTCGCGATCGGGCGGCACGAGCAGATAGGCGTAGGAGCGGCGATTTGACCGGCCGACGCGCCCGCGCAACTGGTAAAGCTCGCTGAGGCCGTGACGGTCCGCACGGTTGATGAGGATGGTGTTGCAGAGCGGAATGTCGAGGCCGTTCTCGATGATGGTGGTGGCGACGAGGATGTCGGCTTCGTGACGCATGAAGCCCAACATGATTTTTTCCAGTTCGCCTTCGCGCATTTGTCCATGGCCGATGAGGACGCGCGCTTTGGGAACGAGTTCGCGCAGTTTGGCGGCGATTTCGAAGATGGATTCGACGCGGTTGTGGACGAAGTAAACCTGACCGCCGCGTTCCAACTCCTGCTCGATGGCGGAACGGATGAGCTTTTCGTCCCAGGTGGCGACGACGGTTTGAATGGCGAGACGGTCGCGCGGCGGTGTCTCGATGACAGACATGTCGCGCAGTCCGAGCATGGACATGTGCAGGGTGCGCGGGATGGGCGTCGCCGAAAGAGTGAGCACATCCACTTCCTTGCGCAGGTGCTTGAGGCGCTCTTTGTGGCGGACGCCGAAGCGCTGCTCTTCGTCGATGATGACGAGGCCGAGGTCGGGAAAATGAATGTCCTTGGAGAGCACGCGATGGGTGCCGACGAGAATATCTACTTTGCCGTTCTCGACCTTCTCGACGATTTCCTTCTGCTGCTTCGAGGTGCGGAAGCCGGAGATCATCTCGATATTCACGGGGAAGGCGGCGAAGCGGCGCTTGAAGGTTTCGTAATGCTGGAAGGCCAGGACCGTGGTCGGGGCGAGGACGGCGACCTGCTTGCTGTCATTCACCGCTTTGTAGGCGGCGCGCATGGCTACTTCCGTCTTGCCGTAACCGACGTCGCCGCAGAGGAGGCGGTCCATGGGCTGAGGGCCTTCCATGTCGCGCTTGATGTCTTCGACGGCGGCGGTTTGATCGTCGGTGGGGTTGTACTCGAAAGCGTCTTCGAACTCGCGCATGAACTGGCTGTCGCTGGAGTACTGGAAGCCTTGCGCGGTTTTTCGCTGGGCGTAGAGCTTCAGCAGTTCGTCGGCCATGTCCTGCATGGCCTTCTTGACGCGCGCCTTGGTCTTGACCCATTGCTGCGTGCCGAGGCGATTGAGGATGACGTGTCCGCCATCGGCAGAGCGATATTTCTGGACGAGGTCGAGGCGGGTGAGGGGAACGTAGAGCCGCGCACCTTCGGCGTATTCCAGGACCATGAACTCGGCCTTGGAACCGTCGGCCTGGAGGATTTCGCGGAGTCCCTGATATTGGCCGATGCCGTGCTCGACGTGAACAACGTAGTCGCCGACGGCGAGGTCGCGGAAATCGGAGAGGAAGGCTGAGGTTTTGGAACGCTGGCGAGGCTGGCGGGAGACACCGGCTTCGGAATCGTCGAAGAGATCGTTGGCACCGAAGAGAACGAGCTTCGCATCGGGTAGCGCGACGCCGTCAGGAACGTATCCGTAGATGAGCGTGGTGGCGGCGCTTTCGTCATTGAAGTAGGTGGCCTCTTCGCTGACGGCAGCGGTTTTGGCGCGGGTGCCGAGCCGGTAAGGCACCTGGTATTCGTTGAAGATGTCGGCTAGGCGTTCCAGCTCGCCCATGGAACCGGCGGCAAGCAGTACGCGCTGGCCGGCCTCGGAGAGCTTCTTTACTTCTTCGAGCAGCTTGGGGACGGCTCCGTGAAAACGTGGCGTGGGACGCGAACTGAATTCGATGAGTTCGAGGCCGTCGCTGGAGGCCATTCCGAGCTGCTCGACGTTGAGACCGTTGGTGAGCGCTACTCGCGCGCGCCAAGTATCGGGAGTGACGTAGAGTTCCTCGGGACGCACCAGGTTTCCTACGCCGCTGCGCTCGTGCGCATCCTCAAGGCGCTGCCACCAGTTGTCGTGATCCTCGGCGAGGCGCTCGGGTTCTTCGAGAATGACGACCGAGTCGGGCATGAGGTCGAAGATGGTGTTCTCGGCACCGGCGACGGGTGCGAAAAATTCCCAGCCGGGAAAGACCGACACGCCACCGGCGCGGACAGCGGCTTCGAGCGCTTCCTCTGTGCCTTCGACGCGCTGACCGCTCAAGCGCGCATTGATGGTCGCGAGCAGTTCTTCGGAGACAGGCGTTTCGGTCAGGGGCAGCAGCGCGGCTTCTTCCAGACCGCTGGCCGAGCGCTGCGTTACGGGATCGAAGCGGCGGAGGGATTCGACTTCGTCGCCGAAAAGCTCGATGCGGACGGGGCGATCCATCTCTGGGGAATAGACATCGAGGATGCCGCCGCGTTGCGCGTACTCGCCTTGTTGCTCGACAACATCGGTCTGTCGGTATCCGACGACGTTGAGGTGCTGGACGAGTTTTTCGAGATCGAGCCAGTCGCCCTTGCGCACGATGCGCGCGAGGTTGCGGTAGTATTCGGCGTCGCGGAGGCGGATGGTGGTGGCGGCAAAAGGCGCAAGCACAAGAGAGGCTGTTCCACTGGCAAGACGCCAGAGAGCGCGGGCGCGGACTTCCTGGATTTCTGGGTGCGGCGAGAGATTCTCGAACGGAAGCACGTCGCGAGCGGGAAGGTAGGCGACGGAATCCGCAGTGGCTACGCCGGCCATCTCGCAGAGGCTTTGCAGCAGGGGGAGCAGTTCTTCGGCAGTGCGGTTGTCACTGACGACGACCAGCAACGGGCGGGCAGTGGCGCGATGCAACAACGCGTAATGCAAGGCCCGCGCCGTGGGCGTGAGTCCGGAGACACGAATGCGCCCCGCGCCTCCCTTTATGTGGGTCGTTGCACGTTGAAAACTTGAGGTCGCTTCGGCATCCGCGAGCAACTCGCGGACGAACGGTAGGATCATTGCTCCACTATTCTAACAGCGCGGGGCCGGGGCATGGCGTTGAGTTCCGATGGATGAAGTATGAAAGATAACTCTCTGCATGGGCAGTCAAGATTGGTACTTACGCCTGAATCCGACGATGGCGAGGCAGAGGAAGTAGAGGCTGAGAGATAATCCCAGGGCAAGGAAGTAGGCGCGGATGTCAAAGGTGACGGTGAAGACCAAAAGGGCAAAGGCCAAGCCCCAGAAGAACATCTCGCCAAGCAGTCCCGAGCCCCAGTTGGGAGTGAGTTGCAAGGCCACAACGCGTGGGCGCAACGATGGCCAGAGTCGAGGTACGGAGCGGCGAAAGCGTTCGTAGTTTTCACCCCGCGCCTGCAGCAATTCACGCTCTTCGCGCAGAATGAGACGGTAGTTGAACAGGAATACGCCCGCGACCAGCACGACCGCTCCCACGCGGCTGGCCATCACGGAATAGGCGAGCGTGAGCAGATTGGTGCCCAGATAAAGAGGGTTGCGCACAAAGCGGTAAGGCCCTTCGGCTATGACCGTGTGGGTGTGTACTGCTCCATCGACCATGATTTCGGGATGGATGTAGGCGGTGGCCCAGGTGCGCAGCAACGCCGCTAAAATGGCCAGCACGACTCCGGCAACAAGCACGAGCCGGATGCCGCCGAGCGTCACTTCACGGTGAGCGAGGCGGGCGAAAAACTCTGCGAGCGACTGACCGAACATCCTATGGTCAACACGGTAAAGCGAAAAGGAAATCCAGTACCACGCTACGAAAATCCAAAAACGATGCCGGAACTCCCACGCGCTGGCCGCCAGATTCATCCGTTCTCCTCGATTGAGCAAATAATCGTTTCCTTCAGAGTTCTAAGTGCAATCGCATTCCAGGCACAACTACAGGCCCGCGGTCGCGATTGTAGCCGGGATTCCAGATGCGCTGCACGTCCACGGTCAGGAATACTCCACGCCATGCGTGGACCGCGTAGTAGGCTTCGAAGATGTTTTCACGTCCGTAGCGCAAGCCGCCGTCACCCAATAGAAATCCGCTCCCGCCAAGTTTCAAATACCGCTGATGATCGGTGCTGATTCCATTGCTCACCGCCGCAATGCCCAATTTATCGAGCTTGCGATGCCAGCGCGCGCCCAGTAAATCCGCGCCGAACGCCAGCGTTGAGTTCACTTCCGTGTAGGCGAAGGATTCGTGGCGCCCTTCATTCCATCCCAGACGTAGGAAGGCCCTAAGATCGCGTGGCAGGCTCTGCTCTGCGTTGAAAGCGAATCCGTACTTCACGGTGGACTGACGGCGCGTATTCTCAACCGTTGGACGCGCATCGATTCCCGACTGGAAGCGCGCCACCGCTTCGCGATAGTCTCCCATGTTGGCGTGGTTCTCATAGGCAAGCAAGCGAATGACGCTCTTGCGATTTTTCAGCAGGGCGGGCCGCAACTCCAGTTCGTAATTTTCCGCCCGCGCACGCCGCAGATTCCAGTCGAGATCAAGTCCGTTGGCTACTTTCGGCATCAGCATTTCACCAAAGCGAAAGGCCCAGGCAGCGCTCTGGTATTCAGCCAGAAAACCGATGGTGTAGCCTCGCGTGTCAGCAGCGTAGTCGTAAGCTCCGTTGTTGTCGGTTGTCCAGTTCAAGAATTGCAGATGGCTGTCGCTTCCCACCGCATTGGCATCGAAAAAGTCCACGGTGCTCAACTTGCCGAAGCGAAGCTCAAGACGACGAGCGGGGGCGTGGGTCGCCAAAGCCAAAGGGCTTCGATCGACCTCCACGTCTTCCGCGGATAGCCGCAGAGTTTGGTGGAACTGCACACGCGCAATGTAAGGAGCCTGGCCGAGTTCGGGATTGCGGACAACATCGAGATTTGTGAATCCGGCGAGTCCGAGAGCATCACTGAGGCCGCGACCTCCGGAAGATTCCACATCGAGCAGCACTTCAGCGCCGCGCCCAAGCTGGTAACCCAGGTAGAGAGTTTCCACGTTGGAAGTCGCATGCTCACCGTTCGCGTGCAGGCTGTTGGGGCCGCTGTAAGCTGCATGGAAATCTGGGTGGGTCTGGAACACAACATTGGCCTGGCCACTGATCCACCATCGGGCTGTTTGGGAGTGCGGAAAGATGGTGACAATTTCGTCTTTGACTGTCCCAGGCGTCACGGCTTCTGCCTCCTGCGCGGCGGATGTCCGTGGCCGCGCCAAGGCGCAGAGAAGGAGCACTATGATTGCGGGAAACAACGAAAACCTATGCATGGGAGAAGAGACAACTCAGTATCGATTGTACCTTCTCGGCTTGCCTCCCTCCCGGCATCGTGCAGTGTACAAGAGGAGAAGAGCCTGCAAGCTACTGCGCAGCTCCGCCGCCCGATTGCGTTCGCCCCGTACCGGCCAGGTAGGGCGCCGTCCGGGCCATGGCGCGCGCACGTAGCCGCTCCATCAATTCCCAATCTTTGCGAAAGAATACCAGCGTTTCCCGATTTTTGTTCTGCTTGCGCAACTCAGCATCGACCCGGGACAGTGCGAGCAGATAACCAATTTTTGCGTCGGAACGACCTTCCGTCAGGGTGGCGGCACTCAGTCCTACTTGCGGATGAGACTGGCCATCGCGCGCGTTCAGCCAGAGGCCGCCATTGCGGTCCATAGTGATCCAGCTGGTGGAAACCATCTGTAGCGTGATGTTTCGTAGAGTAGCTAAATTGCTGGCATAACCAAGTTCGACGGCTTCGGCCTTGTACTGCTGGACAGCGGTCTCGTAGCTGGCCCACTCTTCAGAGGTACCCAACGAGCTGGTTCGTGCGTAGCGAATCTTCTGCTTCCACTGCGCCTGCTGCTCGCGATCTCCTTGTACCCGAGCTTCCTTCAGCTCTGCTTCAAGGCCGATGACCTCTCCGGTGGGACGACGGCGTAGTTCCAGCTCGGGATTGAACCTTCCGGAGATGATGTAACTGCTGGCGAACAGAACAAGTTCGTGGGGACGCAGAACGGCCAAGGGCAGTCGCCAGCGATTGGAACGAAAAAGTTGCTCAGTGCCTTTTCGATTGTCTCTGCTCGGGGCGTACTCGCCCGGAACCTGTGAGAAACGGACTACGTGAAAATCCAACTCAGGATGCTTCGCCGCGTAATGAGAAAAAGACCTTGCAATCGCCTTTGGGCTGGTCATCCAGAAATCGTTGATGCGGTCCGCCTTGGCGGCGTGCGGGAAGTACATGTTCACGACGTCGCGAACAAAGTCGGCGCAATTATAGGTTAATCCGTTGTAGTGGCCTAAATTGCCGTCGCGATTGAACTTTTCGATCACGGCACGATCTTGCTCCGGGGTCGTTTTGACAGTGAACATGTAGATATCGCGCAGGAACGTTGCAGCCACAGTCTCACGCCAGAGAGCATGGGGATTGGTCGCGCAGCTCCCCGCACAAAAGGCGCTCAGGTAGTTTTCGCGATAACGCTCTTGGAGCATCCAGCGCACGGTGGGATTGGCATACACTGGCCGCTCAGATTCGTTCTCCACACCGTAGAGATAGACATTGAAGGGAATCGCGTTCCACTCATAGGAGCGATCCTCCCCAAAGGCGCGATAGTTCGTGAGAACAGCACCGTTCTCGCCAGGCCCGCAGGGCCTTAGTTCCACCGGTGAGGCCGCGCAAACTCCTGAAAGATATACGGCCGAGTGTCCCGCGCCCGTCCATTGCGAGGCGCCAACCTTCAAAGCTTCATTCAGCATAAGGCCTACATCAGCATGCATTGCCCCGCTGATGGCCGCGAGCAACACTGCAATTTCGACAAAAAGGCCTAGCGATTGTGTCAGCTTCTTCATTCCTTAATTTCATCTCTCAACTTTGAACTTTGGGACAGCTACGCTTAACGCAAATAGCAGAACTGAGACTGAATTTCTGGGAGATTCGACGTGCAGCATTCTATTCTGATGCGCCGGAGCATCCAGCTTCTGTCTTGCACTCTCCATTTGGCATAGACCCTTGGCCAAGATCAGGCATGTGATGCTGCTCACACGCGCGATTTCGACGTTTTTGCTATGTTGAAGAGTCGCAAAATTCTATTTGCGGAGCTGCTCCTATTCTAATCCGCTCCGCCCCGAGTTGGTTCAGTGTCCAGAAAACTTGATTTGTCGCATTCTCTACAGCAGCGTGCCGAGCAGTTCTTTCCTGGGGGCGTAAACTCCCCTGTTCGCGCATTCCGCGCCGTGGGCGGCGAGCCTCCCATCATTGTTTCCGGCAATGGCGCCCGCCTGACCGACGCCGATGGAAACCAATACATCGATTACGTTCTCTCGTGGGGCCCGCTGATGTTGGGCCATTGCGCTCCCGAAGTCGTTGAGGCCGTGATCGAAGCAACCCGCAAAGGGACTAGTTTCGGAGCCTCCACGCCTTCCGAGGCCGATCTGGCGGAGGAAGTCAAAAAGGCTTTCCCCTCAATGGAGAAAATGCGCTTTGTCTCGAGCGGCACCGAGGCAACGATGTCGGCCATTCGACTGGCCCGCGCGGCAACGAACCGCAAGTACATCGTTAAATTCGAAGGCTGCTATCACGGCCACAGCGACGCTTTGCTGGTGAAAGCCGGTTCCGGCGTCGCCACCTTCGGAATCCCGGGCTCGGCCGGAGTTCCCGAAGAATTTGTGAAATTCACCTTGGCCCTGCCATACAATAACGTGGCCGCATTCGAGGAGACCTTCGACAAATTCAAGAACCAGATTGCCTGCGTCATCATTGAGCCCGTGGTCGGGAACATGGGCTGCGTTCCACCCACTCCCGGCTTCCTTGAGGCCGTCCGCTCGCTGACCCAGCGCGAGGGAAGCCTGCTGATCCTGGATGAAGTGATGACCGGCTTCCGCGTCAGCTACGGCGGTGCCCAGGAACTCTACAAAATTAAGCCAGACCTGACTACGCTGGGCAAAGTGATCGGTGGAGGACTGCCCGTGGGAGCCTACGGTGGGTCAGCCGCGCTTATGGACCAGATTTCGCCGCTCGGCCCTGTGTATCAGGCCGGAACCCTGAGCGGGAATCCCCTGGCCATGGCTGCCGGACTGGCTATGCTCAAGACCTTGAGCACCGGCCGAGACACGATCTATCCGCGCCTCGGCCGCTTTGCTTCCAAGCTGGTCGTTGGCGTCAGCAAAGCCGCCGCAGACGCGGGAATCGCAATCACCTCAAACCAGGTGGGGAGCATGTTTACATGGTTCTTCGTTGGGCATCCGGTCCACGACTGGGATACCGCCGCTCCGTGCAACACCGAGTTGTTCGGGCGCTTCCATCGCGGCATGTTGGATGGCGGCGTGTGGCTCCCACCGTCGCAGTTCGAAGCAGCCTTCCTGAGCGCGGCCCACACCGAACAGGACATCGATACAACGATCGCCGCTGCACGCGAGGTTTTTGCCGGAATAAAAGCGTAACGATCGAGTGGTTCTGATTTCCTGTTGAAGCGCTCCAGGGCCGCCGAAAAAGGCGGCCCTGGAGCTTGGATTCGGCAAGTAACCCCTGCCGCCAGCGTTAACATCAGAAGTGAAAGCTTCAGAGTCAATCCTCTGAGTGAATCTATAAGAGCGACCACAGGAGGGCACCGCATTGGGCTACGTTCAGCAGAACCTGAACCCCGGCGAGCGCATTCTATACACCACGCACTTGCATTGGCTTGTACTTTTTCGTTCCATCTTCGTGGATATAATCTTTTCCGTCGCAGGCCTCGCGCTGATCGTCTGGGGCTTTGCAGGCACGCATTCCGGGCGGGGCGAGGCTACGGCGGCGGAGATTGCCGGATTCGTGCTTGTCCTCCTCGGAAGCATCACCCTGGGTATTGCAATTGTCAGGCGAAATGCAACGGAAGTGGCCGTCACGAACAAACGTATCATCATAAAGATCGGGTTTCTCACGAAACGCACCATCGAACTCTTCCTCTCAAAGGTCGAAAGCGTAGAGGTTGAGCAGACTCTGACAGGAAGGATGATGGGGTTTGGGAGTATTACAGTGCGAGGTACTGGAGGAACCAACGAACCTTTCAGCCATATCGCTAATCCGTTGGAATTCCGCCGCCAAGTGCAGCACCAGATCGAAGAGCATGCAAATTCTTCATCCCAGTCACAATAGGTCAGCGGCGAGTATTTTGGACGATGAGAGAGGGGAGCACGCGTCCCCTCTCTCATTTATGTACCTTCCGAACTGATCTTCGCTCTCAGAATCGGTACACCAAGCCAACGGAAGGCTCTGCCATATGCATTGCGGAGCTAGTGTGGAGTGCTACCGCGTTCCCAAAGAAATTAGGAGCTTTGTAGATTAAGCCACGGTATTGCGCGCGGACCGCAAGCCCCCTGTTGAGGCGAACGTCCAGGCCAGCTCCGTAGAGGAAGGCCGGTCTTTTCTGACTGGTGATCGAAGGATCCGCCGTGTCGAGAGCGTGAGAGGTGGGACTGAAAATCAATAATCCTGCACCTGCCAGCGCGAACGGCTGGACCGCCCCGCGAGTCACGTGAAAGACATAGGCACCAGTCACTTCGTGAATACTTGATTGCACATCAGCCAGCTGGCTCCCTGACAGGTCGGAGTAGCGCTGCGTGTTCTTGGTGTAGGAGTAATTAACCTCAACTCCGTTATGGTGGTACGGAAAATGGCGGAAGGAGACCAGAACACCACCTGACTTGGTAGCCGTCTCTTGAACGCCTTTCCCGGTGACAGTATCGGTGTAAACGCCGATGCCGCTGACCGAAACATCTGTCTGTTGCGCGGAAGCAATGCCACCGGCAAGAATCAGGAAGATTACGGTGAGCAGGACTGCACTGCGTCTCATGCCATCTCCTAGAATGTAGTAAGTCCCTGGGTGAAACACAAAGGCCGAGTGTGATGCGGACAATGCGACTCCATCCGCTCATTCCACTCAATACCTTAACACTTCAATTGCTCCGAAGGCCGTGTTGATGCGCCAGTTTGGCGTACTTGCGCAAATTCAGCATAAACGGAAAAGGCCCCACGCTTTGAGGCGTGAGGCCTTTATTTAATCCGGCAACGACCTACTCTCCCACACACTTTCGCGTGCAGTACAATCGGCCCAACAAGGCTTAACTTCCGTGTTCGGGATGGGAACGGGTGTTTCCCTTGCGGTATGATCACCGGAAACTTTAAAAGAGCGTGAGATCGATGTCTCACAACCAAATAGCATTAGGTAATTCAAGGTAGGAGCAGGTTCGCTCCATGCGCAGAGTAAATTTTATGGTCAAGCCGAACGAGCGATTAGTACTGGTAAGCTCACGCATCACTGCGTTTACACATCCAGCCTATCAAACAGGTGGTCTTCCTGTGCTCTTCATTATCCTTTTGGATTGGGAGATCTAATCTTGAGGAGTGCTTCCCGCTTATATGCATTCAGCGGTTATCACAACCGAACTTCGCTACCCAGCCATGCCGTTGGCACGACAGCTGGAACACAAGAGGTTCGTCCATCCCGGTCCTCTCGTACTAAGGACAGGCCCTCTCAAATCTCCTACGCCCACACCAGATAGGGACCGAACTGTCTCGCGACGTTCTGAACCCAGTTCACGTACCGCTTTAATAGGCGAACAGCCTAACCCTTGGAACCTTCTACAGCTCCAGGATGCGATGAACCGACATCGAGGTGCCAAACCGGAGCGTCGATATGAACTCTTGGCTCCGATCAGCCTGTTATCCCCGGCGTACCTTTTATCCGTTGAGCGATGGCCCTTCCATACAGAACCACCGGATCACTATGACCTGCTTTCGCAACTGCTCGACTTGTAGGTCTCGCAGTAAACCACGCTTATGCCATTGCACTCGACGGCAGATTTCCAAACTGCCTGAGCGTAGCTTCGTGCGCCTCCGTTACAATTTAGGAGGCGACCGCCCCAGTCAAACTACCCGCCTCACTATGTCCCTCTCCCGGTTAACGGGAGTAGGTTAGAATCACAGAATTCACAGGGTGGTATCTCACCGTTGGCTCCCCCAAGCCCAAAAGCCTGAGTTCAAAGCCTCCCACCTATCCTGCGCAGCAAAGTCCATAATTCATAGTGAAGGTATAGTAAAGGTGCACGGGGTCTTTCCGTCTAGATGCGGGAAACCGGCATCTTCACCGGTACTACAAGTTCGCCAAGTCACTCGTTAAGACAGTCGCACGATCGTTACGCCATTCGTGCAGGTCGGAACTTACCCGACAAGGAATTTCGCTACCTTAGGACCGTTATAGTTACGGCCGCCGTTCACCGGGGCTTCAGTTCGAAGCTTCACCTTGCGGTTAACCTCTCCCTTTAACCTTCCGGCACCGGGCAGGCGTCAGCCCCTATACGTCGTTTTAGACTTTGCAGAGACCTGTGTTTTTGTTAAACAGTCGCCGTGCGCGATTCGCTGCGGCCTCTTCGGGCTATGAACCCTAGTGAGGCACCCCTTCTCCCGAAGTTACGGGGTTAATTTGCCGAGTTCCTGAACGAGTGTTCTCTTGAGCGCCTTTGGATATTCTCCTCGTCTACCTGTGTCGGTTTGTGGTACGGTTCCCCAGATTTCTCCTTAGAGGTTTTTCTTGGCAGCGTGAACTCATCCCCTTTGCCCCATACGGGACTGCTTTATATCTCACCCTTAAGACTTGGCGGATTTGCCTACCAAGTCAGGCTTACATATATTGAACCGCATAGCCATATACGGTCGGGATTATCCTTCTGCGTCACCCCATCGTGATAACGAAATCTTGGGAGTTCCGGAATATTAACCGGATGTCCATCAGCTACGCCTTTCGGCCTCGCCTTAGGGACCGACTAACCCTGAGCGGATTAACCTTCCTCAGGAAACCTTAGACTTTCGGCGCGGAGGGTTCTCACCTCCGTTATCGCTACTTATGCCGGCAGGGTCTCTTCCACAGCAGTCCACGAGTTCTTTCGATCTCGCTTCAAACCGCTGAGAATGCTCTCCTACCACGCGTCTTTCGACGCATCCGCTGCTTCGGTGTCTAGCTTGAGCCCCGTTGAATTGTCGGCACCGGACCGCTTGACCAGTGAGCTATTACGCTTTCTTTAAAGGATGGCTGCTTCTAAGCCAACCTCCTGGCTGTCTGGGCGTTCCGACATCCTTTCCCACTTAGCTAGAACTTTGGGACCTTAGCAGGCGATCTGGACTGTTTTCCTCTCGACGACGAAGCTTAGCCCCCGCCGTCTGACTCCCGTGCTGGTTGTCCATGGCATTCGAAGTTTGGTTGGATTCAGTAAGCTGGAAAGCCCCTTAGTCCATTCAGATCTCTACCGCCACTGCAAATCACACGAGGCTAGCCCTAAAGCTATTTCGGAGAGAACGAGCTATCACGGAATTTGATTAGCCTTTCACCCCTACCCTCAGCTCATCCGAGCTTTTTTCAACAAACACCGGTTCGGTCCTCCAGTGGGTGTTACCCCACTTTCAACCTGGCCAAGGGTAGATCATCCCGCTTCGCGTCTATTCCTGCCAACTTAACGCCCTATTAGGACTCGCTTTCGCTACGGCTCGCTTCCGCTTAACCTTGCTGACAAGAATAACTAGCCGGCTCATTATGCAATAGGCACGCGGTCAGGCATTCCCTTACGGGCATAGCCCTCCCACTGCTTGTAGGCACACGGTTTCAGGTACTATTTCACTCCCCTCGCAGGGGTTCTTTTCACCTTTCCCTCACGGTACTGGTTCACTATCGGTCAGTAGGTAGTATTTAGCCTTACGGGATGGTCCCCGTTGCTTCCCGCAGGGTTTCACGTGCCCCGCGGTACTCAGGTACCGACTTCGAGTTCAGTTGTTTTCGCCTACGTGGCTGTCACACTCTATGGCCCCTCTTTCCAGAGGGCTTCGACTAACAAATGAATTGGTAACTCTACTATTGTCGGCCCTACAACCCCAGCACTACCCGAAGGTAGAACTGGTTTAGGCTCATGCGATTTCGCTCGCCACTACTATCGCAATCGAGGTTTCTTTCTTTTCCTCCAGGTACTGAGATGGTTCACTTCCCTGGGTTCGCTCGTACCCGACTATGTATTCATCGGGCCGTTGTACGGGTTCACCGTACAGGGTTTCCCCATTCGGAAATCCCCGGATCAAAGCCTGCTTGCGGCTCCCCGAGGCTTATCGTAGCTTGCCACGTCCTTCATCGCCTCCTACTGCCAAGGCATCCACCGTGCGCCCTTAGTAGCTTGACCATAAAATTTACTCCGCACATCGACTCACGTCGCTTGTGCTCGCGTAAAAATTATTGGCCTCTCCAATCGATCACGGCGTCTCACGACGCAATGCGATCAATCTAAGGCACTCATAATATTTAAACTTAGCCTTGTAATTATCCCAATGCTATTCAGTTGTCAAACATCGCTTGCGCAAATTTCGCGCCCCGCTTCTTGCGGAGAACATTACTGTTCAAGGTTCGACATCAACTTAAATTGATACCCAACTTCAAACAGTCATTAGATTAAGAATGGTGGAGCTGACAGGTTTCGAACCTGCGACCTCATGCTTGCAAAGCACGCGCTCTCCCAGCTGAGCTACAGCCCCATGACCTGAAACAAGAGATGGTGGGCCTGGGTAGATTCGAACTACCGACCTCACCCTTATCAGGGGTGCGCTCTAACCAACTGAGCTACAGGCCCAGTTTCGGCTGGCGCCCTAACTTCAGATCCAAATAAATGGAAAAGAGATCGAGGACAAGGTTGAACGTGCGAACCGGCTAAGCCGATCCTGACCATCATGAAGATGTCTTGAGCAAGAGACTTCGAGCGAGAATCCCGATTCTCAGCACAGGTGAGGCTTTGAATCGAGGTACACGACAACATCCCACGCATGTTTAAACCCGAAGGTCGCGCGAGTGCCGTGACGTTCTCTCTTAGAAAGGAGGTGATCCAGCCGCAGGTTCTCCTACGGCTACCTTGTTACGACTTCACCCCAATCATGAGTTATACCTTGGGCGGCTACCCCCCTTGCGGGTTGGCTCACCGACTTCTAGTACAACCCACTTTCGTGATGTGACGGGCGGTGTGTACAAGGCCCGGGAACGTATTCACCGCAGCATGCTGATCTGCGATTACTAGCGATTCCAGCTTCATGTAGTCGAGTTGCAGACTACAATCCGAACTGAGGCCGACTTTCTCCGATTAGCTCCCCCTCGCGGGCTTGCAACGGTTTGTATCGGCCATTGTAGCACGTGTGTAGCCCTGGACATAAAGGCCATGAGGACTTGACGTCATCCCCACCTTCCTCCCCGTTATCCGGGGCAGTTTCGCCAGAGTGCCCAACTTAATGATGGCAACTGGCAATAAGGGTTGCGCTCGTTGCGGGACTTAACCCAACATCTCACGACACGAGCTGACGACAGCCATGCAGCACCTACGCAGCAGTCCCTTGCGGGAAGACGATATTTCTACCGTTGTCCACTGCGCTTCGAGCCCAGGTAAGGTTCTTCGCGTTGCGTCGAATTGAACCACATGCTCCACCGCTTGTGCGGGCCCCCGTCAATTCCTTTGAGTTTCAGCCTTGCGACCGTACTCCCCAGGCGGATTGCTTAACGCGTTAGCTGCGGCACAGCAGGATTGGGTACCTGCTACACCAAGCAATCATCGTTTAGGGCTAGGACTACCAGGGTATCTAATCCTGTTTGCTCCCCTAGCTTTCGTGCCTCAGCGTCAGTTATGGTCCAGTGAGCCGCTTTCGCCACAGGTGTTCCTCCTGATATCTACGCATTTCACCGCTACACCAGGAATTCCACTCACCTCTCCCATACTCAAGCACGGCAGTTTCTCCTGCAGACTCCGAGTTGAGCCCGGAGATTTCACAGAAGACTTACCGCACCGCCTACGCACCCTTTACGCCCAATAATTCCGAACAACGCTTGCCCCCTCTGTATTACCGCGGCTGCTGGCACAGAGTTAGCCGGGGCTTCTTCCACCGGTACCGTCATTATCGTCCCGGTCGAAAGGAGTTTACATCCCAAGGGACTTCATCCTCCACGCGGCGTTGCTGCATCAGGGTTTCCCCCATTGTGCAAAATTCCCCACTGCTGCCTCCCGTAGGAGTCTGGACCGTGTTTCAGTTCCAGTGTGTCCGTGCGCCCTCTCAGGCCGGATACTGATCATTGCCTTGGTAGGCCATTACCCTACCAACTAGCTAATCAGCCGCGACCCCCTCCTAAAGCGAATTGCTCCTTTGACCTCTCGGTATTATGCGGTATTAGCCTCGGTTTCCCGAAGTTATCCCCCACTCAAGGGTAGGTTAGTCACGTGTTACTCACCCGTACGCCACTTTACTCATGGATTGCTCCACTTTCTCGTTCGACTTGCATGTGTTAGGCACGCCGCCAGCGTTGATTCTGAGCCAGGATCAAACTCTCGTTTGTAACCTGTTGTTTTCCGACGGAGGTCGGAAAACCGTTTATCGACAGAATCTATCGACAAACCTTATCTTGTGAGATCACTCGAAATAAATCTCAAGCATCTTTCTCACGACTGGCACGTTCAACCTGTTGTCAAAGATCCGATTGCGTTATCCGCACTGAGCGGCGCTCTCGGTGAACGGCGGTCAAGCTCTAGGCTACGACCGTCTGTCCTCGAAACTTTTGTACAAGATCGCTTCAAGTTTCCCATATGCGCAATCGCATGATCCATGGCACTTTGTGGCGCCCAGGATAATCCAATTGGTTGAGGGTTACTTCGCTCTACGCTTCGAAAACCTTGCGGAGCGCGCGATATTGCTAACTCTTTGCAATTTGCTGCGATTCGTTCGCGCTTCGGCAAAGAGTTATTACTTCAACTTAAAGATCGTTTAAGGTATTCTGCGTTACCGCTGAATCCTGCCGGGAAGCTCTGTTCCCGTTTGGCCCGTGGCCGGGCTGCTTTGCAACTCACCCAGACTAGCAGAACCTTTTCGATTCTGTCAACCTTAGCGCCACTCCCTGTCAAGCGACTTACTCACCCTATCAGAGCAATTTGCTCTTGGCAAGTTCGCCACTTTTCATTAAATCTCGTTCTTGCGACTGTCAAACCTTATCAAACTCGCTGAAGCTTTGCAACTCGCACCGGACGGCCGCACACTCGATCATGTCGCAGCAGCTCGTCGACTTTCAATTTGTATCAAACTTTTGCGCCTAGCGCAACTTGTCGCCAGCAGTTATCGCAGCCTCGCTGCCGTCGCTGGTCAACATGTAAGTTCAGATCAAAATCGGTGAAGTGCTTCGCAATCCTTCACGCAGCAGATCCATATCTACAAGAAACTTAAAATCTCTGAAATATCGTAACGCGGCTTGCGCCGCGCCAGCGCCTCTAGCGCCGTACCGTGCTTAACTGTTGTAACAAACCAACCGCCCGGTTGCAAGCTCCCGCTCCGTGATGCTTCTTATCAATCCTCACAAACCAGCATGAACATTGGGGGGAACGCACATCACGTTTTTTTTGGGCTGGCGCTTTTCGAGAGAGACTTTCCTCAGCTTTCTCACAGGCGGGGGAAGCTTTTGTCATGAAAGGGGGTCTTCTGTCCGCGTTCGATCACGGAATTTTTGGAAGGTCGCGATTCAATTCGCGATCGATTTTCTTCTCGTGCCGCAGCCGGAACGGTCTCGAATATGTAATCAACCCGAAGGCTCCAATCGATAGCAGGAGGAGGAAGCTGCTCAATCCCAAGAGAACTTTCGACGCATCGGTGTGCGCGATACGCATCAAAATTGCTGCATTCCCCGGTGTAATGGAGAGTGCAATTGCCAGGGTAAGTATTCCCAGAGATGCCAGCAACGAAGTTACATTCTTCGCCCATCGCCCGCGGGCGTTATAGTCGGCGAAGAGCATAAAGCCGTAGATTACAAGGCCGGCGATCAGCAGAAGGTTGGCGGATTCAGTGACGGAAGCGATCAAGCGGCGACCTCGCTATTTGGTTAGACGGCATTGCTGATGAACAAGTTGCGCCCCGGAATCCTCGTTGATTGAACGCGCATCAATTCCTCACCCGGAGACTCCGCCATGAGCATGCAAATTGGTATACCTGGGCCACAACCGAACCCTTCGGAACGCCCTCTCGACCGCGATCTTGGCTTTGGAAGCCTGGCGTTTCGTTCCCATTACCGGCTGTTGAACCGCGATGGATCGTTCAATGTGCGGCGTCTGCACGAGGGATTGCTCGACAAACTTTTTGGCTACCATGCCCTCGTCAATCTGAGTTGGCTGCGATTTTTCACGCTGCTTGGCATTTGGTATATGGCTATCAACGCGCTCTTCGCTCTGGGATATCTCGCACTAGGACCGCGTGCATTGCAAGGATCCTTTGACGGCGCGCTCTTCTGGCGGGCGTTTTTCTTCAGCATTCATACATTTGCCACGGTGGGCTATGGAAACATTGTGCCCATCAGCTTCATGGCCAATGCGCTGGTCGCGCTTCAAACGCTGTTTGGACTTTTGTCCCTGGCGGTTGCTACCGGGTTGGTGTTTGCGCGTTTTTCCAGGCCCAATGCTCGCGTGTTGTACAGCTATTCGGCTCTAATTGCGCCTTATGGCAATCTCGCCAGCTTCCAGTTTCGTGTTGCCAATGGTAGGCGCAGCCAGTTGCTCAACGTGCAGGCGTTGGTGGTGCACAGCAGGTTTGAAATGGTTGGAGGCGCACGGGTGCGGCGTTTCTATACTTTGGAACTGGAGCGGAATTTCGTTGCGGTCTTCCCGGCGAATTGGACGATTGTCCACCCGATTGCGCAGCAGAGCCCGCTCCATGGCTGGACACGCGAACAACTGCTGGCTGCGGAGGCTGAATTTCTCGTACTCCTCAATGCCGTCGATGAAACCTACTCGCAAGTCGTTTACAGCCGCTCGTCCTACTCGGGGGACGAACTGGTATGGGGACGCAAATTTGCCATGATGTTCTTCGAGGAAGGCAATCAGGCCGTGCTCGATCTGAATCGGCTCAACCATACAGTCGAGGCTCCCTTGCCTGAGGCCATCCTGAGCGCATGAGCCGGAAGATCTAGAGATTGCCTAGTACGGGAAACACTCATCTTTCCAACGCTCGTACACCTTGCCACGCACGAATAGTGAGTAGACATGCTCGTCAATTTCTCCAGCCTCAACCATCTGCGCCAGAATCTCAAGGGCCTTTTCGACCGAGACGGAAGCCTTGTAGGGACGGTCTGCGGCGGCCAGTGCATCGAACACGTCGGCAATCGTCATCAACCGTGTCTGCAGCGGAATATCCGAGGCTTTCAACTTTGCTGGATAGCCCCGCCCATTCGGTTTTTCGTGGTGGTGGCGAGCAATCTCCGGAATGTTGCGAATTTCCCGGGTCCACGGAATCTGCTTGAGAAAATTGTAGGTGTACTGCACGTGCGCCTCGATCTCTTCGCGCTCTTTCTCGTCGAGTGAGCCTTTGCGAATGGACAGCAACCGAACTTCTTCCGGCGTGAGCAACGGACGTAGTGCGTCATCCCAACCGCGAAATTGCCGCTTCGGAATTTCCTTCAATATTCCAATCGAGCTTTCCGGCAACAGCGAAGGTTCATTGGCGCTCACGATGCACTGCATGAAATCGTCCAGCTCTCTTAATTGTTCATCCAGTTCAGCGTCAAACTGCGGAGCCCGTTTCAGATACTCATCTTTCCCATGCTCCTGAAGAGCTTTTAGCTTTCGCTCGTTCATTTCCGCCTGTGCCGTCCGGCGCGCAAAATCAAACCTGCCGCAGATCACGTCCATCTGCGCGGGATACAGTTTTCGGGCCTTGACCAGCACTTCTTCACGCACTCCGACCTTGCCGAAATCGTGCAGCAGAGATGCGTAGCGAATCTCCTTCATCTCTGACCGTGTGAACTTCACGTCGCGAAAATGGTTGGCGTCGCGATCCACGGCTTCTGCCATGGCAACCGTCAGGTTGGCCACCCGGAAAGAGTGTCCGGAGGTGGTTGGATCGCGCTGTTCAATCGCTTTAATAGAGGCTTTCACGAAACCTTCAAACAGGCGGTGAATGTTTTCGTAAAGATGGCTGTTCTCGTAGGCGACCGCAGCCTGGCTGGCGAGTGAGGAAACGATTTCCATCTGCCGCGTTGTAAACGGCACAACCTCGTCTTCAATGCGTTCCGCTGTGTTGAGGCGAGCCCGCCAGTTGCGCTTGGCATTTATGAGTTGCACAACTCCGACGATCTCGTTCTTCGGATTCATCATGGCCACGGCCAGAATCGATTTCGTGCGATATCCCGAATCAAGATCGAACTGTTTGTTGATCGAATACGGAACCCAGGTCTCCATCTCGTAAGCGTCTTCGATCATCACCACGGTTCCATGCATCGCTACGTAACCGGCAATCGACTCATCGCTTACGGGCATCACCACTTCGTTGAATGGCACCCCGACCGTGTCATTTTGCGCCATCTTGAAGCGCAGGAACTTCTTGGGCTTGCGATGGTCGCGAACCAACCGCTCATCTGCACCTGGCTCCTCTTCTTCCACGAGGTAAAGGGAGCCTGCATCGGCGCGGGTAATTTCGCGACACTTGGTCAGGATCAACTCAAGCAGTTCGCGCGTTTCGTGTTCGGCACTCAGCGCGGCTCCAATGTGGTTCAGTTCATAAATTTCGGAGTTGGCGAGCGCAAGCCGGTCATTGGCTTCCCGCCGGGTTTGCACCAGGTGCATATGATCGACTGCATTGTCGAACATGCGCTCCAGAAGAGAAGACGGAGTGTTGGCGGGAAGATATGCATACACCGAGCCGTCGAGGCGAACATCGCGAATACGTTGGTCAGCGAGGAAGACAACGCGAACGTTTGGAGCCCGCAACTTCTTCAGATGTTCCGAGAATACAGCCTGATCGGTGAGCACGAAGACGTTGTCTCCGACCAGGCGATCCGCACTGATGGACTCGAAACTTGCGTGAGGAATGCGCCCGCAATTTGCCACGGCAGCCCGCGCGCGAGCATCGGCTTCAAAGTAAATCGCGCTTGGCAACTTGCGGCTGCGAGTGGGCAGTAGGGCTTGTTTTGAACTGGACATTAACCAGATTCCTCACCACGCTTAAGAAATCGACGATTGTGCAGATCATAGCCGATCCAGAGACCCTGTACCAGAGTACAAAGGGGCAGGAAACTCATGTATTACCTGAATCAAGCTTGGCACCAGACCCAAACGGACGAAATGCCGCCCGACAGGGCTAAATGACCGACCAGAGGGCCGATACCGCCGCCACGGCGACCTATGGTCGACGCGAAAGCCAATTTGGACTTTCCGGAACTTCTTCGACCGCTCAAATAAACACGCAGAAACCAGGCACGGAGGAGAATTGTTCCTCTGAGCGCGTCTTGGGTTCAAAATGGACCAGGAGACACTCATCCTGGCTAGATAACTTACAGCGTGGATACCTGCGTCTTACATCGTAGTAAAATCTGCCACTACGTCTTCCTGAGGCTGATATGAAAAAGCTACTAATCGTGTTGGGCACTTTGCTGGTAGTGGCCGTCGCCGCTCTGGCCGCGTTGCCGCGCCTGCTGGATATAAACCGCTATCACGATCGCATACAAGCGGAGTTGCAGACGCGCCTTGGACGGCAAGTTCAACTCGGGCAGATGAGCCTGGTACTGACTCCGCCCACCTTCAAGGTGCAGAATGCAATCATCGGCGAGGATCCGAAGTTCAACTCCGGCAAAGCCTTTGCGCAGACAGCGGAGCTGGACATCGAACTGAAGCTGCAACCCTTGTTGCACAAAGACATCCAGGTTGCGAGCTTGCGAATGGTGCGGCCGCAGGTGGAGTTGGTTCGCGGGACCGATGGCGCGTGGAACTTCTCCAGCCTTGGCACCCACACCGAACAGCAACCAAAAGAAGAACAGAGCAAGCCACTGCAGTTGGACCATTTCCAGATCGATGACGGCGCCGTGGCGATAACTGACTTGCAAAAGAATCAGCCACGCACGGAATACAACCATATAGACGTACTCCTGAAGGATTATGCGCCGGGGAAGCCTTTTGAGATAGTAGCGAGCGCGCATCTTCCCGGGGCCGGCAAGCAGGTCGTAAAGCTGGACGGGCACGGCGGTCCCATTGAGGACGCCACGCTGGTCAGCACTCCTTTTGAAGGTTCCTTACAGTTGGATCAGGTCTCGCTGGATGCGGCGAAGCAGTACATGAATTCGCAGGCGCTGGCCGGAACCAATGCAAGCATCAGCGGGAACCTCAAGTTCAAGAACAACGCCGGAAAGATATCCACCAACGGAACTATCAGGATGGACAACGTCGTAGCGCAGGGCAAGCCGCTCGGATACCCCATTCAGCTCGACTACAACGGTAGCGACGACCTGAAGACCGACGTAATCGACATCATGAATACGCAGCTCAAAATAGGCTCCGCGCCGTTTACGATCAACGGCACTCTGAATGGAAAGAGCACTCCAGCCTTGGCAAACCTGAAGGTGAATACTCAGAATGCCTCGCTCGCCGAACTCGTCAAACTGGGTGAATCCTTCGGCCTTGCCCTGAGCCCAGGTATGGATCCGAGTGGACGACTGAGCGCCGACCTGACCGCCCGCGGCCCGTTGAGCGGACCAGCCGTTGCGGGAGTACTGAAAGTTGCGCAACTCAAGTTGAAAGGCGTTGAGGCAAACGCTTTGCAGATCACGCTGAACATGGCTCCTCCGGGTGCGAACTTCGTGCAGACCCTAACCGGCCGCATCGGCGTGAATCTCAGCGATGGCAAGCTGACCGGCGTGGACATGTCTCAACAGCTAGGCGCAATCGGGAAGTTCACCGGAGCCAGCAAAATCGGCGACGGAGCCACCCACATCTCTCAACTCACCGGGAACTTTGACCTGAGGAACGGATTGGCCTCTACCAACGATCTGAAAGCTCTCACCGATGCTGGAACGATTGCAGCGACCGGCACGGCTTCGTTGGTCAACCAGGGATTGGACATGAAGGCGACTGCAGTGCTTTCCAAGACCAGTTCGCAGCAGGTCGGCGGGACGGGGATTGGTGGCCTGATGACTACGGCCATGGCCAACAAGAATGGCGAGATCGTGATTCCCGTGTTGGTAACCGGAACCATACCCGATCCCAAGGTAGCGCCCGATGTCAGCCAAATGGCGAAGATGCGTATGAGCAATATGCTTCCTAGCTTCTCTGATCCAGGGCAGCTCACTCAGGGAGTTCTAGGAAAACTTGGCGGAGGAGGAGGCGCGGGCGGTATCGGCGGCGTGCTCGGCTCGCTCACCGGGCAGCAACCCAGCGCTGCTGCCAACGGTCAGCAGCAAAAACCCGCCAATTCGACGCAAGACACGGTAAACGGACTGGTAGGGCTGTTTGGCAAGAAGAATCAGAAAAAATAGCACGGTTGACTAATCCTGACCTGCGTTAGCCACGGATAGAGGTCAACCCTCTTTCCGTGGCCATTGGCTTCGGATTTTCGAGAAAACCATTCAGCCAAGTCTAGCGAGAGTTACTTGGCTGACCGGGGTTGCTCGCGATACCATGTGTCGATTGGACACGCAGTCCACACTAAAATTCCGTGTCTCACAAATAGGCTCGGCAGTGGCGCGCTGTTGGAGAATCAGTCGATGAAGAACTTGACCCCGAAGAAATCCGCGGGTTGGACCAATACACAGGTTTATACGGCAATCGTAGTAGTGCTGATCGTCGGTGGCCTGGGCGGCTATCTACTGCATAGTTCCGGAACATCCACCGAGACTCCCTCGTCAACCTCCAGCGCACCATCCGGCAGCAGTCTTCCGCCTTCCACGCTGACCAGCGCACCCGGGCAGGTTCTGGACGCGCAGGTGAAGCCACTTCTGCAGAGGATCAACACGAACCCGAAAGATGTCTCGGCCCTCACTGAATTGGGAAACATTTATTTCGACGCTTCGCAGTGGTCCACAGCCATCGGATATTACACACGTTCGCTAAATGAGAATTCGAAAAACCCCGACGTGCGCACGGACCTCGGAATTTCCTATTACTACTCAGGCGATGCGGACCGCGCACTGCGGGAGTTCGATCAGGCGCTGAAAGACGATCCGCGGCACACGCAGACGCTGTTCAATGTAGGCGTCGTGAAGATGAACGGAAAGAACGATTCCAAGGGGGCGATAGCGGCATGGGAATCCTTGTTGCAGATAGATCCCGGTTACCGCGACCGAACCAAGGTCGAGAGCCTGCTCTCCGAGGCTCGCGCAAAAGCAAAATAGGCCTGAATTTTTAATCAGCTTGAAAGAGACGCTCCCGATTGGGGGCGTTTTTCGTTTGATTTGAAGGCAAGATCCGAGTAGGTCTGTAAGTAGTGACAGAGTCAACGCTCTCAGGTACAGTGCAGCAATGCTGTCTGCAGCATTGCAAGGAGGTTTCATGGCCCACTTCAACGGCGGATTACTGCAGCGCCCACCAGTTCTGGGCGGTACAGCCATTTCCCGCGCTGCTGGAGCAGCGATATTGGCGGTCCTGCTCGTTATCGTCGTATTTTCTTCGGTCACCACTATTCCAGCCGGAAACGTAGGGGTCACCACGAAGTTTGGCCGTGTAACCGGAGACGTACTGTCCTCCGGAATGCACTTCATCGACCCGCTTAAATCTGTCGAAAAAATGTCCGTGCGCACGACGGAGCTGAAAGAGTCCGCAGCCGTTCCTTCCAGCGAAGGCTTGATTCTTAACCTGGAATGCTCGCTGATCTTCCATTTGGAAGAATCACAGGCGGCAAACGTCTTCAAGAACCTTGGGATGGGATACCAGGTCAGCATCGTCGAACCGACGATACGCTCCGCCATTCGCGAAGCCACCGCTTCGCATAGTGCCAACGCGCTCTACTCCAGCGAGCGGGAAGCCGTCGCAACCGAGATACAGAAATCGCTCGTCACTCAGTTGTCGCCGCGAGGAATCACCGTCGAAAAGCTGCTGATGCGCGACATCAAACTTCCGGAAACCCTGAAGGGTGCGATTGAAGCCAAACAACAGGCCGAACAGGAATCGCTTGCCATGAGCTTCCGTCTTCAAAAGGAGAGACAGGAGGCCGATCGCAAGCGAATCGAAGCACAGGGGATCAAGGACTTTCAATCCATCGTGAGCCAGGGAATCAGTGAACCCTTATTGAAATGGAAGGGCATCGAAGCCACCGAGAAACTCGCTGTCAGTCCGAACTCCAAAATCATCGTGATCGGAGGAGGAAAGTCAGGTCTGCCCATCATTCTCGGCCAGGAATAGCCCACCATCATGCGTAACGAATCCACTTCAAGATTTCTGGCAACGTTGGACGCTTGCCATACATGAGGATGCCCACTCGATAGATGCGTGAGGTAAGCCAAACCAATCCGTACAGCGAGGCCAGGCTGATGCCAATCGAGAGAGAGACCTGCCATGTCGGCGGCATGTCCACCGCAGTTCGCACAAACATGATAATGGGCGACGTCAGTGGAAACATGGAGAGCCAAAACGCAAGCGGAGTATTGGGATCGCGAATAATCGCGGTCGCAAGCACCATGCAGAGAATCAGCGGGAGGGTCACCGGAAATTGCATCTGCTGCGCCTCTTCGTCGCTGTTCACCATGGCTCCAATCGCCGCATAAAGGCAGGCGTAGGTCGCATATCCAAGAACGAAGAACACTGGAAACAGCCACAGCACCGAGGTGGAGACGTGCGCATCCTTCATGCTGTTTCCAATCACCTGGCGCGCAACGGCCATGCCGCCGGTTCCAAGAAGTGATCCCGATAGTGCCCAGATAGCAATCTGCGTCAGCCCCACGGCTCCCACACCGATGATCTTTCCAGCCATTAATTGCATCGGTGTCACGCTTGAGAGCAGGACTTCGATAATGCGCGAGGTCTTTTCCTCCATCACCGAGCGCATCACATATAGTCCGTAAATCAGCACCGTCATGTAGATTCCAAGCAGCAATAGGAACGGCAGGAAGAATGCTCCCATGCCGTTCGATTTGTTAGCCCCGCTCCGGTTGATGTGAATCGTATCCACATCAACCTGGCTCAACAGGACTTTCGACTGCGCACCGGAAAAACCGCGCTCCGACAATTGTCGCTGACTCAATGCGAAACGCAATGCGCGGCTGACCGTCGAGCTTTCTACAAAGTCCGTAACATTGCGCGAATAGTACGTGCATTTGCGAGTCGTCACCGCGTCGTCATCGATCCACGCAACCCCATCAAGATTGCCATCCTGAATCTTCCGAATAAGCTGATGACGCAACTCTTCGGTAGGAGCGGTTGCAACACTCACCTCGAAGTCGGGCTTGTTGTTTTTCTTAATCACCGATGCCTCGTCCTCGTCACCGCCATTGCGCGAGGCTGCCAGTTCAGTCTGAACCAGGCCGGCGAGAACAGGGTCGGACGAGACAACGACAATGTGTCGAGTCTCCGAACCCGACGTCATGAACTGCTCAGGCAAGAAGATAAGTCCACCCATAAACAGCGGCATCAGCACCGTGAAGATGATGAAAGCCTTGGTGCGCACGCGGACAAGATACTCGCGCCGGATGATGAGCAGAACGTTACGCATGGCTGATCACACTCTTGGTGGAATGCACCGTGTCGATGAAGATTTCTTCCAGCGAAGGCTCCACCATCTCAAAACGTCGAATGGTTGCCGTGCGCATTGCCAGTTGGAGGAACCGTTGAGCATCGGCGCCCGGCGTCAACCGCAGCTCGACATAGTTGCCGAAATCATTGGAACTGGCGACCAGTTCGGGATCTTTCAGCAGCGGAAGCTCTCCCTCGTACTCAAGCTGAATGCTGCTGCGCCCATAGCTTGCCTTAATCTCGTTCAACACTCCGAGCAACACGCTGCGGCCCTGATTCACAAGGCAGATTGAATCGCAAAGCCGTTCAACTGTGTCCATTCGATGCGTTGAAAACAGAATCGTCTTCCCCTGCATTTTCAAATCGAGCAGTGCGTCTTTTAGAACCAGCGAGCTCGCCGGGTCCAATCCGCTGAAAGGCTCGTCGAGAATCAGGAAGTCGGGATCGTGAATGACCGCCGCAACGAACTGCACTTTCTGCTGCATTCCCTTCGAGAGTTCCTCAATCTTCGAACTTGCCCAACGCCCCAATTCCAGCCGCTCCAGCCATTGATGCGCCCGGCGAGTAGCTTCAGAAACGCTCAGTCCCTTCAGTTGTGCAAAGAAAACAAGATTCTCGATGACTTTCATTTTCTTGTAGAAGCCGCGCTCTTCCGGAAGGTATCCCACGCGGTCGAGAACCTTGCGAGAGAGTGGCTCTCCGAAAACGCGAACTGCACCGCTATCCGGAACGATGATGCCGATCATCATGCGAATGGAACTGGTTTTGCCCGCTCCGTTGGGGCCGAGCAATCCGAAGACTTCTCCCTCTGCAATGTTGAACGAAAGATTGTCCACTGCAACAAATTCATCGTAAGTCTTGGTGACGGAATCCAGTTCCAGGGTAAGCGGCATTAGGTCCTGAAGAATCAAGAATCGAGAAACTTAGCTATTGTGCTGAAACACTGAATATTTTTCAATGAGCGACAATTGGCGATTCTTCATAGGACGGCTTTTCGATCCCAAGGACGCCGCCACTGGCAGGCGTCCCTGGCTCCGATCGCAATAAAAATACGATCAATGGAATACTGCGGTCACGAGGTCTGGCACCAGATTGGACACATTCGGCGTGCCCCATCCGGTGGCCCAATCGTATCCCGGTGCCGCACTGTAGCCAATTGGCGTTCCAAGCAGTTGGTTATTTCCGACCGTGATGTCATGCAGGTCGCGAGCGGCAGTAGAGCTTTGCGCCAGTGCATAGAGCGCGGGATTGATGTATCCCAGCGAGCTGTGCCCGTGCGCGTTGCTGTACTGGTTGGCAATTGCGATGATCGATGCCCATTGTGGCGAGCCCGCGCTTGTGCCGCCCACAATGTAGAAACCGGCATTCGCTCCGCCCAGTGCGCTCCAGTAAACCAGCACCCCGCCATTCACGGCCGCGTTGTAGGAAATATCCGGAATGGTTCTTGACGGTACATTCAGCCCTGCCTGAAATGCAGGCACCGGGAAGATCAGGCTGGGGGCGCCGCCCGTGGCCGCTACAATGCCATCCGTCGTGTCCTGCTCATTCCAAACCTGCTCTGCGCCATAGAAGTTGGGTGCGGTTGACAAGCTAAATAGTCCATTCGGATACGGCAGTCCTTCGGTACCGCCCACGGCTGTCACCAGCGGGTCAGAGGCGGGGAACGCTGCATTAGAGATCGCGCTGCCGTTAGTCGCGCCAAGATCGCCAGCCGAGGCCAAAACGGTGATGCCGTTTGCTCGTGCCTGTGCGAAGTTGGCATGGCCCTGCTTGATCTGCGAGTTGTTGTTATGGACCACAAATTCCGGCACCCCAAAGCTTTGGGAGATTACGCTTCCAGGGTAATGCTCTACCGCATACTTCGTAGCGTTGTTCAGAGCATTTCCCGAGTTGGTCGATGCCACCACGAGCACGATCTTCGCTCCCGGCGCCATGGCGTGCGCGTACTCCACGTCGAGCGACGTCTCAATGCTCCATCCCGCCTCATCGTGACTGGCATTCGGATTAGGATTGAAAGCTGGGCATCCCTGTGGACACACAACCGTGAACGAAGGAGGTGCGGGAATACCAAACTGTTTGTCAAAAACCGCCAGGTCGTTAGCGATCGTCGGGCTGCCAAAAGCATCCACGAGAACAATAGTCTGCCCGGTACCGATCAAACCTGAAGCGATGCTGGGGTAGTTGTACGCTGCGCGAATATAGCTTGGTGGATAACAAATCAGCGGTAGCCCCGACGGCAATGTTCCGCAACTCGGGGCACCGGCATCGGCTGGAACAGCATTAGAGGGAACAGCGCCAGCCACTTTGATGTGAAGCGGATTCTTGCGGTACAGAAAATCCTGCGCCGAGGCAGCTCCAGCTAGCGTAAGTACAACGACACCGCAAAGCAACGCGGCAAGCAGGCACCAAAAGCTTCTTCTCACGGGGGACTCCTCGAGGCTGAAAAGTAACGCCGGAGTCTCTCTAACGGACGCGTATCGACAAAAACCCGCTCCGGACGAGGGTGGCGTTTCAGATGTGAGCGCGCGGAACCTCCTGCGGGTTGTATCTGATTCAAAAGGAAATCCCGGCAACTTAGCAGAGCCGAAATCCGCGCCTCTTTTCAGCAGAGCTCGCACACAATGGGTCGTGACTGTTACATTGACCTTCCCGATAGGGGCTGATAACATCAGATTTTTCAGGCAGTTCTCCAGTTCAGCGAAGGAATCCCCGTGCGTTATACCCGTCATGATTTGAAGCAGGATAAATTTGCCGCGTCTGCCGCGGAAGCCGTTCAGGAAGTTGTCGAGCATCGCTCCGGAATCATACAGATCGTTGCCTCAGTGGCCGTTCTAGCCGTCGTCGTCGCGGGCGTTTTCTGGTATATGAGTTCACGCGAAACCCAGGCTACGAACGCCTTGGGACAGGCCCTGGTGACCTATAACGCTCCTGTCATACCTCCCGGCACTCCGAAGGAAGGGTCTATGACCACCTTCAACAGTGAGCAGGAGCGCCTGATCGCCTCCAAAACCGCCTTTTATCAGATCAGCGACAAGTATGGCTGGACGAGTTCGGGTCAATACGCCCGTTACCTGGCTGGGTTGACCGAAAAGGAATTGGGCAATTACAAGATTGCCGAAGATCAGCTGCGCGCCATCAGCAATATTCGCCGCAAAGAGCTGGCAGGGCTGGCAAAGTACGCATTAGCCTCCGTTTACCGCGACGAAAAACGCGACCAGGACGCTATCAACCTGCTGCAAACTTTGAGCGAAAAGCCGACTTCCAGCGTGCCCAAGGCCAATGCTCAGTTCGCTCTTGCCGATATTTACGTTTCCCAGCATCAGCCGGATAGAGCCAAGGTCATCTACGACCAGATCGCCAAGGACAATCCCAAGAATGCAGTGGGACAGATCGCAAAGTCGCATCAGGAAGAGCTTAAGTAACCCGCAACATCGCCAGAAACAACAAGCGAACCCTGGACGCGTCCGGGGTTTTTGCTTTCTCCTCAGCGAGTTGCTCATCCCACAGTTCTGATTCAACCCTTACGGCTTACCCCTGTGCCTCATCAGGCGACGGCAAACTTTCGCCAGATGGGTGCATCTTTTGAGGGGACGTAGCAGTTTCCTACGTTACATCGATCTTGAACCCAGGGAGTGGGCGCGAGTCCGGAAAACGCGTCTCACATTTCCCGTTGGGAGGAGCAAAAATGAAGAGTTTTCTGTTTGGCCTTGGGCTTGGAATTGGATTAGGGGTTCTGTTTGCCCCCATGAGCGGGGAAGATACCCGCGAGAACCTCAGCGGGCGCGCAAACGACCTTGCAAATTCCGCTCGCGAGAGCTATGAACAGGGGCGTGACCGCGTTCAGCGCAGAGTGGAACAGGTGAAGTCAACCGCCAGGAGCGCCATTAGTCAGGTGCGCACCGGGACCGAAGGCATGAATCGGACTGGCACCGAGGGCATGAACCTGTAGCACGATACCGATTTCAGATTGGAAGAGGTCCGCTACAGTGGGCCTTTTTCAGTTCCGATTGTCAGCGGCTCTGTCCTATCTGGCCTCCACTTCGCCGACCGCACCGCACTTCCGATTCTCTTGTTCGAAGTGAGTTGACATTTGTCTTCCAGGTTCTTAGCTTGTAGCTCAGTCATGTCCACCTCACTTTTCGACGCACAACCTTACGACGAAGCAAAAGCCAGACGTCGCCGCATGTACATCGGAGGCGCCATTGTCGCGGTAATCGCGATTGCAGCCCTGCTGTGGTTTAACCGCTACTGGCCTGAAGAGCGGCGGGTGAAGCAGTTCTTCGCCCAGTTACAGACGCAGAATTATGAGGGGGCTTACGGCACCTGGATGAACGATTCGAACTGGAAGCAGCACCCGGAGCAATACAAGCGCTACACCTTCCATTCATTTTATTTGGATTGGGGTCCGGGAGGAGAGTGGGGTCCCATCAAAAGCTACAAGATTGTCGCGGCACAGAAACCCCGTCCCGACGCCAGCGGAGTTGTCGTAGGAATTCGCGTGAATGAGCGCAAGAAACTCTGCTCCGTTCGCGTTGAGCTCAAAGATAAGACACTGGGATTCTCACCGGATGAGATGGTGGATTAATCTTCCGCAGAATTTGATCAGGTAGGAGGCGAGGTACACCACCCGACGTGCGGTTCCGCAGCCGGCGGTTCTTACACTCAAACTACATGCTCAACCGGGGCTATGCCTACACCACGATCGTTAGCAGCAAATACCATGGACAAACCCTGCTCTCCCACTTGGCAAGCCTTTACCCTCACTCGACCCCACAAGCATGGCAACAAAACCTGAACAACGGCGAAGTCACCCTCAACGGCGTTACCGCCACCGGAAGCGAATCGGTCACTTCAGGCCAGACTCTTGTCTGGAACCGCCCACCCTGGATCGAACCAGACGCACCTCAGCATTTCGAAGTCCTGTTTCATGACCCTTATCTGTTGGCCGTCAACAAACCCAGCGGGCTACCCACCCTCCCCGGCGGCGGATTCATGGAGAACACCCTCCTGCGCCTGGTGCAAAAGCAAACCCCCAACGCAAACCCTGTCCACCGGTTGGGCCGAGCCACCACTGGCATCGTCCTCTTCGCCAAAACACCGCAGGCGGCCTCGAATCTATTCGCAAACTGGAACACACCCAAAATTCAAAAAATCTACCGGGCGCTGGCTCAAAATATTGCACAGCACGATGCCTACGAAATCCTCACACCCATCGGCCTCGTACCGCACCCGCGCATCGGTTCCGTGTGGGCCGCCAACCCAAGTGGCAAATCGTCAAAGTCATTGGCAAAGGTGATCTCACGCACCACATGCACCACAACATTTGAGGTAAGCCTATATTCGGGGCGCCCTCATCAAATCAGAATCCATCTGGCATCCATCGGCCATCCCCTGGTAGGCGATCCTCTGTACGGCTTAACCGGCCAGCCTCTTGAAAATCTCCCCGGCCTCCCCGGCGATGGAGGATATTTGCTGCACGCCCAATTTCTGAAATTCCACCACCCCATCACCGGCGAACAAATCAATCTTGAGGCAGCTTTGCCGTCCGGATTCTCATTGCATCAGTAGGTTCACGGCGGGAATCAGGGTGGCCGTCGAAAGCTGCGCAATCCCGCCACTCCGAATCCAGATCCTGCCCCGGTCGATTTCAGCAGCACGAAGCCAATCATTCAATTCCGCATGAAAGATCGAGAATGTTGACGTTTGTTGCGGGCGTGAATGCAACCCATTCTGTCCAGTGTCCATCCCAATACCGATTTAAGTACGTTGAACAATGCTGTCCACGTAGTTCCCGAAAAACCTCGCCTAAGGTTTTGTGGCTTTTTGTTAGTACGCACGCTCGTACTCTGGCGCGTTACCGGCGGCTTTTGATTCGTTTAGGAAAGGTTGGTTCTATGCATTTGAAGACCGTGGCAGGTGTAAACCGGTGGCGCTCGCTCTTTGCAGGGGCGGCGGCATTCACGCTTCTTGCTTCCATGTCCATTCCTGTCGTAGCGGAAATGAGACCGCTGCACATACGTTCGGAAAAGGCGGAACCGCTTGTGGCGGCCGGAGGGACGGTCGCGACGCACTTCGGCTGCGAGACTCGCCCCTTCAATCTCTCCAAAGGCCTGTTCTGCTATGGGCCGGCGGCCATCCGCAAAGCTTACGGTGTATTTGACCTGATCAACGGCGGAATCACTGGCAAGGGACAAACGATAGTGATTATCGACGCCTATGGCAGTCCGACGCTGGCAGCCGATCTCGCGGCTTTCGATAGCGTATTCGGACTGCCGGACCCTCCGTCGATCACAGAGTTCCACATGCCGGGTAGCACCCCCTTTGACAATACAGACCCGAACCAATTGGGATGGGCGGAAGAGTCGAGCCTCGATGTACAGTGGGCGCACGCGATTGCTCCCGGAGCTGACATCATTCTCGTTGCCGCAGTGACCAACGGCGATCAGGACATCCTGGACGCCCAGAACTACGCAATCGATCACAAGCTGGGCAAGATCATGTCGGAAAGCTTCGGCGAACTGGAATTCCTGGAGACTCCTGCCCTACTGGCCGCTAACGAGCAGAGCTACCAGCGTGCAAGGGATGCAAATATCTCGGTGTTCGCATCGGCGGGGGACGACGGAGCTACAGGGGCGGATCAAAATGGAGATCTGGTGCCATTTGCCACGCCTCAGTATCCGGCGTCTTCGCCGCACGTTACCGCAGTTGGTGGCACCAACCTCTTCTTCGGAACCACAACGAACGCCGATCCCAATGGCACCTACCAGGGCGAGGTTGTTTGGAACGATGGCTTCGGAGCGGGCGGCGGAGGTGTCAGCAAGATCTTCAGCACTCCGAATTACCAGACAAACCATCTTTCCCGAGCTGCGTTGGCTGAACTGGGTGGATTCCGTGGCTATCCTGACATTTCCTACAATGCGGGGGTAGTCGGCGGGGTCATTGTTCACCTTGGATTCTTCGCGAACACTGCCCAGAACGGCTATTACATCTTCGGCGGGACCAGCGCCGGTGCTCCGCAATTGTCGGGTGTGACATCGCTGGCGAATCAACTGAATCATGGTTCAGCAGGCTTTATCAACAACGGCCTCTACGCGCATGGAGCCAACGGACTACTCAACCGTGTTATGCACGACATCACGGTGGGTAACAATGATTTCCTGGGCGTGACCGGATTTGCAGCGACCCCCAGCTGGGATCTCGCGTCGGGCTGGGGCACTCCGGCACGTGGATACGCGGCAACGGAGTGAAATCGGGGACGTTGTCAGCAGTCTGGGGCCGTCTCTCGACGGCCCCACAGTTTTGTACCAGTGTTAGCTCTCTTCCGGCGGCAGCACCGGCATGTGTCGCACTCCGAGACCGAACAGGAAGATGGTCGCGGCGATGAGACCCACGGAAATTCCCCACTCGAAAATGCTGGGGAAGTAATGAACCGGTGTGGTCTGGGGCATGGCACCGCGCAGCGTCATGCCAAGCGATACAACGTTCATGCGATTGAGAACCACGCCTGCCACCGCCAACCCAGCTCCCATTCCAAGCGTGCCGGAACGATTACGCAGTTTATCGGTAGAAAGCAGGATCAAGGGCAACAGTCCGCCAAGCAGAACTTCTGCGAGGAAGAGCGTCGACTTGGGTCCTCCGACAAGATTCAGATTGCCGCGGTACGTGAGATCGGCGAGACGCACCACCTGGTAGATGAGCATGGACCAGAATGCAACCTTGCCCATTGCCGCCAGTTGCTTGATTCGTAACTGACGATTCCAGGCTTTCGCAATCCACATCTCAACCAGCACCATGAGAGCGGTTCCGGCGGCGACAGAGGAGAGGAAGAACGAGATCGGCATCATCGGTGACCACCAGAGATGATTTAGCTTATCCGGCATGAGCAGGAAGAGCGAACCCAGCGAACTCTGGTGCATCGTGGAGAGCGTAACGGCCGCAATTGCCAGCATGATCGGCACCGGCTTTTCGCCCTCTTTGGTGCGGAACGCATAGGCGAGTGAGCCAAACACGACCGCCGTTGCGGCAACCCAGAGCAGGTTATGCGAGAGCAGGAACACGAAGAGACTCATTGCCGCGACTACATATACAGGAGAGTATTTCTTCCACATCTCGGCGTAGTGAGTGAGTCCCCAGCGCTCGAACGGTACAGGCAGGAACTCGAGCAGAAGGATCGTCACATATAGACCGACGCACCATGAAACTTCAAACATTGCAGAGTGCTTCGGTGAATTCAACGCTAGTGCGTAGAAGTGCCATGGCAAGCCGAGATCGGCAAGCAGCGTGACGGTGACGAAGGAATAGCTGAGCAACCCCATAAGCACGGCGGATCGCCCAATGCTGTAGAGATCCTTGCGTTGGAAGACGTAGATGAGCCCGGCTGTGGCGAAAGCTCCAGCGGCTACAGCGATCCAGACAAGATCGAAGATGATCCAAAGACCCCATGCGTAGGTGTCGGAGAGATTCGTCGTAGTTCCGATTCCCATCACGAATCGCAACAGGAATGAGAGTCCGCCGAAACCCATCAGCGCAGCGAGCAGCTTGTTAGCCGTCGTCCAGAGCGGCGCAGAGACCGCAGCAAACTTTGGATGATGTTCCTTCTGCTGCGTAGGAGCTTCGTATTTTTCAACCGACCGAGACGCCTTCACTTTTGGAGAGGGCGGGACGGGGGCGTCAAGAACTGCAACCGACCCTTCTTCCGCAGCCGCTACCGCAGCGCGGCGCTGAGACAACTTGTACGCTCCGCCGAGCAATGCGCCGACACCAACCACCGCCGGCGGTACCGAGCCAAGCGCAATCGCACTGTAGTGCGGGAATGGCTCAGTCTGAATCTTGGGAAAGCCGAGTTTTTCAAATGGAACGGCGGAAAGATAGAGAGTGTTCGTTCCACCAGCCTCGTGCTCACCATAGATATGGTCCACGTACTTGCCGGGATGCTCGTGCATGCGCCGTTTCGCTTCCTGCAACAGTTCTTCCCGGCTTCCACTTTTCAGCGCACCGGAAGGACACTGCTTCACGCAAACCGGTTCCGACATTATCTTCTGGTAAGACTTATGATCTGCCATCACCAGTCGTTCGCCATTGCGCGCGGCAGGAAGTTGCTGCGTACTCCGGCTTGAACACCGGTCGCACTTGCTGATCTTGGGTGCCAGTGAATCCCATTGCGCGGTGGGTACGCCCCACGGGCAGGCCCACATGCAATAACGACAACCAATGCACTTCGCTGCGTCATACGCCACCGCACCGGTCTCGGTCTTATGCATGGCGGTCACGGGACAGGCCGCTACGCAAGCTGGATCTTCGCAGTGCATGCATTGACGCTTGACGAAGACGTTGCGAACTCCACCGGGTGCAGCGGCATCCTCAATTTCGTTGTGCTGAATGACGACGAACGATTTTGCGGACAGCAGCTTGGGATTCTGAAATCCTAGTTTGTTATCCGGCAATGTCGTGTGTTCCGCGGGCAGTCCGTTCCACTGCTTACAGGAAACCTGGCACGAGCGACATCCGATACATACGGTTGTGTCGATCAGGGTCGCATTAGACATGGGAGCCTCCGTTTTCATCCGAGGCCCGCACAATGTTCACCAGGCAAGCCTTCGTCTCCTGTGTTCCAGCAACGGGATCTACCGCGTCAATTGTCAGCAGATTGGTGCTGGGACCGGTGCTGAGGCCCTTGAAACCCCAGTTGTAGGGCATCCACACCGACATCACTTCCTCGCCGTTGATGTTTAGACTCTGCATGCGTTTAGTGACCACGGTTTTTACGATCACCTCTCCTCGTGCCGAGGTAACACGCGCATGTTCACCATGTTTTAGTCCGAGCTTCGTCGCGAGTTTTTCCGGCATCTCAACGACTGGTTCCGGGACGAGTTCGTTCAACCATGGTGAGTTACGCGTTACGGACCCACAACACCAGTGTTCGGCCATGCTCGATGTCATAAGCACATACGGGAACTTCTCGCGCGTCCCGATCGGATGTTGGCCGGTTTTCAGGCGCGGATATTTCACGCATGGATTGGTCGCCACCGCTGGATGCATCGCATTGGCCGTAGGGCTCTCAATCGGCTCGTAGAACTCCGGGAAAGGACCGTCCTTCGGAACATAAGAAACATCGCGCGGAAGGTCCTTCTCCTTCGGATCGGGATCCATGTAGGAGGCCGCGAGGAGCCGTCCAACGCCTTCTCCATTCATGCGGAACGGGCGTTGTCCATTCGGAGTGTCAGGCCCATCCGTTGCCACCGGGACGTCAGGAGTGTCCCAGCCAGCCCACTTCTTCTGCGTTTCATCCCACCACACAATCGCACGATCCTTATCGCGCGGCTGACCCTTCGCATCGCAGGATGCGCGGTTGTAAAGAACGTGCATGTTGCCGGGCCATGTCCACGCGAAACCAGGATAGATACCTAGTCCGCCCGGATCGGTTTTGTTGTCGCGGCGCTTCGTTAGGTTCTTGCCGCCCTTGAACACGCCCGCGTAAATCCAAACCCCGCAAGCCGTCGTGCCGTCTGCCTGAAGGTCGGCGATGCCATTCACCGGCAATCCGGTCTTCAGGTCGGTTCCACCAATCTCGCGCAGTACCGCCTCGGAAAGACCCTTTGCGGGATAATCCCACTTCGCCTTCAACAGAGGCAAATCCTTGGGATCCGTGGAATCCTTGTACATTGCGCGCAATTTATTGAAGAGCACGTCGAGGATTTCGATGTCGGTCTTAGCTTCACCTGGAGGGTTAACGGCTGCGTAGCGCCACTGCACCAAGCGTCCGGCACCGGTCAGCGTTCCATCTTTCTCCATGAAATACGCCGCGGGAAGCAGGAGAACCTCGGTCTTGATGTCCTTGGGGTTCACGCCCGGGCGACGCCAGAAATCGGCCGTCTCCGTTTCCCAAAGATCCTGTACCACCAGCATCTCCAGAGCTGCCATGCCCTCATAGGTCACCTTGAGATTTGCGTTGGTGACCATCGGGTTTTGCCCGATAACGTAGAGCATCTTCAATCTTCCCGCGAGCGCCGATTCCATCATCCCGTAGATCGTGTAGTCCTTCCCGGGATTGCGCTTGGGGAGCATTCCATATCCGAAATCGTTCTCCGCCGTCGCGTTGTCGCCGAACCACGATTTCATGCAGTTGACGAAGAACTTGGCGCGGAATGTGCCATTACTCTTCGTCCAATCCTTCATCGTAGGCTGGTCGGCATTGGGGTAGCTCAGGTATCCAGGCAAGTAGTGATTCAGCACCGCCATATCGCAGGCGCCCTGCACATTCGGCTCACCGCGCAGCGCGTTCACGCCGCCGCCGGGTACTCCGATATTGCCAAGCAACAATTGCAGAATGCCGTAACAGCGAATCTGTTGCACGCCGTAGGTGTGCTGCGTGGCACCCAGTGCATACACAACGCAGCCGGGCTTATGCTTCGCCATCGTCTCGGCAATGAGTTTGATCTGCTCGACCGGAATCCCCGAGATCTGCGATCCGAGTTCAAGCGTGTACCGGCTGTAAAACTTCTTCAGATTCGCAAATACCGTGCGTGGGTCATCGAGCGACTTTGCTTTCGAAGGCTTCTTTGTGCCGTCCAGCTCATAGCCCCACGATGCCATGTCGTAGTGATGCGTTTCGTCTTCGAATCCCGAGAAGATTCCGTCGTTGAATTCGAAGTCGGCCTTTGCATGGAGCAAGGCATTGGTATTCAGCTTGACGTATTCCTCGTCATACAGCTTGTGCTGCAGGATGTAATTGATCACCGCGTTGAGGAAAGCGATGTCGGAGCCAGCGCGGATACGCGCATAGATGTCTGCAGAGGAAGAGGTCCTGGTAAAGCGCGGGTCCACGTGGATGACGATAGCGCCCTTCTCCTGCGCCTTCTTGATCCACTTCATTCCCATAATGTGGTTTTCCGCTACGTTGCTGCCCTCGATCAGAAACACCTTCGAATGCTGCATATCGAGCCAGTGATTCGTCATGGCTCCGCGCCCAAACGATGCGCTCAAACTTGGCACGCTGGGACCATGGCAGAGACGCGCCTGGTGTTCGACGCTCACCGTTCCGAGCAGGCGGGACGCCTTCGTGATCAGGTAGCAATCTTCGTTTGTATTCTGCGCGCCCCCCAGGAAACCAATCGCATCCGTGCGATTGACCTGATAGTCCACGCCCTTGATGTTTTCGTTGGCAATCCAGTTTGCGTCGCGCGTTGTCTTAATCTTGCGTGCGACTTTCTCAAAAGCTTCTTCCCAGCTGATCTCGGTCCACTCTGTGGCGCCCGGTGCGCGATAACGCGGCTTCTTCAGGCGCTGGTCTGACGTGTGTGTGGCAGACATTGCCGCACCCTTGGCGCACAACGCACCTTCGTTGATAACGTGATCAGGATCGCCTTCAAGGTTGATCAGTTCCCCATCTTTCACGTGGCAGATCATGCCACACCCACACGCACAGAAGTTGCAGGCGGAAGTGAATTCCTGGACTCCCTCTAGCTTCTCCTTTTTTGTGGAAGCGTGAAGCTTCGGCTCCTCAAACCCCAAGGCTCCCGCCGCGAGACCCACTCCGGCTCCAGTCGCTCTCTTAAGCCACTGTCTTCGATTAATTGTCATTGGTAATCCTTCTTTAGGCGGACACACCCCTGCGCCAATCCCCACACAGAACCGTGTGATTCACCCCTGCCCTGCATGTTCCCAAAGCAGAGCGGGTTGTGATGTGCCGAACATCACAGTTTCTGGTGACCTTCTACCAAACGGGAGAAATCGGACCGGTCGCCTGGGGTATACTTCATGGTTCCTGGGAGGCGAAAGGGATGGCACAACCGTCGGATCACAACGAGCAATTCCGGCAGCAACATCCGAAAGTCTGGGGTGCGTTCGCAAAGTTGGCTGATGAATGCCACGACGAGGGACCGCTGGACGAAAAAAGCCGGAAACTGGTGAAGGTGGCGCTGGCGATTGGAGCGGGCCTGGAGGGTGCAACGCATTCAGCGGTACGTCACGCCCTTGACGCTGGCGTAACCCCGGCAGAACTGGAGCATTTGACCGTGCTGGCGATTACTACCCTGGGCTACCCTTCCGCTATGCGCGCGCTGTCGTGGGTTCACGATCAGGCGACACAACCCAAGTGACCAGGTCATCCCCCGACCTGATTCATCGATAATTCAGAGTCCATGGCACGCGGAGGACGTTTTTCCGCCATGTAGGATTCGAAAGCCTCCGCGGCAGCGAGATTCCCCTGGATTGGCCTGAACTGTGTCAGGTCAAACGTCACGGGATCCATCAGGCAGCGGCGCAGTCGGCCACGCGAATCCATCCGCAGACGCTCACATGAATCGCAGAAGGGATTGGATCGAGGCGCGATCCATCCCACCTTGAGCGCCGTGCCTTTCCACGGAATAGTGGTTTGATAGGCAGGAGCGGCCAATGGGGAACCTGACGCAACGATCGATGTTTGCGTCGCAATCCAGGCCTTCACTTCCTCCACCGGCACAATCTCAGATTCACACCACGCGCGCTCAGTCCCCGTGCGCATCAGTTCTATGAAGCGAATCTCTACACCGCGTTCGGCGGCAAGATCCAGTAGCAGCGGCACTTCGTGGATCCACGTAGAGCGCTGCAAAACCGCATTTAGTTTGAGAGGCGTAAGACCGGCCGTGATCGCCGCGTTTATTCCGGAGATGGTGTGCTCCAGACGCGCGCCTCGCGAGAGGTCGGAAAAGCGCTGCGGATCAACCGAATCGAGGGATACGTTTACCCGAGCCAGTCCCGCCGCCTTCAGCGCGTGGGCGTGCTGCGGGAGCAGTGAGCCGTTTGTTGTCATGGATATCTCGCGAATGCTCTTGATTTGTGCGATGCGCGAGATGAGTTCTTCCAGCCCCGGCCTCACCAGCGGTTCGCCACCCGTGATCTTGACACGCTCGATGGGCGAGTGCCGCACCAGCCACTCCACATTTTCAGCCAGTTCCTGAAGGGTAAGCGGTCCGTGGTCGGAGGTACGATGCAACCCTTTCGGAGGCATGCAGTATCGACATCGGAAGTTGCACTTTTCCGTCACGGAGAGCCGCAACATGCGCATTGCAGACACCACGTGAGGATTGGACGACTGGATAGAAAGACTGCTTCTTATCGGCCCCAACTCTTCAGACATTCTGTCTCCTTCAAAGCCGGAAGGCAGCGTGGTCCCCGACCTTCTGCCGGTCTCGGCTTTGAAGGCAGCCCAACACCGGATCGCTCAACAGGCGCAATCGCGCCTTGAGAGCACACCCGGTTACAGACTAATCTCACGCATACACCCCACTTCATTGCTACTACAATCGAGCTCCGATCGCCAGTCTTTCCGACCGGCATACATCGGAGCGCAGCGATTAACGCTCTTACGGCACTGATTTAACTACCTGACTGATTTAATTACCTGAATGGAGTGAACCTCCTGCCCGCAAGCAGCTCTCCGCGAATGTGAGCAAAGGGGCTTCCTGAAAAGGTGCTACACTTTTGCCTCCGCGGGTTGCAAATCAAGCCGTGTGTGAGGCTTCTCGCGACGATTCCGCTGGGGAGCGGCATGCCAAAAATAGGCCTTTTTATTCCGTGCTACATCGATCAGTTCTACCCCCAGGTAGGACTGGCGACACTTAGAGTGCTGAGGCAACTTGGCATCGATATCGATTTTCCCGAAGAGCAAACCTGCTGCGGCCAGCCCATGGCCAACTCTGGGTGTGCGGACGAAACCCAACCGCTTGCCGAGAAGTTCCTCAGGGTTTTCGGCAAATACGATCACGTAGTCGCCCCCTCAGGGAGTTGCGTTTCAATGGTGCGCAATCATTACGCGCAATGGCTGGATGGAAAACCCGGGTTTGATCACTTGCGCTCTAACACCTTTGAACTTTGCGAATATCTGGTCGATGTCGCCGGGGTCACGAAGGTTGACGGAGACTTTCCCTTCAAGGTTGGACTGCACATGAGCTGTCATGGTCTTCGTGAACTGCGATTGGGACGCTCTTCCGAGAAGATGGTGCCTGCCTTCAACAAGGTCGGCCAGCTATTGGCTCAACTGAAGGGGATAGAACTGGTCGAGCTCAACCGCCCGGACGAGTGTTGCGGCTTTGGCGGCACCTTTGCCGTAAACGAGGAAGCAGTCTCATGCCTTATGGGTAGAGACCGTATTGCCGACCACTTAATGGGAGGGGCGGAAGTGATTACAGGCTTCGACGTCTCCTGCCTCATGCATCTCGAAGGCATTATTCGCCGCGAAAAAACACAATTGCGTGTCATGCACGTGGCGGAGATTCTTGAAACCGCGGGGCTGTCATGACAGGACACTCAGAGAAAGCGGCGCTCTTTGTCGTTGATGACGAGCGGGTACACTGGCACGACCAATCACTGTGGTTCGTGCGACTCAAGCGCGACAAGCAGGCGGCGAGCATTCCCGAGTGGGAGATGCTTCGCGATACCGCCGCCGCGATCAAGACGCACACACTCTCACGTCTCGCCGATTACCTTGAAGAGTTCGAGCGCAATGCAGTTGCAAACGGTATCCAGGTGTACTGGGCACGAGATGGAGCCGAGCACAATGCCATTGTTCACAAAATACTTTTGGATCGAGGCGTGACGCGGCTGGTGAAATCGAAGTCGATGTTGACCGAGGAGTGCCACCTTAATCCGTATCTTGAGGCGCGCGGAATCGAGGTAACGGACACGGACCTTGGCGAACGCATTGTGCAACTGCGACACGAGCCGCCAAGCCACATCGTGCTACCCGCCATTCACCTGAAGAAGGAGGACATCGGCGAGCTCTTCCACGAGAAGCTCGGTACGAAGCAGGGTGCCTCCGATGCGAAGTATCTGACGGAGGCGGCGCGTGGACACCTTCGCGAGAAGTTCATGGCAACGCAGGCAGGCCTTACCGGCGTCAATTTTGCGATAGCGGAGACGGGCGGAATCGTTGTTTGTACGAATGAAGGAAACGCCGATATGGGAACGAGCCTGCCTCCAATCCATATCGCGTGTATGGGCGTTGAAAAAATCCTGCCCCGCGCTGAGGATCTCGGCATATTCCAACGACTGCTTGCTCGAAGTGCTACCGGACAACCGGTGACCACTTATAGCTCGCACTTCCACGGCCCCATCCCCGGCGGCGAACTCCATGTGGTGATTGTCGACAATGGACGCAGTGCCATTCTTGCGCAGGAGACATTCCGCCGCTCCCTGAGCTGCATTCGTTGCGGCGCATGCATGAACACCTGCCCGGTATTTCGGCGCTCGGGAGGCTATAGCTATGGATACACAGTGCCGGGACCGATTGGTTCACTGCTCGGACCGCAGCGCGATATGCGGAAGTATGGCAGCCTACCGTTTGCGTCAAGCCTTTGCGGTTCATGCACTGACGTATGCCCGGTGAAGATCGATCTTCATCACGAGTTGTATGCCTTTCGCCAGGTCCTTGTGCGCAAGAAAGTAGTTCCACTTTATAAGCGTTTTGGTATGGCAATAATCTCGTTTGTGCTGGCAAGACCCTGGCTGTACCGGCTCGCGGGAAAGTTAATGCGATGGATTGTTCCGCGACTACCCCGGACTGTCGTTTACGGGCCTTGGAACGCATGGGGAATCCACCGCGAGTTGCCACCTATGCCTCGCGAGAGCTTTCGCGAACTCTTGAAACGTGAGCCGCCACCCTCAGTTCCAGGAAGCGTTCGCAACCTCGAACTCGCAGGTGTCAAGAAGGAGCCTCTGTGAACAGCCGGGACACCATTCTCGCCAGCCTGCGCCGTGCCTCACCTCCAAGCTCCCCGCGGCCGGAGTATCCCGCGGCCATCGCGTATGCAAATCCAGAGGCGCAATTTGCCGAAACCTTCACCTTCGTGGGTGGGACTTTCGTCCGCGTTACAAGCCTTATTGCACTGGACGCGGAACTGAGGAAGTTAGAACTTTATGCCAAGGCGCGCAAAATCGTTTCGCTCGTGCCCGGAGCAGGGGAGTCAACGGTTGATCTCTCCGCGATGAAGCAACCGCACGAACTTGAGGGAGTTGATCTAGCGATCCTGCCCGGTGAGTTTGGAGTCGCGGAGAATGGTGCAGTGTGGGTGCCAGGGAGCAGCCTGGGACCGAGGCGTGCGATCTTTGTCATCGCGGAACATCTGGTATTGGTTGTGCCTGCAAGTCAGATTGTCCACACCATGCAGCACGCATATGACCGAATTCGGTTTGAGCGCCCAGGCTTTGGCCTGTTCATCTCTGGACCGTCAAAGACCGCAGATATCGAGCAATCATTGGTGATCGGAGCGCATGGTGCGCGTAGCTGTACGTTATTCCTAGTCGGCTGAATGAAAACCGCACAGTGAAGGCGCTCCACCATAAACAAAGGGCTGGCCGAAGCCAGCCCTGAAATATTTCAGGTGGACCGTGAATCAGAATGTAAAGCGCGCGCCAAACTCGCCAACAAAAGCAAAAGCAGACGAGGAACTGGTTGGATTGGTGAAGCCAGAAGGTGTTCCAATCTTCCCAGAGGTGACCGCGTAGAAGTAGTTGTTTCCATAGTTGGCCCGGTTGGTCAGGTTGAAGCCCTGGAAGCTAAGCTGCAGCCTGCGCTGCTCACCGAGCTTGATGTTCTTGCTGACACGGGCATCAAGTTCGAAGATCGGAGCGCCACGCAGCGAGTCATAGTGCAGGATATGCGCAGTGCCTGCCGCCAGGGCAGCACGCGCCGCCGCGCCATCGTGTCCTACGCCTGAGTTGTCGTACATGTAATAGTTTTTGGGCGCGCTATTATCGACCACCACCGGACGCGAGTAACCCGTGCCGAGACCGAGGATGTCGTAACCGGCGTTCAGATCGTAAGGTCTTGCCGAACCAAACTGAAGGATCGGAGCAGCTTCTAATCCGAAAGGCAAGTTCGCAATTCCACTGATGGTGATGTGGTGACGTTCGTCAAATGGTGTCGGGCCGAAATCCCAGCTTGCAAGCGGACGGAGCGGATCATGCGGGTAGCTGTGATAGCTTGACTGCGAACTCGACAGGGTTGGCGGACCACCAGAAGCGGTTGAATAACCTACCGCTCGGCTGAGGGTATAGTTTGCCACCAGGTTGAAGTTCTTTACCATATGCTGGCGGTAGCTGAGGTTCAGGCCATCATAACGTGAGCGGCCAATTGACTGGTTGTCCATGATGCGGCCGAGAGCCGGAACCCCTGCGGCATTGAAAGCCGCCGCCAGCGGACGTACGCCAGTATCCGGATCCGTTGGGTTGATGTTCACATCCACATTGGAGTGGAGTCCGAGGGTATGAACGTACTCGGCTTCGAAGACCGCTTTCTGATTGATTGCCCACTGGTAGCCGAAGTTGAACTCTTCGGTGTAGGGGTTACGGTATTTCGGGTCCATGGTACGGCCCGTACTTTGCGGGGAAAGCTGCGAGGAAGCTCCCGGGACATTTGCCAACACCGTGGCGACATTTGCCGGGGAGTAGGTCCACTGCGAAAGCGGGATGCCGAATCCGGGAACTGTGTCGCCAATTCCGAGGGAAAGCGCCTGCTGATAGACCGTGGGGTTGGCCATCTGCTCCATCCACAACGGAATGTTCTGGTAAACGTTGCCGTAATAGAGTCCAAAGCCGCCACGCAGGACATGTTTGCCTGCACCAGTCAGGTCATAGGCGAAGCCCACACGCGGACTGAAATCCTTGTTGTCGTCGTGCGGTTTCACGGCATAGGGGCTGCCGATTGCCTTCAGTTCGAGGAAGGTCTTGCTGATTCCGATGGCGCTGCCGCCGATCAGGTTGATGTCCTTATCCCAGCGCAGGCCGAGGTTCAGAGTCAGGCGCTTGGTAGTCTTCCAGTCATCCTGGAAGTAAATACCAAACTGCTTGGTGCCTCCCGGCACATTCGTCGAGGAGTCGCCGTTGGAGATTGACATGCCTCCGACCAGACCCGGATTGGCAAAACCGCCGGCCAGATTAGCGATATCGGAAGGATCTTTAAGGAAATCAATCTCGAGAGTTGAGTTGGAGGAGAAATATCCACCGAGGGAGGGGTTCCAGATATAGTCAAAACCCGCCTTTAAAGTGTGATTGCCGATCGTCTTGGTGATGTCGTCTCGCCACTGCCATTTGCGCTGGAACGACTGCTGTGGAACGTTGACGTTCGTTCCAAACCATTCGCCGCTGGCAAAGGTAATGTATGGTGCGTTCTTAGTGGTGACGTCGATGATGTTGTTCCAGTACTGGTTGCCGAAGGTGAAGCTGTTTACCAGGGAGTTGGACAGCACCGAGTTCAACGTGAAGTTCGCGATCTGCATGTGGTTGGTGGTGAGGTTGCCACCGGTGAGATCGCCATTTCCATCCGATTGATCGTTGAGGCTGTTGTTGGCCTGCGATGTGTAGCTGATGTAAGCGGTTTCCTTGTCGCTGAACTTGTAGTCGAGGCGTCCGTTCAGGCGGTTCTCAAAGAAAGGAGTAGGGATGTTCGAAGCAGGTTGAGCGGCCATGCCCAACTGGGTTGTAGCAATCTTCAGTTCCGTGAACGCGTTCCCGCTTTCCGGAATACTGGTATGCTCGCGCTGCCGCTCCAGGGCGAAGAAAGCGAATGCCTTGTTCTTGACGATCGGTCCGCCAATCGATCCACCGAACTGCTGACGGCTGTACGGCCCGTTGGAGGTTGTTCCATCGGCTAGTTTTCTATCCGCATTGAATTTCTCATCACGAAAATACCCGAATGCCGAACCATGGAAACTGTTGGATCCGGACTTGGTGATCATGTTAATTGCGGCCCCTTCGGACCGGCCATTCGCGGCCGAGAAGCGCTGAGTTGAGATCACAAACTCTTCCACGGCTTCCAACGGAAGCTGCATTACCGTGCCGCCGACTGTGCTGTCCTTGTTATCAACGCCATTGACCGTAACGTTGACTTCGCGTCCCACATTGCCGTTGACGGAGAGAACCGCCGAGCGGTTCTTGGTGGGATCGAAGGAGTCAGCAGACTTCACGCCAGGGGCGAGGTAGGCGAGGTTGGCCACGTCGCGACCGAGAAGAGGGAGCTCTTCCACTTCGCTCGGAGTAATTTGCTGACTGACGGAGGTCTTGGCCTGGTCTATGAGCTGGATGTCCCCGGTGACCTCGATTACTTCGTTCGCCTGACCTGGCTTGAGGTTCGCCGCAACCGTGGCGGTCTGGCCGATTAGAAGTTCCAAGGATTGTGCGTAAGTAGCGAATCCCGCCTTGGAAATCTTCACCACGTAAGACCCTGCCGATAGTTGGTCGAAGCGGAAGTCGCCGGATGAGTTGGTCGTGGTGGTGCGGGTGGATCCTGTTCCTCGATTGGTGGCGACAACGGCGGCTCCAACTATGACGGCGCCTGCCTTGTCTGAGGCGGTACCAGCAATTGTTCCAGTTGCGGTAGCCTGAGCGAATCCGATCGGTGCACTAATCGCAACCATGGTCACGACCAAGAGCAGATTCAACAACTTCTTCATATCTATTCCTTGCCTCCCTGCCCTCAAGATAACGGGCAGCATTTCGAGCAATATTTTGACGTCTGGTTCAGACGGAACATATAGGTCAGAGCTTGTGTTCACCCACACTTGCTGAGTGCGAACACTTCTCCTACGAGCTGTCCGATGAGGGAGCAGCAGGAGCTGATTCCGAGTGGTCTATTCACAAGGGCCGAATGAACAGCCCGCTGTATGAGTAGTCATCGAGACAAGATCAGGTTTGACCAGTCCGAAGTTGGAGGTTGCGATCTAGATGTGGGTCACCGGTTAGTGACCACGGAAGCAACAGCTTCCACCGCAGGGTGAAATGGTAGTATGCACGTCTGTAACCAAATCGTAATGCGCGTAGGTTTCTGAATTTATTGCTGAGGAATCCTAAGGTTCGACTGATGCTATGACTTATTGGATAAAATGAACGACTTACTATGAAACTTGATAGATTTTGACGGGCAGCCCTCACCGCCTCGGTCGCCGAAACAAGTACAGCGCCTACCGCGCGATCTCGCCCTGGGGTTGGCACAGGAACCACTCTTCTCGCGCGAGCAGATTCTACTCGTACCCGATGTTGTCAATTTCTCTCTGGATCGCCAGTTTGTTGAGGGTTGTCATCGGCAAGGCGAGAAACAAGGATATCCGGCGCGAGAGGATCGTAAATGCTTCTTTGAAGCCCCGCTCGATTTGCTCCGGAGTTCCTTGGATCGCCGCCGGATCGGGAATGCCCCAATGCGCCGTCATGGGCTGGCCTGGCCATAATGGACAGACCTCATTGGCTGCGTTGTCGCACACGGTGAAGACGAAGTCCATGCGAGGCGCACCTGGTGCGGCAAACTCATCCCAGGACTTGCTGCGCAGTCCCTCGGTTGGCAGGTTGGCGAGTGCCAGTTGTTTCAATGCTTCTGGGCGCACCGTCCCGGAAGGGTGGCTCCCTGCGCTGTAGGCGGCGAAATTCGCCGACCCTTGGTGGTTGAGGATGGCTTCGGCCAGAATTGAGCGCGCTGAATTCCCCGTGCAGAGAAACAGAACGTTGTAGCGCTTCCCCATGACGTTCACCTCTTTGGTGCAGTTGCCGACGTTAGATTGGCGGCGGCAACATCGATACGAGGCTTCCACTCGCTAAGAGTGCAAGCTCCGGCAGAGACTGCTTCCTTCAAACGCGCGGTGTCATCCTTCAACTGCGCTTGCTGAAGGAATGACCTGCGGAGAAAATCGTATAAGAGCTTCTTCGTCTCGCGATCAGGAACAGCGAGACGATAGAAGATGCGATAGCCATCACGGCGGTCCAGCACCAGGCCGGAATTCTTCAAATAAGCAAGGTGGCGGGACACATTTGGCTGCGAGATGTCGAGAACGTACTGGACATCGCAGACACAGAGCTCACCCAGCAGAAGTAGATTGAGAATGCGCAGTCGCGTACTGTCCGCCAGGGCCTTGAAATACTGTTCGAGTTCTCTCATCGCGGTAGTCTCCCTCGTATCCATACAGGTCATTTCGCCATGGAAGGTACGAGCATATCCTGCAATAGCTCTGCTCCCACCGGAGGCTTCACCTGCCAAGGGATGAGGAAAAGTCTCTTGGCAAGTTTCTGCCGTACTTCCTCAGTGTAACGAACTTCAAGAGCGCCGCGTTCCGCAAGCACAGGGTCAATTGTGCCTGAAGCACAGAAGCTCTGGTTGATGACCCACGCATACGGTGCGATGCTCGCTCGCTGCAGATCTTCTTGCAGGCGCGCCGCTTCATGCACCGGCGTTGCTTCCGGGAGAGTCACGATCAGAATCCTGGTGAAATCAGGACTGCGAAGCTGTGGCAACAGTTGACGAACACTTTCGGGGATCGACGCCAGGCTCCGTTCGACCTCGCGGTGGTAAGCATTGGCGGCGTCCAGAAGCAGAAGCGTGTGGCCTGTGGGAGCCGTGTCTATCACGACAAACCCGTCGTTGCCCTTGTTTACCATCTGGGCGAAGGCGCGAAAAATTGCGATCTCTTCCGTACACGGGGAGCGCAAGTCTTCTTCCAAAAGCGCGCGGCCCTTTTCGTCCAGGCCTTCACCGCTGTCGCGCAGGACTTCCTCGGTATAGGCGCGCGTCTCGGCCGCGGGGTCGATGCGGCTAACTGTCAGACCGGGAGTGTTGGCCCCGATGGTCATGGCAAGATGAGCAGCGGGATCTGTGGTTGTGAGCTGCACTGGAAAGCCCAATCGCGCCAGTTCGACCGCGACCGCAGCGGCAACCGTGGTCTTACCAACGCCACCCTTGCCCATGGTCATGATCACGCCCTTTCCTTGAGCCGCAAGCAGGGGAATCAACTCCGCAAGAGGTGGTGGAAGCTTCCGCGCGTTTTGCGCTGAAACCGCGACCCGGAATGCGCTTGCGTTCGGCTCTCCCAAGTACCTGAGCGCGTCAATGCCAATCAGTGATCGCGGAACAAGTTGGATTTCTGTGCGCGGCAGTTGGCGAATTCCTTGGGGCATTCCGGCGAGTGCTGCGGCGCCACGGTGTTCCAGCGCTTGCGCGACCACATCACTGGGTTCGCTACTCATGAACATTCCGTTCACAATCAGGCGTTGGTTGCACAGACCGATAGCGTCCAACTCATGATGGGTCCGTTCGGCTTCAGCCAACGCGGTACCTTCAGGACGGCTCACGAGATAGATAGTCGTTCTCGCGGCATCGGAGAGCGCGCTGACTGTGTTGTCGTATAACTCGTGCTGCGCTTGCAATCCGGCCAGGGGACCGAGGCAGGAGGTGCCGCCGACATTGCTCTCGATAAACCCGGACCATGCGGAGGGAAGCTGGAGGAGTCGAAGGGTGTGTCCGGTGGGCGCGGTATCAAAGATAACGTGGTCGAAGTTGATAGTCGCCTGAACGTCACCTAGAAGTTTTGCGAACTCTTCAAAGGCTGCAATTTCAAGGGTGCACGCACCTGACAACTGCTCTTCGATGCTCTCCACCGCTGCTGCTGGCAGGAGTTCACGATAGGGGGCAACGACGCGTTCGCGGTACTGCTTCGCGGCCTCTTCGGGATCCACATTCATGGCAAATAAACCAGGCGCATTTTCGACCGGCACAGCATTGATCCCGAGCTTGGTGGCCAGCACCTCGTCGAGATTTGAAGCAGGGTCGGTGCTTACCAGCAGCACGCGCTTACCAGCATCCGCCAATGAAATAGCGGTGGCACACGCGATCGAGGTTTTACCAACGCCGCCTTTACCGGTGAACAACAGATTCCTGGTCAATTCGCCAAGCTGCTTCATTATTTTGTCCCCGATTTTCCGAGGCCAATGCCAACCAGATCAGACACGTGCTGTTTGAAGACCGGGCCGGGTTCATAGGCAACTCCCGTGAAGCCAGCCACTTGTTCGCGAGTAGGATAGGCGCCTTCAGAAACAACGCTTCCATCGACGAGCACCATAGGCAGGCACTCGGTGCCTTTCGAGTTGATGGCCGCCTTGACGATGGCATTCGCAGTAAATGCCGCAATATCCTGTGCAAGGTTATAGCGCTCAACCTGAACACCTTTGCTCTTAAGCCATTCCAGATCGGCTGAAAAGCGGGGCAACACGGGATCCACGCTCGGACCACAGACGCCGGTGGAGCAGCACATTGCAGGATCGAACACCTGAAGTATCGACATATATAAATCTCCTCAAAGCCGGAACCGAGTTCGTGGCTGAATAGAACAATACAACTATATACGCATAGGCGAATATAAACAATCGGGCGAAAGTGAATGCATGCGGAGCTCTGGAGTGAGGAAAACGGTGTAACGTGACGAGACTGCCCTGCGCAGTTTACGGCAGAGAAGAATAACTGGCCTTGGGAGTTGATGAGGCGATTTAAAACGCGAACCCGGAATCGATTCCGACTCCGGGCTCGCTCCAGCGTTGGGCGGTTTACGTTGTTTACGTGTTTTCCTTCTTGTGACATTGGGCGCACTTCGTAGGCGCAGCGCCTCCGGACTTCTTATGGCAGTCGATGCAAGTGCCAGCGGTTGCGCTCGCGTTGTGGAATGCAGCTTGTTTTCCGGTCTTCATCCCGGATTGAGGCGGCTTGCTGTGGCAGCTCGTACAGGCCTGTTGTGGGGCGGTGCCCGGCTTGGGTTGGCGCGACGGGTGATGGCAAGTGTCACAGGCGACCGGGTGTTTTGAGTGTTCGAACCGAACACCTCCCATGGGATTGCCGGTCAGCAAAATGGGTTTGGCCGGAGCAGTCGCCTTCGCTTTGGTGCTCGCGGCAGGAACTGCCGAGGACTGAGGCGCCGGTGATTTTGTCGGAGGCGCTGCGGCAGGTTGTGTCGGCGAAGACGTTGCGGACTGTTGTTTGGCAATCACCAGCAAAGCAATTTTCTTATAGGTGGCTTCCGGTAAGACCTTTTTTCGGACGAGGTCTGTCTTAGCCTTGTAGGGACGGTTGTCGATTATCTTCTGGGAGTAAACGTCGCCGATGCCTGGAAGGGCAGCCAGTTGACTCTTGGTGGCGGAGTTGAGGTCAACAGTTTCCTTGTTCGATTCGGCCGTAGTAGTTTGTAAACTCGCCTTGCCAGCCACAGGCTTCGATTTCGACTGAGCATTAGCGCCTGGCACCATCAGTAAAGAAACGAGAATCAGTACGCACAACATTGTTGTTCGTTTAATCATTGTTCCTCCGGCTTAGATTTCCTGCAGGTTACAACGCAGACCGAACGCGAACGCCAGATTCGCTCGCGGGTGCCATTCATCCTGCAGGAAGCTGGCAACACCTGTGCGTTCGGTGCGCGGTTAGACGAGCGCAGTTCCAGTGAAAGATGCGCGCCCTGATACTTCGGCTATTGGGACAAATTGAAGAGCGTCATCACAGCTTCGGTTGGATGGCGTTCCGGCGCGCTTCGTTCGGAAGACATTGTGGTGACACACAATAGCAGCATCAGCAGCAGCACGCAATTCTTTCTTCAGGAAGTGGCTTTCAACTGATCATGCGGCGGTGCGCCTTTTGTACAAGTGGTAAATGCCGAGAAGCACGAGCGCGCCAATCAGTGACATGATAAAACCGGCCGCCTGACCTTCTTGGTAAAGGCCCGTGGCTCGTCCGAGAAAAGTGGCGAGAAAGGACCCGGCGATGCCCAGGATCATCGTAATAATGATTCCTCCTGGGTCTTTTCCGGGCATGATCAACTTCGCGAGTGCGCCAACTACGAGACCGATAATCGCTACCCATAGATAATGCATGTTGTCCTCGCAATCTTATTTCAGTGGCACATCAACGACAGCGGGTGGCGCAGACAGATGACCGACCTGAGTATTAGTCTTTAACCTCGAACGTGAGCTTGGCGTTGAGCCGATAATTCACGATCTTGTTCCCCTCAACATCAGCTTGAAGATGCTTGACATAAACCGGCTTAATACCTTTCAACGTGGTGGCGGCATCTTGCACCGCCCGCTGCGCCGCATCTTCCCAGCTCTTGTCAGACTGCGATAAAACTTCGATAACTTTGTGAATCGCCATACGCTTTTCCTCCGCAACTAGTGAACAAATGAGACGTTTAGTCCGGTTGTGAACAGGATGTCATTTTGCTTCTTCCCCGCGGATGGATTGGTGGAGCTAGGAGAACAACTTTCCTTTCAGCAACTCCATTCCTTGCGACATCAGGTCGCCTTGTGGCACTTCGCCGTTCGGGGTAAGGTGATCAACCATCTGCGGGAGAATCTGGGCTAATCCGCTGCTAGCGGCCTCAGGCGAGATTCCCGCCTTGGCGGCAATTGCCTGCACTTGCTCAGAGCCGAGAACGCTGTGTAACAGTTCCGGAGATATCGGCAGATTCTGCCCCGTTCCCACCCACGAAGAAACAACATTGCCGAGCCCTTTGGAGGCGAACTGCTGAACGAGACCAGAGATCCCTCCGCTCTGGCCTGAAAGCATCGATATCGCAGCAGACGCGAGGGACGACTGTGAACCTTCTACGGCGGGCGGAGCGCCCGTCGCCGCCTTCAATACGTCGTCAAGTAAACCCATGATCAGCTCCTCTGCATCGGATAGCTTCCTCGGATAATTGGCAGGACAGTACCACAGCATACGAACCCGAGCGGACTGTTATAGCACGTTTTGAGTGCCGGTGCTGAACGTTCGACGTTCATAGTTTTTCGTGCCTTACAGATGTCCGATCGGGAGTACGATAGTGCCGCATTGAGGACTGGGCACTATTTTGCGAGCTAGGTCTCCGAGGCGTGCATGTCTAAGACTTTGGAAGAAAGGACACACAATGGCAGCTAAGTTCGAACTGAAGAACGGTGGCAGTGGTCAATTCATGTTCAACCTGAAAGCTGGGAATGGCGAAGT
>Ga0255336_100389_pt1 | contig 76964 bp, 75 predicted proteins | sample MeOH1_35cm_T3_17_FD_189102 | JGI IMG/M metagenome (GOLD analysis project Ga0255336, IMG submission 189102) | Sandy soil microbial communities from University of British Columbia, Vancouver, Canada - MeOH1_35cm_T3_179 | ecosystem: Engineered > Artificial ecosystem > Sand microcosm > Unclassified ... | reverse complement strand
AAGACCGTCAAGGACGGCAATATCGCGCCGCAGCGCAAGCTGGCCAATGAGAAGCCCCAGGGCGAGACCATTGACTATGACTCTCTCATCAAGAGCTGGCCGGCGACACCGCCCAAGAAGAGCTGACTAATCGAAAGGCTGCTACCTGGTGGAGAACATGGGGTGGATTGTGATCCGCCTCCGAAGGCGGACCCCTAGATTGCACGAGTAGCAACGACTTAGCGTGCCGATCGGCATTCAAACCCCATGCCGGACGACAGGAAACCCAAGAGTGGGCCAGCTCACCCGAGCAAGGCCTTGACGGAAGCGAGCAAGATGTCGGGGCCGAAGGGCTTCCGCAAGGCCAGATCGGCCCCGAGATCCGCAACCACCGCGACGAAGTCCAGCCGACCGCCGGTATTGCTCCCGGACATGGCCAGAATCTTCGGTCGCGGCTGCGCGTTCTGGAGTGCGGAGATGATCTCCAGTCCGTCCGCTTCCGGCATGAAGACATCGGTGATCACCAGATCAAATGCGTCCTTTCGATACGCCGCCAGGCCGGCCGCGCCATTGCACTCCGCCTGGGCGCTATAACCGCTCCGCTCGAGCGTGCGAACGAGCAAGCTGTGCCAGGTATCGTCGTCATCCACGATCAGAATCCTGGCCGTCATCGGCGTCTCTCTTCGAACCTCAAGTGCCTGCCTCTATCTAGCCGGCGGCGGGTTGCGGAAAGCTCCAGTCGCCGCTTTCAACCTTCGCTAGGAAGACACGGTCTATCTCATCGACGGCTTCCCCGAGCGACACGACAAGCAAATCTATATCGGACCAATTACGGGCATGCGCGGCATCTTCCGCCTGCTCGCTGAAGTCGACGATCGCCTGGCCGCCGACAGCCCGCGCTGCGCTCTTTATCCGGTGTGCATACATTTCCGCACCCTCGGCATCCTTCTGGCCGATCGCCGCCAGCAGGCTCGCGAGATCGGATTTCAGGCTCTCGACATAGAGCCCGGACGTCTCCCGCATCGCCTCGGGATCACTGCCACAGTATTCGGTCAGCATCGCCAGGTCGAACACCGCATCGTTCGGACGAGCAGCCTTTGCCACCTGAGGAAGGGATAGCAACGCCACCACGGGCGCGGTCGGCGAGAGCCATCGTTCAAGTCGCTTGCGAAGCCTGTCCAACTCAACCGGCTTCGACAAATAGTCATCCATCCCGGCGGCGATACATCTCTTATCTTCGCCCTGGAGCGCATTGGCCGTCAAGGCAACGATGGGCAAGCGATCCTCTGGCTTCTCGAGACGACGGATCGCCTGGGTTAGTGCAAAACCGTCCATCACTGGCATGTTGCAATCGGTCAGCAAGAGTCCGTAACGGGTCTTGGCAAGCGCCGTCTTCCACGGCATCGGCGGCATAACCCACGAATCGCAATTGACGCAGGATGACTTCACGGTTCACCGGATGGTCTTCGGCCAGGAGAATGAGGCGGCCGGCGGTAATGGCAGCGTCGCGCGATGGCAGCACGGTCTTTGTCGGGAGCGTGAATCAGAGCCGAAGTGGGACCCTGCCCAGGCACATCCGCACATATTGATCGGTAAGTGAAAAAATTGTTCTAGGCGGGGGTCCCGATCGGCGCCGATCTGGACCCCGGTATCCTGGCGATTATACAAGTCGACTCAAGGTACTAGTGCTGTTCCGGGCGGGGGTCCAACTTCGGTGCTGAAACACAATCAAGAGGGAGCACGTCGTCGTCTTCATAAGGGCAATGGATTCCGCCGCTGCCCCGCGCGCCAACCGGTGATGCCCTTGAAATCGCAAGAGCTCCCGCGATGCTCGCCCGCATGGTGTGTCGCAGCAAGTTCAGGAGGCGCAGGCAGGACTGATCGACCGTCGCAGCCCCAAAAGCGTGCACAGCAGACCGGACAGTTAGATTATGTCCCTCGCTTTGTTCCCTGCTGCATCGCCGCGCAGATGGCGCGCCCCATGTCCTGGGTGGTGCCGGTGCCGCCGAGATCCGGCGTCAGATCACTCTTCGCAGCTATGACCGCATCGACGGCGGCGGAGATCAGCTCCGCTGCCTTCTCCGCCTTCGCCTCCCGCTTCGACCGGCCAAGCCAGGCGAGCAGCATCTGGCCGGACATGATCATGGCATAGGGATTGGCGATGCCGCGGCCGGCGATATCCGGCGCCGAGCCATGCGTCGCCTGGGCCATCGCCCAGCGCGGCCCCACGCAAAGACCCGGTGCCAGGCCGAGCCCGCCGACCAGGCCAGCCGCCTCATCGGAGAGAATGTCGCCGAACATATTGGTGGTAACGACGACGTCGTAATCCTGGGGCCGCATGACCAACCGCATGGCAAAAGTGTCGACCATGGATTCCTGATAGGCGACGTCGGGAAATTCCGCCGCGAGCTTGCGGCATTCCTCCGCAAACATGCCGCAACCCAGCTTGAAGACAGTATCCTTATGCACGGCGGTCAACTTCTTGCGCCGGCTGCGCGCCAGTTCAAAGGCCGCACGTGCCACCTTTGAGGAACCCTGGCGGGTAATGACCCGGACCGAGATCGTCATATCGTTGCTGGGGCGAAATTCCCCAGATCCGGCGACGACATTGCGGTCCGGCTGGAAGCCCTCATTGTTCTCCCGCACGATGACGAGATCGACATTCTGATGCACGCTGGGCAGCGTTGGATAAGACCGCGCCGGACGAATATTGGCATGGAGGTCGAAATGCTTGCGCAGGATCGGATGCGGATTGATTGCCTGCGGCACCTTGGGATAGGCCTGATGACCGATCGGCCCCAGGACCCAGCCGTCCAGGGCTTCCAGCCGCGGCAGGGTATCTTCCGGCATGGTCGTGCCAAACTCGTCCAGCGCCTTGCGGCCGATCGGCAGGTGATGCCAGCCGATCTCCAGGCCGGTCAGCTCCGCCGCCGTCTTCATGACGCCGATGGTTTCGGGGACGATCTCGTGGCCGATATCGTCCCCGTTCAACACACCAATGGACAGCATGGCTTACTCCGCCGTCTGCAGGCGGCGTACTACCGTCGAGGCGCGGGCAATCTCCGCCGCATCGGCAAGATCGGCGATACCCCATGCCAGTTGCAGCAGCCGCTTGGTGGCCGGAGCACCGATCACGGTCTCGGTCAGGCCGCGGAACTTCGCTTCCAACCCTTCATTGCTCAAGGGACGTTCCAGGCTGCCGACGGCATGGTCGACATGCTTCTCCAGCTTGCGCCCATCATTGAGGGTGACAGTGATATAGGCCTCGTCTTCACGGATACCCTTCTCCGCTGTCGCGCTGACACGGTCGCGTAGAGAGATGACTCGAGCATCCTGAACCACCGCGTCGGCATATTCCGTCTCGCCGCCCGCGCCATAGATGATGGCGACGGCCGCCGAATGATAGACACTGAACTTGCCCTCGAGGCCGGTCTTCGGCGTCTTCTTGCCGGTCAGCTCCAGCACCAGCGGATGCACTCGCAGGCTGATCGCGGCGATATCTTCCGCCTTCAGCTTGTGTTCGTTGCGCAATTGCGCGCAGCCATCGATAGTCGGGTGGATAACGATGCCGCAGGCGAAGGGCTTATAGGTATTGAGGGCGATCTCGAAGCGCTCGCCGAGACCCTCGGTAATCTCGGTAAAGTCGCGCTTGGTCGACATCACATGAGCAAAGCCGCGCGGCGCTTCCAGCACCCTGTCGGAACTGGTGAAATCCTGCTTGGCCAGCATTGCCGCCGTGAGGCCGTTCTGCGCCGCCCGGCCGGGATGGAAGCTCTTGCACATGGTGCCGAACATCTCGCGGAAGCCGGAAGACTGGGTACCGGCGATGCCCAGGGCCCAGACCATCTGCTGCTCAGTGAGGCCGAGCAGCTTGCCGGCAGCGGCAGCCGCGCCGAAGACACCGGCCGTGCCGGTGATATGCCAGCCGATATCGTAATGTTCCGGATAGACCGCATTGCCGATGCGGCATTCGACCTCGACGCCGAGGATGAAGGCATGCAGCAGCTCGGCGCCGCTGACCGGTTGATGCTCGGCCAGCGCGATGATCGCGGAAGCGACCGGGCCGGCCGGATGGATGATGGTCTTCAAATGCGTGTCGTCGAAGTCGAAGACATGGCTGGAAATGCCGTTGATCAGCGCGGCATGCAGGATATCCAACCGGTCCTTGCGGCCGAGCACGCTGGCCTGGCCGGGGCCGGCGAAAGGCCGCAGGGCCGCGAGCGCACGGTCGACTGTCGGATGGATCGATCCGCCAATGGCACAACCCAGCCAGTTCAGAAACGAGCGCACCGCTTCCTGCTGCACTGTGGGCGGGATATCCGCGAGGCGGGATTGAACCACATAGCGCGCGAGGATACGCGTGACTTCAGTCATGAAACTTTCCTTCTTGGAGAGGCGATAATGAGAGGCTGGCAGGCGGTCATGGCATGAAGACGCCGCCATTGGCATGGATGGTCTGGCCCGTCAGGTAGCGTGCCTTGGGACCGGCGAGAAAAACGACGAGGTCGGCGATCTCCTGCGGCGTCCCGCGGCGGCCGATCAAGGGTTGATGCTGGGCGTGATGATTGGGCTTGGCCGCAGCACTGCCGCCCCGTACCGTGTCGATCATCCCCGGCACTACGCAATTGACGGTGATCTTCTGCGGCGCCAGATCATGCGCCAGAGCCCGCGTCAGACCGACCAGACCCGCTTTGGCCGCCACCACATGGGCCCGGTGCGCGGCACCAGTATGGGCCGACATGCCGCCGATATTGATGATCGATCCGGCGTCTGATTTGGCGAGATAGGGCAAGGCTGCCTGTGAGACGAGGAACGCGCCATCGAGAATGATCGACACCACCTCACGCCATTCGGCGAAGCTCATCTCGGCAAAGGCTGTCTCGCGGCGGATGGCGGCATTGTTGACGACGCAATCGATACGTCCGAAAGAATCGACCGCCGCCTTGACCAGAGTACCGGCTCCTGCCGGATCGGTCACATCGGCGAGTTGGACGACAGCCTGTCCGCCAGCGGCCTTGATCTCATTGGCGACCGCCTGCGCCTCGGCCTGCGAGCGATTGGCATTGACCACGACCGCTGCGCCTTCCGCCGCCAGGGCCAAGGCAATCGAGCGGCCGATATTGCGGGCGCTGCCGGTGACGATGCAGACCTTGCCGGCGAGTTCTCCGCTGCCACTCATTGGCGATACTCCTTGAGCGCGGAGAGATCGCCAGCGCGGAACAGGTCGCGGGAGAGATCGAGGAAACGTGCCGCGGTCGCCCTGCTCCAGCCACCATAGACGGCATTGTCCAGGAACTTGGTTTCCAGCTCGGCAATCGGCAGTGGCTCATGAGCGCCGCCGCGCATATGCGGCTGGCGGAACTCCTTCACTGACCCATCGCTCACGGTCGCGCGCAGATGGCCGGTGAAATTGCGCGGATATTCGTCATCCGGATTGATCACATAGTGGATCTTGCGCGCCAGGGCGGTAACTGCCGGATCGGCCAAGCGCTGTTCCGTGAATTGCGCCAACCCTGCCTTACCGTCGAGAAAACCCAAAGCCATGCAGACCGGCGTCGAGAATTTGGCTGCATAGGGCGTTTGTGGGGCATGCTTTACCGCCAGCGGTTCCCACAGGCGATGCACCGTGCCCTCGCCAACCTCGCAGAGAATATCGGTAATGGCATCGGCCTTGACGCCGCTTTGCGCCAGCCGGATCGCGCAATCGATGAAGGGCTGCGTCATGGTTCCGCAGGCAAAGGGCTTGAAGGCGATCTGGTCGATTAGCCAATGCGTGCCGAGGTTTTCCATCACCGGAGCGAAATCCGGCTTGCGTGAAGGCGCGAAGGCCTTGAAAAAGCCGTGGCTGCCTTCGAAGACCGTGCGCGGGCCGAGGAAGCCACCGCGCGCCATCAACGCTGCCCGAATGCCGGATTGCGCCGCGTTGCCGGCATGCATGCGCTTGGTCCAGGTACCTTCCGCCAGATATTCGATGATGCCGGCGGCCATGCTGCCGGCAATGCCGAGGGCGGAGACGATCTCCACCGGTCGCAGACCTAGAGCAACCGCCACACCGCCCGCAGCGGCGACGGTGCCCAAGACCGCGGTCGGATGAAAGCCAGCCGTATGGATCGCCTTTGGTGCCGCCAGAGCCAGGCGGCACATCAATTCCGCGCCGACGGCAATGCCGAGCAACAGGCGATCACCGCCGAGCCCCTCCCGTTCGCAGGCCGCCAGCACCGCCGGCACGATAACTGCGCCGGAATGAACCGGACCGCCCTCGAAAGTGTCGTCGTAATCTTCGCCATGGGCTGCCGTCCCGTTCACCAAAGCGGCACCGAAGGCATCGAAGCTGCCCTTATGGCCGAAAGCCGTCGCCGCCTCGCCGGCATCCACCGCACCCAGCACAGCGGAGATATAGCTTTCGTCGCGCGCGGCGATGGCAAGGCCGGTCATATCAAGCAGCAGGCGCCGCGCCATTTCCACCGTCGCCGGCGGGAGATCGCGGGATTTCAAAGAAGCTATACAGCCAGCGATCTGTTCGGCGATGGGGCGTTCCTGGGTCATCGAATTCATTGGGTCACCATGTTCATCGTATCACTGTTCATTGCGTCACCTTGGAAGCCGGCCGATGCGGGCGAAAGGAGGCGAGATGGCGGAACAGCGAGCCCAGGATGAAGAGGGCCGCCACTGCCAGCAGCGCAACCGCGATCGGGTCGCGCAGGAAGGTCGTGTAATCGTCGCCGGAGAGGACCAAAGCCCGGCGGAAGTTGGATTCGACCAGGAAGCCGAGCACGACACCCAGCACCATCGGCAAGAAGGGGAAGCGGAAATGCTTCATCGCATAGCCCATCACGCCGAAGGCGAGCACGACCCCGACCTGGAACAGGCTGGTCTCGATCGCATAGACACCCGACATGATGAGCGCGAAGATGAAGGCCATCAAATAGGATTTCGGCCGGTTCACCAGCCAGATGCAGGGCGGCATAAAGACGTAGCCGGCCACCAGCAAGGCGACAATGCTGATGCCAAGCCCGAGGTAGAGATCCCAGACGATGTCGGCATGCTGGACGAACAGCATGGGTCCCGGGATCAGGTTCTGGATCAGGAAGCCGCCGAGCAGCACCGCGGTCGAATTGGTGCCGGGAATGCCTAGGCTGAGCATCGGGATGAGCGCCGTCTTCGAGACGGTGGTATTGGCGGTCTCCGGTGCGGCGATGCCTTCCGGCGAGCCGTGGCCGAATTCTTCCTTCCGCCGTGACCAGCGCCGCGCCTCGTTATAGGCGAGAAAGGCCGCGACGGTGCCGCCGGCACCCGGCGTGCATCCCTCGATCACCCCGACCGTGGCACCGATCGCCTGGGCCGGCCAGATGCGCTTCCAGATCGCACGGGAGGGAAACTTGATCCGGACACTGCCGGCATCAGTCTTCTCCCAAGGCGCATCGGAAGCACTGGTCATCAATTCGCTGACCGCATAGAGGCCGACCAGGACCAGGATCGGCGGAATGCCGTTGAGCAGTTCCGGGCTGCCGAAGGTGAAACGGTTGAGACCGGTGACGGGATCGGTACCGATCGCCGCGATCATCAGACCAAGAACGCCGGCGATCAGGCCTTTGACCAGGCTTTCGCCGGCCAGCGAGCCGATCACGCTGAGGCCGAGAATGCCAAGCGCGAAATAGGATGTGGGGTGGAAGGATAGTGCGACGCGCGACAGCGGCTCGGTCAGCAGGACCAGCATCAGGAAGCCGAAGATACCGCCGATGATGCCGGAATAGAGCGAGATGCCGAGCGCCTCGCCGGCCTTGCCCTGCTGTTTCATGGCGTAGCCATCGAGCACGGTCGCGGCCGCCGAGTTGGTACCCGGGGTACGGATCAGGATGGCAGGGATCGAGCCACCGTATTCGGCCCCGAAATAGGTCGAGGCCAGCATCACCACGGCGCTGGAGGGATGCATGCCATAGGTGAAGGGCAGCAAAAGCGCCATGGTGATGGAGGGTGAAATGCCAGGGAGGGCACCGCCGACCAAGCCCCAAGCAACGCCAGCGAAAGCGGCTGGAATGATCGGCGTGGTAAAAAGCGGGGTGAGAGATGCGAAGAAATCGGACATGACGGCTTCTCCGATCAAATGAGCGAGGGCCAGAAGCCGGATGGCTCGGCGATCTGCAACAGTTGGACGAAGATGAGCCAAAAGATGACGGCCCCGCCGATGGCGAGCGGCCAGACCTTGTGCCGGTAATGCCGCTCCTGGTACCAGACGGTGGTGGCGATCAGCAGCGCGAGGCAGACGATATAGCCGAGCCAGGGCAGCAGCAGGACATAGCCGATGCCGATCGCCAGCATGCCGGCGGCGCGCAAGGCGCCCTGCTTGTCGCGCTGACGCCGCACCGCCTCATTCCCGGCGTCGACAGTTGCCGCCGCGCGCCGCCGGGCATAAAGCGCCTGGGCAATCAACAAGGCCGAGAGAATACCAAGCGCAATGCCATAGCTCTTCGGCAGGCCCTGCGCGCCGACGGAATCCGCCAGCATGCTGACCGGGATCGCTGCGGCAGCGAGATAATAGACGATGGAGAAAACGAGCAGAATGCAGCCGGAGACGAGATCGCGTGTCATGATCGGACCTTTTTTCAGAGAAAGACGCGCGGGCAGGGGAAGACGCATGCCCGCGCAAAAGCCGACTTACTTGATCACACCTGATTGCTTCAGGAAGGCCTGGGTGTCGTCGCCGAACTTGTTGATGAAGGCGACATAGTCGTCATGCTTCATGAAGCTGGGCTGCAGGCCATTCTCGATGTAGATCTGCTTGTATTTCGGATCGTCGAGCAGTTTCGGGATGGCGGCTTCCCAGGCGGCAATCACCTCAGGCGGGGTATCCTTGGGACCGGCGAGGCCGCGAAATTTGACCGCCGACACGTCGACACCCTGCTCCTTGGCCGTCTTGACATCGGGGAACAGCGTCAAATGATTCTCGCCGACGACGGCCAGGATCTTCAGCTTCTTGGCTTCGAGCTGCGGCCGGATCTCGCCGATCTCGCCGACACCGATATCAAGCGTATGGTTGAGGACATTGATCTGCATGTCGCCGCCACCTTCGAAAGTGACGATCGAGGCATTCACGCCGGTCTTCTGCTTGATCTGCTCCAGGATCTGGCGCTCAAGCGAGGCCGGGTTGGCCGCCCCCCATTTACCGCGATTGGCCTTGGCGGCGGCGATGACATCCGGCAGCGCGTTGAAACTGGAATCCGCCGCCGTATAGATCACCTCCGGATCGTAGAACAGGTTCACCAGCGGCATCAGATCGTGATAAGTCGCCTGCGGGGTGCTGAGCAGCGAGGTATAGATATAGGTCGGCGTGGTCGCATAGAACGTGCCGCCATCGGCTTTCGACGAGGCGACAAAGGACATCGCCTTGGCGCCGCTGCCGCCGGTCACGTTCTCCACTACCAGGGTGGAACCGAGATATGGCTGGAGATAGGGCAGCAATTCGCGCAGATAGACGTCGCTACCGCCCCCAGGGCTGGAATGGGTGATCAGCTTGATGACCGGTGCCGGATAAGCCGTCGCCGCCTGAGCAGCAGGCATCGGCAAGGTCACCGAAACGAAACTGGAAAAAGCGGCCGCGGCAAAGCCGGCAGCCAGGTGAGTGAGCCTCCACTTCATGGTCGTTTCCTTCAGGTTTGTTTTTTGTCATGCGACAACGTTCCGGTCTCCGCCGGTTTGCGCTGCCGTCATTCTTTTCATTTGATCCGGCATGATGCATCCGAGCGAAACGCTTGCGCGTCTCTCCCGGCCGTCGCCATGCCGTTACGCCTGATCAATCCTGAGAAATCGCCCGCCGATGATGCAGAACCACCGGCGGGGCAATCACTCAACTGGCTTCGGGTACTGCCAGCATTCTGCTCTTGCCGTTTTGCACATGTTCGAATGCCGCCTCGAAGGCAGCGACAGGATCGCGCGTTCTGAGCGCATCGACGATCTTGCGGTGCTCCGCGTTGGAGACCGTCAGGCCGCCGCCTTGCAGCAGGCCCTGGGCGCGGAACAGATGCAATTCCTTGATCAATCCCAGGTATTGGTCGATCAACCGTTGATTACCCGCGAATTCGAGGATCGACTGGTGAAACTTCAGATTGAGCGGATAGTAGCTGTCGAGCGAGCGCGTCGCCGCAGCGGCTTCCATCTGGTCGAGCATGTCATCGAGCGCGGCCAATTGCGCTGTCGTCATCCGCTCCGCCAGCAGCCGGGCCGCCAGCCCAAACAGCGTCGCGCGCACGTCATAAAGATCTTCCGCCTGACGACGACTGACCTGCCGCACCAGCACGCCCCGGTTGGGGACCAGTTCCAGCAAGCCCATCTTCGTCAGCGCCCGGCACGCCTCGCGGACGGGACCACGGCTGACATTGAAACGCTCTGCCAGGGCCTTCTCGTTGAGCCTTTGACCGCCGCGGAATGTCCCAGCCAGGACGAGCCGCTCGATCTCGTGCTGCAGCACTGTGGTCAGGGACCGCGATTTCAGAATTTCTAGCTCTTCGCTCATACGCGAACTGTCTTCTGAAAACTGTAAAGTGTCAACACTTTTGAAAAAGAGCCGTGGATAAATGAGATCGCGGCTCAGTTGTTGAAGGATTATCCTTCCTGGACAAACAGTTAAGGTATCGCTCCGCTTGCCTTAGGCGAAGCGGCGTGACGCATCGATCGCCAGCCCGAGGCCGACGCTGCCGAACATATCGCCGGTGACCGGCTTGGCGTTCGGCACCTGGACGAGGATGCGCTGCCGGACGATGGGAATGCCGGTCGAACCACCGGTCAGGAAGACGGATTGGATCTCTGCCAAGGCAATTCCCGCCGCTTTCGCACAAGCCTCGATGGCGACGAGGATGCGCGAGGTATCGCCATGGACAGCGCGCTCGAGATCGCCGCGACTGACCGGCAGATCGACAACCGGCTCGCTACGCAGATGCAAATGCGTCTCCGCCGCGTCGGACAAGGCGATCTTCGCCTTCTCGACCTCGCCGGCGATCTGGTGGCCCTTGCGATGCGAGAGCACATTCATCAGGCGCTTCACCAGTTCCGGATGGTCGACTGAATGGACGATGGAACGCAGATAAGAGAGGTTCTGCGGCGTGTAGAGAAAGGGGATCTTGTGCCAGGTAGCGAGGTCATGAAAGAGATGCAGCGGCATCGGCAGCTTCTTCTCGCCGATCAGTGCGCTGTATCCTAAAGATGGCATCGCCTGGGCGATGCTGAAGCTGCAGTCGAAATCAGTACCGCCGACATGGACGCCACTGCGCGCGAGAATGTCCCCATTGCGATCGTGCTGCCTTGCCCGCTCGGGCGAGAGGCGCGCGATGACGAAGTCCGAAGTGCCGCCGCCGAGATCGACAATCAGCGACAATTCCTCATGATCCAGCGATTGTTCATATGCCAAAGCGGCAGCAATCGGCCCCAGCTGCGTCTCGACATGCTTGAAGCCTTGCGCCTTGGTGATCCCGATCAATTCCGCTTCGGCACGCCGATCGGCTTCGTCATCCTCGTCGACGAAGCGCACCGGCCGGCCGAGCACCACGCTGTCGAGCTCGCCATTGACACCATGCGCGGCGAGATGATGCTGCGCCGTTGCCTTCACATGGCGCACGAACATGCCGATGATGTTGCGCATGGAGACATGCTTGCGCTGGATCAGCGTCGTCTCATTGATCAGTTGGCTGCCGAGCACGCTTTTCAGTGAACGCAGCAGACGACCTTCCGCGCCTTCGATATAGGACGTAACGGCGTCGCGGCCGTAGCGGACCCTATGCTCCTCGTAATCAAAGAACACGGCGCTGGGCAGCGTGACCGAGGAACCTTCGAGCGGACACAGGACTGCCTTGCCGCCGAGGCTCACCCCCAGCGCCGAATTCGAGGTACCGAAATCCATGCCGCAATATTGCCGTGACATCTCTCAATCCGATCCGATCTCTGCCACTCACCGTTTTATGGTTCAGGCACAAACCCACGGCACATCCGCCCGCTATGCGAAAGCGTTGAAGGGCACCAAGCTTGACTGTGGTGAAAGGCGGGCGCTGGATTTAGCCCAGCCCCGCCCTCAACTCAAGCCCTCTATCGCTGCTCATGCCTGCTATGCGGCATCATCGCAGGGCCATCCGGAGCAGCATTTGCGCCACCCCCGCCGAACCTAGAACCAGCAAAGGATTAAGGCCCGGCCTGAGGATGAAAATCGCCGCGGCCGCAAAGGCGATGACCCAGAGCGAGACCTCGCCGGAAGTAGAACTGAGGATGACAAAGGCGCTGGTGACCAGCAGGCCAGTGGCAATTGGCGCCAGCCCCCGTTCACAAGCGCGGTGCCAGGCCTGGCCCTGATGCCGATTCCAGATCCGGGCGACGAAAAAAGCCAGCACTCCTGCCGGCAGGAACAACGCCAGGGAAGCGACGGCAGCGCCGGGAAAGCCAGCCACCTTCCAGCCGATCAAGGTAACCAGCAGCGAGCCAGGTCCAGGTGCCGCCCGGGAAATACCGAACAAGTCCACGAAATCCGCCTGGCTCATCCAGCCATGCAACTCGACGACCTGTTTATTCATATCCGCGATGATGCTCTGCCCGCCGCCAAGTGAGATCAGCGACAAAGGCGCGAAGACGGCGATCAGCTGCCAGTAGAGATTGTTGCGCATCTCAACGCTCCCGCCAGGCGGCCCAGAGACCGACGGGGATCAGGCAGAGCACCACCGGCAGCATCGGCCAACGCATCAGGCCGATCATCACGAAGATGGCGAGGATCATCAGCAACGGCCAGCGATGCCGGGCAGCCGAACGGCGCGCACTGCGTACACCAACCGAGAAGGTAAGCCCGATCGCACCAGCGGCGACGCCTTCCAGCAGATCGTGCACCCAGGGAAGATCGCCGAAGCGATGGAAGATTCCCAGCAGGACGATCACCAGCACCATCGGCGGCAAGAGCAGCGCGCCGACGGCGACGAGGCTGCCGACACCGCCGCGCAAACGCTGGCCGATATAGATGGAAAGATTGATGACATTGGGACCTGGCAGGATCTGCGCCATGGTGAGACCGCCGAGAAACTCGTCCTCGCCCATCCAGCGATAGCGGTCGACCACCTCGCGATAGATCCAGGCAGATAGGCCACCGCCGAAGCTGGTAAGGCCGATGCGGGCAAAGAGCAGCATGATCTGCGACAGCGATACCTGCGGCACCGCCGGTATGTGATCGAGCGCTTCCTGGCGATCGGTCATGGCTTTGCTCCGACAAAAACCCAGGCCCCTCGCGGGCGGCGAGGAGCCTGGTTTGTCCATAACACGGAATGTTGCCTCGAAGGAGAGAGATCAACCTTCAGCGGATTGCTCCTTGGCTAGCCCCAATGCCTCGCGCGGCTTACGCTTGGCCCAGGCGGACATGATGATCGAGACAGCGGCACAGAGTAGCAGCCCGGCCGCGATCGGACTACGCAGGAAGACCGTGGCGTCGCCATTCGAAATCGTCATGGCCTGGCGGAAGGACTGTTCCAGCGTATGGCCGAGGATGAGACCGAACAATAACGGTGCCTTCGGGATATCGAGCTTGCGGAAAGCGTAACCAAGCGCGCCGAAGCCGAGCGCCATGAAGAGATCGAAGCTGTCGTAATTGAAGGAATAGACACCGGCCGAGGCGATGCCGAGGATGATGCAAAGCAGAACTCCGGGCGGCACATAGAGGATGCGAGCGAGCACGCCGACCAGCGGCAGGTTGAGGACCAGCAGCATGGCATTGCCGATATACATGCTGGCGATCAGGCCCCAAACGAGATCGGGATGGCTGTTGAACAGCATCGGCCCAGGCTGGATGCCATACATGATGAAGGCACCCATGATGACCGCGGTCGCGCCCGATCCCGGCACGCCGAGTGCCAGCAGATGCACGAAGGCGCCGCAGGTATCGGCATTGGTGGCCGCTTCCGGCGCCGCCACACCTTCGATGGCGCCATGGCCGAACTGTTCCGGATGCTTGGAGACCTTCTTTTCCAGGATATAGGAGAGCATCGCGGCGATGGTACCGCCGAGGCCGGGGGCGGCACCGCAAAAGAAACCAACCGCCGAGCCGCGGAAAATCGCCGGGCGCGCCCGCCGCCATTCCTCGCGCGTGAACCACAGCTTGCCCTGGACCTTGACGGTGTGCAGCGTCCCTTCCAGGGTGCCTTCGACCATGCGGCTGACTTCGGCGATGGCGAAGAGCCCGACCACCACGACCAGGAAGTTGACCCGGTCCTGCAATTCAACGAAACCCATGGTGAAGCGCGGCACGCCGCTTTGCAGATCGATGCCGATCGTCGCCAGCAGCAGACCGAGGAAGGTTGCTAGCAGACCCTTGGCGAGAGAATCGCCGGTCAGCGCACTCACCGTCGAGAGTGCGAAGAAGATCAGCCCAAAATATTCGGTCGGACCGAAATGCAGCGCGATGGCGGCAAGCGGCACGGCGACGAAAGCGAGTGCCGTCACGCCCATGGTGCCGGCGATAAAGGAACTTACCGCCGCGATCGCCAGGGTGGAGGCAGCCCTCCCCTTGCGCGCCAGCGGATATCCGTCGAGCACCGTCATCACCGCCGCGGCGTCGCCCGGCGTGTTGAGCAGGATCGCGGTCACCGCACCGCCATACATGCAGCCATAATAGATACCGGCGAGCATCATCAAGGCTGTCGCCGGATCCATGCCGAAGGTCACGGGAATGAGGAGGGCGATGCCGGCCGAGGGACCGATACCCGGCAGATGGCTGATCATCGTGCCGATGAAGGTGCCGATCAGCGTGTAGAGGAGATGCGATGGCTGCATCGCCACCGAGAGGCCGTGGAGAATTCCATGCAAGCTGTCCATGGGTCACGTCCTCTCAAATCGGCAGCAGGCCGGTCGGCAGGGGAACGCCGAGGCCTTGCGAGAACAGCAGATCGACACAGGCGGTGAAGCCGATGGCGATGGCGAGATTGGTGCGGAGATGGCCGCGATGAAAGAAGCTCAGCAGCCCGAACAGGAAGACCAGGGTCGAGATGATATAGCCGACAGGCTCGAAGGCGCTGTAATAAATCGCGGTCCAAACGATCATCGCGCAGAGAATGCCGATCTGGCGGAGATCAACGCGGTGGTGCGATGTCGCTGCTGCTGTGCGGTGTTTCTGCCATGCCTCGTAGAGGAGCAGCAAAGCGGATATCAGCAACCCACAGCCAATAAGGGCGGGAAAGGCCTTGGGTCCCAAGGGATCGCCGATCCGCATCAAGGGCAATGAAGCATCGGCATAAAGATAAATCAGCGCACCGGCGATCACACCGATCGCGAGCACCACATCCGGCATCACGGCTTTCATCATTCCTCCCCGACTGCGGATTCCTTGCGGACCCGCTTCAGGCTCAATCCCAGGCGTTGATCGCCCTTATTTTTGAGCTATTCCATGGTCGCACTGTTGTGCGCAGGATCGCGGCCGGCATCCGGAATCAGGCCGTTCCAGAAAGGAATGCCGGCCGCGACGTATCGATCGATCTTATTCCGTGGCGTAGCGGCCTTCCTTGACGACTTCGGCCAAGGTTCCGTCCGGCGCGCGGAACTTCAGGGCGCCCTTGCCGAGCTGCGGGAAGACCTCACCGCCGTAAGCACGGATCTTTTCCGCCGCCACATCCTGGTCCTCCACAGAGATGCCCCAGTGGTGGATGCGCGGACCGGGCCCGGCAAGTTGTGCTTCCTCGGAATTCTCATCGTCATAGACCATCAGGGCGATGTCGACATGCCCGTCGGTGAGGTGCCGCGAGATATGGCCCCGGCTGCGGCCGGTCTTGGTTTCCTTGAAACCGAAGACCTCAGTGTAGAACTTCGTCGCCTCTTCGAGATTGGTGACCTTCAAGGCGATATGAACGACGCGTGACATAGTGACCTCCAGTCGGTGATTGGCGTCTGAATGCGGTTATTGCTTGGCGAGGCCAAGATCCTTCAGCAAGAAAGCGAGCTCGGTCTCCTGACCATCGAGAAACGCTTTGATGTCCTTGCTGTTCTTGTAATCGATGGTCCACATATTGGTCTGGGCGGCTTTCGCCCATTCCGGCGATTGGATGGCCTTGGCCAGGATATCATCCCACCAGGCGATTTCCTCCGATGTCATGCCCTTCGGCCCGACCAGCACGCGCCAGGTCGAGAATTCGACGTCGACGCCCTGTTCCTTCCAGGTCGGCACATCGGCCAGCGGACCCTTCTCGCGCTCGGCGGCCGGAACCGCGATCATCCGCAGCTTGCCGCCTTGGCTCGGCCCGATCACTACCGGGGCCGGTGTCGCCGCTACCGTGATATGGCCGCCCATCAAAGCCGTTGCCGCCTCGCCGCCGGAATCGAAGAAGACGATCTTCAGCTTCGCAGGATCGAGTCCGACCGCCTTCAGCAACAGCGCCGCGGCGATATGGCTTTGGCCGCCGGGGGAACTGGAAACGCCTACGGTGACGTTGGCAGGATCTTTCTTCAGCTCCTCGATCAGTGCCTTGCCGTCCTTGATCGGTGAATCCGCCGGCACGGAGAAAACCACCGGCTCGGTCAGCAATTGCGCCAGCGGCGTCACGTCATCGAGGCCCATTGCGCTCTGCCCGGTGAGGCGGTTGGTGATCAAGGGCAAGGCTTGCACCGTCACATAGTGACCGTCGCCGCTATGGGAATTGATATAGGCAATCGCCACCGTACCGCCGCCGCCCGGCTTGTTCAAAACGGTGAAGGGCTTGCTCGAGAGCTTCAGCTGCTCGACGATGCCCTGCAAGGTGCGGGCCGCAAGGTCTTGGCCACCGCCGGGTGCGCTCGGCACCACCTCTTCAATGGGGCGCCGCGGTTTCCAGGCATCCGCCGCCTCGACACTCATCTGGCTGGCGATCAGCGTAGCCCCGGTAAATAACGCGATACAAAGTTGTTTCTTGAACGTCGACATGGCTTGGCCTCTCCCCGACTTGGCGTTTCCTCAAAAATTGAAACCATCGAAAGTCGCCTTGGCGAACAAGTCTTCCATCGGCACTGGGCCGGGGGTGAGACCATCCGTCTCCGCGTAGCGAAGCAGGGCATTGAGTTCGCCCTTGTTCTCTTCGACACCATAGGACCAGTAATCCTTGCCCATCAGGGCCTGGACCCGGCCGATCTCCGCGCCAATCCATGGATGCGTCACGCGCAGCGTGTCGGTGACGGCGAGATCGCTGACGGCCAGAGCCCGCGCCTTCAGGAAGGCGGCATAGACATTGACCGGCAGCCATGGATGTTGTTCCGCAAGCTCGCGCCGGATACCCATCAGGTGCATGATGGGAAAGAGTCGCGTGGCGCGGAAATATTCCTCTTCCGCCGCGCGGTAATCGGCAAAGAGCCGCCGCACCGACCCGCCCGGCGTAAAGCAGGAAGGGACGCGCGGCGCGATCACCGCATCGATCTCGCCCGTAGCCAGCATGCCGGACAGCGTCTGCCCCGGTCCGATCGCGTCGACCTTGATGTCGCGCGGCAGGTCCAGCGGCATGCGGACCTGCCGCCCGGGCTGTTCCAGGCCACCCGTGAGCCAGTGGATATCCTGCCGCCGCAGATCGTACTGATCGGCCAGCATGCCGCGAACCCAGACACCGGCTGTCTGCTGGAAATCGGGTACACCGACGCGGCGCCCGCGTAGCGCTTCCGGCGTATCGATGTCACGATCCGCCCGCACAAAGATCGCCGAATGGCGGAAGGAACGTGACACGAAGGCCGGCAGGCCGATGTAACGGCCCTGCCCGCGTGCCGTGGTCAGCAGATGGGTGCTGAAGGAAAGCTCGGAGATGTCGAATTCCTGGTGCCGGAAGGCACGCTGAAAGATCTCTTCCGCCGGTCCGGTAATGAGATTGACGCGGCATCCCTCGATCGTCACCCGGCCGTCGAAGAGGGCTCTGGTGCGATCCGTGTTCTGACAGGCGAGCGACAATTCAAGCGTCATAATGCACTCTGCTTTTTGCAAGCCGCGGGCATTCGCGCCCCCGCAGTTTCAGCGGCGCGGTATCTTGGAACCTTTCAGGCGATATCAAAATCGGCGCCGGCCCGACCCGTGAGAGCCGTTTTGGCGCAACACTCTTCGTTCCGCCGTTTCGACAAAAACGGCGGTCACATCTTACGCATCGGGCAATCGGCGCCGGAGGCACCGCGTGGATGCGGCACCCTGCGCCAGGTGATCAAATGACCGTGCCGTTACTCGATCGCGCCAGCCAGGGCCGGACGGCGATGATGCGGTATAGCTTCTTCCGCCAAGTCGCTGAGCGCTTTCAGCATGCGATGCTTGCCGTTGCTCACATGGCGTTGACTGACATCGTAGCTCTGCAAGGCATCCCGCGCCTCGAGGGCGGCAAGGATGTCGCGATGCTCACGATTTGATTCCAGCAAGGCGTCACGCTGGACGAGGCCATGCGAGCGGAACAGATGGAATTCCTTGACCAGGCCACGATAGAGCTTCATCAGCCGGCTATTACCGGTGGCGCGCACGATGTAATCGTGGAACTCGACATTGATCGGATAGAACTTGGCGAAATCGCCATTCTCGGCAGCCGTCTCCATCTCGGTGACGAAATGCCGGAGATGACCAACATGCGCCGGGGTGATGACCGGCGCCAGCAACGACGCGGCGAGCCCGGTCAATCCGGCGCGCAGATCATAGACCTCGATCGCGTCCTCTTTGCTGAGGCGCTTTATGAAGACCCCGCGATTGGGGATGAGCTGGACGAAACCCAATTCCGCGAGGGCACGGCAGGCCTCGCGCACCGGCCCGCGGCTGACCGAGAGCTTGTCGGCAATGGCCTTCTCGTTCAGACGCTCGCCCGGCGGCAGCTCGCCGCTGAGGATCATCTTCTCAATCTCGTGCTGCACCACCCCGGTCAGGGAATGCTCCCGGAGGTCGGCCACGGTCGGAATGGACTTCTGATCATCTATCATAAAATCAACAATCGACTGTCTTATGTTTATTGTCAACAATTTTATTAACGAGAGATTGATTTTTACCCCAACGGACATTGTCGATACCCGTCGACCGGCCTTTAGCCAGCCTCCGGCCTATCGTCTCAAGTGCCGGAGCCTGGGCAGGACGGAATAGAGTGCGAGACCCAGCCAGATCAGGCTGAAGGTCACGCCCTGCCCGGGCAGCATCTGCTCCCCGAGCAGGAAGATCGCCAGGCTCACCTGCATGGTCGGGTTGAACCAGTGCATCAATCCGAGGATCTGCAGATCGAGGCGGTTGGCCGCGGCGGCGAAGAACAGCAGCGGAATGGCCGAGACCCGTCCTAGGAGATCGGCGCCGATCCCGGCACTGGCCCGATAGGCCATGTCTTTGCCCTCGGCCAGTTCGACGATCGCACCGGTGGCATAGGTCAGGGTGAACACGCAGTGGTGATCGCCGCCTTGCTGATGGCCGCCTATCAGCGTGCCTTTTCAAACCCGCCCGGTTTGCCGGGTCGAGCTGGTTCATCTACGGAATGGTGTCTGGCGTCGTCTGCAGCATGCTGCCGGAGAATGCCTTCCGCCTTGCCGAAGTTGGCCAGGCCTCGAGCTGGCGGCCGGTCAGCACCGCATTGGCGACCGCGCTGGGCCTCTTCTCGTTGCAGCCGGAGACGGCGGCCCGGGAAGCGGCGATCTTTTACTGGACGCATATCTGCGTCGTGCTCGGCTTCCTGATCTATATCCCGGGTTCGAAGCATCGTCACATGTTCATGGCGATCCCGAATTTCTATCTCCGCAGCCTGTTGCTGAAGGGAGTTGTTTCGGTGCTCATGCCCCAGGACAAGAGCGCCGACGTTTCCGACATCGATCAGCTCAGCTGGAAGCACAAGCTCGACCTGATCTCCTGCACCGAATGCGGACGGTGCCAGGAGGCCTGCCCGGTCAATGCCGCCAGCCTGCCGCTTAGCCCCAAGAAAGTGATCATGGACCTGCCTGATCACATGATCGCCCAGGAGCGATGCGAGGAAGAGGATGTCCCGCTGGTTGGCGTGATCAGCAAGGAGACGCTGTGGGCCTGCACCTCCTGTCGGGCCTGTATCGAGGCCTGCCCGGCGCGCATCGAGCGATGACCAAGATCATCGTGATGCGGTGTTCGCTGGTCGAGGAGGGGAGGCGTCGAGCCGATGCTGCAGTACGCGCTGATCAGCTTGCAGCGCAATGGGAACTCCTTGGGTATGCCGGCGCGGCAGCGGGCGAAATGGACCAAGGATATCGGCTTCAAGACCAAGGATGCGCGCAAGGAAGAGGTCGACATCCTGTGGTTCATCGGCGATTTCGTTTCCTTCGATCCACGCGTGCAGGCGATCACCATCAAGGTCGCCCTGACCCTGCAGGAATGCGGTGTCGATTTCGGCATTCTGTATGAGGCAGAACACAACAGCGGCAATGATGCGCGCCGGGTCGGCGAGAAGGTCATGTTCGAGACGCTGGCACGGCAGAATATCGAATATTGCAGGTCGTCAAGCTGGTCGGCCGGCGTGCTGGTGAGGACGGCCAGTCGTTCAAGATGCTTCCGCTCGAAGATCGTTGCGTGAGGCTTCATGCCGACCCGCTGGAGGATGCTCCGGACGCCTCGCAGGTGGTTTCGTTCGGCGAACCGCAGGACAAAGCCGGCGAGGCTTTCATCAGGAAACCTCAGTTGCAGGTCCAAGGGCAGCTTCTTGAGCGGCAATCCCCTGGCGTCCTTCACGAGCGTCGCGGGCGACGTTGGCGTCGGATGCTGCCCAGGTTTCTGTCGGAAGCGTTGGCATTCGACCATTATTTCTGGCGAGCGACACAGATCCTCCGTCTATTGACAGAATCTGCTTAATACCTGATGATTTTGCTCAGGATTGACTTTTGTGGCGACAATCGCCATCTATCGGGCAGAATCATCCCTGCGATGTACCACCCGAAGTTTCTTGCCGCACCAAGGATTAGGCCATGAGCAACCCGGTTTTCGACCGTATCCGTGATGATATCAACAGCAATGACGTTGTCCTTTACATGAAGGGCACGCCGATCTTCCCGCAATGCGGCTTTTCCGCCGCGGTTGTCCAGGTGCTGACCCATGTCGGTGTCAAGTTCAAGGGCATCGACATCCTGACCGATCCCAGCCTGCGCCAGGGCATCAAGGAATTCGCCAATTGGCCGACCATCCCCCAGCTCTATGTGAAGGGTGAGTTCGTCGGCGGCTGCGATATCGTCCGCGAAATGTTCCAGACCGGCGAGCTACAGGAATTGTTGCAGTCGAAGGGCGTCGCCGTCAATCAGGCCGCCTGAAGCAGTTACCAAACGATCTATTTTTAGAACCCGGGCTGTCAGTGCCCGGGTTTTTTTATTAATTCCGGATGCTCGCGCTATCAGGGCATTCGCGATCAATTGAAAAAAACCTGTTATTAATCTGTAGCATATAGGCTCACCCCAGAAGTCGGAAGTAATCGTTACCGCGTAACGGGTGCCGGGATGGCTATCCTATAAAGTAGTACTCACATCCTAGTTTTGCCGTTCGCGACCGATCATAGGAATGCTTCCGTCGATGTGAAATATCGTGGGGCAATCCATGTTGAAGAAGCTCAAAATCCAGCACCGCCTTGCCGGCCTCATCCTCGTGATGAGTCTTGGCCTCGTCGCCGTCATGGGTGTCAGTTTGCTGGAGTTGCAGGGAACGCTTTATATCGACCGCCAGATGACGGTGCGCCAGCAGGTGGAAAGCGCTATCAGTATCGCTAAAGCGCTGCAGGACCAGGTGGCCAAGGGCGCGATCAGCGATGACGAGGCGCAGCATCGGGCGAGGGACGCCATCCGCGCCATGCGGTATGGCCATAACGACTATCTCTTCGCCTATACGACCGATGGCACGGCTATCAGCAATGGCGGCAAGCCGGAAATGGAGGGGAAGAATTTCATCGACCTTGCCGATCCGGACGGCGTGAAGCTGATCGCCGAATTGGTCAAGGCGGCGCAGAAGGGCGGCGACTATGTGCGCTACCGCTTCCCGCGCGCCGGTTCGACGGATCCGCTGCCGAAGCTCTCTTACGCGATGATGATCCCCGGCTGGAATTGGATGGTCGGGACCGGCGTCTATATCGACGACATCTCTGCCGCCTTCAGCGCGGTCGCCTGGCGTCTTGGCGGCCTGTCTGCGGTTGTGCTGCTGATCGGTCTCGCTTTGGCCTATGTGATCGCCCGCGGCATCACCCGGCCGATCCGCGCCATCACCGACCGCATGGGACGCCTTTCCGCCGGCGATCTGCAGATCGATATCACCTATGCCGATCGCGGCGACGAGGTAGGTGACTTGGCGCGTTCCTTGGGCGTCTTCAAGGAGAATGCCCAGCGGATGGAGACCATGCGTCAGGAACAGGCGCAGGCCGATGAGCGGGCGCGCCAGGATCGGCAGGCGGCTCTCCTGGACCTCGCTCGGAAGCTGGAGGGTTCGGTCGCCGGCCTCATCAACAAGATGAAGCAATCGGCCGACCAGATGCAGCACATTGCCGGCGATATGAACCGCCTCACCGATCAGGCTTCACAGCAATCGACCCGCATTGCCGATAGCGCCCAGGTGGCCAGCAGCAATGTGCAGACCGTTGCTGTGGCGACCGAGGAACTGACGGCCTCGATCGGCGAGATCAATCAGCAGGTCACCCGTTGCACCAGCGTCACGCGGGACGCCGTCAGTGCCACCCAGACGGCGACCAGCGAGTTCACCGCCCTGACCGATGCCGCGCGCAAGATCGGCGACGTGGTCGGCCTCATCAACGACATCGCCAGCCAGACCAATCTGCTGGCGCTCAACGCCACGATCGAGGCGGCCCGCGCCGGTGAAGCCGGCAAAGGCTTCGCGGTGGTGGCATCCGAAGTGAAACAACTGGCGACCCAGACCAGCAAGGCGACCGACGACATCGCCGAACTGATCAACAGCATCCAGAACATGACGCAGCGTTCGGGGGCATCGATCAGTCTCATCGCCGGCATCATCAAGGATGTGAACGAGATCGCCACGGCGATCGCCTCGGCGATCGAGGAACAGGGCGCCGCCACCTCGGAAATCGCCCGCAACATCGAGCAGGCTTCCACCAGTACGGGCAGCGTCTCGGTCACCATCACGGAACTCAGCCAGGCGACCCAGCATGTAGGCCAGTCGGCAGGTCAGGTGTTGGCAGCCTCAGGCGATGTCGCCCAGGATGCCAGTGCCCTGCAGGTGCAGGTGACGGACTTCCTGAAGCAGGTGCGGGCGTCGTAATCGAGCTGGTCGTAAAATGGGCGGCCGTTCAGGCCGCCCATTCATAAGCCGCCATGCTGAGGCTGCCGTGGGCGAAGCTGCGGTGCAGCGGTGTCGCCTTGGCATCCGTCACCGAGGCGGCACCCAAGGCGACATAGAGCGGCAGCAGGTGGTCCTCGCTGGGATGGGCCAGTGTGCCGCTGCGGATCTCGCTGCGATAGGCGACCAGGCGGTCGACGTCGCCCTCGATCAAGCGATCATGCAGCCAGTCGTCGAATTCCTTGGCCCAGGCCGGCGCGGTGCCGCCATTCCACTCGACGGTCCGCAGATTGTGGACCGCGCCACCCGAGGCGATGACCAGCACCCCCTGATCGCGCAGCGGGGCGAGCGCCTTGCCGAGCGCCACATGCTCGGCGGTCGAGACCCGGGAGAGCATGGAGAGCTGCACCACGGGGATATCGGCATCGGGATAGATCAGCAGCAACGGATTCCAGGTGCCGTGATCGAAACCGCGCGCCGTGTCGAGCTTAGCCGGCAAGCCGGCCTGCTGCAGCAATTCGGCGACATGCTCCGCCAGGGCCGGTGAGCCAGGTGCCGGATAGCTGAGCTGATAGAGCTCCTTGGGGAAGCCATAGAAATCGTGGATCGTTTCGGGATGGGCACCGGCGGTCAGGCTCGGTTCCGGCGCGTCCCAATGGGCGGAGATGCTGAGGATCGCCTTGGGGCGCGGCAGCTTGGCGCCAAGCCCGATCATGAAATCGCGCGCAGGAATGTTCTCGAAGGGCAGCATGGGCGAGCCGTGCGAGAGAAAAAGGATGGGCAGATGGGTGTCTTTGCTGCTCGCCATGGGGCGGTTCCTTTGCGTGACCTCAAGTCCGAGAGCGATCAGGCCGGCCGGATGTAGGAGGTTTTCATGATGGTGAAAAAGTCGCGGGCGATCTCGCCGGTCTCGCGCGGGCCGTAGCTCGAATTCTTGCGGCCACCGAAGGGGGCATTGTAATCGACGCCGGCCGTCGGCAGATTGACCGCGCAACAGCCGGTTTCGATATGCCGCTTGAAGTGGCTGGCATGTTTCAGTGAGCGGGTGAACAACGACGCGGTCAGGCCGTATTCCGTGTCATTGGCGACGCTCAGAGCCTCATCATAGTCGCGCACGCGGATGGTGGCGGCGATCGGCCCGAAGATTTCCTCGCGGTTGATCCGCATCTCGTTCCTGGTCTCGGTGAAGAGGGCGCAGTCGAGATAGTGGCCGCGGGTCTTGCGGCTCAGGACCTCGCCGCCATAAGCGAGCTTCGCTCCCTCCTGCTTGCCGATCTCCAGATAGGAGAGATCCTGCTTGAACTGGCGCTCGTCGACGACAGGACCGATCTGCGTCTCGGTGTCGAGCGCATGGCCGATCTTCACTTTCTTCAAGCGCTCGATGATCTTGGCGACGAAGGCATCATGCACGCTGTCGACCACGATCAGCCTGCTGGAGGCGGTGCAGCGCTGGCCGGTCGCCAGGAAGGCGCCCTGGAAGGCGGCTTCGGCGGCGAGGTCGAGATCGGCATCTTCCAGCACGATCAGCGGATTCTTGCCGCCCATCTCCAGCTGCACGCGGCAGAAGCGCTTGGCGGCGGCCTCGGCGATCACCCGGCCGGTGCGGGTCGAGCCGGTGAAGGTGATGCCGGCGACATGGCGGTGGTTGATGAGCGCGGCGCCTACCTCGGCGCCATGCCCCATGACGAGATTGAAGACACCGGCCGGAACGCCGCTCCGGGAGATGATCTCGGCCAGCGACCAGGCGCTGGCGGGCACCAGTTCGGCCGGCTTCAGCACCACGGCATTGCCGAAGGCAAGGGCGGGGGCAACTTTCCAGGAAGCGACACCGATCGGGAAATTCCACGGCGTGATGACGCCGATGACGCCCAGCGGTTCGCGGGTCGCCTCCATTTCCGTGCCGGGGCGCAGGCCCTGCATCTTGTCGCCATGGGCGCGCAAGGCCTCGCTGGCAAACCATTTGAAGATCTGCCCGGCCCGCATCACCTCGCCGGCGCCCTCGGCCAGCGTCTTGCCTTCCTCGCTGGAGAGCTGGCGGCCGAGTTCATCCTTGCGGGCGAGCAGTTCCGTGCCGATCTTGTCGAGCGCATCGAATCTGGCCTGCGGCGAAGCCTCGCCCCAGGCCGGCTGTGCCGCCTTGGCAGCGGCAACCGCATCGTTCAGCTGCGCGACGCTGGCAAGGTCATAGTCGCCGACGGGGTGATCGAGGTCCGAGGGGTTGTCATTGGTGACGGCGCTCTGCCCGGCGATCCAGTCGCCGGCGATGAGATTGGCATGGCGTTCCATGATGCGATCGTGGTTCCCTGACTGAGATGGTTTCTTGTGTGAACTCTAGTTCCAGCCGTCGACGACGCGCAGGCTGCGCAAGCTGGCATGGCCTTCCTTGCCGATGATCAGATGGTCGTGCAGCTTGATGCCGACGAGATCGAGCGCCTTCTTGATCTCACGCGTGAGCAGGATATCGTCGCGTGAAGGTGTGGGATCGCCGGTCGGGTGGTTATGCGCCATGATCACGGCAAGGGCGTGGAATTCCAGCGCCCGCTTCACCACTTCGCGGATATAGACCGGGGCGTGGTTGACGGTGCCGATATTCTGCAGCTCATCGGCGATCAGCCGGTTCTTGCCGTCGAGGAAGATCAAGCGAAACTGCTCGACCTTTTCATGCGCCATCACCGAATGGCAGTAGTCGAGCAATTGCTGCCAGGAACCGAGCACGGGGCGCTTCAGCACCAGCTGGCGCTGCATCAGCTGCGCGGCATGCTGGACGATCTTCAGCATGGCGACGACGCCGTCACCCACGCCTTTCACTTCCTGCAGCGCCGTGGGTTCGGCGGCCAGCACGGCGGCGAAGGAGCCGAAGCGGCTGATCAGTTGCTTGGCGAGGGGCTTGGTGTCGCGGCGGGGAATGGCCTGCATCAGCACCAGTTCGAGCATTTCATACTCGGCCAGCGCCTCGGGGCCGGCGCTCAGCAGCTTCTGGCGCAGGCGCTCGCGATGGCCGAGCCAATGCGGCTTCTCGATGACCGGTGCCGGCTCATTGTCCAGCGCGGCGGCAGTTTCCGCCAACTCAACTTCCCCCGCCGAAGCGGGATCGAGGGGAAGCTGTGGCGGGCGCTGCATGATGCGGATGGATCAGGCGCTATAGGGCGGCTTGTCCCAGCCCTTGGGCGAGAGTGTGAAGATTTCGACGCCGTCTTCAGTGACGCCGACCGAGTGTTCGAACTGCGCCGAGAGCTTTTTGTCGCGGGTGACGGCGGTCCAGCCGTCATCGAGGATCTTCACCTCATAGCGGCCGGCATTGATCATCGGCTCGATGGTGAAGAACATGCCGGGCTTAAGCACCGGGCCGGATTTGGCCCGGCCGAAATGCAGGATGCTGGGGGAATCGTGGAACACCCGGCCAAGGCCATGGCCGCAGAAATCGCGCACCACCGAGAAGCCCTGCTTTTCGACATAGGCCTGGATGGCATGCCCGATATCGCCGACCGTGTTGCCCGGCTTCACTTGGCTGATGCCCAGCATCATCGCTTCATAGGTGACGTCGATCAGCTTCTTCGCCTGCACGCCGACCTTGCCGACATAGAACATGCGGCTGCTGTCGCCATACCAGCCATCGAGGATCGGCGTCACGTCGATATTGAGAATATCGCCTTCGATCAGCTTCTTCGGGCCGGGGATGCCGTGGCAGACCACGTGGTTGATTGAGGTGCAGATCGAGCGGGGATAGCCGCGATAGTTCAGCGGTCCCGGCGTGGCGCCGCGATCGATGGTGAAGCCATGGCAGAGCCGGTCCAGCTCGTCGGTGGTGACGCCCGGTACGACATAAGGCGTGATGTAATCCAGCAGCTCGGCCGCCAGCCGGCCGGCCTTGCGCATGCCCTCGAAGGCAGCGGCGTCATGGATCTTGATCTTGCGATTGTCGTCGACCCAGTCGTCGGCGACATCCTGCTTCTGCATGGTTCCTTGTCCTCGAAACGCGCTCTAAATAACTAGCATAAGGCCCTGGCCGCGCGGTGCAACCCCTGCCGCTGCAAGGCTCCCTTGCCGTCGCCAGGGCGTTAAGCTTCGGCTCCTGCCGTTCCGCTGACGATTTGAGGCTTATATAGGGGCTGAATGCTGGTTTTAGAAGGGTTTAAGGCGTCTGGGCCGGATTAGGCAGGTTTTAAAGGCCTGGCCGTCCCGCAATCGAGCCGGCGGCATCCGCTTGCAGCGGCAGCGGTCCCGCCAGGGTGATGCCCGCCGGACAACCGTCTTTCCAGATAAAGGCACAGCCGAGGGCGAGGATCTCGACCCTCCCTGCCACCGCCCGCAGGGCCGCGGCATAGGCGGGATCAATATCCGCCGCGCAGGATACAAGGCCGCAATCCTCCCGCTGCACCAGGAACAGCAGTACCGCCCGGTGGCCCTGTGCCGCGAGCTCGGCAAGCTCGACCAAATGCCGGGCGCCGCGGGCGGTCGGGGCGTCTGGGAACTCGGCGAGGCCCCTTTGCCGGCTGAGGGTGACGCTTTTTACCTCGACGAAGCAGGTTTCCGGACTTGCCGTCTGGGCAGCGGACCGGCGCATCAGCTGGAAATCAAGTCGCGAACGGCTGCCGACCTTGACCTCGCGGCGGATCTCGTCATAGCCGGCAAGGGCGGCGATCCGCCCCTCTGCCAGCGCTTCGGCGACAATCGCGTTGGCATGGCCGGTATTGATGCCGACCAGGCATCCGCGCCCGGCCTGAATATGGGCGGCCTGAGCCGGGGCGGCGAGGGATGGTATGCGAGGCGCCGGCACGGCGAGTTCCGCCAGTTCCCAGCCGAAGGACAGCTTGCGGCTGCCACCCCGATGATCGCTCAGCCAGCAAAGGGTGCCGGGTTCGGCCAGACCCAGCATGGAGCCGGGATTGGGACAATGGACGATCGCCTCGCTGCCATCGGGCAGGATCACGTCGGCCAGAAAGCGCTTATACCGGTGCACCAGCCGGGCGGCGATGAGGGGTGTCGCGTAATCCAAGGGCAACCGTTCCGGATATCTGTGGGGCCGCCGATTCGCCGATCGAGCCGCGGCGGGGAGATGGTTGCAACAACCCGCCGTTCGCGGCAAGTTACCCCCTCTTTCGGGAGTTCGTGACCATGTCGCCGCCGTTCCATCGCAAGCTGTTCCGCCGCCAAGCCGCCATCGCCCGCGCCGCCATCCTGCCGTTTGTCGCGATCTTGCCTTTGGCTCTGGCCGCCTGCGCCCATAACGAGAAGATCACCGTCTGGACCAAGCCGAACCTCAACGAGGATCAGCGCGCCAAGGATCTCAGCGCCTGCCGCCGCTATGCAGATCAGCAGATGGCGGGCGAACGCGGCGTGCAGCAGGATGTCGAAGTCATGAACGGCGGCACGGTCAGCGGCATCAAGCCCAGCCTCGGCCAGAATCTCAACGCTTATGGCGATGCCAAGCGCTACGACAATCTGGTCAATCAATGCATGACCGAAGCCGGCTATACGGCGGTGAAGTGAGAGATGGTGACGCCATGGTAAGCGAGACGACCGCCGATTCCGCCGCAAGGCCAGCGCCACGCATCGTGACAGCCGCCGTGCTGGTGATCGGCAACGAGATTCTCTCCGGCCGTACCCGCGACGCCAATCTCAACTATCTTGCGGTCGGCCTCACCGAGATCGGCATCCGCCTGATGGAGGCGCGGGTGGTGCCGGATATCGAGTCGCGGATCGTCGCCGCCGTCAACGAACTGCGCGCGACCTATGATCACGTCTTCACCACCGGCGGCATCGGCCCCACTCATGACGATATCACCGCCGATTGCATCGCCAGGGCTTTCGGCGTCGCCCTCCACCGAGACCAGCGCGCGGTCGACCTGCTGACCCGTCATTACGGCGGTCCGGAACATCTGACCGATGCCAGGCTGCGCATGGCCCATGTACCGGACGGGGCCATTCTGATCGACAACCCGGTCAGTGCCGCGCCGGGTTTCCAGATCGGCAATGTCTATGTGCTGGCCGGCGTGCCGCGCATCTGCCAGGCGATGTTCGATGGCCTGAAGGGGCGCCTCGTCGGTGGCGACAAGGTGCTGGCGCTGACCGTCAGCGCCCATATCGGTGAAGGCGTCATCGCCCACGATCTCGGCCTGCTGCAGCAGCGCTACGCCGATCTCGATATCGGTTCCTATCCCTATTTCCGCCAGGGTCGCTACGGCGCCAGCTTCGTGCTGCGCGGCACCAGTCGCGACCGCCTGGAGGCCGCGGCCCAGGAACTGCGCGTCATCATCCGCAAGCTCGGCGCCGACCCGATCGATGGCGAGCCGCTGGAATAGGGATATTCCGGTTCGGGCTTGTGGACGCCGCCGCGCCGGGATGCTAGAGGAACAGCCGCCAGTCACCCGCATCGCCGCAAGGCCGATCGCGCAGCCCGCTTGGTGGAATTGGTAGACACAAGGGACTTAAAATCCCTCGGAAGGAAACTTCCATGCCGGTTCGAGTCCGGCAGCGGGCACCAAGACCTAAGTCAGATCAAAGCCGTCGATCCCCGACCATTCCAGGCCGCCAGGTAGGTCCATGGCCGAAAAATCGACCTGCAGAACACGCCGACGGCGGGAGTTCATGGCTTTATCAGAGGCATGAAGGATACTCGTTACGTATACCCAGATGTCTCCTGCTTCTGCCAAGCATTCAAGATATCCAAGTTTTGCGACGGTCTCGGGGATGTCTGATGCTGCAATGCGTCCGATGTCATGTGATCCGGGCGCAATAAGCAGAGGCGCATTTTTGTCGTCAACATCATCCAAATGGACACGCAACGTGATCATTTGGCGCGTTACGCTAAAGGGAGGCTCGACATGGACACAGCCCGACTTGATCGTCCAAGGGCCGAAGCCATCTGTCTCGACACGCCCGCGCACGGCAATGGTCCGGTCTTGGTGCCAGCCCAAGGCCCAGTTCATGTTCGGTGACTTGTCGAACATTATTGCCCTTACTGGTCTCGCCGAAGGGCCGAGCAGGTCGCGAGCAATCTTTCCTGCTCCGCCGTTACGAGACAGCATTTCATTGAGAATGGCCGAATCATAGATTCGCGCTCCTGGATTCGTGCCGACGACGCGATCACCGATATCCCGAAGCAGCGTTATCTCGGTTAGCGACAGTATGCGTGGGTAAAACTCGGCTCCATGAACGGCGAGGCGAAGTGCAAGCCTATCCATATGTCGAATTCCCGGCATTGCGTTTTGGTGGGACAGAATTCAACCACTAATAATGTAGCATGTCGCCAACAGGCTGAGCGCTCGCTACACCCTAAACCAGGCAGTTGCGTTATATCAATGTAAAGCGTCGCCTACGACCCGTAGACTTAAGAGGTCGGTCCAACAGGCCGTCAGCGACTCCCTCCCGCCGCGTTGTCACCGGACAGGGGCGGGCGGCAGTTCATCACGAAGGAGCTTCATGATGCGTCTGAAAGACAAGATCGCCATCGTGACGGGCGCCGGTACCGGCATCGGCGAGGCCATCAGCCATAAATTCGCGCGGGAAGGAGCGAGCCTCGTCCTGGCGGGGTTGCCCGCTGACCCAGTGGAAGATGTCGTCCGGGCCATCGCAGCGGAGGGCGGCGCGGCGATTGCTTTTCTCGGCGATCTTGCTGAAGCCGAGACGGCGCGTGCCTGCATCGATCTTGCCGTCCGGACCTATGGCCGGATCGATATCCTGATCAGCAATGCCGGCGTCTTCATTGCCAATGCCGAGACGGATGCTTATCGCATCGAAGACTTCGAGCGGACGCTCAGGAACAACGTCTGGACGGCGTTCTTGATGACCAAGTTCGCCTTGCCGCATTTACAGAAGACGCGCGGCAACATTGTCTTCACCGGCTCCGAGGCGGGCTTCAACGGCTCGCCGGGATTCACGCCCTATGGCGGCAGCAAGGGCTTTCTGCATGCCTTCGCGACCGGCATCGCGCTGGAGCAGGCGCCCCATGGCGTGCGCGCCAATTGCGTCTGTCCGGGGCCGATCGACACGGCCTGGACACGCGGCGCCGATAGCCCGATTCCGCTTGCGGCCCAGGAATCGATCGGTGCCATGGTGCCGCTCGGCCGCCGCGGTACGCCGGAAGAGATGGCGAATATCTTTGCCTTCCTGGCATCGGACGAGGCGAGCTATGTGACGGGCGCCTTGTGGCTCGCCGACGGAGGCGTGACCCCGGCCAAGAGCGATATAGGCACCAAGGTGCCGGCGTCGATGCGGGCCGAGCCTGCCGGCGAACTCAAGTTGCGTCATAGCCATGACGGGCTGCGCGGCAAATACGTCTACCGTGCATCCGATGAGATGTGATGCGGCATAAAGACCGGTCGCTTCTTTGCTTTCTCCACGCCTGAAGCATTGCCGGAACGACCCCACGGTCAGCCGGAAGACCAACGCGCTACCATTCGCGGCACGCAATCTTTCCTAGGTCGTCTTTCACATGACAGTGCCGCGCGGATTCTGTCGCTGCCGCGCAGTACCGCGCCTCCGGACTTACCAGAGCTGTCACGGAAACGTCTTGTCAGGTGTACAGTAATACTTTACAAGCCGTGCAGTGTGAGGGAAGAGAAATGCCTAAGAAAAAGGCCGTCCGTCCGAAGCAGGCTGCGGCCAAGCTTGCTGCCGCTTCGACGCGTGCACAAAGTGATCTGGGAGCCCGGCTCAAGCATCTGCGGCTCGCGCGCCGGCTTTCGCTTCGGCAGCTGGGGGAGATGACGGGGACGAGCGCCAGTTTCATCAGTCAGCTCGAGCGCGGCCTATCCGGTGCGAGCACGGCTTCCCTCAATGAAATCGCCTCGGCGCTCGGCGTCAGCATTGCGATGCTCTTCGAAGAGCGGTCGTCCAATAGCGGGGATGTCCTGCGGCGCGGCGAACGTTCCAGCATCCCGCCCGCCCATGGCTGCCATAAGATGCTGCTGTCACGCCGCCCGCTGTCGGATATGGAAGTCTATGTCGCCGAGTTCGATATCGGCGGATCGACCGGCCCCAGTCTCTACACGCACGGCAACGCGCATGAGATGCTGGTGGTGCTCCGCGGAATCGTCGAGGTGGCGCTCGGTGGCGCGCGCCACGTGCTTGAGGAAGGCGACTGCATCGAATACACCACGTCGACGCCGCATCGAACCGAGAACATCGGCAATGGCCGAGCCGAAGTGATGTGGATCATCGCACCGCCGACATCGGCGCGAACCGAGCTTGATCAATACACCACTTGGAAGCCGCTCGCATCTAAGTGAGTCCGACTTCATTGCGAGCATTACTGGGGAGGGAACTATGCCCAAATTGAAGATTGCAGGACTGAGCCTTATTGCGGCACTCGGTGTCCTGAGTGCAGCGGCTTTTGCCCAAGACAAGCCGGTTGCCGGTCAGGTCAAGGAGGGTTCGCTCAAGGGCAAGACGCTGACTTTTGTCTCCTATGGCGGCATCTACCAGGATGGCCAGATCGCGGCCTTGAAGGAATTCGCCGACAAGTCTGGCGTGAAGCTGCTCAGTGACGGGCCGACAGAAACCGCGAAGCTGCAGGCCCAGGTCCAGTCCGGCAACGTGACGTGGGACGTGGTCGATACCTCGGATCTACCGCCCTACGTCTATTGCGGCAAGCTGTTCCAGAAGCTCGATCTCTCCAAGCTCGACGTCTCGCATATCCCGGCGGGGCAGGTCGGTGAATGCTCGGTGCCGGCGATGAATTACGGCGTCGTCCTGATGTACAACACGGCGAAGTACAAGGATAATGCGCCGAAAAGCTGGCAGGATTTCTTCGACACCAAGAAGTTCCCCGGCGTACGCGCGATCGACGGGTCCGGCGATTTCACCGGCGGTCTCCTGGAGCAGGCCTTCAAGGCTGCGGGCGGCGATCCCAAGCAGATGACCGTGGCCGATCTCGACAAGGCGATCGCCAAGGTGAGAGAGCTTGGTCCTGACACGATCTACTGGAAGACCGGCGCCGAATCTCAGCAGCTTGCGGAATCCGGCGAGGCCGACATGGTAATGATGTGGACCGGCCGGGCGATGACGGCGGTGAAGAACGGCGCCAAGTATGCCCCTGCCTGGCAGGATTGGCTGGTCGTGATGGACCAGCTGACGATCCCCGTCGGCGTCAAGGATACCGATGCCGCCTATGCCCTCCTCAATGCCTATCTCGGCAAGACGGCGCAGGAAATCCTGACGGAGAAGACCTCCTACACGCCGATCAACAACGAGGCCCAGCCGAAAGTGGATGCTTCGATCGCGGCCTTCCTGACCAACACGCCGGAGCGGGAAAAGCAGGGCTATCACCAGAACATCAAGTTCTGGGTGGATAATTTTGCCGTCGCGCAGGAGAAGTGGAGCGCGTTGATGGCCGGCAACTAAGCGGTACGGGGAGCATGGTCGTGAGCGCGAACAAGCAATCCATTGATTCCGGCACTGCGAAAAAGGTCCGGGACTGGAAGCCGTTCGCGCTCGCGCTGCCCGCGGTGATCCTCCTTCTTGCCGTGGTCGGCTATCCCCTGTTGCTGATCGTGATGCGAAGCCTGTCGGACCCGCAATGGGGCGCGCAGAACTACACCTGGTTCTTCTCCACGCCGATCAATCTTGTGGTGTTGCAACGGACGTTCGCGATATCCGCCTGGGTCACGGCGGTGTGTATCGTCAGCGCTTACCCCTATGCGTATTTCATGACCATAGTCGGACCGAAGGTCAGGCTGGCGATGGTGCTCTGCGTCCTGATCCCGTTCTGGGTCAGCGGCGTCGTGCGCACCCTCTCATGGGTGATCCTGCTGCAGGATTCCGGGGTCATCAATTCCGTCCTTCAGGCGCTCCATCTCGGGACGGTGCGGCTGATCCGCACGCAGACGGGGGTGGTGATCGGCATGGCGCAGGTGCTGCTGCCGTTCATGATCCTGCCGCTCTACTCGGTCATGAAGGGCATCGATCTGCGGCTGATGCGCGCCGCGCAAAGCCTCGGGGCGAAGCCGCTGCGCGCGTTTGTAAGCGTCTATCTGCCGCTGTCGCTGCCCGGCGTCTATGCCGGCGCCATCATCGTCTTCATTCTCGCCCTCGGCTTCTATATCACGCCGGCGCTGCTTGGCGGGCCACGCTCGACAATGCTCTCGACGCTGGTGCAGAACCAGGTGCTGAGCCTGCTGCAATGGGGCCGCGGCGGCGCGATGGGCGTCGTCCTGCTGGTCGCAACCTTCCTGCTCCTCGGGTTGGCGGCACCCCTCATGCGGCAGAGGCATAAGGAAGGGGCGCGACACTGATGGAGATGAAACCTCTTACCCGCGCCATTCTCGGTCTGTGCTGCGTCCTGGTCGCCGTCTGGCTGGTTGCGCCCACGCTGGTCGTGGTGCCGATGTCGTTCAACGAGAACAAATCGCTGGCCTTTCCGCCGCACGGCTTCTCCTGGCAATGGTACGAGAATTTCGCGACCAATCCGGAATGGTCGTCGAGCTTCATGAACTCGCTGAAGATCGCCTGCCTGGTGGCGGTGCTTGCTACCGTACTGGGCACGCTAGCGGCATTCGGCTTGGACCGCATGAAGGCCCGCCCGGCCAATTTCCTGCGCATGCTGCTGCTGACGCCGATGGTCGTGCCCGGCGTCGTCCTTGCGATCGGCGTCTATGCCGTCTACCTGGACACGCAGCTTGTCGGCACGCTCACCGGCTTCGTGCTGGCGCATACGATCCTTGCACTGCCTTTCGTGCTGATCGCCGTCTCGGCGAGCCTTGAGGTCTTCGACAGGAGACTGGAGACGGCCGCCGCCAGCCTCGGGGCAGGGGCGCTGGCGACTTTCCGAACAGTCACCCTGCCTTTGATCCTGCCGGGAATCTTGCCCGGGCTGCTCTTTGCCTTCGCGACATCCTTCGACGAGATCATTGTCTCGCTCTTCATCACCAACCCCTATCTGAAGACCCTTCCCGTACAGATCTTCACCTCGATCACGCGCGACGCCGACCCGACCGTCGCGGCTGTCGGGACGGTTCTTCTTTGTGCCACGACCAGCTTGATCGGAGGCGGCATGCTTCTCATGAACCGAGAGCGGAAAGGACATCGATGACCTCCAAGCAGCGAAGCGCCGGCGCCGCCATCGATATCCGCTCGGTCACCAAGTCCTACGGCAATTTCCGCGCACTCGACGATGTTTCGTTGCAGGTCGAGCCGGGCGAATTCATGACCTTCCTCGGACCGAGCGGCTCGGGCAAGACGACCACGCTCAATGTCGTGGCCGGGTTCACCGACGTGACGAGCGGAACGCTGTCGGTCAGCGGCCAGAATGTCGTCGGCGTGCCGGCGCATAAGCGCAATATCGGCGTGGTGTTCCAGCACTATGCGTTGTTTCCGCATATGACGGTCGGCCGCAACGTCGCCTATCCTCTGACCCTTCGCGGCGTCGGCAAGGCGGAGCGGGAGAGCCGCGTTTCACGCGCCCTGGACATGGTGAAGATGCGCGACTTTTCGCACCGCTATCCCAGCGAGCTGTCGGGCGGCCAGCAGCAGCGCGTCGCCCTGGCGCGCGCCATCGTCTTCGATCCGCCGCTGCTGCTGATGGACGAGCCGCTGGGCGCGCTCGACAAGAAGCTGCGCGAATGGCTGCAGCTGGAAATCAAGCGCATTCACCGCGAACTCGGCACCACCTTCATCTACGTCACGCATGACCAGGAGGAGGCGCTGGTGCTCTCCGACCGCATTGCCGTCTTCAATCGTGGACGGATCGAGCAGATCGGCACCGGGCGGCAACTCTATGACGAGCCCGCAACCCTATTCGTGGGCCGCTTCGTCGGTGATTCGACCATCCTGCGGGGCGAGACGCAAAGCGACGGGACCAGCACAGCGCTTCGCATTGCCGGCGAGACGGTTACCGTGCCGCGCCGGCTTCGCCGCGACGGTGCGCCGGTGATGCTGATTCGTCCGGAGAAGCTGTCGATTCATGCGACGGGAAAAGCGATTGATAGCGGCAAGAACCGGATTCCCGGCACCGTCGCCGAGGCGATCTATCTCGGCTCGGAATCAAAATACGAAGTATCGCTCGGCGACGGCTCGACGGCGATCGTGCGCTCGCCGCTGACCGAAGAGAGCTTTCAGATAGGCGATCAGGTTGTTGTCTGTTTCGATGGCGCCGATGCCAAATTGCTCGCCGACGATGAGACGGCCGATACCACGCTCACCTGATCATCCGACATATCCGAGGACATTCCATGCAAGTCAAACGCAATGGCGATCTTTCATTCTGGTATGCGGATATCGGCGGGATTCCAGCGCCCCGGCCGCCGCTGCCGGGCGACGTCCAGGCCGACGTGGCGATCGTGGGGGGCGGCTATACCGGCCTGTGGACCGCTTATTACCTCAAGAAGGCGGCACCTTCCCTCAGGGTCGCGATTATCGAGCGTGAATTCGCGGGGTTCGGCGCGTCGGGCCGCAATGGCGGCTGGCTGTCGGGCGGCTTCGGCTGGTCGCGCGAGAAATACCTCAAGACATCCAGCCGCGAAGCCGTGGTGGCGATGCAGGCCGCCATGGCCGGTACCGTGGACGAGGTCGTCGGCGTTGCCCAGCGGGAGGGTATCGACGCCGATATCATCCGGGTCGACAACCTGACGGTCGCGACCAACCGGGCCCAACTGGAGCGGGCACGCGAGGAATGCGATGCCATCCGCGCCTGGGATCGCGAGAGCGGCCGCGTCGAGTTCCTCGATGCCGCTGCCGCGCGGGCTCGGATCGACATTCACAACGTCATGGGTGGCTATGTCATTCACGGCCAGGCGCGCGTGCAGCCGGCAAAGCTCGTCCGCGGCCTCGCCTCCGCAGTCGAAAGGCTGGGGGTGAACATCTATGAACAGACGGCGGTTACCGGCATCGAGAAGGGCCGCCTGACGACCAATCGCGGCATCGTTGAGGCCGAGACGATCGTGCGCGCGACCGAAGGCTTCACGGCTGGCATCCCGGGCGAGGAGCGCACATGGCTTGCGCTGAACAGCGCGCAAATCGTCACCGAGCCGGTTCCCGCCGAACTTTGGGAAAAGATCGGCTGGAAAGGGCACGAGCTGCTCGGAGACTCGGCGCATGCTTACTGCTATGCCCAGCGGACGCGCGAAGGCCGCATCACGATGGGTGGCCGAGGGGTGCCTTACCGCTACGGTTCAAAAACCGACGTGAACGGGCAAACGCAGCAGGCGACCATCGACCAGCTGCATACCATATTGACGACGCTCCTGCCGCAAACCGCCGGGCTGCGGATCGATCATGCGTGGTGCGGTGTGCTCGGGGTGCCGCGCGACTGGTGCACGACCGTTGGCCTGGATCCCCATTCCGGGATCGGCTGGGCCGGCGGCTATGTCGGACTCGGGGTCTCCAGCTCCAATCTTGCGGGGCGAACCCTCGCCGACCTGATTCTTGGCCAGGATACGGAGCTGGTGCGCCTCCCCTGGGTCAATCGCTCGGTCCGTCGGTGGGAGCCAGAGCCGTTCCGTTGGCTCGGCGTACATTCGATGTATCAGCTCTATCACCTGGCCGACCGACGGGAAGCTCAAGGTCTCCCGCACTCGTCGAAGTTGGCGCGTCTCGCCGACAGCATCACCGGACACTGACAGGTCGCGACAACAACGCCCATAATGGACAGCAATATGATCGATCTATCGACTTTTCAGGATCTCGCAACATTGGAAATCGGCCCTTTCGCGCCAAAGCCGACCTCAATCGAAGGCGAGCAAGTCGAGGCGGCCCGCACACTTTTCTCCTCGGAGGACGGTTCCCTGACGATCGGCATATGGGAATGCACCCCCGGCCGGTTCACCGCAGATCGGTCCCAGTCATCGGAGACCTGCCATATCATCTCCGGCCGTGTGGAAATGCGTCATGCCGACGGCAAAGCCCGAGAGCTTGGCCCCGGCGATCTGCTCGTATTGCCTCAAGGCTGGGTGGGTGAATGGCGTATCCTGGAAACCACCCGGAAACTCTACGTGATCAAGGCAGCCGCGAGCGCAAAATAAAGCGGCGGCGCCATGTTTTTGCCGTCATGGATATAATGCGCCGCTAGCTTTTTGCGGCCACCAGTTGCTGGGCCAGCGCCTTGACAAGGCGCGGCAGATCATAGGGGAAGCGGGCCGTGATCAGGTTTCCGTCGATGACGCAGGGCTCGTCCAGCACGACAGCCCCGGCATTCTCGAGATCGATCTGGATGTTCCAGACGGCGGTGGCGCGCTTGCCCTTGAGGATCCTGGCACTCACCATGACCCATTGGCCATGGCAGATAGCGGTGGTCGGCTTTCCCGCCTCGTACATGGCGCGCACGAAGCCTCGCGCATGCTCGTCCATGCGCAGGGCATCCGGGTTCCAGCAGCCGCCCGGCAGCAGGACGGCATCGTAGTCCGCCACCTTTGCTTCATCGGTATAGCGGTCGATCTTCAGCCAGCCGGCGTTCTCCATGAGGCGGATCGCCAGCACATGGGTGGCGCATTGCGGCGGAAAGCGCAGGCCGAGCGTGGGATGGAATTCGCCGATGCGCGGCGAGACGACATGGACGGTGGCGCCATGTTCCGTCAGCCAGCGCTGGGCGCCGATGATCTCCACTTCCTCCACGCCATTGGTGCAGCAGATGGCGATCCGCTTGCCCTTGAGGAGAGCGGGATCCGACGGGGGATCGAAGAGGAAGCTGTTGAGTTCCCGGTTCAATTCGCCATCGGCCGTGACCAGCAGCTCCGTGGAAAGAGACGGAACCGGCGAGGAGGATATCAATTGCTGCAATCGGTTGAAGGCGGCATGCGGGGACGTGCTCATCTGTTCCACTCCATCGGAGAAGTCGATCGGGAAGGGCGCGACTTAAGCAGGCGCGAGGGAACGATCGAAGCACCGGAGCATGTTCTTTTCAATTGAAAGATGGTGCCGCGAAATCGACGGCAGCGCGGGCGCTGACCCGCAACGGCGGCGGGCGGAGCGGCAAGACAGGCAGGTCCTGAAGTAGCGGCGCTTGCCGCTGTCACCTGCCGGCCATGACGAGATTCCGTTTCAAATCAGCGCTTTGCTCGGTCATGGCCGAAGCGGCAACACTTCACGCGCTCTTCACGCCCTCAAGGAATTGCTGCACCTGCTGGCGCAGCTGGGTTGATTTCTCCGTCAGCTCCTGCGAGGCGGCGAGCACCTCCTGGGCGGCGGCGCCGGTCTTGTCGGCCGCCTGATTGACGCCGGAGATGTTCTGGTTGACCTGGTTGGTGCCGTCCGCCGCTTCCTGGACATTGCGGGCGATCTGGTTGGTGGCGGCATCCTGTTCCACCAGGGCGGCGGCGATCGAGCCGATGTTCTGGTTGATCTGCGAAACTGTGCTGGCGATGGTGCGAATCGCCTTCACCGCTTCGGAGGTAGCCCCTTGGACGGCGGCAATCTGGCCGGCGATCTCGTCGGTTGCCTTGCCGGTCTGGCTGGCCAGCGATTTCACCTCATTGGCGACCACCGCGAAGCCCTTGCCGGCATCGCCCGCACGCGCCGCCTCGATCGTGGCGTTGAGGGCGAGGAGGTTGGTCTGGCCGGCGATGTCGTTGATCAGCTGGACCACGGCACCGATCTTGTCGGCGGCGCTGTGGAGGCCTTCCACCAGCTGATTGGTGGCATTGGCCTGGTCGACTGCGCTGTTGGCGATGCGGACGCAATCATCCACCTGGCGGGAGATCTGCGACACCGAGGTCGTCAGCTGCTCGGTCGCCGAGGCGACGGCCTGGACGTTCAGCGAGGCTTCGCTCGAGGCGGTGGCGACGGCGCCGGCCCGGTTCGAGGTATCGCTGGCATTGACGGTCATCGAATTGGCCGTGCCTTGCATGCGCTGGGCCGCATCGCCGACGGTGTGGAGCACGTCGCGCATGGCATTCTCGAAATCTTCCGTCAGGGCATTGATGCGCCGCACGCGTTCCTCGCGGCGCGCCTGCGAGGCCGCTTCGTTGGCGGCGAGGTCGCGCGCCTTCACCATGCTTTCCTTGAAGACGCCGACGGCCCGGGCCATGGCGCCGATTTCGTTGTCGAGATCGGCGCTGGGCGGCGTCACGTCCAGATTGCCGCGCGCCAGCTCGCCCATCACCGAGGTCATGCGGCCGATCGGCACGGTGAGCACGCGGATGATCAGGAAGGCGACGCCGATACCGGCGATGAGCCCGATGGCCAGCAGCACGCTCATGACCAGCTGCAGATTACGTGCTGCCTTGATCGCACTTTCGCCGTCGCTGGCGAGCAGGCCGGCCTGCCGGTCCACCAGGCCACCCTGGCGCACGCCGTCACTGTTCAGCGGGCCGCTCAGCAGGTCGAGGATGCTGTTGGCCTGCGGCGTCACCTCGGCGTTCAGGGATTGCTGCGCCAGGTTCCAGCCGGGCGAATTGCGGATATCGATCAGCTTCTGCGGCAGGTCGGCAAACTGCTCCTGCGCCGCGACCAGCTTCTTGAAAGCGGCCGCCTGCTCGACGGTAAAGATGTCCGACATGTCCTGCAGGGCCTTGATGCGGCCGACGGCGAGTTTCCAGTTCTTGTCGAAGGTTTCCTGGAATTGCGGATCGCCAGTCATGATCAGGGAGCGCAAGGCGGCCTGCCCCAGCGACAGCGCCCAGCGCAGATCGCCCATGGTGATCAGCAGGCGCTTCCGGTCATTGGCCGTGGGCTGATCGAATTCGCCGTTCAGCATGCTGGTGATGTTGCGCGACATGACCAGGGCGATCTTGTCGCCGTCGCCATTCAGCATCTTCAGCGCCGGCTGTTCGTCGGGGCTGTTGGCGAGGGCCTCGGCCTTGTCTTCGGCAGCGGAGAAGGTGGTGAGCAGATCCTTGACACGGGCCCAGTCCGACTTGTCCTTGTCGTCGGTCCAGGCCTGGGACAAGGCGTCGATTGCCGTCACCCGGCCCTGGATCCGCTTCCAGATCTCGGCCCGGTTATGCTTGAAGGCGGCGTTGCCGGTCAGCATCCAGTCGCGCAAGGCGGTCAGCGAGCCCTGGACATTGGCGACCAGTTCATTGCCCTCGATGGTCATCGGCAGCCGCTGGTCGACCATGCGGACGGTGATGGCGGCGTTCGCACGCACCTGCCAGAAATTGATGGCGACGACCAGGACCAGCATCGCGGTGATCGACCCGAAGCCGACCAGCAACCATGTCTTGATGCGAAAATGCGCGAACCGGGTCAACATCGTTGGACTTCCCCTGTCTCTGCAACGTGTCTCTTGCGGGGAGCATAAGAAGCGACTGTTAACGGTTTCTTGAAGTTGCCGCGCCAATTCCCATTTCGCGGGAATTTTGTCGCCATTTAGCTCTGATCGAGGTGGATCGGCGGCATTCGACTCGAATTAGTGCGTACTTTCAGGCCAGTTCCGCAGGATTCATGGGTCCAGCAATCAACCCGGGCAATCAGCCAGGGCGCGATCGGGACAGGCGGCGGACCCTGCAACCGATCAGACCGTTGGCCCCGGTATCTTTGGTCCGGCCCCGACCGCATCCTCCGACCCGCCGGGGAAATGGCTTTGCCAGGCGCGGATGGAGCGGCGATAGCCCTCCGGCATATTGAGCGTCCCCAGCCTCGCGGCCTCAAAGCAGCCGAACCGCCGGTGTTCGTTGCTGATCCTGGGAGCTCTGTTGTCGCGTCGTCGCAACCCGTAGGTGACGATCACGACATGGCGGCCGGGCAGGACTTCGTAAACCCAGCAATCCAACAGAAGGCCGGCCGCGACGCTGATGCCAAGTTCCTCCTCGACCTCCCGTTCGAGACAGGCCTGTGGTGTTTCTCCGGGTTCCAGGCGGCCACCGGGCAGCTCCCATTCGGCGCGCTCGTTTTCCAGCAGCATGACGCCGTCGGGCTCGATCAACACGCCTTTGATGGATACGGGGTAGTGCATCTGCAAGGCGATCCCATGTCAGGCAATCCCACGGCTGCCGCTTCCAGCGCAGCCCGGTTCATCTCTTGTCGCTATACGCGGCTGGTTGCGCGGCAAGATCCTGGCGGCGTTTTGTGGAGGAAATAGGGCAGCCTCAAGACAATTTCACCGCCATACGCACGGCGCCCCAATTGCGGTTGCCGGCCCTGATCGGCGCGTCGATCTCTTTCAGCATCACGAAATTTCCGCCGCCCATATCCCGGGCATAGGTCTGCACGATGGATTTGCTGGCGCGGGCAGCAAGGATGCCGGTGCGATCATCGAAGACGCGACGATTGCGACTGTTGGCAGCGTTCCAGGTCCGGTCGCCGAGCCGCTGCGGATGCGAGTACTTCTTGTTGTGGGCGGCGATATAGCCGTTGCGGTCGGTGGCGCAGCAAAAGACGATGCGATCGCTTTGCTGCAAGGCAGGTTCGATCAGCGGCGGGAACAGCTGTTCGATCAGCTCGGTGTGCTTGGCCATCACCTGGATCGGATCGGTGCCCTTGATCATGCGATATTCGGTGTCGAACAGATCGGCCTCGGTGATGCGGTTGGCGCCAAGTGCCGCATCCAGGGCGGCACTTGCCCGGGCGGCGACGGATTCGGCGATCTCAATAAAGGGCCGGTTCTCCTCGATCGCCTGGACCAGGCGCGCCTGCAGCCTGTCCAGTTGTTCCCGGCTGGGCTCGTCAAAGGCAAGATGCAATCCGGCCACGCTCTGGGCGACGATCCGCCCGGAGAAATGGCCGACGCCGTCGAGATCGACGGTTCCCTTGTCGGCATGCGGCTTTACGCTGCCTGCAGGGATGAGCAACGCGCCGCCGACGGAAATGTCGCCGGTGAAGCCGGTGAAAGTCTCGTTGCCGAACTGCGCCTTGAAGCCCAACGCCGCCGTCACGCGTTCATGGCGCCGGCGGTTGCCGCCCGCGGAAGAGCGCAGGATGACATAGAGGCGCTGCTGCAGGGCTGCGATATCACGATTGACCAGCATAGAAAGGTCCTCGACCTGCTTCGCGGTCTCGCCGGTGGTCTCCGCTCCCTGCAACATGCGCGTGACGCTTGCCGCCACGGTATCGGTCAGTGCAGCCGCCTCGGCCGCGCTCCGCCTGATATCGGCCGTGGCCGATCTCTGCTCGCCGGCCGCATTGGCGACTTCGGCGGACACCTTGTCGATGTCACGGATTCGTTCTGCAATGCGCACAACCGTCTCGACCGCCCCCTGGGTGGTATGGTTGATCTCTTCCGCCTGACTGCTGACCGAGGCAATGCCGTCTTCGGTCTGGCGCGCGAGACTCTTCACTTCATCGGCGACGACAGCGAATCCTTTGCCGGCTTCTCCGGCCCGCGCCGATTCGATGGTGGCGTTGAGCGCCAGCATGCGGGTCTGGCCGGCAATTGTCTGGATCATGGTGACGACATCGCCGATCCGGTTGGCCGCCACGCTAAGCCCGGTCATGCGTGAGCTCGCCTGATCGGCGAACTGCCGCGCCGTCTCGGTCAGCCGCGTGCTGCTGTCGATCTGCGCGGAGATCGCCTGGCTCGAGGATTCCAGGTCCTCGGTGGCATTGGCGACCGTCTGCACATTGCCATTCGTGGTTTCGACCAGCCCCGCGACTTGCCGCGCCACGTCATGCAGGCCGACGGCGGTTTCCGATAGATGCCGCGCGTTGGCCGACAGGCGCTGCGCTTGCGCGGAGATATCGCCCACGGTCGTACGCATCTCGCTCTCCAGCGTCTCGCTCAACACCAGCATCTCCTGGCGCAGGTGCTCGCTAGCCTGTCGGCGCTCCGTCTCCTGTGCTGTACGCAGCTTCTCCGTCTCGATGGCGTTCTCGCGAAAGACCCGGATAGCGCTCGCCATCTCGCCAATCTCGTCGTGACGGCGGCTGACCGGCACTGCAACATCAAGCTGCCCCGCTGCAAGCTTGTGCATGATCGCCGTCAGTGACGCCATCGGCCTGACGACACCAAGAGCGATGCCGAGGGCGGCGGCCAGTATGACCAGCACGGCGATGGCGGCGACGGACCAGCCGAGCCATTGATAGGTCGCGGCGCGTTCGGCTGCCTGCCGCTCGGTATCGATCTGCAGCGCATTGGCGTCGCCGACGAGCTGGTCGATGACGGCGCGGTGCGCTGCATAGGCCTTGCTCAACTCGCCATAGGCTGTCGCCGCAGCCGCGGTATCGCCTTTCGCGATGGCCGGCAGAAGTCGGCTTTCCAGCGCCTGCCAGAAGGCACTGACCGCCGCATCGGATGACTTGGTGAGCTTGTCGTGCAAGGCGGTCGGGATGTCTTGCTTGCTCCAGTAATCGCGGCGCGTGTCGTAATCCTTATGGAGCTGCTGCAGACGCTGGCGGTGCTGTGCAAACTCTGCGGGAGCTTGCAGCGCCAAAGTCGCTTCAAGATAGGCCTCGATGACATATTCGGGCGGCGGCAGGATATCGGCGACCAGATCCTTGCCGAGGAGAATCTGACGGTCGATCCTGCCACCGATATTGAGTTCGCGTTGTGCCAGGGCATTCGTGAAGAGCAGGGCTACCAGGGCTACGCCGATCAATGCAGCGCCGCCGAGGGTCATATGGATAATCTTGAGGCGAAGCCGCATTGGCCCGTGCTCCTGCTGGGAGGCTAATGGCAATTATTTGACGGTGCGGAGTTAAAAAAACGTTCGCATAGCTGTGCATACGTGGGGGCAGCACGCCCTTGAATGCAGCTATATGCAGCAGGCCGCACCACTCGTGCAGCCATTCCGGGTCACGGGATTTTCTCTCGGGTATCTCACCGTCTCACAAAAAGGTTTACTGTCCGCTTCGCGGACGATTCGGGGGAACCACGCAGCGGTTGGAGGATTTCCTTTCCTACGTTGCAGGATGCACCGAGGAGGATAAGGAGGCCGACATGGAAGCCAGGCATTTTGAACCGCTTCTCACGGACGTGGCCAAGCATTTCGCCAAGCCCCAGGATATCCTGGGCGACGACAGATTCACGCGGCAGCAGAAGCTCAAGTTGCTGGAGCAATGGGACTATGATTTGCAACTTTTGCTGACGGCGAGCGAGGAAAACATGCCGAGCGGCGACAGCAGCGCTTCGGGCAAGGTCAGCGAGCAAGTCGTCGAGCTGCGACACGTTTTGAGCGAACTCGGCGCGCCCCATGACCCCGAAGCAGTGGGGCCGGCCAAGATCGGCGCTCCGGTTGTCGACAAGCAGAAGCGGCAATCTTCATAACTCATCCCGAATGGGGGAGGGACGTATGCCAGGGTCGAGGGAGGAGCAGCGGGAAAACCCGCGGGACGCCGAAGAGCGAGCCGATCGTCACGGGCGGTGGACGCGCGTCATCACCTCGGTGTGCCGGGCTGTCTCACTCGGCCCGCGAGAAGGAAAGGATAGAGAAGGGAAGGCATCGGAAGGAAAGACCAGCGATACCGCTGCCACGAGCCGGCCGCCGCGTCCGCCGACGGGTGTCTATTGATAACCTACCTCTGACGACACATCGCATCATGCGCATCCGGATATCCCGGATGTCCCGCGCAGTAGGGGAGCCCGTCTCGTGCGCGGCACGGAACCATTGGAGGCGGCCCATTGTTCTTGCCGCGAGCATCCTGCAGGCCGATCTACAGCAGAGGGAGAAGGAAACATGGGCGCATTTGTGGCCGACATGAAGAAGATTCGCGACCGGGCGAAACAGCATATCTCCGACGGCGCCGTGACCGCGGCAAACAAGACCAACAGCGAAGAAGTGGTGAAGGTGTTGAACGAGGTGCTGGCGACCGAACTCGTCTGCTATCTTCGCTATAAGCGCCATTACTATACCGCCTCGGGCCTGTATTCGGATTCCGTCAAAGCGGAGTTTCTCGAACATGCGTCTGAAGAGCAGGCGCATGCCGATTCCGTGGCGGCGAGGATCGTCCAGCTCAACGGCAAGCCGGATTTCAATCCCGCGAGCCTGGCCGACCGAAGCCATGCCGACTACACGGATGGCAATGACCTGGTGAAAATGATCGAAGAAGATCTTGTTGCCGAGCGGATCGCCATCGAAACCTATTCCGAAATCGCCCGTTGGCTCGGCGACCGCGATCCCACCAGCCGGCGATTGATCGAAAGCATTCTGGAAAAGGAAGAGGAGCACGCCGAGGATCTGTCCTCGCTGATCTCTCGCCTGCCGGCCGAAAGCAAGACCCGCCCCAGTTCGCACGCGGCTGAGTAATGCCGAACGGGTGCTGAAAGTGAAAGTCCGCCGGGCGGCGTTCGCTCAGCGGGCCGACCCTTTACCAGATCAGGCTGCGTCGGTCGGCAGGGCTTGCGCGGCCTGATGTGCTATTCGGCAGGATTGGGAGCAGGCGCCGGCGTCCCTTTCTGTTTGGGGCAGGGGAATTTGCTGCGGATCGCGTTCTGCACCAGCGCGGCGGCACTCCAATCCAAGCGATCCAGATGGCTGCGCATATAGGACAATACCGCGTTGACGGCCTTGTCGCCGGCAATGCCCTCGGGGCTGAAAGTGCAGGTCTTGTTGGCGTCGTCCGTCAGCATCACCATATCGAGGACGCCATAGACATACATGTAGCAGCTTTCCCGGTCTTCGGAGCAGACCTGATAAAGCTGCGATCCGGCGGTGAAGCTGCGCATTTGAAAGGCGGAGGCCGGCGTGGCGAAGTAGGTGCTCCACAAGGGAGCCAGCAAGATAACCAAAGCGCGGATGGATGGAAAAGCCGGCCGCATCGTCTCGTCACTCCCGGGTCGTAGCACATACATACAACGAAAACGCACCCCACCTGGAAGGCGGGGTGCGAATTCTTGAAACGACTATAACAGGGCGACTGGCTCTATGGCGAGGGGTGGGATCGCCTGCCGCGGCGGTTGGGCGCGGCGATGCCAGCCGTTTAGCCGGGCTGCGACTGGGTGCCCGGCGCGTCATCCGGCTGCATCGGAGCGCCGCCCTCGTGATGTGGCCCCATTCCGCCGCCGAAGCCCGGACGCTCATGCAGCGGGCGCGGCAGCGAGGTGAAGAAGGCGATCTTCAGGGTCTCTTTCTGCTCAGGCGACAGCGACGCTTCGAGCGATTTCAGAGCTGTCGCCAGTTTCTCATCATAGGCCGCGCGGCTCGCCATGGCCTGGGCATGATGATTCAGGACGTCGCTGAGGCTGGATGGGCGTTCGCCCGGCTGATATCCGGCCATCGGATGTCCCACTGCCGGCTGCCGCAACAGATCGGCAACGGGCTGCCACAGCTTCCGCTGATCGCCGGAAAGATTGAGCGCCGTCTCGATATAAGCGACCCGTCCATCGGCCAGATGCTGCATCACGACAGGGGAAGGATGGCGATGATCGCCGGCAGGGGAAGTTGCCGGGGCATTGTCGGCAAAGGCCAGCGCGGGGCCGGTCAAGGTCAAGGCGGAAAGCAAAAGCAAGGTACGCAGTTTCATCTTCGGTCTCCAGAAAAGCATCCGGCGCGAGAACGCATCCGGGCACGACGACGGCGATGCGACGCCGCAGGCAAAATGTCGCTGGGTTGGATCGCAACTCGCGGCGGCTCCCGGCGCATTTCTTGTCATGTATACGCTGCAGCTGTGATGAACCCTGTGCTGTGTGCGGACAGCTTTATGATCGCAGCCCGTCACATCGCCGTGAGAAGCTGTGGGCCCATGTGCCGACGAAGGGATGGATGTGGCGACTTTCGCTTGCGCTCAAATGGCGGGCAAAGCCAGGCAATGACGAATCAGGGCTTCGGCGGGGCCGAAGAGCAAGGGATTTGGAATGATATCGGTGTTCTCGCCGTCATGGCGCAGCAAGGCCGGAACTCCTTCCAACCCATGCCGCGAAAGATAACGACGTCCGGCAGTGATGCGGTCGACCGCCAGTTCCATCTGCGCTGGATCACGGAAACTGGCGGACAGGGCCGTTGCCGACAAGCCGCTGGCGATGGCGATCTCGGTCAATTCCTGCTGGTCGGTGATGTCGCGGCCATCGATGAAGCGGGCCCGTTGCAAAGCCTGCAGCAAGTCAAAGCTGCTGCCGGGTTGGATCAGCTCGGCGAGGGCGAGGACCAGGCTGGCCGGTCCCGAATCCAGGGCGAGCGTCTCATCGCACAGGATCCGATCGTAATAGGTCTGGCTGAACGTCTGGCCGGTCAGCGCGGCGATACGCTGATCATTGGCCCAGGCGTAATTGCGAAATTGGCTGGTCATCGGCCGTGCGCCCTTGCCGGCAAACAGTCCGGTTGGCATCAAGTCCAGCCGGCTGGGACCGACCCGCTCGCGCAGGACCGAGGCTTGCGGCATGACTCCGTAACACCACCCGCAAAGGGGGTCGATCAGCAAGGTGAAGGTCGTGTTGTGGTCTGGCTTGCGCCCGGGCACGCAGGTCTCCATACAACCTAGACATCGCGACTGCCGGGAAATCTGTCCCGCTGGCAGAACCGCTCAGCCCACCATAGAGCGCGACTTCGCCAGATGGAAGCTGGTCGCTTCCATTTGAACACTGACCGGCAGCGCAGGGTTGCACCGGCTTGTTGCTGGCGAGAGCGGAATGCAGGCTGGCTGGCTGGCTGGCTTTGGTAGGTCGGGAGCCGTTCAACCGCCTAGATGTTGGCGATCACTTGCAGGCGGCCATCAAGGGTAGATTCCTCGCGGTTGCGGCCTGGCCCCTGCCGGTCGATGGTGAGGAAGTTCATGCGGCGCTTCAGGGCGATGAGAGGATGCTGCCAGATGCCGCGACCGATGTTGACGCCCTGCTGACCGTCGGAAACGAAGGCCCGCATGGCGCCCATGTCGATCGAGCCCCCGGCTGGGGCCACAATGATCATGAAGGGATAGAACAGCAGTGGCATGATGGTGCGCGTCGACAGGTGGTAGCGTTCCATCGCCTGGATCTGCAGCGGCAGCTTTCGAGGCGTCGCGCGCAGCAAGTTGAGCTGCGGCCGGCCTTCTTTGGCCGACAGCTCGATGCGCGCGAGATCCTGATAGGATTCCAGGAAGCCATCGGCGCTGACGATGGATTCGCGATCGCCAATTTCGATCACTTCGCCAAACGGGGCGAAATTCTCTGCCGTCAATTGCTCGGCAGGAAGCGATATCTTTTTCACTCGTCCCGATCCTAAGCTTGGCCCGGTTTCCAGGTCCTGCCCCTGCGGATTTTCTTTTAGCACTAAACTGGTCATCTTTGCATACTCCGTAATGCGTGGCGGACAAAACTTTAAATTGCGCTCACCGATATAGGGGCCGAGCTTTCCCTTTCCTGTCGGGAGCGCTGCTAGCGGTCGAAAATCAGTGTTGATACGCAGGAGAGCAGGAAACCCGGCTGATCTTCAGGCAGTAACACCCAAAATGGCAGACCGTTGCGTCGGCTAATATTCCCAGTGGCCTGGGTGGTATCGGCTGAAGAGCAAGAGTGAAGAAAGTAAGGGAATTTCGCTGTGGCAGCGCGCGTGCGATTGCCGCCCCACGCCCTTGAATTCGGCTCGCCGCCACGCCGCGACGACTACGCGTAACAGTTTATTTCTACAGAACGGCACCTGCCGCTTTGCTGGCGCCCCCCTGGCATGGGCGCAGAGGCATTCCCGGGAAAGAGAACCGGGTGGCGGGAACGGGCAGCGCTGAGCGAAAATGACGCCAGTTCCGCTGCGGGCAAAGAGGCTGCGGCAACCGGCGCTTGTGGCATGCGGCCTGTTCAAATGGACAGTACAGCATGTCGTCGATATGCTTCTGTTTCGCACAGGCGTTTGTGAGCACGGTCGTTTTGCGCGTACAGGCGCTTTGTGATAGCCGGATTTGCCGTGGATCGACGCGACGGAGGGGGCAGCAGTCTTGCATGTCCGCTTCTTTCGCCAACGGTCCCGGCGGGGCGCCGCCATGCCGGCGCCGTTGACTGGGAGGGTGAGAGGTGAGGGGTCTTCTGACGCTGCGTAGTGCTACGCAGCGGGCCAGCATGTCGGGCATCGGGATGTTTATGGCGGAACCAGCCGACCAGGGCGGGCCGATGAATTGCCGCGTCGACCCCGAGGTTGCCCCTGTGGGTGAAACCTCCGTGGATGAGACCTCCGTGGATGAGACCTCCGTGGATGAGACCTTCGCTCGGCATGATGCCATTGATGAACATGACGCGCCGGAGGACCGATGATGCCGGTATCGCAAGGAGCAGGCGGCGCGGCGCATGACGGACCAATAGGAGATTTGCCGCCGCTCTTGCAACTGGCGGGGATCAGCAAGGAATTTCCCGGCTGCCTCGCCAATGATGCGGTCGACCTCACCATCCGCGCGGGCGAGATCCATGCGCTGCTGGGGGAAAACGGCGCAGGCAAGAGCACCCTGGTCAAGATCATCTATGGTGTCCAGCAGCCGGATCAGGGGGAAATCAGCTGGCGGGGTGCGCCCGTCCGCATCGGCAACCCCGCCCAGGCCCGGCAACTTGGCATCGGCATGGTATTCCAGCACTTCTCGCTGTTCGAATCGCTGACCGTCGCCGAGAATATCGCGCTCGGCATCAACGACCCAGCGGAACGGCGCGGGCTGGCCGGCCGGATTGCGGCGATTTCAGGCACCTATGGCCTGCCCTTGGATCCGCAGCGTGCAGTCCATGATCTATCCGTGGGCGAGCGGCAGCGGATCGAGATCGTGCGCTGCCTGCTGCAGCGCCCAAAACTGCTGATCATGGACGAGCCCACCTCGGTGCTGACGCCGCAAGAGGTCGACAAGCTGTTCGCCACCTTGCGCCGGCTGTCGGATGAAGGCTGTGCCATCCTGTATATCAGTCACAAGCTCGAGGAAATTCGCAGCCTGTGCCGCCACGCGACCATCATGCGTCAGGGTCGCGTCGTCGCGGAATGCGACCCGCGCCAGGAAACGGCGGAGCATCTCGCCGAGTTGATGATCGGGACGCGGGTGACTTCCGCGCGGCGCGGCCAGGGCGTGGCAGGCGGCGGCGCGCCACGGCTCGAAGTCACGCATCTGTCGTTGCGCAGCGAGCAGAAATTCGGCACCGACCTCGTCGATATCAGTTTTACGGTACGGCCCGGCGAAATCCTCGGCATCGCCGGCATTGCCGGCAATGGCCAGGGCGAATTGATGGCCGCCTTGTCCGGCGAGGTCAGGCTCGCCGATGCCAGTACCATTCGCATCAACGGCGCGCCCGCGGCGCAGATGGGACCGGCCCGCCGCCGGCGCCTGAAAGCGGCTTTCGTACCGGAAGAGCGTAACGGCCATGGCGCCGTCGGGCCTCTGTCGCTTGATGAGAATGCCTTTCTTTCCGCCTATGACAGCCGCCACCTGGTCAAATGGGGCCTGATTGACGGCCGGCGCATGCGTGACTTCGCTGGCCGCATCATCGCCGCCTTCGACGTGCGTTGCCGCGGCGTGCAATCGCCGGCGCGTTCGTTGTCCGGCGGGAACCTGCAGAAATTCATCGTCGGCCGGGAAATCCTGCAGCAGCCGGAGCTGTTGATCGTGGCGCAGCCGACCTGGGGTGTCGATGCGGGGGCGGCCGCGGCCATTCATCAGGCGCTGCTCGATCTTGCCGCCGCCGGTGCGGCCATCGTGATGATTTCCCAGGATCTCGACGAAATCCTGGCCGTGTGCCACCGCATCGCCGTCATCAATCTCGGGCGCTTGTCGGCGCCGCGGCCGGTCGAGGCGATCTCGGTCGAGGAGATAGGCCTGCTGATGGGCGGGGTCCACGATGGCCGCGGCCATGCCGGTCCGGCCGCCGGCGATCACGAGACAGGTTCCGGCGGTCCGGGCAGCGGCGGCCGCCAACATTTAGCAGAGGACGGGCAGCGTGCGGCTCAAACTTGAATCACGGGGAAATTACTCGGCGTTCTGGACCTTCGCCTCGCCGCTTCTCGCGATCCTGCTCACCGTCATTACCGCAGGCGTGATCTTTGCGCTCATGGGCCATGATCCGGGAACGTCTTTATATACCTTCCTGGTGGCTCCGCTGACCGGCAGCAGCGGCCTATCGGAACTCTGCGTCAAGGCAGCACCGCTTGTGCTTATCGGCGTGGGCCTGTCGCTCGGCTTCCGCGCCAATGTCTGGAATATCGGCGCCGAGGGGCAGTTTACGCTGGGGGCCATCTTCGCCGGCGGCTTTGCCCTGCATGCCGGTGATGCCGGCGGATGGTGGGTTTTTCCGGGGATGCTGCTGCTCGGCGCCCTCGGCGGCATGATCTGGGCCGGCATTCCGGCACTGCTGCGGGTCTGGTTCAACGCCAGCGAGATCCTCACCAGCCTGATGCTCACCTATGTTGCGCAATTGCTGCTGATCTATCTCGTCACCGGCCCATGGAAGGATCCGGAAGGCTACGGCTTTCCCCAGACGGCGATGTTTGCCGACGCGGCGCTTTCGCCGATCCTGGTCGCTGAGACACGTGTCCATCTCGGCGTCCTCGCCGCTTTGCTGGTGGCGCTGCTGGGCTGGCTGATTCTATCGAAATCGATGCTGGGGTTCCAATTGCGTGTCGTCGGCCTGGCACCCCGCGCGGCCGCCTTCGCGGGTTTTGGCCAGCGGCGGCTGATCTGGCTCTCGCTCATGCTGGGCGGCGGCCTCGCCGGGCTTGCCGGAATGTTCGAGGTCGCAGGTCCGATCGGCCAGCTGACCCCGGCGATCTCCCCCGGCTATGGCTTCACCGCGATCATCGTCGCCTTTCTGGGGCGCTTGCATCCGGTCGGCGTGGTATTGGCCGGACTGGTGCTCGCCCTTTCCTATCTTGGCGGCGAGGCGGCGCAGATCGATCTCGGCATGCCCAATGCCGTCACCGGCATTTTCCAGGGCGTTTTGCTGTTCTACCTTTTGGCGAGCGATGTGCTCATTCTCTACCGGCCACGGATCAGCTGGGCCGCCAAGCGTCCCGTCGCACGCCAGGCGATGGGCGAGGGTACCGCACGATGAACGTCGAAAGCGTCAATATCATCCTCAGCATCATCACCGCCTCGACGCCGCTGTTGCTGGCAGCGACGGGTGAGCTCATCGCCGAGAAATCCGGCGTTCTCAATCTCGGGGTTGAAGGAATGATGCTGGTGGGCGCCGTGATCGGCTTTGCCGCTTCCGTGCATAGCGGCAGCGCGCTCGTCGGCGTCGCCGCGGCGGTCCTGGCGGGTGTCGCCATGGCGATGATCTTTTCCGTGCTCTCGCTGACCTTCCTCGCCAACCAGGTGGCGACGGGCCTGGCGCTGACCATCTTCGGCACCGGGCTCAGCGCCTTGATGGGGGCCGGCTATGTCGGCACGGCCTTACAACCCTTGCCGAAGCTCGATATTCCCGGCCTCAGCGGCCTGCCGTTCGTCGGCCCGGTCCTGTTTCACCAGGACGCCCTGGTCTATGCCTCGTTCCTGCTGCTGGCAGGCGTCGCCTGGTTCCTCTATCGCAGCCAGCCGGGCCTGGTATTGCGGGCGGTCGGTGATTCCCATGACGCCGCCCATGCCATCGGCTATCCGGTGGCGCTGATCCGCTACGGCGCTGCCGCCTTCGGTGGCGGCATGTCGGGCCTGGCCGGCGCCTATATGTCGCTGGCCTATAGTCCGAGCTGGTCGGAAAACATGACGGCGGGGCGTGGCTGGATCGCTCTTGCCCTGGTCGTTTTCGCCACCTGGCGGCCGCTTTGGCTGCTGATCGGCGCTTATCTCTTCGGCAGCATCATGTATTTCTCGCTCTACCTGCAAGGGCAGGGCGTGCATCTGCCGTCGCAGTTGATTTCCAGCCTGCCCTATATCGCGACCATCGTCGTGCTGGTGATCATCTCGCGCGACCGCACCAAGATCCGCCTCAATGCGCCGGCCTGTCTCGGAAAGCCGTTCCATGCGGCGAGCTGAAGCGCTCTTCCGCCCCGCCGGCCGGCGAGGGTCGTGATGCAGTATGCGGATTCGGTCCTGGCAAGCAGCTATCGCTACTTTCTCTGCGTCGCCCAGCTTGGTTCCGTCCGCGCCGCGTCGCGCCAGTTGAATGTCGCCGCTTCCGCGATCAGCCGGCAGATCCTGTTACTGGAAGGCCAACTCGGCATCGGCCTGTTCGAACGCCGCGGGCGCCATCTGACCTTGACCGATGCCGGCAATGTGTTGCTGAAAAGCCTGAAACATCTGCAGGTCGGCCATGAAGAGGCGCTGGCGGCCCTCACCGCCTTCAAGGATCTGAAACGCGGCCGCATCCGCGTGGCGACGGTCGAAAGCGTTTCTGTCGCCATCCTGCCGGACCTTGTTGCCGAATTCGTCGAGCTCTTTGCCGGCATCCAGGTTGCGGTGACGGTGGCTGACGCCGACACGGTTATCGATCTCGTCCGGGATCACGATGCGGATATCGGCTTCACCTTCAGCGCCGCGCCGCTGGAGGGATTGAATGTCGAGTTCGAGCGCAGCTTCCGGCTCGGCGCCGCAATGGCGCCGAAGCACCCCTTGGCCTCGCGGCCAAAGATCTCCCTGGCGGATTGCCTGGCCTTTCCGGTGGCCTGGCCGGCACGGGGGTTGAGCCTTCGGCATATCATCGACCAGGGCCTGACGGGAGCAGGGCAGATGCTGCCGGCGCTCGAATGCAATTCCCTGCGCCTGATGGCGTCGCTGGCGCGGCGCGGCGCCTGCATCGCCTTCCAGACCCAGATCGGAATCGAGCAGGAGATCAAGGAAGGGCTACTGGTGTTCAAGCCTCTGACCGACCGTCGCCTGCCGCTCGACCACTTGAAGCTGGTGCGGCGGCAAAAGCTCACGGCCCGTTCGCCGCTGAGCGCATTCCTTGATCTCGCTCGGCGCCGCCTGCTGCAAGCGACCGAAATGCGCGCGGGACAGAGATAGCATCGTTCTAATGGAACGCACAGAGTGTAATAAAGACGCTTATATTTCGCACAGCAGGTTTGTGCTAAAAATCACAGATACAAAATAAGAGGCGCGGGGCTGCCCCCGACTTCGACGAATCGGCCGACCTCGATGAAGCGAAGCGTAGCCGGCAGTCAATCATAGCGCCGTTTGCTTCGCCAGGCGAAGCAGCCATGGGAGAGGGATTTGTCGGGCCGATTGACGACGCATGTCCTTGACTTGGTGGCGGGCGAGCCGGCTGCCGGGCTCCTGATCGAGCTATGGCGATGCAGCGATGCGGTGCTGCTCAGGTCGGTCGTCACCAATCAAGACGGCCGGGTCGATGCCCCGCTGCTGCAAGGCGATGACCTGCGGCCCGGCGTCTACGAGCTGCGTTTCCATGCGGGCGACTATCTTCGGCGAGGCGGAGCGGACGTTGCCGAGCCGGCCTTTCTTGATGTGATCCCGATCCGCTTCGGCATTGCCCATTCCGATCAGCACTATCATGTACCGCTGCTGCTCTCGACCTACGGCTATTCCACCTATCGCGGGAGCTGAACATGGCGCGTAACTGCATCCGCTTCCTGGGCCGCGGCGAGATCGTCTCGCTGGCGGATTTGTCGCCGACCCGCACGCTGTTGGATTACCTTCGGCTGGAAGAGCGGGCGCGTGGCACCAAGGAGGGCTGCAACGAAGGCGATTGTGGCGCCTGCACCGTCGCCCTCGGCAGCCTGCGCGACGGTCGCGTCGTCTACGAACCCGTCAATGCCTGCATCCTGCTGCTGGGACAGATCGACGGCAAGGAACTGGTGACGGTGGAGGACCTTGCCAAGGGCGGCCGACTGCATCCGGTGCAGCAGGCGATGGTGGACCACCATGCATCGCAATGCGGTTTTTGCACGCCGGGCTTCGTCATGTCGCTCTTCACGCTGTATCACGCGCCACAAGCACCGGATCGCCGCGACGTCCTCGATCGTCTTGCCGGCAATCTCTGCCGTTGCACCGGGTATCGGCCGATCGTCGATGCGGCGCTTGCGACCTGCACCGGTGCTGCGGCCGATATCTGGGCTCGACATGCCGCGGCGACGGCCGAGACTCTGGCGAAGCTGGCGGATGGCGAGGACATCCTGGTCGGCGACAATCGGCAATTCTATGCGGCGCCCGCCAATGCGGAGGGATTGCTCGCGCTGGCAGCGGCGCATGCGGATGCGACGCTCGTCGCCGGCGCGACCGATGTCGGGCTGTGGATCACCAAGCAGATGCGGCCCTTGCGCAAGATCATCCAGGTGGCGCGCGTACCGGATCTGCAGGCGATCGCGGATGAGCCGCATCAGATCACCCTCGGTGCCGCCGTGACCTATGAAAGGGCCGCTCCGGCCCTGGGCGGTATCGATCCCGATATCGGCAATCTGCTACGCCGGATCGGCGCTGCGCAGGTACGCAGCTCAGGGACGGTGGGCGGCAATATCGCCAACGGGTCGCCGATCGGCGACACGCCGCCGGCGCTGATTGCACTTGGCGCGCAGATCGAACTGCGCCAGGCCTTGGCGACACGGCGGATGCCGCTGGAGGCCTTCTTCCTCGGCTATGGCAAACAGGATCGCCGGCCGGGCGAAGTGTTGTGGCGGATCACGATCCCGAAGCTGGGCGCCGACGAGGTGTTCCGCTGCTACAAGATATCCAAGCGCTTCGACCAGGATATTTCTGCGGTGATGGCTGCTTTCAAGTTCCGCCTCGCGGATGGCCGGATATCAGAAGCGCGGATCGCCTATGGCGGCATGGCGCCGGTGCCGAAGCGTGCGGTGACCGCCGAGTTGGTTCTGCGCGGCATGCGGCTCGACCAGCCGGAAACCTGGCAGCAGGCTTGCGCCGCACTGGCGCAGGATTTTCAGCCGATCGACGACATGCGGGCCTCCGCCGCCTATCGCCTGCAGGTCGCGCAATCGCTGCTGCGCAAGGCGCTGCTGGAGGCGAGTGGAACGCCTAGCAATGTCAGCCGCGTCGCAGGCCATCGCGAAGCTGTGGCGGAGCAGGTGGCCTGAGATGGCGGCGAAGATCCATGCCGGATTGCAGCAGCGCCAATCGGTCGGGCTTGCCCTGGCGCATGACAGTGCGGCGCTGCATGTGCAGGGATCTGCGGTCTATATCGACGATATGCGCGAGCCCGAAGGTACACTGCATGTCGCGCCCGGCTACGCGCTGGAAGGCACGCGCGGTCGGATCTCAAGGCTTGATCTCGATGCCGTGCGCGCGGCGCCGGATGTCGTGACGGTTCTGACGGCGGCCGACATTCCGGGCCACAATGACTGCAGTCCGGCGATGGGGGATGATCCCATCCTTGCTGATGGCAGCATTGCGTTTCACGGCCAGGTCGTTTTCGCCGTCGTGGCCCGGACGCGCGCGGCGGCGCGACGGGCCGCGCGGCTGGCGCGGATCGAAATCGCGGGGGAAAGGCCCGCGCTGACGGTCGACGACGCCATTGAAATGCGCACGGAAGATGTCCTGCCGCCCTATGGCTTCGGCCATGGCGATATACGCGGCGCCTTGGCGCGGGCGCCATACCGGCTGGAAGAGAGCTTCCTGATCGGCGGCCAGGAGCATTTCTACCTGGAAGGCCAGGTCGCCTTCGCCATGCCCGACGAACAAGGCGGCATGCTGGTCTATTCCTCGACCCAGCATCCAAGCGAGGTGCAGCACTGCGTGGCGCGGATGCTGGGCGTTCCCGAAGCGCGGGTGACTTGCGAGTGCCGCCGCATGGGTGGCGGCTTCGGCGGCAAGGAAAGCCAGGCGGCCCAATGGGCGGCGCTGGCGGCCCTGGCGGCGCAGGTGACGGGGCGGCCGGTCAAATGCCGGCTCGACCGCGATGACGATATGATCATGACCGGCAAGCGGCATGATTTCCGTGTCACCTATACGGCTGGCCATGACGGTAAAGGCCGGCTCAACGCCGTCGATGTCGCCTTCCTGGCGCGCTGTGGCTATTCCGCCGACCTCTCGCAGGGCGTTAACGACCGCACCATGTTCCACGCCGACAATAGCTATTTCTATCCGGTGGTGTCGATCCAGTCGCGGCGGCTGCGCACCAATACCGTTTCCAATACTGCTTTTCGCGGTTTCGGTGGGCCGCAGGGTATGCTGTTTGCCGAGCGCATGATGGAAGCGATCGCCATTCGCCTGGGGCTGGATGCGCTCGATGTGCGCAAGGCCAATCTCTATGGTCGCGGCCGCGATGTGACGCCCTACGGCATGAAGGTAGCAGACAACATCGCGCCCGAGATCGTCGCCGAGCTGGAAAGGACGTCGGATTATCGCGCCCGGCGGCAAGCGATCACCGCATTCAACGCCACGAACAAGTTGTTGAAGAAGGGCTTGGCGTTGACGCCGGTCAAATTTGGCATCTCCTTCACCTTGACCCATCTCAACCAGGCCGGTGCCTTGGTTCATGTCTATACCGATGGTTCGGTTCATCTCAATCATGGCGGTACCGAGATGGGCCAGGGCCTCTATATCAAGGTCGCGCAGGTGGTGGCCGAGGAGTTCGGCATTCCCATCGATCACGTCCGGATCACCGCAACGACCACCGGCAAGGTGCCCAATACCTCGCCGACGGCCGCTTCCTCGGGCTCCGATCTCAACGGCATGGCGGCGCGCAACGCAGCGGCCGTCATCAAGGGGCGCATGGCCGATCTGCTGGCCAAGGAGTGGGGCGTCGAGAAGAACAGCATCGTCTTTGCCGACAACCGGGCGGCATCGGGCAATCATGCGATCGGGTTTGCCGAGCTGGCGAAGAGGGCGCATCAGGCCCGCCTCTCGCTCTCCTCGACCGGCTTCTATGCGACCCCCACTATCACCTGGGACCGCGCCAAGGCGGAAGGCCGGCCGTTCTTCTATTTCGCCTATGGCGCTTCCTGCAGCGAGGTGACGATCGATACGCTGACCGGCGAGATGCGGGTCGACCGCGTCGATATCCTGCATGATGTCGGCCACTCGCTCAATCCGGCCATCGATATCGGCCAGATCGAAGGCGGCTTCGTCCAGGGCATGGGCTGGCTGACAAGCGAGGAATTGGTATTCGACGCAGCGGGCAGGCTGCGCACGCACGCGCCCTCTACCTACAAGATTCCCTGCGCATCCGATGTGCCGGCGGATTTCCGGGTTGCTCTCTTCGATGGCGGCGGCAATCGCGCCGACACCATCTACCGCTCGAAGGCGGTGGGTGAGCCGCCGCTAATGCTGCCGACTTCGGTCTGGGCCGCGATCATGAATGCGATTTCCAGCCTCAGGCCCGGCATCGTGCCGCCGCTCGACACGCCGGCGACGCCGGAAGCTATTCTGCGCGCCGTCGAGGCGCTGCAAGCATGAGTGTCCGGCGATGCTGATCTGGGCCAGCCTCCTGCAATCGGTCGATCGGATGGAACGCGCAGCGCTCGTCTCTGTGGTCCGGGTCTTTGGATCGGCCCCGCGCGAGGCCGGTGCGCGCATGGTCGTCACCGCCGATGAGACGATTGGCACGATCGGCGGCGGATGCCTGGAGTGGCGGGCAATCCGGACCGCGCGCCGGCGGCTGAGCGAGGCGGCGGGGGAAGCCTTGCTTCAGACCCGAATCCTGGGGCCGGACCTCGGTCAATGTTGCGGCGGCCGTATCGAGATTGCCACCGAGGTCTTCGGTGTCGCCGATCGGCCGTTCCTGGCAGGGATGGCTGCGCGCGAAGCCGCCGGTTCCTTCACGCTGACCGGGCGCATCGTCGCGCCAGATTTCGTCGAGCATTTCGGCGAACGGCGCGACAGGCTCTATCTCTTCGGCGCGGGCCATGTCGGTCGCGCGGTGATCGCGGCCCTGTCACCGCTGATAGATACCGCCCAGGGCGCAGCCGCCTTGCCGCTGGAGGTCATGTGGGCGGATAGCAGGGCGGAGTGCTTTGCCGGCCGGGCCTTGCCGCCGGCCGTGACGGCGCTTTGCTGCGAGGACCCGGTTTCGCTGATAGAAAATGTCGAACCAGGCAGCTTCGTTCTTATCATGACGCATAGCCATGCCCTGGACTATGAACTGACGGCGGCGGCCTTGCGTCGGCCGGACCTCGCCTATGTCGGCCTGATCGGCAGCGGCACCAAGCGCGCCCGCTTCCTGCATCGCTTGCGGGAGGAGCGTATCGATCCGGCCCGCATCGATAGCCTGGTCTGCCCGATCGGGCTGACAGCCATCCGCTCGAAGCATCCGGCGGCGATTGCCGCCGCAATTGCGGCACAGCTCCTCCTGCGTGCAGAAGAAGTGCAGACTGCCGCGACGCGCGGCGATTCCATCATCCGCTTCAAGCAGCAGGTCGGAGAGCGGAGCCGATGACGCCATTTCTCCTCGACTGGCTCAATCTGCTGATCCGCTGGGGGCATATGGTGGCCGGCATCTCCTGGATCGGCACCTCCTTCTATTTCATCGCCCTGGATCTCTCTCTGAAGCGCCACGCCTCGCTGCCGCAGGCAGTCTATGGCGAGGCCTGGGAGGTCCATGGCGGCGGCTTCTATCATGTGCAGAAATATCTGGTGGCGCCGGCCCAATTGCCGCCCGACCTCACCTGGTTCAAATGGGAGGCCTATCTCACCTGGGTCAGCGGCTTCCTGCTGCTGATCGTGCAGTACTACCTGAATGCCGGTTCCTATCTGATCGATCCCGGCGTGCTGCCGTTGACACCCTGGCAGGCGATCGGCATTTCCGTCGCCAGCCTGGCGCTCGGCTGGCTGGTCTATGACCAGCTCTGCCGCTCGGTCCTCGGGCGGAATATGACGGTACTGGCGGTATTGCTGTTCTGCCTCATCCTTGCGGCGGCTTACGGCTTTACGCATGTCTTCTCGGGCCGCGGCGCGCTCATTCATGTCGGCGCCTTCATCGGCACCATGATGGCAACCAATGTCTTCATGGTGATCATCCCCAATCAGCGCAAGATCACGGCGGCCCTGGTGGCCGGCGCATCGCCTGATCCGCGGCTCGGCGCGGTCAGCAAGCAGCGTTCGGTGCACAATACATATCTGACGCTGCCGGTCCTGGTGATGATGGTTTCCAATCATTACCCGATGATCACCAGCCATCCCCATGCCTGGCTGATCGTCGGGCTGATCGTGATCGGCGGCGCGGCGGCCCGGCATTTCCTCATGCGACATGAGGTCGGCGATCCGGTGCGCAAGCTAGCCTGGGCCCTGGGGCTGATCTTCATCACCCTGTTCGCCGCCATCGTGGTAACGGCGCCGGCCTTCAAGGCGCCCGCTGATATTGCCGTCAGCGATGCCGATATCCTCTCCATCACCCATGCGAGATGCATCATGTGTCACGCGGAAAAGCCGACGCATGCCGGTTTCGCCGAGGCGCCGAAGGGCGTCAAGCTCGAAACCCTTGCGGAGATTCATCGCTATGCGGCGCAGATCGACCTGCAGGCGGTCAAGAGTTCGGCCATGCCGCTCGGCAATGTCAGTGGCATGACGGCCGACGAGCGCGCCAAGCTCGGCGCCTGGCTGGCCAAGCAATGACCGGCGGAGAATGCATGAAGGATATTGCCGAGATCAATGCTTTAAGCGAGGGAGCGTTCATCGCCGCTTTCGGCGACGTGGCGGAGCATTCGCCCTGGGTGGCCCAGGCCGCCGCCGCCGAGCGGCCGTTTCACGACCGGGAACATATGATCCGCTCCTTTGCGGCGGTGCTGTCGCGCGCCGACCGCGCCGCCCAGCTTGACGTTATTCGCGCGCATCCGGACCTCGCCAGCCGGGCCAGGCTGACAGCGGATTCGGCGCGCGAGCAAAGCGGCGCCGGCCTCGACTCGTTGACAGCCGAGGAATTTGCCCGCTTCACCGATTTCAATGCGCGCCACAAGGCGGCTTTTGGATTCCCCTTCATCCTCGCCGTGAAAGGCGCCAGCAAACACCAGATCCTCGCTGCCTTCGCTGAACGGATCGATAGATCCTACGATGAGGAGTTGGCGATTACATTGGATCAGGTCGGCCGCATCATCCGCTTCCGTCTCGAAGCGCGCGTGGCGCCATGACCACCGTTCTTCGCGGCCAGATTGTCAGCTTTATGGCGGAACCAGGCGCCTGTCGTCATGAAGCCAGGGGTGCTCTGGTAATTAACGACGAGGGACGCATCGCCTGGCTCGGCGATGCCGGCGACCTGCCGCGCCAATATGGCGATGCCGTGACCATCGACCACGGCGACCATCTGATCATGCCGGGCTTCATCGACACCCATGTGCATTATCCGCAATATCGCCTTCTGGCGGCACCCGGTCGCGATCTGCTCGACTGGCTTGACCGTTTCACCTTTCCGGAAGAGGCGCGCTTCGTGGCGTCCGATTATGCGGCCGACAAGGCGATCGTCTTCCTCGACCGGCTGGCCCAGCATGGCACCACCGCCGCATTGGCATTCAGCACGGTCCATAAGGCCAGCACCGACGCGCTGTTTGCCGCCGCCGCCGCGCGCAACATGGCGTTGGTGAGCGGCAAGACATTGATGGACCGCAACGCACCGCCCAATCTGCGCGACGATCCCGAAACTGCCGCGCTCGACACTGCTGCGCTTTACCAACGGTGGCATGGCAGCGGGCGGGCGCGCTATGCCGTCACGCCGCGTTTCGCCATCACCTCCAGCGAGGCACAGCTCGCGGTCTGCGGCGAGTTGCTGCGGCAATTGCCGGACGCGCTCTTGCATACCCATCTATCGGAGAGCACGCCGGAGATGGCGGCGATCACCCGATTGTTTCCCAACGATGCCGATTATACGGCGGTCTATGAGCGTTTCGGCCTGGTCGGCGATCGCAGCCTCTTTGCCCATGGCATTCATCTTTCCGAGCGGGAATGCCAGGTGCTTCACGAGGCCGGCAGCGCCATTCTCCATTGCCCGACATCGAATACCTTTCTAGGCTCCGGCCTGATGAGCATGGCGCAACTCGGTAATCGGCAGCGCCCGGTCGCCTATGGCATCGCGACCGATATCGGCGGCGGTACCAGCTATTCCATGCTCCATACGCTGGGCGAGGCCTATAAGGTGCAGATGCTGACCGGCTATAAGCCGACGGCGATCGAGCTCTTCCAACTGGCGACGCGCGGCAATGCCGCCTTGCTGAAGCTTGGCGATGAGATCGGCGCATTGGAGCCCGGCAAATGGGCCGATATCGTCGTGCTCGATCCCATGGCGACGCCGGTCATGGCCGACCGCGCCGCCTTGTCGGAAACGCTCGAGGATGTCCTCTTTGCCTTGGCCATCCTCGGCGACGATCGCGCCGTCGCGGCGACCTATATTGCGGGAAGGAAGGTACATGACCGGCTATCCGCGTGACATGAAAGGCTATGGCCGCAAGACGCCTGACCCGCATTGGCCGGGCGAAGCCTATCTCGCCGTTCAGTTCGTCCTCAACTACGAGGAAGGCGGCGAGAACAATATCTTGCATGGCGATGCCGCTTCGGAAGCCTTCCTGTCGGAGATCGTCGGTGCGCAGGCCTGGCCGGGCCAGCGCCATTGGAACATGGAATCGATCTACGAATACGGCGCGCGGTCGGGCTTCTGGCGTCTGTGGCGGCTCTTTAGCGAGCGCCGGGTGCCGGTGACGGTCTACGGCGTGGCAACAGCCCTCGAGCGCTCGCCCGATCAGGTCGCTGCCATGCTGGAGGCCGATTGGGAGATCGCCTCGCACGGGCTGAAATGGATCGAGCATAAGGACATGCCGCCGGAGGAGGAGCGGGCGCAGATCCGCGCGGCCATCGATCTGCATGCGCGCGTCACGGGGACGCCGCCGCTCGGCTGGTATACCGGCCGCTGCTCGATGAATACCGCGGCCCTGGTGATGGAAACCGGCCAGTTTCTTTACTCCTCCGATTCTTATGCCGACGATCTGCCCTATTGGATCGCCAATCCGGCGGGCGGGCATCATCTCGTCATCCCCTATACCTTGGATACGAACGACATGCGCTTCGCGACGCCGCAGGGTTTCAACAGCGGCGACCAGTTCTTCAGCTATCTGAAGGATTCCTTCGATTGTCTTTATGAGGAAGGCAGAGCCGGCGCGCCGAAGATGCTGTCAATCGGCCTCCACTGCCGCCTCGCCGGCCGTCCGGGCCGTGCCCAGGCTCTCGCGCGGTTTGTCGACTATGTCCTGGCGAAGGAGCAGGTCTGGATCACGCGGCGTATCGATATCGCGCGGCACTGGCGCGCGAATGTCAGGCCCGGCTGAGCGCGTTGATCAAAGCTCCAGCCGGATATTGACCCCGGCATCGAACCAGTATTCGTCAAGGTTCTTGCCCGGTCCTTTGCGGTCGACGATGAGGAAGCGGCTGGCGGGATCGAGCACCAGCAGCGGATAATGCCAGACATTGCGGGCGTAGCTGACGCCCTGTCGGCCGCTGGCGCGAAAGGCACGCAGGGATTGCGGCGCTTGCGACCCTTCCGCCACCACCACCAGCCAGTCGCGCTCCTGCAGCGGATAGAAGGCCTGACTGCCGACCGGGTGGCGCTCCATCAGCTCGATCTCGACCGGCAAAGGGCGCGGTTCGCCGACGAAGATGCTGATGATCGGCTCGCCGCCGTCAGCCGCCGCATCGACATGCGCCAGTTCGTGATAGCGTTCGGCGAAGCCCTGGTTGATGCCGTAATGCCGCGCGTCTTCCAGTTCGATCACCTCGCCGAAGGGCGCGAAGGCGGCCTTGGTCAGCGGTTCCGGCTTGAGGAGGATCATGCGACCCGCCCGAAGATGCGCAGGCGCGAAATGCCGCCATCGGGAAAGATGTTGAGCTTCACATGGCTGACAGGGCCGAGCTTGGCGAGGGTGTCGCCGCCGAAGCCATGGATGTGATCGGCCTGCAGTTTCTGCGACGCCATCAGTTGCGGCCAGAACATCGCCTCGGTGACGATGGATTTGTCGGTGACCGATGTCACCAGGGCTGCCTGTAGCGAGCAAGCATCCGGATAGTTACCTTTATAGTGGCAGGTATCGACCTCCACCCGCTCGATGAGGCCGGGGGCGCCCAGCTTGACGATGATCCAGTCATTGCCGGGCTCGCGCCGCCGCCTGGTCTCCCAGCCGTCGCCCATATTGATGCCGCGGCCTTTCAGCAGCATGGTCCAGACGGCACCGTAATGGGCGTCGTTATAGGCGATGATGCGCCCGCCATTGGTGGCGAGGGACAGTTCCTGCTCCGCCTTGGCGTCGGCGTCTTCCCAGGCCGGGATCGGTTCGCCATAGATCCGGAGGCGCGCGACACCGCCATCCGGATAGATATGCAGCCTGACATGGGTCCAGGCTTCACCGCTGTTGATGGCGTGGAAGTGATGCGCCGACGGCCCCAACGAGACCGCCGGCAGGATCTCGGTCCAGACCGTCTTGTCGTCCGGTGCCGTTGCCGAGACACAGGCCTCGATCGACGCTGCCGGCGGATAATTGCCGGTGAAATGGCTGGTGTCGATATCGACACCCTGGATGATGCCGCGGGCGCCCAGCTTGACGATGCAGAAATCATGGCCGCTTTGGCGACGCCGCTTCGATTCCCAGCCGTCCATCCATTTGCCGTTCGCGTCGTATTTGTCCGGCACGAAGACGGCTGGAGCATCCTGCAGCATGCGGGATCTATCGGCGAAGAAATCGTCTGTCGCGAAGATCGCCGATGCACCGAGCCGGGCCGAAGCAAGGTTAATGGCGTTGACGGCGAAATCGGGTAGGTCGGTCATCCGCAAGACTCCGGCTCGGGACCTCAATCGGCCTGCTGGCGGCGGGCGTCCCAATGGTGCTTCTCCGTCACGCTATCCTTGGCCTCCTTGCGGTGCAAGTCTCGGGAAACGGCCCTCTGCCGGCATCGGCCACGGCTTCCCGCAGCCGGGGAATAGTCGGCAAGGCCCCGTCCCACAAATGGCGACTCGGAATGCGAGCGCCGTTTGTTGCACTGTGCAAGCCACAAAGATGTGCCAACCATTTGTACAGGCTGTGATATATAGTGAAACTTCCGCCAGCAAACTGCACATGCTATGGAATTCACTGATCAATCGTTCCGCTCCGGTTCCGCAAGCGCGCGCTGCGTCTGCCCACAAGAAGTCCGGCGGCGATTCGGTCATGATGTCTGGGATGATTGCATACGCGCGGATACCCGCACCAAGCTAGCCGAAGCCAGTCCCGCACCGATTCCGGTCGCGTTGCGCCGCAATCGAAGACAGTGGCGGCGGTTGCCAAAACAAATCTGACTCCAAGGGGGATCATGATGGAAAGAAGAACCTTCAACAAATTGCTGGGCGCCTCGCTCGCCACCTTGGCGGCACCGAGCGTCATCCGCCCGGCTTTCGCCGCCGACCCGCTGAAAATCGGCTTCATCTATGTCGGCCCGGTCGAGGATTTCGGCTGGACGCATCAGCATGACCGCGCCCGCAAGGCGCTGGAAGCCGATCTCGGTGACAAGATCAAGACCACCTATGTGGAAAGCGTCAAGGAAGGCGCCGATGCCGAGCGCGTCATCGCCGAACTGGCCTCCAAGGGCCATGGCCTGATCTTCACGACGTCCTTCGGCTATATGAATCCGACGCTGAAAGTGGCGAAGCGCTTCCCCAAGGTGAAGTTCGAGCACGCGACGGGCTACAAGCGCGCCGAGAACGTAGCGACCTACAACATCCGCTTCTATGAAGGCCGCTATATCCAGGGCGTCATCGCCGGCAAGCTTTCGAAGTCCGGTGTCGTCGGCTATATCGGCTCGGTGCCGATTCCCGAAGTCATCATGGGCATGAACGCCTTCATCCTCGGCATGCGGTCGGTCAATCCCGCGGCCAAGATCAAGGCGGTCTTCGTCAATTCCTGGTATGACCCCGGCAAGGAAGCCGATGCCGCTAAGGCGCTGATTGACCAGGGCGCCGATATCATGGCGCAGCATACCGATTCGACCGCCCCGGTTCAGGTCGCGCAGCAGCGCGGCATCAAGAGCTTCGGCCAAGCCTCCGACATGATCTCGGCCGGCCCGGCCTCGCAATTGACCGCCTCGGTCGATAACTGGGAGCCCTATTACGTGCAGCGGGCCAAGGCTGTCCTCGACGGCAGCTCAATACCGGCATGCTGAAGATGGCGCCCTATACCAACATGCCGGACGACGTGGTAGCGCTGGCGAAGCAGACCGAGGCCGATATCGGCAGCGGCAAGATCGTCATCTTCAAGGGCCCGATCAAGGATCAGACCGGCGCCGTGAAGGTTGCCGATGGCAGCGCCCTCGATGACGGCGCGATCGCCGGCATGGATTGGCTGGCCGATGGCGTCGAAGGCTCGCTGCCGAAGTAATCCGGCGGCAGCATCCGAATAGCGATATCCCGCCCCGGCAACGGGGCGGGTTTTTTCGTGCGGAGTGCGACCGTGCTGGCTTGGTGGCGGCACGAATTACCCGACCATCTGGCTCTATCACTTCGGGCGACGCATTTGCTATCCAGCCAAGATGGAAATTTTCGGCGTCCCGCTCTGGCATCTCGTTTTTTCGTCACTTGCCGTCTTCGGCGCGGCGATCGTGCGCGGTTTTTCCGGCTTCGGCTTTTCGCTGCTCAGCATCACCGCCATCACGCTGATCATGCCGCAAAGCGAGGTCGTGCCCTCGATCTTTCTGCTGGAAATCGCCGCCTCCCTGCATCTCATCCCCGGCATCTGGCGCGAGATCCATTGGCGTTCGCTGGCTTTCCTGCTGCTCGGCTGCGTCATCGGCACGCCGATCGGCGTCGCCGCCCTTGCCAATGTGCCGGCGGCACCCATGACCCTGGCGATGTCTGCCTTCGTCATCGTCACGGCGGCGGCGATGCTGCGCGGCTTCCATTTGGAAAAGACGCCCGGGCCCCTGGCGACGACGGCGACGGGGGCCTTTTCCGGCGTGCTCAACGGCGCCTTCGGCATCGGCGGGCCGCCGGTCATCCTGTTCTTCTTCTCGACGCCGGGTGCCGCCGCCATCGGCCGGGCTTCGGTCATCGCCTATTTCATCGGCACCGACAGCATGGGCCTCGCCTGGGATGCCTACCATGATCTCATCACCCGCCAGACCTTCCTGCAGGCGGCGCTCTGGCTGATACCGCTGCTGGTCGGTGTCTCGCTCGGCGCCCGCTCCTTCCGCCATGTGGGGGAGGAGACCTTCCGCCGTTGGGTGCTGCGCCTCCTCATGTTGCTGGCGGTGCTCAGCGCCGGCAAGGCTCTGGCGGCCTTGCTGTAACCGGGAGTTCGGACCGGGCCGGCAATAGGCCTTGTCAGCGGTATCAGTCTCGCGATACATCAAGGGTCTCTCCCGCGTATCCGCAGGCGGAACCATCATGAAAACCTATCGCATCGCCATTGTCGGCATCGGCAAGATCACCGAAGACCAGCATCTGCCCGTCATCGCCAAGAATCCCCGCTTCCAGCTGGCGGCGCTGGTCAGCCAGCGCGGCGTTGTCCGGCCCGGCGTGCCGAGTTTCAAGACGGTGGAGGAAATGCTGGCCGCGCTGCCCGACGTCGAGGCGGTTGCCATCTGCACGCCGCCCAATGTACGTCACGGCATTACCCGCACCGTGCTCGATGCGGGGCGTCATGCCTTGCTGGAGAAGCCGACCACGGCCACCATTTCTGAACTCACCGACCTCATCGATCATGCCGCTGCGACCAGGCGGGTGATCTATACGACCTGGCATTCGCAATACAATGCCGGCGTCGAGACGGCGAAAAAGCTGCTCCAGGGCAAGAAGATCGCCCGCTTGCATATCAACTGGAAAGAGGATGTGCGGCGCTGGCATCCGGGGCAGGAATGGATCTGGCAGGCGGGCGGCTTCGGCGTCTTCGATCCCGGCATCAATGCCCTCTCGATCGTCACCCGCATCCTTCCTGCGCCGATCTTCGTAGAGAAGGCGGAGCTGCGGTTCCCCGCCAATCGCGATACGCCGATCGCCGCCGATCTGCGCTTCAAGACCGCCGTCGGCGGCAGCCAGGATCTGCGCGCCGAATTCGATTGGCGCCAGACCGGGCCGCAGACCTGGAACATCACGATTGCGACCACGGAGGGCCAGACGCTCGCCTTGACCGAGGGCGGTTCGAAGCTGGCCGTCGACGGCAAGCCGGTGGTGACGGAGGCACTCGCGGAATATGAGGCAATCTACGAACGTTTCGCCGACCTGCTGGACCGGCAGGAAAGCGAGATCGATGCCGCACCCTTGCAGCTTGTCGCCGACGCCTTCCTGGTCGGCCGGCGCGTCGTGACCGACAGCTTCGACTGGTAGCTGCCCCCGGCGGCCTAAGCTGCGCCGCCGAGCAGCTTCACACAATGACGGGCGATGATGCCTTCCTCATCGGTGGAGACCACCAGGACGGGGAGGGCGCGCGGCCTTGAGATCGTTTCGATGCGCGTCACCTGCCGGGCTCGGGCGTTGGCTTCTCCATCCAGGGTGATGCCCAGCCAGCCAGATTCGCCGGCAATGCGCGCGCGAATCTCGTCGGCATTCTCGCCCACACCACCGGTAAAGATCAGCATGTCGAGCCCCTGAAGTTCAGCGGCAAGGCGGCCGAGTTCGACGGCGACGCGGTGACAGTAAATGTCGATCGCCAGCTTCGCCTGCGGCAACGCGCTATGGCTCACGGTCTTCATATCGGCGCTGAGGCCGGAAAGGCCGAGCAGGCCGCTGTCGCGATAGAGCAGCGCCTCCAACGCGGCAAGGCCCATCCCCTGATGCAGCAGATGCAGCAATACGCCGGGGTCGATCATGCCGGGCCGCGTTCCCATCACCAGCCCGTCCAAGGTCGAGAAACCCATGGTCGTGGCGAGGCCGACGCCATCGCGGATTGCCGCCAGGCTGGCACCGTTGCCGAGATGGGCGATCACCAGCCGCGACGGGATGGCGATGTTCTCGCGCCGCAGGCGTGCCAGAATCGCTTCATAGGACAGGCCGTGAAAGCCATAGCGGCGGATTCCCTGCTGCCAGTATTTCTCCGGCAAGGCGAAGCGGGCGACGCGCTCCGGGTTACTGGCATGGAATGCGGTGTCGAAGCAGCCGACCTGCGGCATTTGCGGCAACATCGCGCGGAGCGCCTTGATAGCCCCCACGTTATGCGGCTGATGCAAGGGCGCCAGCGGGATCAGGCCTTCCAAGGCCGCGATGTCGCGGTCGGTCAGAACCGCGGGATGGGTGAAAACGGTGCCGCCATGGACGATGCGGTGACCGATGCCGAGCCAATCCTGCGGCCGCTCGCGCAATCCCAGCCTGTCGCATAGAAACCGCAGCGCTGACCGATGGCTGTCGACGGTCGCCGGGTCAAAGGTCCAGGCCGCCGAAATCTCGTCGGGCGTGAGATCGAGCTTGGTCTTGCCCTGGCCGATACCGGCAATCTGCCCCCGCAGCGTGGCCATCGGGCCCTCCGCGCTCAGACGATAGACCGCGAATTTCAGGCTCGACGAACCGGCATTGATGATCAGAAGCTGTTGTCCCTCCATCGCGTGCCGTGTCCTCAGAACAAAATGCCCGCGCCGGACGGGTTGGCGCGGGCCAGGGAGACTAGGTATTGCCGGGCTTGCGCTGTGGCGCAACGCTCGAACCAACCGCGGTCAGCATAGAAAGCCGATATGCCATCGCCTAGGTCCAGCCCCCGCCGGCCGTTTGGGCCAGCGGCACGTCTCGGCCGCGGCGGTTGATGACGTCAAGGCTTCGGTTTGTTGACCGGCGCTCCGCCCGCACTGGCGCGAATGACTTCGGCGAGGATCCTGATGCCAGGCTCGATGCGATCGATCGGGATCGAGGAGACGCCGAGCCGGAAATAGCTGCTGCGGTCCCGGCCGCGGATCGCCGGGCGCAGGAAATGGACGGCGCCCGCCTCGATGACGACGCCGCGCCGCAAGGCGGCGGCCTCCACCGCCTGCATGTCGAGGCCGGGGGGCCCTTTGATCCAGAGCGCGGAACCGCCGCTGGCGATATCGGCGGTGAAATCGGGTAGATGCTGCGCCAGCGCCGCCTGGGTCTCCAGCAGGCGGTCGCGATAGGCATGACTGAGGCGCCGGAGCAGCCCGTCATAATGGCCGTCCGCCAGGAACAGGGCCACGGTGCGCTGATTGTTGGCGGCAGGGTGGCGCAGAATCAAGCGCCGCAGGGCACGGGCCTCGCGGATGAACTCGCGCGGCCCCACCATGTAGCCGAGACGCAGACCCGGCGCCAAAGTCTTCGACAGGCTGGCGATGAAGATAACGCGGTCGCGGCTGTCGAGCGATTTCAGTGCCGGCTGGGGCGTGCCGGTATGGGCAAGCTCGCTCTCGTAATCGTCCTCGATGACGATGAAATCCTCCTGCTGCGCCGCAGCCAGCAAGGCATGCCGGCGCGCCAGGCTCATCGTCACCGTGGTGGGGAACTGATGGCTCGGCGTCACGTAGACGTAGTCGCAATCCGCCAGCTGCCGGCCGACCACCAGCCCCTGTTCATCGACATCCAGCCCCATAATGCGGGGTGTGCGTAGCGAGGCGATATTGCGGGCATCGGTATAACCGGGGTCCTCGATGCCGAAACGGGTTTCCTCATTGAACAGCAATTGCGCCAGCAGATAGAGCGCGTTCTGCGCACCGACCGTCACCAGGATCTCATCGGCCGCCGCCATCACCCCGCGCCGCGGCAACAGGCGTGTCCGGATCTGCTCCACCAGTATCGGGTCATCTTCCGTGAAGCGGTCCTTCGACCAGTCCTTGACGGAATCGATGCTGAGCGCCTGGCGCGAACATTCCCGCCAGGCCGACAATGGGAAGATGTTCTGATCGACCTGGCCGTAGATAAAGGGATAGGGCTGGTCGGCCCAGTTCTGCGGCTTGACGACGCTGCGCTGTTGCGAGGGCCGGGATAGCAGGCGGCCCTGCCAGTCGGTCTGGGCTGCCGGCGGTTCGGTCACGGCCCTGTCTTTGCCGCCGCTCCCCGCCCGGTTGCGCAGGATATCCGGGTTGACGAAGAAGCCGCTGCGTTCCCGCGAGATCAGATAGCCTTCCTCGACCAGGTCCTGATAGGTCAGCACCACGGTGTTGCGGGCGATCTTCAGGCTGCGCGCCAGGCTGCGGCAGGAGGGCAACGGCCGTCCGGCGGGAATCTGCCCGTCCAGGATGGCGGAAACCAGCCGCCGGCGCAGCCGCGCCTGCAGCGTCGTCGACGCATCGTCGTCGAGATGGAACAGATAGGCTTGGCTGGCGTGGCCCACGGCGCTCTCCCCCTTGAGGCGGCAACTATATCAACCACGGCGGCGCGATTGAAGCCGTGCAAAAGCCGTCCATCAGATACTGGCCGGGGCTGGGCGGCGCGGTCTTCGCGGCGCCTGTCAGGTCCAACTGGCACCGTGCTTTGGCCCTGCCTGTGCCTATGGTGCGGCCGGGTCGACGTCCTAGACTGCCGAATGTCCGCCGATCCCGGATTCCCTCCGCCTGCGATCGACCCTTCGAGGAGAGCGCCATGCATTACGCCGCCAATACGCTTGAAAACCACTGGATGCCCTTCACCACCAACCGCGATTTCAAATCCGATCCGCGGCTGATGGTAAAGGCGCAGGGCCTCTATTACTGGAACCACAAAGGCGAAAAGCTGGTCGACGCCTCTTCCGGCCTGTTCTGCTGCGCTGCCGGCCATGGCCGCAAGGAGATCGTCGACGCGGTGACGGCACAGATGCAGGAGCTGGATTACACGCCGCATTTCCAGACCGGCCATCCCAGTTCCTTCGAGCTTGCCCGCATGGTGGCGAAGATCACGCCGGACGACCTCAATTACGTGTTCTTCTGCAATTCCGGATCGGAAGCGGTGGAAAGCGCGATCAAGATCGCGCTTGCCTATCACGTGGCTAACGGAGAAGGCCAGCGCACCCGGTTTGTCAGCCGCGAGCGCGCCTATCACGGTGTCAATATCGGCGGCGTTTCCTTGAGCGGCATGGTGCGCAACCGTGAGGCCTTCGGCGCGGTGATGCCGGGCGTCGTCCATCTCCGCCATACCTGGCTGCCGGAGAACCGTTTCGCCCGTGGCGAGCCGGCGACCGGCGTCGAACTGGCCGACGATCTGCAGCGCTTCGTCGACATGTACGGCCCGCGTTCGATCGCGGCCTGTTTTGTCGAACCGATTGCCGGTTCGACGGGCGTCCTCATCCCGCCCAAGGGCTATCTGAAGCGCCTGCGCGAGATCTGCGATAAGCACGGCATCCTGCTGGTCTTCGATGAGGTCATTACCGGTTTCGGCCGTACCGGCAAGGCCTTCGCATCGCAAAGCTTCGGTGTCGTGCCGGATATGATCACCATGGCGAAGGCGCTGACCAACGGCGCTCTGCCGATGGGCGCCGTGGCGGTCAGCGACAAGATCTACAACACGGTGATCGGCGCCGCCGCCGATGGCGCCGTCGAATTCTTTCACGGCTATACTTATTCGGCGCATCCCGCCGCCTGCGCTGCCGGCATCGCCGCCTTGCAGATCTATGAGAAGGAAGGGCTGTTCGAACGCGCGGCGGAGCTTTCCGACTATTTCCTCGACCGGATGTATGCCCTGAAGGACATCAAGGCGGTGACCGATATCCGCGGCTATGGCCTTCTGTGCGGCATCGACCTGGCGCCGGGGGCAAAACCGGGCCTGCGCGGCTACGACGCCACCAAGCGGCTTTTCAACAAGGGCCTGCATATCAAGTTCACCGGCGATTCCGGTATCTGCGCCCCGGCCCTGGTCGCCGAGAAGAGCCATATCGACGAGATGTACAAGATCTTCCGCGAGGTCTTCAGCGAATACTGACCAGCAGCATCACGGTTTTGCTGCCGGGCCCCTTGGCATCGCCAAGGGGCCCGGCGCATTTGAACCTGTTCTGGAACCTTTTCCCGGCCAGCATATATATTGTTCTGCCGTATTGAAGGAGGATCCAGATGCGCGGTTTGTCGTGGCTCTTGCCGATCATGCTGCTGCTGTCCGCGCCGGCCTTGGCGCAGGAGCGTATCGGCGATGTGTCCACCACCTTTCACCTGACCTCGCCCAATGACAAGGTAGTGGTCGACCGCTTCGATGACGGCGCGGTCGAAGGCGTCTCCTGCTATGTCAGCCGGGCGGAGACCGGCGGTTGGAAAGGGGCGGTCGGCCTTGCGGAAGATCCCAGCCGGTTCTCCATCGCCTGCCGGGCCGTCGGCACGCCCCGGATCACCGGCAAGATCAACGAGACGGAGGACGGGGAATTGGTCTTCTCGGAGCGCACCTCGGCCATCTTCAAGACCTTGCGGATCACCCGCTTCTTCGACAAGAAAAAGAACGTGCTGGTCTATCTCGCCTGGTCGACCAAGATTGTCGAAGGCTCGCCATTCAACAGCATTTCCGTGGTGCCGCTTTCGCAGTGAGCATCTTGGCCTCGCATCCAGGAAGGTGCAGCCGGCTGCCTATTGCGCCGCCTGACGCGCCTGTACCGTCACCGTGGGGGGTATCATGAAGGTGATGCCGGGCAGGATCGGCGTGAAGATATATGTGGCCTGCACCTCGACCATGCCGATGCCGTTCAAGGTGACGATGTTCGGCGTGACGGTCACTGTCAGATTCTCAATGCCGAACAGTTGCTGGGCCGCATAGGCCTTGGTCGGCGTCACCCAATCGCCGATCGCATGTTCATTGTATTGCTTGTTCTGGAAGACGCCGTAGCGAGCGGCACTCTCGACACCATGCTCGATCGTCGTCCGAATCCATAGAAAGCGGCCGTATTCGACGATGCCGAATATCAGGAGGATGAGGATCGGTGCGATAAAGGCGAATTCGACCGCCATGTTGCCCGCATCATCGATCCGAAACCGCTGGCGCAAGCCCGGCCTCGGTTCAATGGCCGGTGGTTCAATGGCTGGTGGTTCTGACTGTGGCATTTTCGGAAAGGGTCACTGAACGGGGAAGGCCGGGAAAGGAAATGATGAGATTGTAGTTCTGCGTCGCGACGATATTGATGATCTGATAATCGTCGCCCGAAGCGCTGCAGGCTGAGGCAGTAGAGCAGCTTCCGGATACCGTGGAGCCGTCCTTGCAGCGGCAGGAACTTGTGGCCGTCGCGGAGATGGCATCGGCGCCGGTTTCCAAGCTTGAAGCCTGGCCGACCGCCTTGATGGCGCCAGCCAGGTCATCGGGATATACCAGGGAATAGAGCACGCCGGCGTGAACCGCATTGAAGAGTTCGGTTCGTGCCATCATGGCCGCCCCGAAATCCACCGCGCCGGTAAAAAGCAGCGTCAGCATGGGAATGATCAGCGCGGCTTCGACGGCGATACTGCCCCTGGTGTCGCGTCTCCACCGACGATGGAATTGATACAGCTTGGACACGGCGGTCACTCCACCAGATAGGGAATTTCGGGGGTGGACGGGTTATAGGCCAGCGGCGCACCGGTGCAGTCGATATTGGTGTCGCTGTTGCCGCTGACGGTAATCACGCGGGCGACCACATGCGTGCAGGCCTTCTGGACGGCATTGCCGCCATTGAAGCTCACCGTCTGATTGGGAAAGTACAGGGCGCCGTTGATCGTCATATTGGAACCGCCGTTGAACCGCTGGGTGATGCTGCTGTCGGCCCCCGACGCCTGATAGAAGGCGATGCCGGCATTGCTGCCGGAAGTCGGTGCGGAAATATTCACGGTTGCGCCGCCATTGATCTTCACCGTCGCATTATTGGTCAGGACGAAGGTGACGCCGCTGCCGCTGACGGTCGCCTTTGAATCGATCGTCAGCGTGCCGCCATTGATGACATAGGTGCCGGAATTGAGATTGGCCGTGCCTTGCAGCGTCATGCCGGGATAAGTCCCGGGATCGAGCGTCGCCGTTTGATTCGGTTTGACAGACGGATCCGATTGCGTCGGGCCTGAGGTCGTCGGTGTCGAGACGTCGCGATAGGGATCGCCGACGCGTGGGCCGTTCTGTACGATGCTGGGACTGTTCAAGGAACCGTTCTGCTGATCCAATGCGCCAGCGAGATGCACATATTCCGTGGTGATCGATGCGCTGCCGTTCTCGTACATCGAAGCGGTGCTGCTGTTCGAATTCGAGGCGATACCGCATTTCACAAGGTTCATGTTCATATTGCCGGTAGCCGACAGGGCGTCGGTATTGACCTGTTCCAGGGCGAGCAGGCAGGCGCCCCCGAGCGTGTTGCTGTTGACCACGGCGCGGACCTGGACGGTAACTGGGTCCGAGACGAAATAGCGGGCGAATAGCAGCTGCTGTCGCTGCGAGAGAACGGCTTCGATCGCCGTGCTCTGTCCCACGTAGTTGCCGCTGGTCGGTGGCCGGTGGATGGCTAACAGAGCCGAACTATCCGTCAAACTGGTCATATTGTTTTCAAAGCCGTTCGCCGCCACATCGGCGCTGGCAGCGGTTTCCAGTGCGGACTGGTTCGCCGAGCTGTTGCGATAGCGGGTGATGCCGGCTGCCATCGCCGCCGCATCCGCCGCCGTCTGCAACTCGCGTTTCTGGCTGTACCAATTGCCCACGTCGATGGCCAAGGCGCCAAAACCGATCATGACGGGCATGGAAAGAGCAGTCAGCATGGCGGCGCTGCCAAGGTCGTCGCGCAGGAGACGGCGTGAAAATGGCGAGAGACTTTGCAAGGAACGTTGCAAAAGCCGCAGCTTATGAAAAATTTTATATTTATTTTGTGTTAAATCTATTCCGCCGTTCGCCACGTCCCGGCCTGGCTTCTGCCATCGCATTTGCTGATCCCCTCCGACTGTGCCGCCCGAGCAGAACCTTGCTGCAGGGCATAGCTGGGCAGTCGAAGAACGAGCAAGGCGCGGCCTTATTCCCGTCTCAGCTCATGTTCCACAATGGGCAGCGGTGCCGGGCGGGCCAGGCAGGACGGTCAGAATGCTGTCAGGGCTATTGCCGCTCTCGCCACAAGGGCGAGAGCGGGGAGGGTCTGCAGTGTTTCACGCGCTGGTCAGGTCTTCATGCGCGCGCCAGCGGGGTCGTGGAACGGCTTCAGACTGGCCCTGGCCGCATAGCGCTTGCCGGCGACATCGATCTCGAAGGTTGCCTTGGCGATCAGTTCCGGGGTCACGCCCTCGGCGTGCGTGACATAGCCCATGCCGATCGCAGCACCCAGCGTATGGGCATAATTCGCCGAGGTGATGAAGCCGGTGATCCTGCCGTCCATATAGATCGGCTCGTTGTGATAGAGCAGCACGGCGGGGTCGCGCATCAGGAACTGCACCAGGCGCTTCTTCG